>ERZ857998.1085-NODE-1085-length-33537-cov-45.702975_pt1 | contig 33537 bp, 34 predicted proteins | sample MGYA00519954_ERZ857998 | MGnify/ENA primary metagenome ERZ857998 (study PRJEB31778, sample SAMEA3449424) | human gut metagenome | biome: human gut; feature: human-associated habitat; material: faeces | place: United Kingdom | collected 2010/2012 ...
AAAACCTGCACTTTTAAAAAAATAAGATATCAAAAATCTAGGGCAAGTATCAACGGAACTTAATCATGCAAAAATAAAGCAAACGGAACTTAGTTTTGCAAGCACGATTCCGTAGGCTTATTAATCATGTTTAAAAATCCTAGAAAAACGATTATCTTATAAAAATTATAGCTTAATTTAAGTATTTTTACTACTAAAATTATATATAAAAACTGACTTTACTCTTGCAGTTACAGTGGTTTACGCTAAAACGGAAGTTAGTTTTTCAATCAACGAATGATAAATTTGCTTAAAGTAATTTCCATTATATGTATTGTAATAGCATTATTTGTAGGTGTTCCACCATTTATTAAAATAATAAAAATGCAAAAAGAATTAAAGAAAATGAATCCCAATGACATAACTCCAGAACATATTAGAAAAGAATCATTAAAAATTGTTATAACAATGCTAATTGCATCATCTTTACTTATAATTTCTAACTTATTAAATTTCATTTTAAAATGGTTTTGATTTAATACGCTATAATACTCATTTTAAATAACCATATAAGGAGTGACTATATTAACTATGTCTAAACGTAAAAAGATTTTATTTTATATTGCCTTTATAATATTAATTATTTTTTCTGTTTTAATGTTTATATATGAATGTTTTAATAAAAAAATTGATTTTATGATAATATTCTTTACTTCAATTATTCTAAATATTATAAGTTTAATACGTCTATATAAAGCCAAATAATTTAAATTGGAGGTTATAATGAAATTATCTTTTAATAAAAATAAATTTTTATTGCTATGTTCATGTTTACTTATTATTGTAACTATTTTGCTTATATATTGGGGAATATACTCAAAACAATATTATGTTATACCTATGAGTCTATTCTCTTTATTTGCTCAAATACCAAACATCATTAACCTTATTAAAAAATTAAATAAAGATAATTAATGTATTCATAATTATCAACTATATATGGAGTGATTTAAAATGAGTATAAAAAAAATTAGTAATATCCCTTTTTACTTTATATTTACTATTCTTGGAATCACATATGTTGTAATTTATTTTATAGGACATGAATTTTATATTTTATTTTCAGGATTATTATTTTTAATATCAGGATTATTTTGTTTAAAGAAAAGAAGATAACTTTACACAATTAACTTATCTTGATAGGGAGGATTTATGTTTACCAAAATTTACTATAAAACAAAAGAAATATTAATATTCATTTTAAATATTTTTAAATATATTATTACTTTTATTATAAGTTTTATCTTTGTATTTTTTTTACGAGATATTTTTAAATTTAACGATGATATTGGATTCTCTCTAGCATTAATTATGGCTACCTCTCTTTTTCTTTTATTGTTAAAAAGAGAAAAGAAATCTCCTTTTAAATATTTAAAAATACATAAGGTAAATTTAAAAACCATATTACAACTAATATGTTTTACTATTATCCTTGTACCTGTAGATTTAGGAATAGTAGCTCTGTTAAGACAAACTATCACTACAAATGTTTCAACTGAAACTCAACTATATTTTTGGAGTGTACTTCATCTAGTTATTTTAGCTCCTATATCTGAAGAAATATTTTTTAGAGGTATATTATTTCAAAAACTCAAAGAAATAATGCCATTATTTTTATCTTTGATTATTCAAGGGTTTATATTTGGTATATCTCATGGAGCACTTTCATGTCATCTTATACAAAGCATAGTAGCAGGTCTTTCAGGGATATTATATGCTTTAGTATATAACTATAAAAAAAATTTAACTATTCCAATTTTACTACATTCATTTTACAATTCATTTTTAGTTATATTGAATTTATTATTCCCAAATTTTTAAAGTTAAAAGTTCATTCTAAAAATATAATAAATATTAAGGAGGTACAAATGTATATTGGATTAATTTATATTTTATTAATAGTACTAACTTGTTTTTTGTTAGCTAAAGATAGAAAGAATTTAAAAAAGTATAAAAATATTAATAATATAAGCCCAAAAGATAAAAAACTTGCAATACTTATTGTATTATCTGTTATCTTCCTATATTACATTATAGGTCATATTTTCAAAACAGATATTCTTAATTTTATTAGCTTTAGAAAGCATAGAGTTACTTATAGTTTTATAGGTTTACTCTTACTAATTGGTACATCTTTATTCATTGCGTACATAATTGAAGTTATTATGAAAAAGAGAAAATAACTGAAAATTTATTTCAAAGGAGGAAAAGTATGAGTGATAGAGCTAGAGCACTTAAAATAGTTTCAATAACATCAACTTATATTTTATTGTTCACTTTAATTTTTTTACTAATTTTAAGTATCTTAGATGAATTTACAATATATACTTACATTTTTTTATCAATAAGTTTTATATCATGTATTTATCTTTGGAAATCATATCTAGATGAAAAAAAGCTGAATAATAAGTAATTAGTATTTATTTAATAATTTATCTTTTATTTTTATTCATGTTAAAATATATAAATTATATATACTTAATAAATTAAGAGAAATAATTATTTTAATTATTTATTACTAATCTTTTGTGAGGTGAGCTATATTGAGAGTAGGAGCATATCAATTTTCAGTAACTGGTAATATAAATGATAATATGAATACAATAAAAAAAGCTATATCATTAGCTGCTGATAAAGAAATAAGATTACTTGTATTTCCAGAATGTTCTTTAACAGGCTACCATCCCCTTACTATACAATCATGTGATAATATTGACTTTATTCATGTTGAACAATGTTTTTATGAATTACAACAACTATCTATAAAATATAATATGTTCATTATTATTGGATCTGTAACAATGTATAATAAAAAATACTTTAATAGTGCTATGATATTTTCACCAGAAGAACATAAAATTGCACCTTATAATAAACGTGCCTTATGGGGATATGATAAAGAAAATTTCACTGCTCATAATAATAAAGGCATTTTTGAAATAGATACTTTTAAAATAGGTATTAGAATATGTTTTGAAATTAGATTTCCAGAGTATTTTAGGGAACTATATAAATCAGAAACAGATTTTAATGTAGTAATCTTCTATGATGTATCTAATAATGATGATATTGAAAGATATGAATTAATAAAATCACATCTTAAGACAAGAGCTGTTGAAAATGTTTCTACAATAGTATCTGTAAATGCTATATCTCCATATCAAACAGCACCTACAGCTGTTTTTGATAGTTCTGGAAAAGTCATTATTGAATTACCACGTAATACTGAAAATTTGTTAGTATATAATTTTGAATCTACAACTTTAAGTTTTGCACAGCAAGGTAGAAAAATCATATCTGATAATCTTATAAAGTAAAATTTATTAATTTATAGGTAAGCGTCAAAATAGTCAAGGAATACCCTTTTTGATAAAATTATAGTAGTAATTTTATCAAAAAGGGTTTATTTTATGAGCAGAAATCTTAGCAATGAAAAATGGAATGAATTTATAAATTTTAGCTGTATATAATTTAATATGGAAATCAAATTCTTTTAATCTAAAATATTAATCTTCTCTAAGAAATATCTAAAATATGATACTTCTCTATTTATAATTCTAGCTTCAATTAACATTCCATTTTTAATATCTATACTGTTTTCCTTCTTATTTGTCATTGTTTTAACTGGTATATCACATATTCCAGTATAATAACTAGTCTTTTCTTTTTCACTAACTTTAGCGTCTACGCTTATATCACTAAGATTAGTCCTTACAATACCATATTCTCTTTGTGGTAATGATACAAATTCTAATATAACATCTTCTCCATCTTTTATTTCACCAAACTTTTGATTTTCTATATATATTTCTGCCTTATATTCATCATTATCATTTGGTATTATAGAGGCTATCTGTGTACCAGCTTGAATAAAATCTCCTACTTTAATATCATTAATTAAATTTACTATACCATCACTATCTGCTTTTATACTAGTTGATTGAATCTTATTATTTGCAACATCTAAATTCATTTTTATTTCTGAAATTGTTGATTCTAAAGACATTATGGTGCTATCTAACTGTGTAATATACTGTTCCTTATAACTACCATTGCTAGAAGTTGCAACTCCTTCCTTTAATTTAAATTCATTTTGTGCAATTGTATTAGATATATTCATTTTTTGATTATTCTTATACTTTTCTATTTCTTTTTCTATATTTTTAATATTATTTTCTATTTCCTTAATTTGTTTATCAATAATTTCATTATTGTTTTTAATTTGCAGATTCTCTTCTTTACTTTCTTTATCTGCTTTAACTTTGCCCTTTTCTAAATCATTAATTTGATTAGTATAATCTGATATTTGTATCCTATAATTTTGTAATGTCATTTCATAATCTTTATATTGATAGTATAAATAATGATTTGAATCAAATTCATTTTTTTCTTCCTCCATTGATTTTAAAAGTAAATTTAAATCATTTATTGTTTCTTTAATATTTTCTTTTTGACTTTCAAGGGAGTCAACCTGAGAATTTCCATTTTTTAAATTTTCCAAATACAACTGATACTTTTTATAATAAATTTTCTCAATAGTATCTTCAGAATCTAAGTAATTAACTTCATCTAAAATAGATTTTTTTAATTTCTTATTAGCTTCAAGATCATTTTCCCTATTCTTTAATGATTCTTCTAAAGATTTTTTTTGGACTTCATATTCTTCACCATTTATGACTAATAGAACATCTCCCTTTTTAACTGTCATCCCTTCACTAATATTTATCTCTGTCACTGTTCCATTAACTCCACTAGATAATTTAGTAACTTCTATTGATGGTCTAACAACGCCTGATGCTTTTACTGTTATTTCTTTATTAGCTAGTATAGACCATACTATAACACTTGCTAATAATACAATTATTATATATGTCATATATTTAGAAAATCCATTTGGTTTACTCTGCATTATCTCTCTTGAATCAGTTATATCCTTAAGTTCTTCTATTTTATATTTCATTAATTTACACCTCCTAAAAACGGATTTGCAATAAGTGTTTGTTCAACCTTACTTGTAGCTGCAACTTCATTAAATTCCTCTAAAGTTTGTCCAGACCACAATCTATAATAATATCCTTGTTTCTTTAGTAAATCTTCATGATTGCCTTCTTCTATTACCTCTCCCTTATCCATAACATATATTCTGTCACATCTCATTATTGTACTAAGTCTATGTGCAATAATAATAGTTGTAACATTTTTTGTACATTCTTCAATTGTTTTTTCTATTACTTTTTCAGTTATTGAATCTAAATTTGAAGTTGCTTCATCCATAATTAATATTTCTGGCTTTTTAATTAATGCTCTAGCTATTGCAAGTCTTTGTCTTTGTCCTCCTGAAAGGTTTGTCCCCTTTTCTTCCAAAGGAGTTTCATACCTTAATGGTAATGAATTTATAAAATCATGTATTTGAGCTTGTTTGCAAACTTCTATTATTTCCTCATAAGTTGCATCTTCATTTGCAAATTGTAAGTTTTCCTTTATACTACCCGAAAAGAAAAATGAATCTTGAGATATATATGACATCTTATCTCTTAATGCTTCTTTATTTATATCTTTAATATTATAATTATTTATAATTATTTCACCTTTTTCAGTATTATAAAAACTCATTAAAAGCTTTGCAATAGTTGTTTTCCCAGATCCACTTTCCCCTACTAACGCTATTTTTTCTCCTGGTTTTATATCCATATTTATATTTTTTAAAACTAATTGTCTTGTTCCATATCTAAAATCAATACTTTTAAAGTTTATGTTACCTAATAAAGTATTAGGATTTATCTTCTTATCTTCATCTTTAGATTTTTCCAATTCTAGATCTAGAATTTCTCCTAATCTATCAGCTGCTACCATAGCACTTTGTAATTGAGGTTGTAAATTTATCATTCTTTCTACTGGTTCAATAAAATATGCAAGTAAAGAATTAAAACTTATTAATGTACCTACTGTTATATCACCCTTTAAGGCTAAATAAGCACCAATCCACAATATACATATTCCAAATATACTTTTTACAGTATTCTTAAGCGATCCTTGAATATTATTTACATATCCATACTTAAATACCGATTTTATAAATTTAATAAATTTCTTTTCAGTTTCTAAATTTACTTTTCTTTCTCCATTAAATGCTTTAACTGTTTCTATACCTTCTATTGATTCAACTAAGTATGAGGTTAGTCTAGCATTATCTTCCATTAAATTTCTATTTACATCTTCTAAAGACTTTTTAAATATAAATACTAAAGCTAAATACAATACTATTGGAATAAAGCAAAACCAAAATAATTTTGAGCTTTGCATATAAAGAATAACTCCACCAACAACAGCCATTAATGTATCTATCATTAAAGTAAGTGTAGCTGATGATATTGCATCTCTTATCTTCCCTGCATCATTAAATCTCGATATTATTTCTCCAACTTTTCTAGTTCCAAAAAAGTTCATTGGGAGATCAATTACATGGTTATAATATCCAAGTAATAATGGTATATCTATATTTTGTGACATATGAATTAATAAAAGACTTCTAAAAAATTCTGTTATTATCTTAAATATAGATAGTCCAATCATTGCCAAGGATATTACTAATAAACTTTTATTTAAATTATTTGGTAATATATCATCTAATAAAAATTTAAAATAAAATGATCCCATTATACCTATAAGTGTTATTAATATAGATGATATAAATATATTTACTAATAAATTTTTTTGAACTTTAATAAGTCCCCAAAACCTTTGAAACAATCCTTTTGTTTCATCACCTTTTTCAAAAGTTGGTGCAGGAACCATAATTATTAATACTCCAGTCCATATTTTAAAGAATTCTTCTGGAGTATATTTAACTATTCCCTTACCTGGATCTGCAATTAATATTTCTTCTTTTGTTACCTTATGTATTACGACATAATGTAAAAGAATTCCATCCATAATTACATGTGCTATCGCAGGTTTCGGAAATTCAGAGAAAATATCCTCTGGCTTTGACGCTTTTACTCCCTTTGCAATAAAACCTAATACTTCAGCTGCTTTAATTACTCCATAAGCTGATGTTCCATTTAAATCTGTTCCAGCGACTTCCCTAATTTTTGATATTGGCGTCTTTAATCCATATTGTTTAGAAATAGTGGCAAGACAAGCTGCACCACAATCTTTTATATCATGTTGTTTTATACAATTATATTTTTTTAGTATACCCATTTAAATAAATCCCTCTTCCTTTTTTTGTGATAATTTGTATAATATATTTAAAGTGTAAACTATTTACTTTTTTTGTAAACATGTTATCATAACTTTTGTAATGTTTTATATTTAAAATACTTATTAGAAATTAAGGAGAAATCTTATGATAGAAACTGGTCAAGAACTATATTTAACTAATTTATTGTCATTTAGAAAACAACTTACCCAAACTGAAGTTCAAAAAGAAATGAACAGTATAGAATCTTTTATTAAAGATAATAACTTAACAGTAGTTGGTCCTAAAATTTCTACTACATATTCAGTTACACAATCTATGACACCAACTATGGATATTGAAATTCTAATACCAGTAGATAAGTAATTCAATGGAACTGATATGTACAAGCTAAAAAAGGAATTCAAACTTATAAACTGCTTAAAAGTAAGTCATAAAGGTAATCCTATGACTTTTCAAAATACAATTAGAAATCTACAAAAGCATATTGAAAATAATAAACTAATACCAATAAGTTCTTTATATACAGTAAATATTAAAGAAGCAAAAACTCCAGAAGAAATGGAAAATTTCTAAACTGATGCTTATGTATCTATAAGTTCTAATATTCTTTAATTAGTTAATACTCTCCTTATAGAAGGCGCCAGAATTAAGGGGTTTATTATAAATATATAAATGGAGGTTTTTATTATGGAAATTAAACTAAATTTAAATTTTGAGTTAATTGATTCTAATGAGTTAATCACAATAAATGCCGGTAGCCCAGCTGATTATGATTTTGGTTACAAAGTAGGTAAAGCAGTTGGTAGCGCATGGAGCTGGTTCAAAAACGAAGTTCATGATATGATTTACGGTATACCAGTTTACTAAATTTAAAATCAAATTAATTATAAAATTGTTATATTTAGGAGGAATTTTTATGAATTTTATACAATTAGAAAATAAAGAATTAAATAATATTTCTGGTGGTAATTGGTTACTAGATACTTGGGATGGAGCTAAAAAGATTTATACTGACCTTAGAGACGGTGGTTGGGATGGTATTGGAGACTTTTTTAATGGTTTTTATGATGGTTTTAATGCAAATTAATTAAATTTTAAAAATTGTATAAAGGATATTGGTATATTATATCCTTTATACTTAATTGAGGAGGATTAATATTGACAAGTATTTATTATAAAATAAAAGATATTTTTAACTTTTTCATGAATATATGTAAATATATTATTACGTTTATTATAAGTTTTTTCTTTGTATTTTTCCTACAAGATAATTTTGAATTTAATGATGATATTGGATTCTCTTTAGCATTAATACTTTCTATTTCTCTCTTTATTCTTTTATTAAAAAAAGAAAATAAGTCCCCTATAGAATATTTAAAAATACATAAGATAACATTAAAAAATACTTTATTATTAATATTATTTGCCTTTATCCTTGTAGGTTTTAAATTAACAATGGCAAATATATTAATAAAATATATACCCAATAATGTTACAAGTGAAACTCAATTATATTTCTGGAGCATACTTTCTTTAGTTGTTATTGCTCCAATATGTGAAGAAATATGTTTTAGAGGCATATTACTTCAAAAACTTACAGAATTAATGCCCTCATTTTTATCTATTATTATTCAAAGTTTTATATTTGGTATCATACATGGAGCATTTTCTGGGCATATTATACAAAGTATAACTTCAGGACTTTCAGGTGTAGTATACTCTTTAATCTATAAATATAAAAATAACTTAACTGATTCAATTTTACTACATAGTTTTCATAACTCTATTTTAGTTATCTTAAATTTATTATTTCCAAGCCTTTAATTCTAAAAATATATTCAAAAAGTATATGCTATACACTTTATTTATCTTCTTTTTAATATGTAAATTAAAAGATATAAGGATCTATATAGAAAAAATCAGTCCATATCACCTTATATCTTTTTTATTTTTTTAATCTTTCAATTTCTTCTTTTTGTTCTTCAATTATTTTTAAAAGTTCATTTTCTTTGCTAGACCATTCTTTACTTAATTCGTTAATTAAAGAAGCCATTTCGTCAGCACTTCCAACGATTCTGTTAAATAATAGAAGATTTGATTTTAGGATTTCTGGTATTTCTACATGTGAATATCTTAGTCTGTGGTCTATTTCTCCATAGCCTTCTTCAAATATAGTTCTAACTTGAATTTCTGCTATAACTTTTTCATTAGTTGGATAAAATTCTACTAAGTAATGAACTGATCTGTATCCTGATACTCTTGATCTAACTTCTATATCTAGTTCTTCAAATATCTTAGTATTATCTCCATCTCTAACATTTGCAGTAACTTCTATAACATTCCAAGTCTTCATTATAAATTCATGAATAGCTTGCCATTGATCCTTAAATATATGAATAACTCTAATTCCAATTAAGTCATTTATCTCATTCTTATAATTATCCACAGTAAATTGAAAATCATCACCATATTTTAATCTTCTATCTTCTGTTTTTCTTATTATTTTTTCGATTAATCTATCTGGTTCTTTAATTCTAGATTTTACTGTATGCACCATTGACTGTGAACGTAGAATATTGGCTATAAAATTAGCTTGATTTTCATAAGATACTTTATAATCTACAAAATCATTGTAAATATCCTTTAAAACCTCAACATCTATATTCTTCTCTTCGATAATTTTCTCTACATATGGATATTTTAATAAAAATTCATCTATTTTAAAACTCTTCTTCACTTAACGCTCCCCTTTGGACATAGAATTAAACTAATAATAGTTTATTATCTTCCTTGTCTTCTAGTACTATTTCTATTATTACTTTTACTATTCTTTGCTCTTGAGTTTTTTCCTTTAGTTTCTCCAAATTTTCCTTTTGATGAGTTTTTACTATTTGTAGACTTTGAATTTGACTTAGAGCCTGGCTTTGAGTTTGATTTTCTTGATTTAGAATTTCCTCTTGCTATAGCTTCTTCTTTCTTAATCTTAGCCATATATCTATCAGCCTTAGATTTAATTAAGCACTTAGGTCCATTACCAATTAAGTCTTCTCTTCCAGCCTTAACTAAAGCATCATGAACTAAATTATAGTTCTTAGGATTTTTAAATTGAAGAAGTGCTCTTTGCATAGCCTTTTCTTCTCTTGTTTTTGGAATATAAACCTCTTCTCCTGTTATTGGGTTAATTCCTGTATAGAACATAGCTGTTGATAATGTTCCTGGTGTTGGATAAAAGTCTTGAACCTGCTCTGGTTGATACTTTGTATCTCTTAAATATTCAGCTAATTCTATGGCTTCATTTAATCCACTTCCTGGATGGCTTGACATTAAGTATGGAATTAAATATTGCTCCTTACCTAATTGTTTATTTATCTTAAAGAATTTTTCTCTAAATCTATCATAAGTATCACCAGATGGCTTACCCATATACTTTAATGTATTAGCTGCTACGTGTTCTGGTGCAACCTTTAATTGTCCACTTACATGATGTTCTATAAGCTCTCTAAAGAATGTATCATTCTTATCTGCCATTATATAATCATATCTTAAGCCTGAACGAACAAAAGCTTTCTTTACTTTAGGTAGCTTTCTTATTTTTCTTAATATACCTAAGAACTCGCTATGGTCAACTATTAAGTTTTTACATGGTTTTGGAGTTAAACATTGCTTAGTTTTACAAGCTCCTATAGTAAGCTGAGTTTTACAAGCTGGCTTTCTAAAGTTAGCAGTTGGACCTCCAACATCATGTATATATCCCTTAAAGTCCTTAAGATTAGTTATTTCAACAGCTTCTTCTAATATAGATGCTTCACTTCTACTTTGAACTGCTCTTCCTTGATGGAAGGTAATAGCACAGAATGAACAGTTACCAAAACATCCTCTTGAACTTACTATACTAAACTTAACTTCTTCTAAAGCTGCTATTCCACCAAATTCATCATATATTGGATGAGATTCTTTAGTATATGGAAGTGCATAAACCTTATCTAATTCTTCTCTTGTTAAAGGCATTTCTGGTGTATTACAAACTACATATTTATTACCATGCTTTTGAACTAATACCTTTCCTCTTACAGGATCTTGCTCTTCATATTGAATCTTAAAAGCTTCAGCATATTTCATCTTATCTTTTGTAACTTCTTCTTTAGAAGGTAATAATTTATAATCACCATAAATTTCATCTAATGAATCTATAGTATATGTAGTACCATTAACGTGTCTTATGTATTTAGCTTCAAATCCATCATTTAAAGCATTTGCCACTTCAACAATTTGCTTTTCACTCATTCCATAAATTAAAAGATCTGCACCACTATCTATAAGTATTGAATTTCTTACGTTATTTCCCCAATAGTCATAGTGAGCCATTCTTCTTAAACTTGCTTCTACTCCACCTATAACAATATCTATATTTTTATAAGCTTCTCTTATTTTATTACAATAAACTATAGTTGCTCTATCTGGTCTTGCTCCCATTTTCCCACCTGGAGTATAAAGATCCTTTTCTCTAGGTCTTTTACTTACAGTATAATGGTTAACCATGGAATCCATGTTTCCTCCATTAACTAAGAAAGCAAGTCTTGGTCTACCAAGCTTCATAAAATCATCAGTACTATGCCAATCTGGTTGTGGAATAATACCAACCTTATACCCTGCATCCTCTAAGACTCTAGAAATAATTGCTGTTCCAAAGCTATGATGATCAATATAGGCATCCCCTGTAACTATTATAAAGTCACATTGTTCCCAGCCACGTTCTTTCATGTCTTCTTTACTTATTGGTAGAAATCTATTATTTGACATTTAACCACCTACTTTTTTATTTTCGCTAATTGATTATAACATTATAAAAGAATTAAATCATTTATTTTTTTAAATTTACAGAAAGTTACTAGCATAAATTTAAAAAATAAGGAGCTGTAATATTAGCCCCTTATTCTTTTCAATATAAAATTATTGATACAATTTGCTCCAAATTAATAGAGTATATTAAAGTTGAGTTACATATCCCTTATTTATCAAGAATACATCACCTATAAATGATGTGTTATCATCCGTGCATATGATAGCACCATCATCACATATTCCATACAATGGATATTTTTCGGAAATCATAAGTAACTCCTCAGTTATATTATCTTTATCAAAATGAGGTTCAACCGAAAATTCAACTAATCCCAATGCTTCATATATTTTCAGTTCATCATGTTCGCAAGTTAATGTACACACAGCCGTTTTTGTCATATTTATTGAACCTGCACTCATTCCTATAATCACGCCTTTTTGTTCTCTGATACATGCTATTAGTCCATAAGATTCCAAGTAAGTAAACTGTTTAGGTGTATCTCCACCTGCTAGCCATAAAATATCTGCATTTCTAACCATATCTTGTGCAGCTTCTTTTGAAACTCTACCATCTATAACCTTGACACTTTTAAAAGTTATTCCACAATCAGAAAACATCTTTAAAAAGTAATTACAATACCAATCCGTCTTTTCATATATATTTTCAAATTCAGAAGCTACAAAAACAAAGTTCATATCTGCTTCTTTTATATATATCTTCAACAGCCTGCTAAAATCATCAGGAAAGCCATTAGAAAAGCCACTTGTTAGTATTTTAACCATCATATATACTCCTTTTCATACCATCAAAATAATTATAATCTTTATTAGTAATACAATACAATTACCTAATAAAATATATTTTTATTTTACATTCTACTTTGCAGCAGATACCTTCTCTCTATGGTTATATCTTGAATCTTTATTTATAGCTAAGAATAAAACTATTGCTGATACTGCTATAAATAAAATTAAAGATTGTATATAAGGCATAAAATTATAGCTACCACCTTGCCAGAAATCAGCAAACTCACTAGATATATAAGTTGTAGGGAAAAGATACGCTATTTTCATAAGAGGTTCTGGAAAATCTTTTGCTTGCACTCCAAACATTCCACTTAATATCATTATTAAAAAATAAAGTATCATCGTTATAGCATAGGTTGGCCCAAATTTCTTTATAAATAATGCAATACCATGAGCTAACACAAAAAATATAATAGAAAGTAAATATAATGAACCAATCAAAATAATAACTGAAGCAAAGGATGGCACCAATATTCTTAGACCTAAGGATACTACTATTGTATATATAACCATTGCCACTGTCATAAATATTAAATAAGCAACTATCTTTGATAAAACTAAAGTTTTCTCACTATAGCCAAATAATCTAAAACGAAGTGGTATATTTTTTTCAAGCTCTTGTGAAAAAGTTGCAGAATATCCAATGAATACAGTAGCCAAAGGAAGCATTAAACTATTACTTATAAATATGGTAGTAACTACTGTATCTTTTGTTTCAGATGGAACCTGTGCTACAATTAAATTTCCTAAAAATATTGACATAAATATTGGAAAAATAAGTCCAAATATTAACATAAATATATTTCCTAATAAATTTCTAAGTTCATATTTAACTAAATTGCTTCTAACTAATTTTACTTTCAAGCTCCTCACCCTCCTCACTACCTACTTCATTATTTAATTTTGCATTAATACTCATAATTTCTATATCACAATTACTTCTTTTAAAACTTATATCTTTTTCAATTAAAAGACTACATACTTCTAATTCTTCATCTGTATTTAAACAAGAAATAGCTATTAAATGTTGTGGAGATTTTATCTTTCTAAAAGCTTTTGTTACTTCAATATTTTCCTTTGTATTATTTAATATTATTATTGATTTACCACAATACTTTTTGAACAACTCTTCCTTTTTACCAAAATCAATAACTCTTCCTTTTTCTAATATTAATATTTTATTAGTTAATTGCTCTAACTCCTCATAATAATGAGAAACTAAACAAATTGTTGTTTTCTTATTTTTGTACCACTCTTCAATCTTACTCATTAATTGTTGCCTTGTCTCAAAATCAAGTCCAGATGTAACTTCATCAAAGAAGGTTAAAGGTGAATCTTGAATCAATACAAGTATTATAGTTAATCTTTGTTTTTGTCCTCCTGAAAGTGCACTATACTTTTTCTTTAAACAATCTCTAAAATCAAAGAAATCAATTAATTCTTGTAACTTCTTATTATCTTTAATCTTTGTATCTAATATAGCTTCAATAATATACTTAACTGCCATAGTATCTACATAATTATTAAATTGCATATGTGCAGCAATTTCTTCACTTTTTACAGATGTATTAATAGAGCCATTATAATTAATAAGTCCTAAAATTGACTTTACTAAAGTAGTTTTTCCAGCTCCGTTGGATCCTATTATTCCTATTCTATCTCCTTCTTCAAATACAATTGGAGATTTAATTACTAAAGCTACTTCTTTTCCGTATTTAACTTCTAAATTATTTATACTAATCATTTTTTTAGCCCCTCCTATTTTTCTTTTCTATAAATTTATTATAGTATTTCCATATGAAATTCATATGAAGATTCTATGCAAATCATTTGTATCTTTACTTCATATGAAAAATAAGAGAAATCTTATATTCCTTTAGCCACATCAATCTCAATGTCAAAGTAATATAAAATTTCTCTTATTTAACTAAAGTAAGTACTTATAATCTATTAATCAAAATATAAATCCTTATAAATTGTTAAAATACAATACTGCTTTAACTCCACTTTTTATATCATTGACTTCTATCTTATAAGTTAATAAATTAGAATAATAATGTGCTATATAAAGCCCTAGTCCACTCCCCCTGCTTTTAGTATTACTTGATACAAAAGCATCAAATATATTAGGTAAAATCTCTTCATCTATATGTGCTCCATAGTTTATAATTTCTAACTTATTTTTTACTAAGGTTATTTTTATATTGTTATTTTGGTCTGTATAAGTTATTGCATTTGTAATTAAGTTATCAATAATTTTATATATTAAGTGATAATCCGTTTCTTCTATAATATTTTCTAATTCTTCATCTAATAAAATTTGCTTTTCTTTTATTTCAATCTCATGACTAGATATTATTTCATAAATTAAATCTTTTATATTAACCATTTTCTTATTTACAGCTTTATTATTAAGATTTAATATTTCATCTATAATTTTTCTAATAGCTTGAATTTGCTCCTTTACTTTTGGTAAATATTCTTTTGTATTTTTATACTTACCAACTTCATCAATCATACCTTCAACTAGTAAAAGTGCTGCTGCAACTGGTGTCTTAAGCTGATGTGAAGATGCCCTTAAAAATACATCCTGCCTCTTATTTTCAGCAATTAATAATTTATTCTTTTCTTCTAAAGCCTTAAAGCTTTCATTTAACTTACTATAAAGTTCATTTAATGTATTTCCTAAATAAGATATTTCATCTTCTCCTGTTATTTCTATAGGATAAACTTCATTTATATTATTATTTTTAATAAATTCAGCATGGTTGGTAAGCTTCTTTACTGGAATAATAATCTTTCTTGAAAAGTAATAAGTAGATATTAATATAATTAAAATAATTACTGCTATTATCATTGGTAAGCTTTGAAATACAATAGATCTTATTTCTTCTATTTTAGGTGTCATTACTGATAATAATGTAATAATTATATTTCCATCATTAATAGTAACTGCAGAAAAAATTGTATAATAATTTATTCCATCAAAGTTATTAAGTTCAAAAATTATAGTATCATCTCCAACTATATTCATTTTACTTGAACCATCAGTAAATGGATTTTTATTGTTACTTCTAACAAACTCAAAGTTTATTGGTAATTCATCAATAAAATTATCTTTATAGAAACTATTCTTTAAAGTTTCAAAAAACTTAATATCATAATCTTCAAGTTCTTTTAACTCCTCAGTATTATTTGCATAATATCTAACTTTATCTAATAAATTTATTAAATCTATTTCATCATCTTTTATTGTAATCTTAGCTGTACCAAAGGTATTTGATGCATAAATATCTTTACCACTTGAAGGAATTTTAACACTTATAGTTCCCGATGGATTAGGCGAATATATATTACTGTAATCTTCATTCTTAATATACTCTTCTTGTATTTTCTTTATAGATTGGTAATGACTTTTACTTAAATAATCTGTATATAAGGAAGGTAACATAACTATAAAATAAATTAGTATAAGGGATAGAATCATTCCAGAAAGCAAAGCACTATACATAAAGGTTTTCTTTGATAAATTCATCAGATACCCTCCTTATTAAACTGATACCCAACTCCAATTACAGTTTTAATATAATTATTAGGTAGCTTTTTTCTTAAGTTCTTAACATGTGCATCTATAATTCTGTCATTTGATATATAATCTTCATTAAATATTCTTATAATTAATTGTTCTCTATTAAAAACTCTATTTGGTTCCTTCATTAATGTTTGTAATAATAAAAACTCACTTAAAGTTAAATTTAAACTTTTATTATTATAATAAGCCTGATAGGTTTTATCATCTATATAAAGCTCATTATTAGTGTAATTATCATTTTCTTCTTTTAAGCTTCTTCTTAAAACTGCTTCTATCCTCTTTAATAGTAATATAGGTGAAAAAGGCTTAATTACAAAGTCATCAGTTTTCAAATTAAAAGCTTTAAGTTGAGTTTGCTCATCACCTAAAGCAGTTAACATAATTGTAGACATTTCCTTTTTGTTTTTATTTATGTATTGTAGAACTTCTAATCCTGAAATCTTAGGAACCATTATATCTAATATAGCTAAATTAAAATCTTCATTTTTTAATTTTTCTATTGCTTCTTCTCCATTACATACACAAGTGACTTCATAACCATGCATCTTCATATATTCAGTTGTAACCTCTAATATATTAGGCTCATCTTCTAAAAACAATATTTTAATCATATTTTCCTCCATATATTTATCCAAGGGCTTTCTACCATAATTATACAATCAAATAATATAATTGTCATATATAACTAAAGTGTTTTCTTGAAGTATTATTTTTGTATTTTTTGAATAAATTTGTATTTTAAATAGTAAATCTAGGAAAAAATATACACTTTCCTCAGTAAAATGTTTATAATAAATATAACTTTTTTTTTAATATCTATTGATTATTGTTACTTTCTTAAATAAAAAAACAAAGAATTTAAGAAATTCATTTAAGTTTTTAGAAAATCTTTGTAATCATAAAATACAAATATCAAAAAATTCATATGTTAGGAGGATAAAATTTGAAAAATTCTAAAAAGAAAGTACGTCAATTAGGATTATGTGGGATGGTAATTGTAAGTTTTGTCACAACAAATTTTATACTACCCACCAAAACAACCTATGCTCAAACAACATCCGAAAATAATAGTGTTACTTCTAGAATAATATATGTAACTAGAGGTGATGACTATTCAACTGCTGGATTTGGTACTGAAAACAGTCCATATCAAAGCTTTTCATATGCAATAAGACAAGCAAAAGATGGAGATGTTATTAAACTATTAGAAAATATTATTTACATTACAGATGAAGGAGTTCCTTTCAATATCGATAAAGCTGTTACTATCGATGGTAATGGTGGACATAGATTGAATTTTAGAGGAATGGATGTAGAGTTAAGCAAAGATGTAAAATTTAAAGATTTAGTACTTAATATGATACCAGAAGGTATTTCTATTCCTAAAATCTATGTATCTGGGCACAAAGTAGAATTTAATAATGTAAGTACACTTATTAGTATTGCACAACCTAATACTAGACCTATGTTAATAGCTGGAACCTATGGTGCTAAAGAAGGCGGAGATCATTCAGAAATTATAATCTCTGGTGGAACTGAAGAAACAAGATTCCATAAAATTTTAGCAGGTGATGAAGATGAAATTAAAACTACTCCAACTACAATTAGTATAATGTCATCAAGTGCACAAGTTACAGAAGGAATTGACTTAGGTGGGGAAGGTATGCCAATGAATGGAGAAGTAAATATAACTTCTAATTCAAGATATGTTAATACTTTCTATGGAGCTGATAGCGAAAATCATACTATAAAACTTGAAAATGTAAATATGTATAATGCAACTTTTGATAATATACAAAACTTATCTTTGAAAAATTCATCAGTTAGTGTAAAAGATAACTTTGAGTATATAATTGGTGATCTATCTTTAGAAGAAAATAGCAAATTATTTTTAACTGAAGCACTTGTTCCAACTATAGATATACAAAATCTAAAAGGTACTGGCGAAATAACAATTTCAAGAGATACTGATTTATTAATAAAGAAAAACCTAGAAGGTACATTATCTCTTAAAATCAATGATTTTGGACAAAATATGCAAGACTATATTGGAAAAAGTTATTTAACTGTTAATGGCAGTATAGCTAATGAGCCAACTATTTCACTAGTAAGACCTTCATCTGATTATTTTTTTGAAAAAGATACTAATACTAACACTTACACTATGAAAGAGAATTCAGGAACTACTAAACATGATGTTACTATAGTTTATAAACATAATAATAATGTTATAAAAAATGAAAGTTTTAAAATTGAAAATGGTGGTAACGTGACCCTTACCTTACCAAAACCTGCTGAAGGAGAATATAAGATTAAAGACACCTTTGATGAAAATCAATTAAAAAATATCACATCATCAAAAACTATTGAAGTACCATTAGTACATGTTATTGATGCTGCTGTACTTACTCCTTCTATTAAAAATAAATACAACGTAACAATTAATTATACACATCAAGGAAAAATTATTAAAACTGATAATTTTGAAGTTGAAGCTGGTAATTCAGTTACACTAGCTTTACCTAAGGCTGATAATGGTGTATATAAAGTATCAGATACTTTTGATATGTCTTCACTTAATAATATAAATCAGTCAAAGACAATTCAAGTACCATTAGTACACGTTATTGATGCTACTATACTTACTCCTTCTATTAAAAATAAATACAACATAACAATTAGCTATACATACCAAGGAGAGACTATTAAAACATATACTTTTGAAGTTGAAGAAGGAAAATCAATAGACTTAGATTTAATAATGTCTAATATTGAATCCTTTAAACTAGCTGATGGGTTTGATGATACTTTATTAACAAATATCACTTCTACAAAAACTATTGAAATACCATTAGCATCATCTATTGAAATAGTTGAAGATAATTCTACAAAAGATGATATGACTGAAAATGATAAAGATAAAAATAATAGTGTAATTCAACCAAATACAAAGGAATCGGATAAAGATTTTTCAACAAAAAATGAAGAGCCTATTAAACATGATAATATTACTTATACAAATAACTCATTACCAAAAACAGGAGATTCTACAAGGGTTATACCATTAATTATGGGCTTTATAACAAGTAATATAGCACTAATAGGGCTTTTCTTAAAGAAAAGAAAATAAATTTAAATACTACATACATCAAAGATATTAAAAAAAATCTCATATTTTTATATAAACTTCTAATAATATAACTGATAAATATTTTAGGAGGTAACATATGAAAAATCAAAATAGCAAAAAGCATTCTAAAGAAAACTACTTGAAAAATGGCTCAAAAACTCAAAATCAACATGCTAATAATCACTACAACTTTAGTACAGAAGAACCAGGTATAAATGAAAGTGGAGTTGAAGCAAAGAAAAGAGGATTTTAGTGCTGGTGCACAATGAAGAATGTATAATGTAGAATAGAATTATTGAAGTAATTTGTTCTAAATGGGACAGTAGTTAGTTTTGTTTTTATACAAAGCTAACTACTTTTTGCAATCTTAATAGAACTCTTGATTATTTTTGATATATACTAATTATTCTTAATACTATTTTAATTCATTCCAAATATTATTAAAGGATTCTTCATCTAATTTAAAAGCGAAGTTCAATCCTTGATAATAGACATATCCATCTTTAAATAGTCTTATCTCTGCTTTAGTTCCATCCTTCATTTTAAAAAACATAAATTTTTGATTTTCATTATTTGCTTCTGAATAATCTTCAATGCTTGAATAATTACTTTCTTTACAGAATAAACTATCTCTTAACTCTTTATCTTCAAGAGAATATGGTACTCCTTTATACATAGCATCTATAAACTTATTTATATTATCATCTATTACTATCTCTTTTTCATTTATATTTCCGTTATTCCAATTATTAAAAGTATCCCAAGTAATAATATTTTTATAAATTCATAGAAAATAAAAAACTCACCAGTAAGATGAGTTTTTATTTTCTATGAATTTATTTTAATTGCCCTTTATAGTTACCAATACCGCCTAAGTTATATACTTTATTGAATCCATTCCTGGATAAAATATTTGCCGCATTAGAACTTCTAGCTCCAGATGCACAATATACTATAATATCATTCTCTTTATAAGCATCTAAATTATTTATTTGTGAGCTTATTTGTTGAACTGGTATATTTTTTTCTTTAGGAATATGACCGCCTTTAAATTCTCCTGGAGTTCTAACATCTAATATTAAAGCATTGTAGTTCTGCTCTTTAAATATATCTTATTTCTTCAAAAGTTAATGGAGCTGTCCAAGCAGCTCCATTAATAAATTAAATATTTTTTTAAAATAACTTTAATTGTTCATCTTCTATTTTTGTGTATGTTGATACTAAAACTTCTTTTTCTTCATCCCCAACTATATGACTTGATTTTAATAATCTAAGTCCATTTTTTAATTTTGAATTAACTAAATTTAATACATATATATTATCAAATCTACTGTAAATTGAGTCTCCACCTAATCCAGTTAAGCATATAAGTTGAGTATTGCTTCTTTTAGCAATATCCATTAAAGGTATTAAAAGATGTGCTGCATTGGTCTGAGCAAAAGGATTATCCATAATTAATACTTTACTTTCTTCTTTTCTAGTAAAAATATCTTTATCTTCTTTTCTCATATATGATAATAAGCTTGATAAAATTACAAAGGCAGATAAAAACCCTTCGCCCCCTGAATTTTTAGAAACATCATCCCAACTAATTTGTTTTTGCTTATTTTCTTCTATTTTATATAATTTAATATTTATGCTACTGATACTAACTATTTCATCATATAACTTAATTATACTTACTCTGTTATCTATTAACTCACTAATATTTTCATTTTTCTCTAATAAGTCAATACATTGATTTCTTAAGGTTTCAACAAAGCTTTTTACTCTTAATTTATAAACTTCCTTGCTTTCCTCCCAGTCAGGTTGAATAATATTTAGCATCTTTACTCTTTTTCCGTTAATTTCTATAGAGGAATTATTATCTAATTGACTGATATTATTATTAACAATTGATATATATTCCATTATATTATCAATGATATTATTTCTTTCTTTATTTATTAATTCTATATCTTCTTTTAACTTTTCTATAATTGTATTGTAGGATTGTAATACTACATTTAATTGAGAAATAAACTTTTCTGGATTATTTACAAAGGTTAATAAACCATTAATTGATTCTTTAAATAAAGAGTCATTTATAAATATCTCTTCTTTGCTTAGTTTTTCTACAATTCTTTCTAAGCTCTTATTGGCTTTATTAACATTTTCATTATTTATTCTATTATCTCTTTTTAACTTTCCAGTATAATCTTTTAAATTAATATCTTCTAGGTTTAATTCAATAGCTTCCGTTATTTCAAATTCAAACTCATCTAAAGAAGCTGCATATAATTTAAATTCATTAAGGATTTTATTTTTTTCTTCTCTTTTAGAATATAATTCTTTCTCTTTTAATGATAGTTTTGCTAATTCTTCATCAAAATTTTTATTGAAAATAAGATTTCTATCTTTTGGCTGTGAAGTATTTATTAGCTTTTTAACTTCTTCTTTTAAATGATCAATCTTAGTTTTTATTCTTGTACTTTCTATTTCTAATTTACTTATTTTATTACCTAAATTGCTTATCTCTCTATTGTATTTATTTATTTCATTTTCTACTTCATTACTTCTTTCATGATTATAAATAATATTAATATAATCTTCATCTACTAAATTATAATATGAAGCACTATTAGTTAATTTATTTTGAACTTCTAAATATCTTTCATTAAGATTCTTTTGGTTTTCTATTAACTCTTCATAAGAATTTTTTATTTCTGAAACTAATGCATCATATTCAGACTTTAAATCTTCCAAATCTTTTTTTATAATATTTCCACTATCATAAGATGAATATTTTTTAACATCAATATTAATTTTATTTAGTGAATTATTACAACTTCTAATAGATTCTTCTTTTCTTTTTATTTCCTTTAAATTTTCTTCTAATAATATTTCTTCATTTTTAATACATTCTATGACTACTTTTAACTTTTCTTCATTTTCTTCCTGAGATTTTTTATTATTCTTATATTCATCATAATCTTTACATAACTCTATATAATCATCATTTTTATTATTAACCACAATTATTTTATGCTTTAAATCATCAATTTTATCTGAGCACCTTTTTATTTCATTTTCTAATTCCCCTATTTTACTTCCTAATAATATTATATCTTTTTTATTAGTTTGAATCTTTTCTTTAATTTCTGATATTTTATCTTCTAATTGAGTATATAGCAGCTTAGTTAAAGATGATTCTTTTATAAAAGACTTCTTATCTATATAAAATTCCTTTGCCTCTTCTTTTTCTGATATTTTTTTCTCTAATATATTAATATCTTCTTCATGCTCTTTTATTAATCTATTTAGCTCAACTTCATCTAAAAGTTTATTATTAAAAGAAATATAGAAATTAACTTTATCACCTTCTATAATATTATAATTTTCATCAATTAAGTTTTCTTCAAGTTTTTCTCTATCTACAATTGCAATAGGGCTTGATGTAAAAGATTCTAGCTTTTCTCTTTTTAAAGCTTCTATTTTATTTCTATCCATAATTAATGAATATGGAATAAATGGATTTACTTTTACAATAGCTTCATTTTTCTCTTTTGAATATCCATTATTTTTTAACCAATTCATTCCATAAATAATGTCTATATCTCTTTTATTTAACTCTATTTCAAGTTCTTTTGGTAATTCTAATACTTTACCACTTTTCAACATATTTAATTCTTTTAATTGTTTATCATAATTTTTATTAAATTCTTTTATATCATTATTTAATATTTGAATTTTTTTATCTAACTTTTCAATAATAATATCCTTTTTGAAAATTATCCTTTCATCTTCATCTAAATATTTTAATATATCTTTTCTCTTTTCAAGCTCTTCATCATATTCTTCTAATTTTTTATTTTGATAATTTTCTTCTAATTCTAATTGACTTATTTCATTATTTTTAATTTCTCTTAAGGATTTTTTAGCCTTAATTTCTTCATTTAAATCAAAATATCTTTTTTCTTCTGTAATTCTATTCTTATTAATGCTCTCTATAGAGTTAATAATTTCTTTAGACAACCTTAATAAATCTTCATCATTATAATAACCTGTAATATTTCTTGATAAATTCTCATTATATTTTTTATTAAATCTCTCTTCAATTTTATTATAAGAATTAACTATTGCTTTTAATGAACCAAGCTTCTTATTAAGATCATTTTCAAAAGTTCTATTTTTCTTTAAGGAAGTACTTAAATTTATTTCTTTACTATTTAAATTACTATTTTCCTTTTCTAATAACTCTAACTCTTCCTTTAACTTATTTATTTCTATATTTAATAAATTTAATATAGAAAATCCTAAATCATTTATCCTAGGCTCTTTATCTCCTTGTTCATCCTTTAAAACCTTTATTTTATTTTCTACCTTTAATAATTCTTCAGATATATATTTGTAATTCCCATAAATTTCTGCACATCTTAATATATTTTTTTCTTTAACTGCTAGCTTTAATTTATCTTCATAATTAATTTTTTCATTATTTTTACTTTTTATTTCCTCATTGATATCTTCTAGTTGATCTAAAAAATTGTATATTTTCATAGAAAGTTCTTCATATTGAATTTCTCTTTTTTCGTTAAGTACATTTTCTATTAATCCTTCTATATCCTTTAGAATATTTTCTTGTGATAGTATTTCATCATAAAAGTATTTTTTTGAATTAGCTATTTTATTTTCATGAGCTTCCTTAATTAAAATCATTTCTTTAAAGTTATTGGCTATCTCTAAAACTTCTATAGATTTTTCATTAAATATCTCTATTTTATTTCTTCTATCTATATTACTTTTATTTGTTTTATATTGAATAATATATCTAGTTATTATTTCCTTATAATTTTTTATTCTATCTTCATCTTTATTTAACTTTTTTTCTATAGTTGGCAAAAACCAATTTTTTATTAATCCTTCAGAATTTTTTGCTTCCTTAAATAATTCTGATAGTCCTGATTCTTTTAAATTAATTTTTCTAATAATATTTTCCCATTCTTTATTATCAATACCGTATTCCTGAAGCTTATTAAAATATGCTTTAGATGTGGTATAATTGCTCATATCATAATAATTAAAATTATAATTAATATTCTTCTTTAAATCTTCAAATAGCTTTTTGGCATTAAGAAAACTTTTTATTTTTCTACTACCTTCATTTTCTTCTATTATAGGAAATCTTTTTATATCATATTCATTTTTATTCTTATATTCATAAATAAAATTAATTATATCCAATTTATCCTTTGAATTTTCATCTGAGGCTGATTCCTTTTTTCTAACCATCATTCCTGTTAATAAATATCCAGCATTATCTTCTAATTTCCATTCAACTAATATGTATGTAGGAGTTTTACTAGTAAAGTAACTTTCAAAAGGTCTATCTCCTAAATCTCTATGCCTTCTATTAACAAAAGGTGCTATCATCATCTGAACTAAAACAGATTTTCCTCCACCATTTCTTAAATTCAGCATAGTATTCTCCCCATGAAAATAGAAAGTTTCATCATCTATTTTCATAGTATTATTATTGTAATTTAAATTTACAATTCTAATATTATTTATATTACTCATATACTTCCTCTCCTAATGCTCTAAGAACTCTATTATAATTATTTTTATTTAATAAATGCCAATCCATAAAATTATCTAATTTCTGTGTAGTCTTTATCATATCATCACTTTGAATATAATAAATTAATCCTTGTTTATCTAAAAAGCTTAATATAGTATGTACAAATCCTTCTTTTGTTGTTTTAGATGTACTCTTTTTATCACTTGCCTTTAATGATTCAAATCTTTCTAATATATTAGTATAAGCTATACCATTCTTATCTTCATCATCTTCAGTAGATCTTTCAACGCCTTCTCTTAATTTTTCAGTTATAATATTTAGAAATTCTCCAACCTTAATAAAATCTCTAGACTTACTACTAAGACCAGTTGATCCATAAAAAGAAACTATTAATGTTAAAATAATAAATTGTGATAAATAATAATCCTTATCATTGGCTCCTGATTTACATAGTTCCTTCTTTAATTCTCCTTTGGAATAGCCTAAAAAATCATTATCTTCTTTAGGAATTAAGTATATCGTAGCTCCAAACTTTTTAACTACACATTCTACTTCTTCTCCAGCAACTTTTACAAGTTCTGCTATATTCTCATTTTCAGAATAAGCTTTATATAACTCTTCTTCATTTTCTTTTAACTCTTTATTTTTCAATAAATAATATAAAATCTTATTACTTATTTTTATTTCATCCATTGAATAATCCATTTATATTAAACTCCTTCTATCATAAACTTCAAAAACTATGTCAGAACAAATAAAATTCTTATAATCTCCATTTTCATCTTTTACATGTTCAAGCTTAATATCTTCACCAAACTCAATTTTATTTATTCTAACTTCTAAAATATTTGATAATAAATTATTTCTATCAATAATATCTAATATACTTTTGTTAAGCTGAAATTCTATTTCGTTATTATCAATTAAAGTCTTTCTTTCTTCTTTTAATTCATCAATATTTATATCTTTTATTTTTAACATTTCAATAATAACTTCTCTAAAAATTTCTACAGTTGGTATAAGTAAATCTCTTAATACTTCACTTTCCTTAATCATATTATTAATTTCACTTAAGGTTACTTTACCTTTTTCATATGCAAATTCTAATATTAATTCAATTATCTTGTTACATTTTTCAATACGTTGAAGTTTTCTTTTATTTTCTGCTTCAATTATATCTTCTTCATTAAAGGATAAAATCTCCTCATCATTTTCATTCTCTTTAGCTCTTACTGGTTGTTGAAATACAAATGCTTTGTTTATATTATAATTTTTATCTGGATTTCTAGTAAAAAGAGAAGAAAAGAATAAATGAATATTTTCCAATTTATTTGAATCTTCTAATATTTTATTAAACAGTTCTTTTTTAATATCAAATCTTTCAATAAGAGCCATTTTAGATATATTTTCTAATTCTTCTCCATAAATTCTTTTTAAATCAAAATGACTTTTTAATATTCTTTGTTCTTCATCTATTGTTCTTCCAAGATATTCATTTATAGTTCTTAAATTCATTAAACTTTCCATTTCTTCTTCATTTAAATCCTTAATATGAATATCCTTTTCTTCAAACATTAAAATTTTTTCTTCAATTGCTATCTTATGTGCTAAAAACTTCTTTTTATTATCATTAAGAATTCCAATATTTCCTTCCATCATTAACTTATATTCCTCTACAGAATAAGTTAATGGAGATTCCTTTATTCTTCTTATATCATCTTCCATTTTTTGAACTCTTCTTCTCATATTATTAAAGATATTTTTCATATCATCTAAAGCCTTATCATAAGAAGCTTTCTCTAAATGAAGTTTAAATATTATTTCTTGAATGGTTAATTTAAGACTTTCTTCTACTTCTAGTGTTGATAAAATTAACTCATATCCTTCATCAGTTAAGGAATAAGATACACGTCTAACCCCTTCTATATACTCCATAGAGTTTTTCAAAAAACTTATATTTATTTCCTTATATTCTGCTTTTTTATAGTTCAAAGCTTTAAAATACATAGCTTTTCCTTCATCACAAAGAATTACATTAACAATAAATTCAGCAAGTTCTTTACACTCTTCATAGGAAATACTTTTTTTATAATATATTGAGTTTATTTCATCTATAAATTCACCAATATCATCAATTGTGCATAATTCTTCTTTTAAGGATTGCTCCATTATATACAATAGTACTGAAAATACTAAATTATCTTGTTCATATCCTTCTAAAAAACCATATTTATCCCAAGTTCTTTTGGAAATACTATTTCTAAATAACAGAGAATATGCACCTATTTTCTTCATTCTAATATGATGTTGATTTAAAAAATCTAATTTCATTTCTCCTCCATTTGTAAATCGATAATATTTATTATTTCCTGAGGAATATACAAATCATTTTTCAATATTTCTTCAATCTTTTCTTTATATTCTAAGGAAAATTGTTGTAAAAAATATTCATTAATATTCCTATTCTGTCCTTCTTTTGTTTTGGGTAAACTGTTTATATTTCTACTTTTATCAATCATTTTTTTATAGCCTTCTATAAAAATGTTAATAGCATATTTATCTTTATATTTACTATAAAAATTCTCATATATAATAATACCTTCATAATCAAGGTCCCCAAAATAATATATCTTATTTTCTTTGTTAGCTAAATAATCTTCAACAGATACATCATAATCCTTAAAAGCTTTTATTACACCTTTACCAGCTCCATATATTACTGTATCTATTTCTTTACCTAAAATAGTATTATTGTAATTTATTAAATATTTTCTCATGGTGTAATATGTATCTTTGTTTTCTAATATTAAAATATTTTGAGGAGTTTTTTTAGATTTTGAATAATATGCTAATGGTTCAGATGTGTCATAATAATTTAAATAATCTAAGCTCAAGCCAAGATTTTTTAATATTAATTTTCCTTCTTCTTTTTGTAGAAATTTTTCTCTTCCCCATATTTGAAATGATCTTTCATTCATGGATAAAGGTACTTTTAATAATTCTTCATTTTCTTTAATAAATGTATTTAATGCTAAAATATATTCTCTATGCTCTTTATACTTATTTATATTTTTCTTATAATAACTAATATCAAATTTACTTGATATTCTATAGTCGAGTTCTTCAAAATAAAATGAATTATCCTCTTCTTCCTCAACTATTCTATATCCTGTAAATAAAGCTGGCTTTTTACCATTACCACCACTACTTTTAATTGGCTCTATTTCATTATTTTCTATAAGTTTTAGTACTAAAATATATAAATCATTATATGTACTTACTTTATATAGCTTTTCTATTTCTTCTATGGTAATCTTCTTTTTATTAAACTTATCTTTTAACTTCATAATTCCTCTTTATTAACTTAAAAATATTATTTCTATAAATTTAATTATATCATAATATTTACTTTCTAAATATTATATAGGACTTTCTAATAAAAGAAAAAAAGATATATTATTTTCTATCTAACAAACTCCAAGACACTAAAATATAATATCTATATCCAGCTACACTTAAGTAGATAAATAAAAAACTCATCTAAATGATGAGTCTTAATAAAAATTATATTAGTTTTTCATGTTAATACATCTATATGCTAAGCTTACTGCACTTTGAGTAAATAATCCAGTTTCTTTTCTATCTAGTAATTTGCTTATTGGAGATGAATAAAATAATTTCATTGCATCATACTTACTTATTGATTTTAAATCACTTATATTTAATATTATATCATCTATAAGCATTACTAAAATTTCGTCATACTCTGTCATTTTCATATTACTTTACTTCCTCCATTCCAATAAATTTTAAACATTTTTCAATTACATTTTGATTACTAATACAAACTTGATTATTGGGTGATTTAAACTTTAACCTTTTTATTGCAGTATCAATTTCTATCCACCCTCGCGATAAAAGATTTATTGTTGCAAAAACTTGATCATCAGCAACTTCTCCAATAGTAATATCATATGGTGACTTTGAATTTATATCTTTTCTATTATTTAAGATAAATTCAAGCCACTCTTTAGTAACTCCCTCATATTGATAAACTTTAAACTTTTCACTAGCAAGCTTCATATCAAGTTCATATATAGATACAATTGGTTTTCCTTCTATATCTCCATCATAATTAGTGCATTTTCTAATTGCCCATTTTTCTGCTTGTTCTTTAAAAGTAGTAGAATAAAATCCTACTCCAAAATCCAATGCTCTATTAGACTTTATTATCTTTGGCTCTTCTATTATCATATTAGATCCATGATACAATATCATATCTTAATCCCCTTATTTTTTAATAAATTAACTATTTCATTAACAATATAATCTTCTCCTTGAGTATGAAGTGTATCATAATGTTTTATAATATATTCCTCTAATATTTTTGTTTTTTCAGTAAGTAATTTATATAAATCTGATGGTGACATATTTAAGTTTCGACTTAATGCAGTTATACAATATATAGAAAAATATAACTGTTCATCTGTTATATCACTTATATTAATCAATATACCCACCTCTTCCCAATATAATAATTACTTTAATTATACCCTATTTCGATTTATTTTAAAATAAGTCATATTACCTCTAACTTAATATTTTATCGCCAGTAATTGTTTCATTACTATCTATTGATTTCATTTTTTTATAATAATAAATTCCTAATGGAATAGCTGCTGCAAGCCATGCAACTGGATCTGCTAAACATATTCCTGTATATCCAATAAATTTAGGTAATGTAAAGGCAACAATTGCTCTAGCTATAAGCTCATATGCTCCTGCCATCATAGGAACAAAGGATTCTCCCATACCTTGAAGAGCATTTCTATATATAAATATTAATCCTAAAGGAATAAAGAATATTGCTGAATAATTTAAACATTCTTGTGCATATGCTAAAATGCTTGCATCTGGATTTTCTATAAATAAACCTACAAAGTACTTTCCACCAAATACTAATATTAGACCTGCAAGAATACTAGTAATTATAGATATTTCAGTACATCTTTTTACTCCCTCTTTGATTCTAGCATAATTTTTAGCGCCTAAGTTTTGTCCACAATATGTTGCCATAGTAACTCCAAAGGTAATAGCAGGTTGCATTACAATTTGTAATACCTTAGAAGCTGCTGTATATGATGCAATTACTGTAGATCCAAATACATTTAAAGCTCCTTGTACTGTCATTATTCCAAGAGCAGTTATTGAAAATTGAAGTGCCATAGGAATTCCTATTTTTAAGTGTTTTACATAAAATCTTTTTTTAACTTTAAAATCTTCTTTTTTAAGTCTTAATATTTCATATTTCTTATATGTATATATAAAACATAAAGCACTTGATACGCCTTGTGAAATAACTGTAGCATAAGCAGCACCTGCTACTCCCATATTAAAATTAACTATAAATACTATATCTAAAACTATATTTAAAACAGAGGCTATTATAAGGAAGTATAGAGGCGTTTTACTATCTCCTAATGCTCTTAATAAACTTGCAAACATATTATATGAAACTGTTGCTATAGTTCCAGCATAAATAACACTAATATAGCTATGAGCATCTTTCATTATATTATCTGGAGTATTCATTAAGTTAAGTAATGGTTTAGCTAAGGCCATACTTACTATAGTAACAATAACTGTTGCTATTAAACATAAAACTAAAGAGCTAGAAGCTGCTTTTTTAAGTCCATTTTCATCTTTAGCTCCAAACTTTTGTGAAACTAAAACTGCAAATCCACTAGTTAGTCCAACAACGAATCCATTTATTAAAAAAGACATAGATCCTGTTGCACCAACTGCTGCTAAAGCGTCTACTCCAACAAATCTTCCAACTATTATAGTATCAACCATACTATAAAACTGTTGAAATACATTTCCAATTAATAATGGAATTGAAAATAATAATATCAATTTAATTGGATTACCACTTGTCATATCTTTTGTTAATTCATTCTTCATAGTTTTTGTCATAAGTCTATTATCTCCTATAATTATTTTCGATAATATAGAATAACATTTTTCTTTAAAATAATAAACAGTTACTTAAAATTTTTCAAATGAAATATATTACATTATGTTAACTAAACTTATAAGCTGCCTAAGCAGCTTAAAGTTGTAAATGAAAAATGTAAAATTTAAAATGTAGAATTATTGAAAGAATTAATACAAGCTGAATTATGAAAGTTATAAATTCTAAAGGAATTCAATCCTTTATTTTTTCATTAATTATGCATTATCCATTATCTATTATGCATTATTAACCCTATCTTCTTCTCCTGTGTCTACTAGAAGAATCTCTACTTCTATCTGAATTAGAATTCGTATTTCCATTCATATTATTTCCATTGATATTTCCACCATTCATTCCACCAAACAACATTGATAATGGATCCATTTGAGAGTTTCCTTGATTATTCATAGCACTTCCACTATTAATACTTCCATTATTCATATTATTTTGTGTTCCTTGACTTCCTCCCATTAGCATACTCATTAATTCATTCATATCTATTCCATTGCTTCTATTTCCACCTTGATTATTTTGTTGGCTTTGTTGGCTTGTTTGACTTGGTTGCTGCATATTTAAGCTATTCATGAAATTTGCCAAAGGATTGTTCATGTTATTCATATTGTTCATATTTCTATTCTGATTAGGCATATTCATATTATTTCCACCCATTAACATGCTTAGTAATTGATTCATGCCATTCCCTTGATTCATATTATTTCCCTGAGGCATTCCACCTCCCATTCCATTCATAAGCATAGACAGTGGATTATTCATTTGTCCTTGAGTCCCTTGACCTTGTCTTTGTCCACCCATTCCACCCATCATTGAGCCCATGAGCATATTCATAAGGGGATTACCTCCACCCATTCCTCCAAGAGGGCTTCCTCCCATGTTAGGCATTCCTCCTCCCATGTTAGGCATTCCTCCTCCCATATTAGGCATTCCTCCTCCCATATTAGGCATTCCTCCTCCCATTCCACCCATTAGACCTCTAAAAAGCATATCCATCATTTGCATATGGTTACTCTCCTATTATATTACTATTACTATATATGTATTTATATCCAAGCACTTTTGCTACAAAAAAAGAAAAAGAATCTAGTAGGAGGAAAATAACATAAAGAAATACTGTACGCCAAAAGGAACTACAAGTAATTTCTTTAAAAATTTTTCTTTCTATAAGTACTAATTAATAATTGATTTATACTATCAATATATAGTAGAAAATTAAATTATTAAAAATTATCTCAAAATGGAATTATATACCATAAATCATGTATAATAGATGCATGTAGAATTCTCAATTTAAATTTTCATATAACTTATCAGATTGGAAAATATTTTTACGGGGGGTAATAATTATAAAGAATTTTATTTCAAACTATTTATTTAAGTATATTTTTATATTTCTCTTTTTACTTACAGTAGGAAAACTTATAACTTCAACATCTATTAACTTTGATGATGCCATATTTATGATATGTGGATTTATTATATACGATATATTAATTTACATATATAGAATCTTAAAAAAAAGTAAAAAATGTATGTAATTATAAAATAATTAGGCTCTGTTTCATTTAGATGTTGATAATTATTATTTTTTTCAACAAGAGCATATTCTTTCTATTTGTTGTGGAATTATATTCCAATTAAATGTATAATTGAAATATATATTAACACGCAATTGTAGTTAAAAACGAGTTAGTTGTTTGTTTAACTGCTCAATAAACAGAAATTTTGTGAGCAGCTTAAACTGAATAAAATGGGGAGATAGAATGAAAAATACATTGAAAACAAATAAAATATTAGGATTCTTCGGACGTGTAATTATTACCATTGGTGTTACTTTAATATTCAATTTCATAGTAACATCTTCTGTAACTAATGTAAGCCCTACACGTTTATTATTTGGTATTTTAATATTACTAATTGGAATAATAATTAATATCAAGAGTAATAAGAAGGAGAATTAAATTTTAAAATTTGAGATTTAAAGATAGCTTATCAGAAGCTATTGCTCGTACTTACAAAGTATAGCCTGCACTACTCTATAAATTCATCGATTAGATATAATGAACAATCTTAAACTATTACAAACTAAAGACCAGTGATTTAGAAATCGCTGCTCTTTTAAATTCACCATATATATTATCAACATTATTCTAAAACATAGCCAATAACTAAAGTATTTTACTTTCTCTAAATTTATGTTTATTTTCTATAATAATTTGATATAATATAAGTGAGATTCTAAATCTTTGATTTAGCCAATCGAACTTATGCAAAGCTAAGTGAGATTCTAAATCTTTGATTTAGCCAATCGAACTTATGCAAAGCTAAGTGA
>ERZ857998.1088-NODE-1088-length-33370-cov-6.441363_pt1 | contig 33370 bp, 29 predicted proteins | sample MGYA00519954_ERZ857998 | MGnify/ENA primary metagenome ERZ857998 (study PRJEB31778, sample SAMEA3449424) | human gut metagenome | biome: human gut; feature: human-associated habitat; material: faeces | place: United Kingdom | collected 2010/2012 ...
GGGCCGGGCACGGCGCCGCGCGGGCGGTCGTCGCACAGGGCCAGGATGGCATCTTCGGAGCGGACAACGTGTTCTTCCTTCCAGGGTTCGGCCTTGTATTGATTCTGGAGGTTTTTCAGGTCGTCGAGCTTGCCGGTTTCCTTGTATTTGAGGGCGGCGGACGCCACTTCCGACAGGCTGACGAAGTAAGACAGCCAAGCCGGAATATGAAATCCCACCTTCACGGGCCTGTGCGCCGCGAGGTGCGCGGCAAGGTCCAGACCGCTGGTCCGCTCACGCCATTCGCCCCGGCGCACGGCTCGGTCGCGGTCGCCGTCGTCCCACACCACGCCGCAGTGTTCGCAGGGATAGGTGGCGAGACGGCGCGTCAGCACTTCCTCCGCCGAAGGTTCCTTGTCCGTATCCTTGCCCGGCCAGTCGATACGCTCGAAATCCATGAGCTGGGCCATGCCGCAGTGCGGGCAGCGGACCCAAAAGTCGAAACGTGCCCCGGCCTCCTGCGTGAAGGCGGTCCAGATAGGACCGTCCTCCGTGGTGGGCGTGCTGATTTTGAGGATATGCCGTCGGCTGCGCCATGTGGTCGTGCGCTTTTCGGCCAGGGTTTCGGACGTGGTTTCGTTTTTTGGGTTTTTGTATTTGTCCAGCTCGTCGAGAATGAGCGTGCGGATGGGCTTGTTCCCCAGGCGGGAGACGGAGCCGGACCAGCCCAGGTAGATGGGCATGTGCGCCAGATTGACGCGCAGGCTGCTCGCGTCGTCGCCGGAGCCGGTCATGTAGTCGCGCAGACGCGGAGAATCGACAATCATCGGAATAATGCGGTCTTTGGCGTTCTCGCGGGCGGTGATTTCGTCCGGGAAAACGTACATCACCGGGCCGGGGCTGCGGTCGATGCACCAGCCCACGAGGTTGTGCCCGGCTTCGGAACCGCCGGTCTGCGGGCTTTTGCAGATGATGACCGTTTCCACGCCCGGCGTTCCGGCGGCGTCCATGATGCCCACAAGGTACGGCGTGAACAGATTTTTCCATTTGCCGGGGATGCTGGACATCTCCAAGATGCGATGGCGTTCGGCCCACTGGCTGACGGGTATCGGCTTGCGGCGTCTCATGATTTTGCGCTCTCCTTTGGAAAATCGAAACCGGATGGCCGCGCCTCCGGACTGTGCATGTGACGTGACATCACGGCTCACAACGGGCGAGAGCCAGCGCGGCACGGACGTTGTGAGCGTCACGCGCCGCACCGGCTCCGGTTTGGGCACGGGGTATAATTCAAGCTGGCCGGTTTGGGTCATATATCGTTTTCCGTTGTGCTCAATGCTCTTCTTCTGGTGCCGTTGCTGATTCCGCGGTAAACGTCACCTCGAACTCCATATCCCGGCTGTACTCGTTGAAAGCCTCGTCCAGAATGGCTTCCATGCGTTCGACCAGTGCGGCCCCTTTTTTGGGATTGCCATCCACCGCCGCCACAAGATCAAGGTTTTGCGCCTCGAAGGCGGTTTTGATGGTGGAGGACAGAGCCACGGCCCGCGCCGCCAGCTCCAGGTGAACCTGCTCCTTGAGGATGTAGCGGCCTTTCTTGACGGCCAGGTCAAAGACCTCTCGCTCCGCTGCGGCCTCGGCCTTGCGGATGTCGGCCTCTTCCCTGCGGCGCTGGCGGTCGGCGGCTTTCTCGGCCACGGCGTCGGGCGTGCCGGCCATCGGCAGGCTGGCCATGTAGCGGTCCACGTCCCGCTGCTTGAATGTGCCGTCGGGCTGTTTTTTCAGGCGTCCCAGGCCGATGTCGCTGTAAAGTTTCGTCTTGCCGAGCTTACGCCCGTTTTCGCTCACATAGGCCAAGACGGCCCGCCAGTCCTTGAGATTCGTTGTTGCCTGCATTGCGCTCTCCAGCATTCTGGAGGCGCGGTCCAACGCGGCGAGGTTCGCCTGTGAAGGATCGTCCAGGGCCGCGCGCTTGGCGTTTTCCTTGGCGGTCAGGAGCACCTGCACGTCCGTACTGGCGCTCTTGGCAAGCAATTCCTCCACGTTCTTTTCCGGCATGTTCGCTCCGGCAAACCCGCGCCCGTCATTGGAACGCGGGGTTCAATCCCGGCCACGGCTCTTGCTCATGGCTCCCTCCGTTGATTTTTGAATACGGAGGGGATAGGCTCGCAAACGGTTCTTGGCGGGCACTATCCCCTCCAAGTCCAGGGGGCGGCGGATCTGAACCATCCGTTGCCCCCACCCGCATTTTTAGAGCAGCGACGCCTGTTCAGGCGCTTTGCTGCCCCACTCGGGCACGTCCCAATTCAGTTTTTCCTTGATGTACGCGGCCAGCACGCGACGGTGGCACTCGTTCGGATCGGCCTCGAAGCAGCACAGAATGGGGTCGGGCGTCTCGCGTTCGACCTCCTGGAGATAGAGGCGAAGACTGCTTTCCGTGGGGAAGCGGTCATCCAGGTCGCGCCGGTACGAGGTCGCAAAATCGGCCGCTTTGTGGTCGGAGGGTGCTAGTTTGGGGGCACGCGCACCGTTCCAATACTTCGGGGGATACTTGGCGATAGCCACCTTGCGTTCCCGTGGGGCCTTACTGGCAAAAAACGATGTCTGAATCACTTCCGCTCCTTTGCTAAAACGGCACGTCGTCAATGACGGGTTGAGGTTGCTGCGCGTCCATATAGTCCCGGTATTCCTTCATCCGAGCCTCAAGTATCTGCTCGTAAAAGCGTTCCTCGACCGGGCCGCGCGGGGTATAAGCCAACAGGAAATCCACAAGGTCGGACGTGCTCTCGAAATTGTAACGCTTCGCTATCAAATCAATGGGATCTGCCAGAGGATTGTGGATCAACAGGTTTGGCATCAGCATATTGATATCACGTATAATATCATTACCATGAGCACGCAGTTCATGTGTGATTCGTATCCGCGTATCCCATATGTCGTCATAGAGCTTATAGTGCTCCCGCGTCATCTCATGAGCCATTTCCCGGCACTCCTTCTTGATGATCCGCAACGTCTTTTTGTCGATGTCCACGGTTGGCTCCTTGACTTTTGGGGTCTGCGGAGCCAACCTTTCTTTTGCATGATGGTGGTCGGTTAGCTCCGCCGCTGTCTTTTTCTCTTGGGGCGGCAAGTGGCATTGCCGCCCTTCTTTATTTGTCCGACATGCCGGGCAGCAAAAACTGCCCCTTGCTGGCTGCTTGTCTGATGTTGGACAGCCCCGGCAGCACAAACTGATTGCCGATTCCCTTGTGCCAAAGCGTGCGGGGCCGACTGCCCCACCAGACCAGACGCAGCGCGATACCGAAGTACAACTTCACGCTGCCGCCGAACTTCTGGGCTCCCTGCCGAGCCAGCGTCCATGCGTCGTTCATGATGTGGGCTAGGAAAGTGCGACGGGAGGTTTTCATGGCATTCCTCGTGCGTGTTATGTAAGTGACTGACATAACTAAACAATGCCATATTAGCCCCCGTATTCAAGTAAAAAATACTGCAAAAACACTTAGTTATGGAATTTTTTCAGCCAGCGAGCGTAGCCTTCGGCAAGACTCCACAAGCCCAGCTCGCCGTAATAGTTGAGCCGGTAGCCGCCTGAATCCGGGTCTTCCAGTCGTTTGTGCAGCTTGTAGACGCCGCGATACTTCATACTCACGGGATGGTGAGAAAAGGCCGTGGTCACGGCGTAACGGACATCATCCTTGAACGTGGCATCGATGAGCTGCTTGACCTCATGGCTCTGGCACAGCATGAGCACCAGCTTGGCAAGGCGCGGCTCCACACTCGGCACAGCCAGGTCCGACCGCTGGTAAATCTGATGGCCGGGTTCCGGCAGCGCCCAGGCGTACTTGGTCAGGTTGAAGTCGAGCTTGCCGATGATTTTTTTGTCCAGGCAGAGGGCCAGGGACAGGGTCACGTCGGCGAGGAAGTAATCGACGCGCACGGACATGAACAGCTCGTTCATCCGCACGGTCTGCTTTTTGTCCATCTTGATGATGCCGGGCGTTTCCCGTCCGGTGAGAAACCGGTTGCCCGGGAAGATGGGGCCGGGACTGCGAGAAGTCAGATAGCCGCGCGTGATGATGCGGCGCCGACTATGCCCGGCGTAAGCGTAGGTGATGCTCTTGCGGCCCTTGTGGACCACGGCCACCGGCTCGCCGAGGAGTTTTTCGACCTCCGGCAGCGGGCGCTCCATGATGATCATCCACTCACGGAAAGACGTAATCTGCTCGTAGATGGACACGTCTTTGAAGCTGATTTCCGTGTACTCCGGAGCGGGCCATGTGGCCGCAGCCGCAAGCATCCGCTCCTGGTTGATATAGTCGCGGGAGCCGAAGGTGGGCGGCGCAATGAACACGGCATGGTCCGGGTCGTGCTCACGGAGGAAGGCGGCGGCGTCCTGGGGAACGTAGCCGAAACCGCCGCCCTGGTTGAGATGAGCGCGGTAGGCATCCAGCTTCGCCAGCGTCTTTTCCATGAGCTGCGGCCAGTTGCGCCGGTAGTTGCCGAGCACCCGCCGGTGCCAGACATTTTTGTACTGCCAGACCTGCCGCAGATCCAGCATGATGGATACCGAGGCCGCGAGATGCGCGGAGTCAGACAGGTCCAGCAAGCCGCGCAGGTGTTCCGGGCAGTCGTCGCGTTCGGCCACCTGCAGGTGGTCCCCGGCCAGATATGCGCCCAGGGCGGACGTGTAGAGCGTGATGGCGCAACCGGTAATCCGACCCCGGTAGCCGCCGGAGCGGAGCCCCGCCCCTACCGTGAAATTGCCCGCGCAGGGCAGAAGGACCGGGGCGGTCAGCTCGTCGGCGTAGGCGGCGATGACCTTGCGCAACGGCCCGGCGATGGAACCGAGAAAACTCATTGCACAGCCTCCTTCGTGGCCTCGGCTGCCTGCCGCTGGAGATATTCGACGGCGACTTCCATCAGGCGCGTCATGGCCAAGGAGCTGTCGCGGATTTTCTCGGCGTTCTTCACATCCGTGATGAGCTTGGTGAACGCCTCATACTGCTCCGACGGGCAGACATAGACCGCCGAAGCCTTCTTGGCGGCATCGGCCAAGAGGTCGAGTATTTCAGAAAGCTGGTCGCGTTCTCCGTCGGTGAACATGAACGTGACCATGTGCGCGGGCACCTGGGGCGTGGAGAAGTTCACCAGCTCCACGTCGCCGAGTTCCTTGATTTCCTCACTGTCCAGACCGCTATACAGCTTGTCTTGCACGGACTCGATCTGTGCCCACAAGTTGGCCAGAATGCTCTGGTCATCCTCGCCCACCAGGGCGTTGTGGGAAAGCTGAATGGCGATGCGCCTGGACTTGTCCAGTTCTTCGGTGACAGCCAGTACGAGGATGTGCGGGATGCCCGCCTCAATGCTGGCCTTGACCCGGTGATTGCCGGACAGCACTTCCAGACGGCCGTCCTCGTGGCGGTAACAGAGCGGGACCGACGAGAGGCGCTTGTCGGCCGCGATGTTGTCCCGAAGCTGGCGGAACGTCTCGCGCTTGAAAAAGCGGGCGTTATCTTTCAGGAGCGTCAGCGATGCCGGAGCCACAACCACGAGGCGCATGCCGTCGCCGAACATTTCCCGGCTGATGGTCGCCAGTTCTTCGTTACGTTGCAAAAAAATGTCTTCGCTCATTTGTTACCCCAGATGTGCAAAAGGTTTTCAGAGGTGATTTTCATCTCCGGATGGTCGGACATCCACTGCCAGAGCACAGACGAAGCGTTTTGGTGCCGCCAGAACGCCTCGAAGCAGTCAGAATTTTTACGGCACCATGTGTAATCGCGGTCCCACGAAAAGCCCGTGCTATCGCCGTTTTCATCGCGGAATTTGGAGAAGGTCACGGGAGCGCCACGCCACAGCAGATAGGCGCGGGCCACGTCCTCCGGCACGAGGTCAAGGGGCAGATAGGACGGCAGCGCGGCCCGCAGGCGGCAGAGTTCGTCGGAGGTAAAGGCGTCCTCTACGGCCCAGGCCCAGACCGACGGCGTTGCGCCTTTTTCCACCCTGGTACGCATCTGTGCGGAAAGGCCCGCAGGGCCGCTTCCTTTTTCGGGAGAGGCCGTTTCGGGCTCCGCCCCGCCCCCCACATCCAACGGACCAGACGGCAAAGTGCCCATCTGTCCGGCGTCGGCGCGGGGCGTAGCCTCCAGAGCCGGAAGCGCGACGGACGCGGGCAGGGCTGCGGCCACCCACGCGCGGATGTCCACGCCGAGCTTGAAGGCGTCGCCGGGGTCTTTGCCCTCCGGCGTGGGCCAGCGCAGGGAGGTAGGATAGGCCCGCTCCCAAAAGTCCACACCGTCGGCGCCGGGCTCGTCGTAGTCCAGGGCGATGCAGACCCGCACCGCATCACGGAGCCGGGCATGGGCAGCCATGTCCGGCTTGCCGCGGTTAGTGCGCACAGCCATCGCGCCGATGACACCGCCCGTGGCGAGGTGGATGAGCATGGCATCCAACTCGGCCTCGGTGATAAAATAGACGGCCAGGGGGACGGGACGCGAGGAGCGCAGGAATAGCGGAGCCTTGCAGGAGCCTTCCAGTTCCATGTACTTCGCCGCGCGTGGAGCCAGGTCTTCCTTGTGCCTCCGAATACGCAGATTCAGCACGCGCCCGTCGGCAGCCAGTGTCGGGATGATGATGCCGCGCGGGATGAAGAGCTTGGTGTGCTCCCTGCCGTCGTCGCCGGTACGGGGGGCCAGTCCCAGGGCGGAGCGGGCGCGGTAGCGTCCGGGATACCGCGTGCCCTCGGCGGGCAGATAGCCGATATGGTAGGCCCGGACGGCCTCCTCGGTGATGCCGCGCGCCGCCAGCCAGTTCAAGGCGGCGGGCTGTTTCCAAATCCGTTCTTCTGCCTCGGCCAGCAGCTTGGCCGCGTAGGCGCACCACACGTCCGAAGGCTCCGGCCATTCGCGTGGAGTCCATGCCGGAGCGGCGTCAACACGGCGAGGTTCCGCCGGAGCCCGGCGGCGGCGATGTGAGGGGCGGCCGCCCTCGATGCCGAGTTCCGCCAGCGCTGCCTTGAAGTCGAGTCCGTCGATTTTCATGAGGTACGCGATGGTATCGCCGCTGGCACCGCACCGGCGGCAGGACCAGATGCCGGTGATGTTGCGGGAGGCGCAGGTTTCGCCCAGGCTCTCGGCGCGATTCGGCCAGACTATGAAACGGTCGGACTTGCCCGGCTCCCCTCCGCACAGCGGACATGGGCCGTTCCAGCCGTTGCCCTGGCGTTTTACAGCCGCGCCAAAACGGGATTGATAGAGTTCGAGAAGTTGCATCTGTCCGCACCTGTCCGCTTTTTGTTTTCTTTATCTACTTATTTTATTAGTATTTTTATGAATATGGACAGGTGGACAGGTACGCGATATAGGCCATGCGCACCTGTGCGCCTGTACGGGTGATGTGGAGAAATACCCTTGTAATCTGTCCATCTGTCCATTTTAAAACTTACCTTGTGATTTCATATGGTTATGGCTCTCATATGGCGGACGGTTGCGGACAGATCATTTCTCGGCCCGGTAGTCGGCCAAGGCATTTTCACCCTCGGTGTTCAGACGGATGCCCAAGCGCCAAGACCCATTGCTGCGCTTGTACGGGATGTCTTTTTTATTCAGCATTTCCGCGAACTTCTTGGCGGAAATGCTGAACCGTTTATCCCGGTTCCGCGCGTACCAGATGCAGAAGGCTTCGTGCAGATCCGTCGATGAAATGCGGGTTGCGTAGGCATCAGGGTTATCCTGATGGGGTTCCTGTTCGCACCAGTCGGTTATGAACAAGCCCACATCATCCCAAGAGGCGCGCTGCTCGCGCGTCCACGCCTTCACCTTGTCTGGGATTTTCAGACCGTCGCGCAGGTATTCCATGCAGCCTAGGACCATACGAGCAAGTACCCCCTTCGCCTCGGCGCAGATTTTTTTGTAGAGGTCTTTGTCCGCCGGGCGCTCGTAGGGCTGCTGTGGTTCCTCGACAAAGGAGAGCGGCCACTTCACCAGTACGGCGCGGGCCCAGAACGCGGCATCGTCGGCCTTGGCCTTGGGCAATTCGTTGGTGGTCATGATAGGTAGATGGGTCTGGAGCCACGTCGTTTGCTGCTTGTCTTGCAGGCCCCGCGCCGTGACGTAGCCGCCGCCGGTGAGCTTTTTGAGCTTGGCCAGGGCAAAACGTTGGCCCTCTTCGGCTTCGTTGATCCATGCCAAGCACATGCCGCGCAGGGCCAGCACGTCGGGCGATGGAGCCGAGCTATTGCGGGTCTGCTGCATCTGGAGGAACATCTCGACGGGCACGTCGCCGGAGAGCGTTTGACCGAGGACGTGCGTCACCAGTTTGATGAGGGTATCCTTGCCGTTGCGCCCATGCTCGCCCCAGAAAATCGTGAAGATGTGGTCGCGGCGCTCAGTAACGAGGCCATAGCCGAGCAGACGCCAGATGAAGTCGACAAGCTCCTGATCGCCGTCCATCGACGACAGCAGAAATTTGTTCGTTTCCGGGCAGGGATCGTCTTTATCAAGGAGCGCCGGGTCATACTCGGTGACGATGGCGTTGAGGATGTATTCCTCAGGTCGTCCGGGCCGCAGCTCGCCGGTGCGCAGATCAATCACGCCATTGGGACAGGCTTTGACGTAGTGGCGCTGGTCGATGTGCTTGGGCAAAACCACCAGCGGATCACGGATGCGGCGCACCATAAGCATGAGTTTTTCCTGTCCGTTGGTGTCCCGGAGCAGATTCACGCGCCGCAAGGCGGCATCAGCGAGGCTCTGGATTTTGGGCTTGTCTTCCTTGTCGGCTTCGTCAGCCTCCGTTTGTTTGTGCTCCGCAAGGCGCAGGTACAGCTCGCACACCTCCTCAATGCGCTGGAACGCGGCCTCATAATCGTCCTCAATCCAATGATGCCCGCCCCATATAAGGAATCGTTCCCAGTACTTTACATAGATGACCGTATCACGATGCAGTCGGCAGTAGAGCTTGGCGTCGCCGACGCGGTTCTCGTTGAGGTAGCCCAATAGGTGTTCGTCGGAGATTTCGAGCTGCTTCACGGCCACGGGCTTCGCCCTTGCCGCGCGGGCTTTCGTTTCCGCCTTGCGGCGCTGTTCGACTTGGTCTTTGATGTCCGCTTTTTTCTTGCCCATTTTCATAATCCATTGTTTTTTAAAGTATAAATAATAAAAACGGAAAGAGCAGAAAAACAGAAGCATTCCGTTTTTCCGCTCTTTCCGTTCCGCATATCGCGGCCAAAGTCTGAGGGGCACGCCGCGTTGCTAACTTGCACATGGCGGAAGGACCCGCCAGCATAGAAGTCAGAGCAGACGACTTGAGGTCCAGAGCAGTCCGTACCGGATTATTCTGGATCGGCTGAATTTTTGTGTGGGGGGTAAGGGGGGCGTTTGCCCATGAATTCAAGCAGAGAAATATGGGGAGGTGGGCACCATATGGGCACCACAAAACACAAATAGGACATAAACTAAAAACAGGACGCCACATGCTATTGCATGTAACATCCTGATATAATTCTGGTGCGCCCGGCAGGAATCGAACCTGCGGCCTACAGCTTAGGAGGCTATCGCTCTATCCAACTGAGCTACGAGCGCGTCGCCCCACTTGTAGGGGCTCTTTTTACGCATGTCAAGAACAGGGCCTGCTGGAGGCTCGGCCTTGTCCCTCCGTATCGGACAAAACGGGCCGTGCAACACTGGGAGAACGGTATCCCGAGCCCTCAGGGCAGGCTTTTCTGTCCGGCCCAGATCAGCAGGGCCAAGGCTCCCAGGCTGCAGGCCAACACCATGTACGCGCGTCGGGTTCGCAACGAAAGTACCGCGCCCATCAGGGCCGCCCCGTACAGCATGGGCCAGCTCAGTATCGACAGTTGCGGCAGGGCCTGGCGCGCCGACAGCACGGCGATCAGGCAAAATAACAGGGCGTAACATACGACGTACAGCATGAACTGCCAGAAGGCCCGAAGCAAAACAACATGCAGAACAGCTTGACCGGGCGTAAGGGCAAAACAATCACCGGCGCACCAGGCTTCTACCCTATCCACCAAATAATTTTCATGGATGCGCAAGCTGCGCTCCATAAAACCGCCCAAATAGGCGGCCAGAATGACCAGTATCAGGGGCAACAAAAGAGGACCCGGCCGGTTCAGCCCGAAATGCGAGGCCAGAGGAAAAAGCAGCAGAAAGCTCAGGCTGCCGAAGGGGGGTACTACGCTGCCCAACTCCAACACATCCAGCCAGAGCAATTCAAGAATGATGCCGAGTGAGAGCGCCAGAGCCCAATCAGAGGTGTAAAAGCCCGTGATCAGCGCGAGGCATACGGGCCTGTCCAGCAGGCCGATGATGCATGAGGAACGAGCCGCCCCAGCCAGGACAAAAAAAAAGCGTACGGAAGCCCCGTGTATATCAGCTCAGAAAAGTTGATCATAAGAGCCTCGTACGTTTTCAGTGGGAACGCAGCGGAAGTCCAGTTGCACAAGGTGCTGCTGAATAATGCGTAAATCTTCCCTGTCCTGTGCTGAAAGCGCCACATGGGGCAGTAATTGCAATTTGTCCGGCCCGTAGTGCAGATTGCCCATATTGAGCACCGGCATTTCAATGCCCTCATCACAAGCCCGGCGGGCATCCTGGCAGTTGGCGAAAAGCACGAAGCTGTCGTCTCCGCAGGCATCCAGTGTGGCAGCCAGTTCGCGCACCGGGATAAAATGAGTGATTACGCGCTGGGGTATGGCCAGCTCCACAATCTGCCGGCGTAATAGATCCGTAGCCAGTTCGTCATTGGCCACTACCAGATGTTTGGCGCCGGTATATGGCAGCCATGCCTCGATCACCTGCCCGTGTACCAGGCGATTGTCCACACGAAACCACATTGCTCAGTCGCCCGTTTTGTCACGGGCCTTGTTCCGCAACATGCTGCCGGCCACCACAATACCTTTGGCCCCGGCTTCACCGGCGATGCGGGCCAGTTCGTTCAGCTCTTTGTCGCGGGACGTGAACACCTTCAGAAGCATGGGCAGATTGACGCCGGTCACCACTTCCACCTTATGGCTGCCCAACAGGGAAAGGGCCAGGTTGGTGGGGGTGCCGCCGAACATATCCGTAAGAATAATAACGCCCGCGCCCTTATCCAGGCGTTGGGCCGCGTCGTCCAAACGGCGCACTGTTTCAGAAACTTCATGCGCCACGTCAACGCTGATGGAACTGCAATCGCTCAGCGGTCCCAAAATAAATTCGGCCGTACGCAGCATGGCAGAACCGTAGTCCGCATGGGAGACCACAATGATCCCGACTTGTGTCGTCTTGCTTTCATCCGTCATGGCATTCCTCACGGTTCACAATCTGCCAGCTTTTTCAGCCAAGTTCAAGGTGCCGGTGCTCCAGAGAGGTCGGGTAGTCCGCCTGGCGAAGCGCCTGTGACAATTCTTCGGCCATGGCCACCGAGCGGTGCCGCCCGCCGGTGCAGCCCACGGCGATGGTAATCCGGTAGCGGCCTTCGGCCTCCATCAGGGGCAACATGAAAAAAAGCAGGTCCAGCAGTTTCTTGCGGAATTCCACCGCGCTGGGCGAGGCGAAAACATAATCGGCCACGGCCTTGTCCTTGCCGCAAAGGGGACGCAGCTCTTCCACAAAATACGGGTTGGGCAGAAAGCGCAGATCAAAAACCGTGTCGGCTTCTCGGGGCACGCCGTACTTGAAGCCAAAGGAAATCACATTGACGCGGATAGCCCGCAATTTGTCCTTGTTGCCGCTCCAACGCTTTTGAATGGAACGCCGCAGGTCATGGATGGAAAAACGCGAAGTGTCGATAACCAAGTCGGCCATTTCCCGCAAAGGGCGCAGGCGGTTGCGTTCGGCGGCCAGGGCGGCTTCAAGGCCCATGCCCTCCCGCTCCAGCGGATGCGGGCGGCGGGTGGTGGCGTAGCGGCGCATGAGCTCCTGCGCGTCAGCCTCCAGAAACAGCAAAAGCGGACGGATACCCTTGGCGGCCATAACGCTCAAGGCGTCGTTGATTTCATCCGGGAAATTGCTCTGACGCATGTCCATGCCCAAGGCAATGCCCATGAAATGACTCATGGAAGGGCGTTCCATCATAGCGGCCATTTCCGGGGCCAGACTTGCGGGCAGACCGTCCACGGCGAAATAGCGCAGATCTTCAAAAACCTGCACGGCCGTACTTTTGCCCGCGCCGGAAAGACCGGTGACAATACAGACCTGCACAGGGCGATCATGGGCGACTTTGGGCGTGTCGGCAGATGGATCCGGATCGGACGGACTGCGGCAGGGGGGCTGCTGTGACGTGCTCATACGTATACTTCACTGGGAGCCACCGGGCCGATCTTCGTGCGAAGACAGGCCCGGCGGAAAAAGTATGGCGGAACGGCTACAACACGGGATCAATCAGGGCGTAGCCTGTAGTGCGCCGACGGTAAACCACATTGACGCGATTGCTTTCGGCATTGAGAAAGACCAGAAATTCGCTGCCGATGGAATCCAGTTGCATCAGCGCCTCATCCAGGTGCAGCGGCTTTGGCGCGAAGCGGTCCGTGCCCACCACGGTCTGACTTTCCTCGGGCTGGGCTTCCAGATTGTAGGTAAAGACGTCCACATCGGCATTGCGGGCCTTACGGCGCTGTTCCTTGACGCGGGACACCTGACGCTTGATCTGGGCTTCCACCTTGTCGGTCACAAGGTCGATAGCCGCGTACATATCGGAGGTCTGCTCGGTGGCGTTGATATGCAGGCCCTCGCCGGAAACGGTCACTTCGCAACGATGGCGGAATTTATCCACCGTCAGCACGACACTTACTTCCAGACCCGCGGACTTGCCATAAAACCGCCCCAACTTTTCCATGCGGCGGCGGGCATACTTCTTCAAATGATCGGAGGCCTCAAAATTCTTGAAGGCGAAAGAGATATTCATGCGTTCCTCCTTGGGATTGCAAAGCACCGCTGTGAGATCAGAAGTGCTCCTTACGCCGTGACGACGAGGGAATGTCCAGCGCCGTGCGGTACTTGGCCACCGTACGCCGGGCAATATTCACTTTCAGGCGCTCCTTGAGCATTTCTCCGATGCGTTCGTCACTCAAGGGGGCCTTGGAGTCTTCATCGGCTATGAACTTCTTGATCAGCGCCTTAACGCTTTCCGAGCCGACCTGGCTGCCGTCGTCCAGCTCAAGGCCGCTGTTAAAGAAGAACTTCAGCTCAAAAATCCCGTGGGGCGTCGCCACGTATTTGTTGGTAGTGATCCGGCTTACGGTTGATTCGTGCATGCTGATATCGTCGGCAATGTCTTTTAGAATCAGCGGAGCCAGTTTGGTGACGCCGCTTTCAAAAAACGGCTGCTGGTGGCGCACAATGCTCTCCACCACCTTGTACAGCGTACGCTGGCGTTGATACAGGCTCTTGATCAGCCAGGAGGCCGAGCGCATTTTTTCCGTACAGTATTCCTTTTCCTTATCCGAGGAAGATCCCATATTCATCTGGCAGAGCGAGGAAAGCTGCAACTGCGGCAAACCGTCTTCATTGAGCAGAATGACGAATTCATCGCCCATCTTGTACACAAAGACGTCCGGGCTCACATAGGTGGGTTCGCCGCCGCCGAAACTGGCGCCGGGCAGTGGATCAAGGCTTTGGATGATGTTCAGATATTCCTTGAGTTCCTCCATATCCAGCTTGAACTTGCGCAGCAGAGGCTTGTAGCGCTTGGCCTCCAGATCTTCCAGGTGAGACTGGACCAGATCGAGAAGAATGGGATCCCGGTCATAGTTCAGACTTTTCAGCTGGATCAGCAGACACTCGCGCGCGTCGCGCGCGGCCACCCCTATGGGATCAAAAAGCTGCACTCTTTCCAGTACCGCCCGCACCTCGTCGGGCGTGGATGTGGTCATCTCCGCGATTTCTTCCAAGGTGGCCTGCAAATAGCCGGAGGAAGCCAGATTGCCGATGATGACCTCGCCGATTTCCTTTTGCGCCTCGGTCAGCATGGAAAGGCGCAGCTGCCAGAGCAGATGCCCTTCCAATGTGGGCTTGGCGGCATAACGGGCTTCCAGAGGAGAAATTTCTTCAGCCGCTTCAAAGTCACGCGGCTGTACTTGGCGCGGAGTGCTGGCGAACTCGCCGAGATAGTCCTCCCACGAGGCATCCTTGGCGAGTTCCTTGTCGTAGACCTCTTCTTCAACGGCCTCCCGGCGCTCAGTCTGGGCGGCCTGATCCGAAGAAGACTCATCACCCGAGAGCTCCTCAAGAAAAGGATTGTCCAGCATCTCCTGCTGCACGGTTTCCAGCAGTTCCACGCGCGAGAGCTGAAGCAGCTTGATGGCCTGCTGTAACTGCGGCGTCATGACCAGTTGCTGAGCCAATTTCAATTGCTGACGAAGTTCCAGTGCCATGTCTGCTCTTTTAGGCTGATAAGCTACAATGTCTGAACGGAGTTCTCATTTTCAAAAATTGTGCCATATGCTGAAAAATTATGCAATAGACGGAAGCTGCGAACAAAAAGGGAAAGGCCGCAAGGCTTGCGCCGGGCGGCGCGCCCCTACGTAAACCGCAGGGAACCAAGTCTCAGTTACGGCAAAGGGGAGGCCTCAGGCCTCCCCTTTCAGACATCACAAGCCAAGCGACAAAACGGCGCTCAGGCTTTGGATTGCTTTTTGGCCGCCTTGATGAATTCGCGGAACAAAGGATGGGCTTCCATGGGGCGGGATTTGAACTCGGGATGGAACTGACAGCCCAGGAACCAAGGATGGTCGGGCAGCTCCATAATTTCCACCAGAGAGTCGTCCGGCGCCGTGCCGCTGAAGGCCATGCCCTTCTGGCCCAGAATTTCCTTAAAGGCATTGTTGAACTCATAGCGATGGCGATGCCGTTCGTCCACCATATCCTTTTTGTAGGCTTCGTGGGCCTTGGTGCCGGGCAATACCTTGCAGGGATAGGAACCCAGACGCATGGTGCCGCCCTTATCACTGCTGGCGTCGCGTTTTTCCACATTTTTGGTGCGGAAGTCGAACCATTCGGTCATCAGGTAAATAACCTTGTGGTCGGACAGGGGATTGAACTCCTCGGAATTGGCGTCGTCCAGACCGGCCACATGGCGGGCAAATTCAATGACAGCGCATTGCATGCCCAGACAGATACCGAAGAAGGGCACGTGTTTTTCGCGGGCGTAGCGGATAGCCGCGATCTTGCCCTCCACGCCGCGGTAACCGAAGCCGCCGGGCACCAGAATGCCGTCACAGCCCTTGAACACTGAAGCCGCGTTGTGTTCGGTCACATTTTCGGAGTTGACGTAGCGCAACTCCACAGCCACCCGGTTGGCCACGCCGCCGTGGATCAGGGCTTCGTGCAGGCTCTTGTAGGCTTCTTTCAGGTCAACATACTTGCCCACAATGGCAATGGTCACCTTGCCCTGGGGATTGGCGCTGTCGTGAACCAGCTTTTCCCAGGATTCCAGGTGGGCGTTGCGCGCGGGCAGGCGCAGCATGATGGCGACTTTCTGGTCAAAACCTTCCTCGTAGAACTTGAGGGGCACTTCATAAATGTTGTCCACGTCCACGGAGGAAAAGACCGCGTCCTGGTCCACATTGCAGAACAGGGCGATCTTTTTGCGCATTTCCTGGGGGATGCTCTGTTCGCAGCGGCAGAGGATGATGTCCGGCTGGATGCCGATGGAAAGCAGCTCCTTGACGCTGTGCTGGGTAGGCTTGGTTTTGTGTTCACCGGCGCAACGCAGATAGGGCACCAGGGTCAGGTGAATGTTCAGGCAGTTGTCGCGCCCCAGTTCCGAACGCAACTGGCGGATCGCCTCCAGGAAAGGAAGGCCCTCAATGTCGCCCACCGTGCCGCCGATTTCTATGATAGCCACGTCCGGCGCGCCCTCGCCCTCGGCCAGGGAAAGCACGGTATGCTTGATCTCGTCGGTGATGTGCGGGATCACCTGCACGGTGGCGCCCAGATAGTCGCCGCGCCGCTCTTTGGCAATGACGTGATTGTAGATGGAGCCCGAGGTGGTGTTGTTTTTGCGCGACATGGGCACGTTGAGGTAACGCTCGTAGTGGCCCAGATCAAGGTCGGTCTCGGCCCCGTCGTCGGTCACGAAAACTTCGCCGTGCTGGAAGGGGTTCATGGTGCCCGGATCCACATTAATATAAGGATCCAGCTTCTGAATGGTCACCGACAGGCCGCGCGTCTGTAAAAGCGCGCCCAGCGAAGCGGCCGCCAAGCCTTTGCCCAGTGAAGACAAAACCCCGCCCGTCACAAAAATAAATTTGGTTTTCATGGCCTCCCACCTGTTTTGCTTGAATGCACGGTTCCGCGTAACCGCATGCTGATACACCCAATTGATTTTTTTGGCTAGCATTGACTAAGTCTGATAAGGCAAGTAATGTAATTTTCCCTTTTTCAGCATGCGTCCCGCCGTGTGGTTGGACGCGCGGCCCTACCCCGCTCCGGGCCGGGCGTATTTCAGGCTGCTCCTAAGGAGGCTCCTCCCGCATGGCTACAGTCAATACTCTGGTCATCACCGGCTACGGTACCAATTCCCATCTGGAAACCGCGCACACGGCCCGCTTGGCCGGTTCCGACAGGGCCGACGTGGTGCATTTCTCCGATCTGGTGGCGGGCAACGTATGCCTTGCGGGCTACCATTTTCTGATTTTCCCCGGCGGCTTTCTGGACGGCGACGATCTGGGCGCGGCCCAGACCGCGGCCATGCGCTGGCGCTATTTGAAAGACGCCCAAGGCACGCCGCTGCTGCAAAGCCTGCGGGAATTTCTGGACCAGGGCAAGCTGATCCTCGGCATCTGTAACGGCTTCCAGCTGCTGGTCAAACTGGGCGTGCTGCCCGCGCTGGGCGGCGTCCGCTTCGAGCGCCAGGCATCCTTGGGGCACAACGATTCCGCCCGCTTCGAGGACCGCTGGGTGCATCTGCTGCCCAATTCCGACAGCCCCTGCGTGTTCACCAAAGGCCTGCCCCTGCTGGCCATGCCCGTGCGCCACGGCGAAGGCAAGCTCATTCCCCGTGACGAGGAATGTCTGCGTCGTATTGCGGCCGAACAGCTCATCGCTCTCCAATATGCCGACCCGGAAAGCGGCAAGCCCACGCAGGAGTATCCTTATAACCCCAACGGCTCGCCGCTGGCCATTGCCGGACTCACCGACCCCACAGGACGCGTGCTGGGCCTCATGCCGCATCCCGAAGCCTTTCACCATGTGACCAATCATCCCGCCTGGACCAGGGGCGAACTGGACCCGCCGGGCACCCTGCTGTTCGTCAATGCCGTGCGCTATCTGCGCGGCCAGTAGCTGGCCCGGCCTTGACAAAGCCGACTTATACGGACAAAATACTAAGATTAACCACAACATCGTGCAACAGCCGCGTGGTTCGCTCAGAGCCGCACGCGTCAGACAAGGTGTGTACACGTTTGCCGCACATTCCCGCTTTCTTTTTTTACGCCGGATGATTTTTTAAGGCGCTTTCTCTGTTCAAGTGCAAGAAAGTGCCTTTTTTATTGAGGGCAATATCAATGCAACTCATTGAAATATTTAGCGCCATTGAAAAAATCGCACCTCTGGACGCCGCCGCCCCCTGGGATATCTCGGGCCTGCAGGTAGCAGCGCACAGAAGTGAAGCCGACATGCTGGCCGTCTGCCTGGACCCCACGCCCGCCTCGGTGCGTCAGGCGCTGGAACGGGGGGCGCAGTGCATTTTGAGCCACCACCCCCTGGCGCTCAAGCCCGCCCTGCCCCGGCGTCTGGACGCCTACCATGAAGTTCTGTGCCTGTTGCTCGCTGCGGATGTGCCGCTCTATGCCGCCCACACCTCGCTGGACGTCAACGCCGACGGTCCGGCGGGCTGGCTGGCGCGCGAGCTGGAACTCGGCAACCTGGCGGTGTTGGAAGCCACGGCCCCGCCGCTGGCTGCGGCTCCCCTGCCGCTGGGCTTCGGTTTGGCCGGTGATCTGCCCGCGCCCTTGAGCCTTGCGCAAATCACATCCGCTCTGGCCCGGCACATTGATCTCTCCACGGCCACGGTCTGCGGCCCCGTACCGGAAAGCATCTCGCGCCTGGCTTACTGCACCGGTTCCGGTTCTTCCCTTCTGCAGGAAGCGCGCGCGGCAGGCGCCCAGCTTTTCATTACCGGCGACGTCAAATACCATACGGCGCTGGAGGCTGAAATCTGCCTGCTGGATGTGGGGCACCACAGCCTGGAGGAAGAAATGATGCGCCGCATGAGCGGCTTGCTGGCGCAACGCCTCAGTGGCCTGAACGTCGTTTTCGTGCCTTCGGTTTCACCGTTGCGCCCCGTCCTTTTGCCATGACTCCCAGGAGGAATATATGAGCAGTGCCGTTTACTTGGATCAGATAAAGCAGTTAGTGGAATTGCAGAAGGTGGATGACGCCATCTTCGCTGTCAAGCAGGAGCTGGAAAGCGCGCCCCGCGAGCTTGAGGATCTGGAGCAACGCTTTGAGGCCGCCGAGGCTCAGCGCAATCGCGTCCTGGACAAGCTGGCGCATCTCCAGGAACAGCAGAAACGCCTGTCCCTGGAGATTGACGACGATTCCGCCAGGATCAAAAAGAGCAAAAACAAGCTCATGCAGGTGGGCAATACCCGCGAATATCACGCCATGATGCGTGAAATGGACAGCATGGAGAAAATCAACCGCTCCCGTGAGGAAGAAAAGATGACCCTCATGGAAGAATTGCAGTTGCAGAACGACACGCTGGCCGAAATCGATCGGGATTACTCCGCCCTTAAAGCCGAGCTGGAAGTCAAACGTGAAGGTCTGGAAGAAAAGCTGAAGAAAGCCGGAATCAATCTGGATTCTCTGAACCAGAAGCGTGCTCAGGTCAGCAAGGCCATTCCCCAGCCCGTGTTCATGCGCTATGAGTTCATTCGCGTGCGTCTGGAACATCCGGTCATTGTGGCTGTGACGGACGGCATCTGCTCCGGCTGCAATATCGCGGTGCCCCCGCAGTCCTTCATTGAGTTGCAGCGCGGCCAGCAGATTCTGAGCTGCCCCAACTGCCAGCGCCTGATTTTCTGGTGCGAGCATTTCAGCCTGCCGGAAGAGGCCGTTGCGGCTCCCAAGCCTGTACCCCTGACGGATTAGCTTGAGCCTTATTGGGACGCTTTGCCTCCGGCCGGTAAAGCGTCCGTAAAAATCTCCGGCCGCAAACAAGCGGGAGCCGGACAGACCGTCGCTGCGGGCCATTGGCCCGGAGAGGAAAGTCCGGGCTCCACAGGGCAGGACGCTGGGTAACACCCAGGAGGGGCGACCCTCGGACAGCGCCACAGAAAGCAAACCGCCGTGCTTTGCGCGGTAAGGGTGAAACGGTGGGGCAAGAGCCCACCAGATGCCGCGGTGACGCGGCATGCTCGGCATACCCCGTCTGGAGCAAGACCAAATAGGGAAGGCGGCCGGCCCGGCCCATGCCTTCCGGGTAGGTTGCTTGAGGGCGCGGGCAATCGCGCTCCTAGAGGAATGACGGTCACATGCGGCTTGTCGCATGACAGAACCCGGCTTATCGTCCGGCTCCCGCTTGTTGTCAGAGGCTTGCCATGCCTGAAAATTCCCAGCCGGAAAACCCCTGGGGCCTGATCCTGGCCGCCGGGAGCGGCAGCCGTCTGGCGGCCGTTGTCGGCGGCTGTCCCAAACAGTTTTTATGCTGGCGGGACGTCCCGCTGTATTGGCACGCGGCGCGCGCCATGAGCCGCAGCGCCGTGGTGGCCGGTATTGTTTTTGTTTTCCCACCTGACCGGCGTACCGCCGAGGAAGAGCGCTTGCATGCCCTTTACGCGCGAGAGGATCTCGGCCTGCCTTGGCTGGCGGCGGCCGGCGGCGCGTTGCGCCAGGATTCCGTGCGCCTGGGTCTGGCGGTCCTGCCGCATCGGACGCAGTACGTGCTGGTGCATGACGCGGCCCGCCCCTTTCTGAGCCCGGCCCTGGTACGCCGCGTTTGTGAGGCCCTGCGCCAGGGCGCGCCCGCGGTCGTTCCCGGTCTGCCCGTCACTGACACTATCAAAATGGTGGACGACGGGCGTGTTGCGGCTACCCTGCCGCGCGCCCGGCTGGCGGCGGTGCAGACACCCCAGGGATTTAACCTGACCTTGCTGCGTCAGGCCCACCAACATGCCTTGGATGCGGGCCTGGCCGTCACCGACGACGCCGCGCTGATGGAAGTTCAGGGCCACGAAGTGCTCATTGTGCCCGGTGAGGCTGCCAACGTGAAAATCACCCATCCCGAAGATCTTTCCCTGCTGGCCGGAGAACAGGCTATGCCCCGCCCCTGCGCGGGCATGGGCTACGACGTGCATCGTTACGGTCCGGGGCGCCCGTTGAAGCTGGGCGGCGTGCTCATTCCCGGCGGCCCGGAAGTTGTGGCTCATTCCGACGGCGACGTGCTGCTGCACGCGCTCATGGACGCCCTGCTGGGCTGCGCGGCCCTGGGCGACATAGGCCAGCACTTCCCCGACAGCCAGGCCCGCTATGAGGGCATTTCTTCAGCCGTGTTGCTGGATCAGGTTCTGGAAATGCTGCGCGGCGCAGGGCTTGAGCTCAGCCATGTGGATTTGACCATCGTGGCCCAGACGCCCCGCCTGTCGCCCTTCCGTGAAGAAATACGCAAGAATGTGGCCCGGCTGCTGGGCCTGGACACGGCGCGGGTCAACCTCAAGGCTACCACCGAGGAAGGCCTGGGCTTTACCGGGCGGTCCGAGGGCATCAAGGCCTATGCCGTGGTCAGCGCGCTGGCCGACGGTACGCCGTCCTTTACCGCACAGGCTGTTCCATCCCCCGATCTCTGATCTCCATAAGGATGCGCCATGAACACTGAGTTGTATCGGCCCTGGTTCGCCCATTATGAGGATTTCGTGCCCCGTACCGTGGAGATCTGGGACAAGCCCCTTTATTCCCTGCTGGACGAGGCCGCCGCGGCCTATCCCCATCGTAACGCACTGATCTTCCAGAACACGCGCATTACCTATAAAAGCTTGCTCGAACGGGCGGAACTCTTTGCCGGGGCTCTGCGGCGCATGGGCGTGGAACCGGGTCAGCGGGTGGCCATCATGCTGCCCAATCTGCCCCAGACCATGATCGCCTTCTGGGGAGCCATCAAGGCCGGGGCCGTGGTGGTCATGACCAATCCGCTCTACATGGAAAAGGAACTGCGGGAAAACATGCAGGATTCCGGGGCGGAACATATGATCCTGCTGGATCTGCTCTGGCCGCGCGTGGCCGCGTTGCGCGACCGCCTGCCGCTGCGCAATTTCATCATTACCGGCGTGGGCGACGCCCTTTCCTTTCCGCTCAACTGGCTGTACCGCTTCAAGCAGGCCCGGAATCCCAAGGAGCCCATCCCCTACGACGGCAAGCATGTCTTTGAGTGGAAGAGCTTTTGCAAAGGCGCGCAGCGCCATACGGAGCCCATTGCGGACACGCTGCACGACCCGGTCATGCTCCAGTATACCGGGGGCACCACCGGTCTGCCCAAGGGCGTCACCCTGACCCATGCCAATCTGGGCACCAACTGCCGGCAGGTGCTGGACATCATCCACGTCTCGGCCAAAGAGCACCATACTTTTATTTCCCTGCTGCCCTTCTTTCATGTCTACGGCCTGACCACCGGCCTGATCATCCCCGTGGCCCTTGCCGCCACCACCCTGCCCCTGCCGCGCTATGTGCCGCAGGACGTGCTGCGCATCATCGCCCGCCACAAGCCCACGATTTTTCCGGGCGCGCCGTCCGTCTATATTTCGCTCTTGCAGCAGAAGGATCTGGCCCGTTATAATCTGCACAGCATCCGGATCTGCGTTTCCGGCTCGGCCCCGTTGCCGCGTGAAATTTTCCGCCGCTTCCAGGAGGCTACCGGCGCCGCCATTCTGGAAGGCTACGGCCTGACCGAGGCCTCGCCCATCACCCATATCAATCCCCTGGGCCGCCAGGGCCAGAAAGAAAATTCCATCGGCATGCCCTTGCCCGGCACGGACGCCCGCATTGTGGATATGGAAGGCGGCTCCCTGACCTTGCCCCCCGGCAAGATGGGGGAACTGGTCATCCAGGGCCCCCAGGTCATGAGCGGCTATTGGCGGCGACCCGACGAAACGGCCAGCGCCCTGCGCAACGGCTGGCTTTATACCGGCGACTTGGCGACTATGGATGAGGACGGTTATTTTTATATTGTGGACCGCAAGAAAGACATGGTCATTGTGGGCGGTTACAATGTCTATCCGCGTGAAGTGGATGAGGTATTGCTGGAGCACCCCAAAATCATGGAAGCCGTCACGGTGGGCATCAGCGACGATGTGCGCGGGGAAGTGCTCAAGGCCTATGTGGTGCCCTGTCCCGGCGAAAGCCTGAACAAATCCGAGATCATTGCCTGGTGCCGCAGCAAACTGGCTTCCTATAAGGTGCCGCGCCTGGTGGAGTTCCGCGAGGAATTGCCCAAAACCATTGTGGGCAAGGTCTTGCGCCGGGCGTTGCGTGAAGAGGAAGAGCGCAAAGCCGGCCGCAGGAAAAACCGGCAGGCGGGCCAGAAAAACGCGGCCTCCGCCGACGCGTCTCCACGCCGGGAGGTTCCGACCGAACGTACGCCGAGGGAGGGGGCCTGATGCGCATAGTGGCCCAACGGGTTCGCGAGGCCTCGGTCAGCGTGGACGACCGCGTTGTGGCCGCCATCGGCCAGGGGCTGCTGGCCTTGGTGGGTTTTGGCCGGGATGACGGGCCGGACTTTCACCAAAGTCCGGCCTTTGCGGGCATGGCCCGCAAGCTTCTGGATCTGCGCATTTTCCCGGGCCAGGGCGACGCGGCTCACAAGTTCCACTGCTCCCTTCAGGACTTCAGCGGCCAGGTGTTGCTGGTGCCCCAGTTCACCCTGTATGCCGATTGCCGCAAAGGCCGTCGGCCTTCCTTTACTGACGCCGGCGACCCGGCCTGGGCCGCCGCGATGTTCGAACGTTTTGTCAGGCATGTTGACGAAGCATGTCACGGAAGCGTATCTTCAGGTATATTTGGAGCCGAAATGGAAGTGCGCCTCTGCAACTGGGGGCCTGTGACCATTTGGCTGGATTCCACCCGGCTTTTTTCATAACGGCGGCACGTCGGACCCGGTTCCAAGCTGACGTGCTCCCCGTCCACCCGGGAATGCGGGTCGGCGTCGACTTCCGGCGCGGATGACATCAGTTCGCGTTGCCGTCGGCAGCATTTCAAGATTTCCAACGTTGCCACGCTGCGCAGAACTTTTTGCCGGTAATAATGCAAATGCCCTGCGGTCGCGAAGCAAGCATTCGTGTCTGCAATCCGGGAAAAATGCACTTTGCTTCAGCCGCGTTGGCGTTGTGAGTTCTAAATATGACGACTGAGCGTAACGACGTGGTTTTTACGTCTTTGGTCGTCGCTATCCGTGAAATAAAGGCAGTGCCGCCACATTGGGAACACACCATCCCCGATGAGAAAATGCTTCGGAGGCTCGGTCATGTTTGATCTGCAAGCGGAGTTATATAATAAGATCATTATCCTGCGCCTGACCGGCGATATACTTCTGGCTGACGTGGTCGAGTTCAATCAGCAGATGGAAAACCACATAGCGGCACCGGACATCGCCCAGGTGGTGGTGGATCTCAGCCGGGCGGGACGAATGGACAATGCCGGACTGGGCGTCCTTGTGAGCATCAGCACCAAACTTCAGGGGCGGGGGCGCAGGCTGATTTTGCTCTGTCCCGCGCCGCATGTGGCACAACTTTTGAAAGACGCTGAAGTAGAAGGTTTTTTCCCCACGTATGAAAGTGAGGAAGAGCTTAAAGGGTACGTTCCGGACGCGGCGGAATAGCGTTTCGCGCCGCCGGTAGCGGCAGTTTTTTCAGCCCAGACGGATGGTGCAAGGTGCAATACTATCTTCGACATTATTTCAACCCGGACTTTGACTATCTGCGCCCGAAACCCGGCATCGGCGAAGACGGCGAGAGCTCGGACCTCTACAGTCTGGGCTACGTGCAGAATGTCATTGCCGGGCAGCTTCTGGCCGAGGTCATCCCTCTGGAGCAGGCTGGGGCGGAACCGGATCCGCGCTTTGTGCTTTCCAGGCCTGTGCTCCCCGGTGGAGCCAATACCCGGGTGGACCCGGCCTATCCCAACTATCTGCTCTCAACCTCCAACGGCTACGTTTTTTACAACAACGGGAAAATCACGGTCAAGCGTCTGCTCAATGTACGTCAGGACGTCAGCTTCCGCACGGGCAACATTTTCTTTGTGGGAGACATGGCCGTGCACGGTTCGGTACGTTCCGGTTTTTCCGTGCAGGCCAACAATCTCCGGATCATGGGCATGGTGGAGGGCGGCGTGGCGCGTGCCCGCCGTGATCTGATGGTGGACGGCGGCGCGCGCGGCGGCGCGGGCCAGCATTGCCTTCTGGACGCGGGGGACAAACTGCTCACGCCCTTTCTGGAAAAGATCGAAGCGCGCGCCCGCGGCAACATGGTTGTCGAAAAATACTGCCTGTACAGCACGGTTTACGCCGGGGCCAACATGGTGGTGCGCGAACAGGTCTACGGCAGCACCATCAACGCCTACGGCAGCGTCTATGTGGGCAGACAGCTGGGCAACAAGGCGGCCATTTCCACCAAGATATATCTGGGGTACGATCCACTGAGCATTCGCCAGCTGGAAAAAATCGACAAAATTATTTCCGGCCTGTCCCAGTCCATCACCCACCTCAAGGCCGTGGCCGGGCATCTGCCGCCCGACGCCAATGAGGCCAGCCGCAAACTGGCCCGGCTCGTCGAGCAGCGCGAACGGATCATGAAGCAGCGTACCGAGCTCTGGTCAAAGCTCTACTTGGACGAAAACTACATGCAGAACTGCCGCCTGATGGTACCGGGAAAGGTCTATCCCGGTGTGGAAATCTCCGTGGGCCGGGCCTTCATGCTGGTGGAGCGGCCTTATGAAAACGTGCTCTTCCGGCTCTGTTACGACGATATTATTGTGGAGCCCCTGCCTCCGGCCGACAAGGGCAAGGGAAAATGACCCATCACCGCGCTCCGCTCTTTGAGGCGGTTTTCGCGGACGGCCAATGCCCCGGCGACGTCCCGGCCGACATATTGGCCCATGTGGATGGCCGCTCTTTCGCCATGCTCGGCCCCGGCGGCGCGGAGCGGGAGAAATCCGTGGTCAGCAGCCTTTCACCGGAACAGTGCCGGGACGCCCTGCCTGTGTTGCTGGGCGCGGGTTTGGGACACGCCCTTCATCTTTTGCTTGAAGAGCACGACGGCCCCATCGCCGTGGTGGAAAAAGAAAATAGTTTGCAAGAGCTGACCGGCGTGTTGGCCTCTTTGCCTGTAGACCTGCGGCAGCGCGTGCTTCTGGTGGCTGCGTCTGACCCCCAAGCGGCGCTCAACGAATTGACCCACTGGCAGACGCGCCACAACGGCAAACGCCTGCTGCCCTTGGCCCTGCCTTTTTACCTGCGTCTGGACCGCGCCTATTACGGCGAGCTGCGCGAAAAACTCGCCGCCAGCGCCCGTTTTGACTTCTGGAGTCGCGCGGTACACCCCCGTTTCCGCGAGGCCGCGCCGCGCGTGCTCCTGCTGACCAGCAAATATTTCCTGATGGGCGAACTGGAAGGGGCCTGCCGCAAGCTGGGTCTCGCCTATAAGCTGATCACCCTCAAGGACGACACTCTGGCCCGCGAGGATTTTGTCCAGCAGTTGCTGGAGGCCGTGGTTTCGTTCAAGCCCGACTGCTGCATCACGCTCAACCATATGGGTGTGGACGTGGAGGGAGTGCTCATGGACCTGCTGGCCCGGCTGCAACTGCCGCTGGCCTCCTGGTTCGTGGATAATCCCCACCTGATCATCCACCTCTACTCGCGTTGCGTCAGTCCCTGGACGGCTTTGTTCACCTGGGACGCGGACAATATCGAAAGTCTGCGCCGCACAGGCTTTGAGCACGTTTTTTATCTGCCCTTGGGGACGGACCCGGATCGCTTCCACCCGAGCCGCGCGGCGGTTCCCGATGCCTGGAAGGCTGACATCTCCTTTGTGGGCAACTCCATGCTCTACAAGGTGGGCGGCCGCCTGAAAAACGGGCGCTTCCCGCGTGAACTGCTGCTGCCCTTCCGCGAGGTTTCCCAAGCCTTTATGGACAGCGAGCAGCGTTCCGTCGCGGATTTTCTGCGCCTGTCCTTTCCCGAGGTCCATGCCCGCTACGAGGCCCTGCCCGACAACGAAGCCCGGCTGGCCTATGAAACGGCCATCACCTGGCAGGCCACCCGCCTGTATCGCAACGGATGCGTGCGCCGTCTGCTGCCCTTTTGCCCCCTGATCGTGGGCGACCGGGGCTGGCGGATCGAATTTCGGCGCGAGCCCTGCCAGCCCCGCTATCTGGACGCCTTGAGCTACTATGCGGAGTTGCCCGCTTTTTACGAGCATTCCGCCATCAATTTCAACTGCACCAGCAAGCAGATGAAAGGCGCGGTCAACCAGCGCGTTTTCGACGTGCCCGCCGCCGGGGCTTTTGTGCTCACGGACTGGCGGCCGCAGATGGAGCAGCTTTTCGAGCCCGATGAAATGGCCTGTTATCACGATCCGGAAGAAATCCCCGATCTGGCGCGTCACTATCTGGCCCACCCGGCCGAACGCCGCAAACTGGCCGCTGCCGCGCGCAATCGGGTGCTGGCCTGCCACACCTGGGAGCACAGACTTCAAGCGCTGCTTGAACATATGCGCCGGATCTACGGAACTCCCCAGGCGGGCAAGGCGCGTTCATGAGCGCGGATCCTCTGCTGGTTCTGCAATTGCAACGCATGGGGGACTTGATCCTTACCTTTCCCCTGCTGCTTGCCCTTAAAAAACGCTGGCCGGGCCATCCCATCTGGGTGGCGGCCGAGCCGCAGTTTTTCCAGGAACTGATGCCGCTGGCACCGGAGGTAGTTTTTTTCCCCCTCTCGCATTGCCCCACCCTGGCGCGCGGGCACTACGCGGCGGCCATCAATCTGAGCGCCCGGCCCGAGGCCGCCGCCTGTCTGGCCGGTCTGGAAGCCGGGCTCAAGCTGGGCCCGGCGGCGCTGCCGGACGGCCTGCACGTCCATGGTTTCTGGCAACTCTACCGCACTGCCCTGACCCAGAACAATCACCATAACGCTTTTCACTGGTCGGATCTGTACCGTCTGGATCTGGAGTCCGCAGTGCGCCCCGGCCAAGCGGGACATATTCTGCCCAAGGGCGCGGGCAGCGGTCGCGTGGCTCTGGTGCTGGGGGCCAGTGAAGCGGCCAAACGCCCGGATGCCCTGTTCTGGGCCAGGCTGGCCCGTCGGCTGGCCAGTGCCGGGGCCATGCCGGTCTTTCTGGGCGGCCCGGCCGAAAGCGCACTGGGGCAGGAAGTGGCCCGTCTGGCACAATTGCCGCATGCCAATCTTTGCGGCCGCCTGCCGCTCAGGGATGTGGCCGCCGTCCTGCGCGGCCTGGACCTCTGCATCACCCCGGATACAGGCCCAATGCACCTGGCCGACTGGCTCGGCGTGCCCGTGCTCAACCTTTCCATGGGGCCGGTTCATGCCCGTGAAACCGGCCCCACCGCCCCCGATCAATGGGTTTTGCGCGCGGCCATGAGCTGTGTGGGATGCTGGCAATGCCGCCGCTCGAAACTGTACTGTAAGCAGGCCTTCAGCCCGGCCTCCGTGGCGCGCGCGGCTCTGGCCGTTCTGGAAAATCCCCAGGATGCCCGTCCGCCGGCCCGCAGCGGACCGCTGCCCGGCTTGTCCCTCTGCCGCACGGGCCGCGATGCCCTGGACCTCTATCGCCTTGAAGCCGTGGAAGATCAGGAAGGGCGCCCTACGGCGCGCTCCTGCCGCCCTTTGCTGGAGGATTTCTGGCAGGCTGCTTTTTTGTTTCTGTATGATCCCTCACTGCGCCCTCTGGCTCGGCAACGCCTAGCGGCCCTGGAAAATGCCTTTCCGCAATTGGCGCAACGCCTGGCTTTTGGTCTGGCCCGCCTTTGCGCGCAATGCGCCGACGGCCTCAAGCAGCGCAGCCGGGAGCTGCCCGCAGACTTTTGGCGTGCGGAACCGCCCTTGCTGCGCCTTTTTGCCGGACATACGCATATGTTTCTGCAAAATGCCGATTTCACGCCGCAAGGCTGGCAGACGGCCGTGGACCGTCTGACCGCGCTGTGCGGCCTTTGCTTTCCCGATAAAGCGCAACAGTAAGAATTCATGTCACATCGCCCTTCCCGCTTCCGGCAAGTCTTGCCGCGTTGATCATTCCTATCTATTAAAAATCGTTAGATTTTTATTTTTGGAACACTCCTTGAATACCAGCAGGCGCAAGGAGTGCGACAATGCAAATTCTTCCCACCGACACTGCTGATACCACGTTGAATTTTTGGGGCAGCATGGGCAACCAGTCCGATGCCTCCACTGATTTCATGCAGACCATGCAGGATGCCATGAATTCCGTGGAAAACGGGCAGGACGTGTCGGTAAACGCGGCTTTGCAGAACGGCTCCGGGCAAAAGCAGGCTATGGTGGAAAGCCCCTACAGCCGCCATACCACGGACGGCGTCACCTATACGCTGGATGAAGTCTGCTTCACCAAGCAGGAATTGCAAGAGTTACGCGAGAAACTGCTCAAAGCCGGTGCCCCCGAGGAAAGCCTGAAACAGTTCGACGTGCTGGCCGGTCAGCCTGACGGAGCCACCCTGGCCCAGGTCATGGCCAGCCTGATGGGCACGGAAAAGGCCGCCGGGGTAAGCGATGAGGACGCCGAAACCATCACCGCTCTGCTGGGCAAAATTGACCCCACCGGCGATCTTGCCGCTTCTGTTCTGCAGTGCATGGGTGAAGGCAAAGGTGAGGACGCGCTGGCTCTGATCACCGGCGCCTTTGCCAAGCTGGACCCCGACGAAAGCATTGAAATCAGCCGTGACGACGCTCTTGCTCTGGGCAGGGGCCTGGGCCTGAACAAGAACAGCCTGCAAAGCCTTGCCGACAATTTCGGCAGATACGACGCCTTGCGCGTCACCGGCGAGCAGTTCGGCAACCTCATGAAGCCCGCCTCCATGCAGTTCGCCACGGACAAGGCCAATCGAGAAAAGCTGGACGCGGCTCTGGAGCAGACGCTCAAGCCCATCATCAGCAAAGCCCGCGACCGCATGGAAAAGGAAAAGGCGGCCAGCGCCCTGCAAAACCGCAAGGTGGAGCAAAGCCGGATTCTGATCGACAAGACCGTGCAGGAGCAGAGCCGGGAAATCCTCAACCAGACCTTGCAATCAGGCCAGCAGGCCGACGCCAGTCCGGATGCCGCTGAAATCGCCTCCCAGAGCGAGGCGGTGAGCCGCAAGCTGAACGGCAAGCAGAGCGGCGCCGTGGGAGAAGCGGGCGGCGCTGAAAACCATGACAACCTGGCGGACAAGCTGGCTCGCGCCTCGGCCAATACGGATAAATCCCGCAATGCCGCTTCAGAGGCGGTCCCCGGAGTCGGCGCGGCGCGTGTGGAAACGGCGGAGAGCGGTAAAAACGGCTCCGGCTCCGACGCCCCTGCCTTTGAAAACAACAGTGGACAAGGCAAGAGCAAGGAATGGAGCGAAATGCTGGGCAAAGTTGAAACGCGGGCTGCGGCTCCCCAGGCCAATACCGGCAATTCCATCGTCTTTTCCATGCTTCAGGGCGGGCAGCGCCTGTCTGAAGCGGACCCGATTCAGAGCAATGCCGCCGAGGACCAGACGCTTTCCCGCCAAGTGGCCCAGCAGGTGGAGCGCGGCCTGCTTTCCGCGCTCAAGGACGGGGGCACACGGCTGGACCTCCAACTGCATCCGCAGGAACTGGGGGCCATTACCCTCACGCTTACGGCCCGCAACGGCGAAGTGAGCGCGCTCATTCGTTCCGAAAAAAGCGAAACCGCTGAAATGGTCACCCGCCAGTTGGACACCATCCGCGCCAATCTGGAACAACAGGGCATCAAGGTGGACAAGATTGAAGTGCAGCTCCAGAGCCAGCAGGGGGACGACGGCCGCCAGTGGCAAAATCTGGATCAGCACAATTCCCGGCAGGAAGAAGATGCCCGCCGGGAAGAACTTGCCCGCCTCAAGAATCTCGCAACCATGCGTAATTCTGGTGAAAATATCCAACCAGAGATTTTGGAACAGCCTGTGCATTCTCTGACGCAAACGGCAAGATATGCCACGCAGTCCCTGCATGTGGTGGCCTGAATTCGCCGACGTGGAGTAAATCATGTCCAGTATTACGCAAGCCCTTAACCAGGCCAACAATGAGTTCAACAGCGCCCTTTCCAAGCAGAAGGGCAGCAATATGGACAAAGATTCCTTCATGCTGCTGCTGGTCACCCAGTTCAAGTACCAGGATCCGCTCAATCCCATGGAGGATAAGGAATTTATTGCCCAGTTGGCGCAATTCTCCAGTCTGGAACAGCTCATGAACCTGAATACGAGCATGGAAGGGCTGACCGATGCTACCAATAATCAGCAGATGATCAACGCCACCTCGTATATCGGCAAAAACGTCTCCGTTTCCGGCAATGCCATCGGCAAGAACACTGACGAGAAGACCAAGGAAGTCACTATTTCCAAGTTCCGTTACGCTTCCAACGACAACGTGGTGGCGGGCAGCCAGATCATTGTGCGCGACGCCGACAACAACCCGGTCTATGTGGCGGAGTTGAACGAGAACAAGGCCGCAGGCACCACCTACGAATTTGAATGGGACGGCAAGAGGAATGACGGCAGCGTGGCGCCGGACGGCGTGTATACCGTCAGCCTGGCGCTGCTCAACTCCAACGGTGAGTCCGTGCTCGCGGACCAGGTGGTGGACGCCAGGGTGACCGGCGTGGTCAATAACAACGGCTCCGTCTGCCTGGGCCTTGACGGCGGGCAGTTGATACTTCTGGCCAATGTGCGCCAAGTCACGGAACCCGAGGCGAAGAGCAGCGGCGGGGATGAGAATCCGCCCGACGGCGAGGACCCTGACAAGGAAGATCCCGACGGCGAAAAGCCCGGTACTGGGGGAACTCCCGACACGGAAGAAACTCCGGGTACAGAAGAAAATTCCGGCACGGGCGAAACCACCGCCCAGGCCGCCTGAATATAACAACTGAACTATCCCGGCGGCCAGCGCGGCCAGCCGCGGCGGCTCGTCCCGGGTCTCGGGCAGCAGCACGGCGTTGATCTTGGTCCGAATGCCCCGGCGCACGCAGTCGTCCAGCACGGTCAGGACCTGCTCCACCGCCCCACCGTCAAAGCCGGTGATCCGGCGGTAGCGCTCCGGGTCCAGGGTATCCAGGCTGATGTTGATCCCATCCACGCCCGCCCCGGCCAGCTCGCCCAGGCACTGGGACAGCAACAGAGCGTTGGTGGTCAGGGTGACCTGCTCCACACCGGGCAGGGCCTTCAGCCGAGCCAGAAAGGCGGCGCAGTCCCGGCGGACCAGCGGTTCGCCCCCGGTGATCTTAAACCGGGTGACGCCCAGAGCCACCGCCGCCGCACAGACCCGCAGCAGCTCCTCGTAGCGGAGGGTGCCGCTGTGGGAGCACAGCTCCACCCCGCGGGGCATGCAGTACCGGCAGCGCAGGTTACACCGGTCCGTCACCGATACCCGCAGATAGTCAATGGTCCGTCCCCACTGGTCCGTCATGGTGGTCCTCTCCCTGTCCATAAATAAAATGGCCGCTTTTGCCGCCCTGTTTTTCCACCAGGTGAATCTCCCGGATACACATGGCCCGGTCCTCCGCCTTACACATGTCGTATATGGTCAGCAGCGCCACGCTGACCCCGGTGAGGGCCTCCATCTCTACCCCGGTCCGGCCGTCGCACCGGACGGTGCACACCGCCTCGATCTCGCTGCGCTCCGGGCGGAGGGTGAACTCCACGGCCGTCTTGTTCAGAGCCAGCACATGGCACAGGGGGATGAGCTCGGCCGTCCGCTTGGCCGCCATGATGCCGGCCACCTGGGCCACTGCCAGCACGTCGCCCTTTTTGGCCCGGCCGTCCCGCACCATGGCAAAGCAGCCGGGGCTCATGGAGACGACCCCCCGGGCCACGGCAGTGCGCTGGGTGACGGCCTTTTCGCTGACGTCCACCATGACGGCGTTGCCGTTTTCGTCCATATGGGTAAAGGCCATAGCTCACACGCCCTTTCCGAACATGCAGTTGGGGAAGCGGCACTCCGGGCAGTTGAGGCACAGGCCCCCGTGCCCCAGCCCCGCCAGGTGCTCCGCCGTCACCGGGACGTCGGCCAGCAGGAAGGGCAGCACCAGGTCGAAAATGGTCCGCTTGGCGTACATGACGCAGCCGGGCAGACCACAGATGGGGCGGCCGTCGGCGGTGTAAGCCAGCAGAAACATGGCCCCGGGCAGCACCGGCGCGCCGTAGCTGACGATCTTCGCCCCGGTGTTTTTGATGGCCAGGGGAGTGCGGTCGTCCGGGTCCACGCTCATGCCGCCGGTGCACAGCACCAGCTCCGCCCCCGCGGCCAGCATCCGGTTGACGGCGGCGGTGATCTGGACGTGGTCGTCATCCAGGACCTCGTGCCAGCCCGATTCACAGCCGTATTCCGCCAGCTTTTCCTGGATGACGGGGGAAAAGGTGTCCTCAATGCGGCCGTGGTACACCTCGCTTCCGGTGATGATCAGACCGTACCGCCGGGGGCGGAAGGGGAGCAGCCGCAGCAGAGGTCCGTCCCCCGCCGCCTGCCGGGCTGCCTCCATCTTTTCCTTCTCAATGACCAGAGGGATGACCCGGGTGCCGCACAGCTTGTCCCCCCGCTTCACCGGAAAGCCGGAGCTGCGGGTGGCAATCATCATCTCGCCCAGGCGGTTCACCGCCCGGAGCCGCTCCACATCCGCCAGCAGCAGGCCGTCCTCATCTGCCACCAGCTCGATCTTCCCCTCCCTGGGGGCGGTGGCATGCATGTTGGGCCCCTGGCACAGGGAGCGCAAGATTTCCGCCGCGTCGTTCTCGTGGAGCATGTTCTCATTCTTTTCCCAGATATAGACGTGCTCCTTGCCCACGCTGAGCAGGACGGGGACGTCCTCCGGCGTGATGATGTGGCCCTTGCGGAACACGGCGTCCTTGGTGACGCCCCGGATGATCTGGGTGATATCGTGGCACAGCACCTGTCCCACGGCCTCTTCCGTCTTCAGCAGCTTCATTGCGTTTGCCCCCAGTTTAGTTGGTATTCGTCCAGGATGTCCCGGGCGGCTCGGTAGCGCCGCTCCCAGGCGGCGCGAGCGGACGGCGTCTCACATTTTTTTCGGGAAGCGGCAAAGCGAGCCTCCAGGCAGGTGGGCTCCGAGCCCTGGACCAGCTTGTCCGCCAGATACAGCAGCCGGGCCTCCAACCCGGCCGACGGCGGCAGGTCGTGGTGGACGGCGATCAGCGCGGCCACGGCGGGGTAGCCGGCTTCGTCCAGCAGCCGG
>ERZ857998.1102-NODE-1102-length-32955-cov-5.495502_pt1 | contig 32955 bp, 20 predicted proteins | sample MGYA00519954_ERZ857998 | MGnify/ENA primary metagenome ERZ857998 (study PRJEB31778, sample SAMEA3449424) | human gut metagenome | biome: human gut; feature: human-associated habitat; material: faeces | place: United Kingdom | collected 2010/2012 ...
CTCCACAATGCCCGCATGAACCTTTGCCGCACGTTCGGACAGTTCCTGTACCATCTCCTGCTGAATGCGGGTGGGCTGCGCCACCACATTGTGATAGACCGGCGTAGGCGTTGGGAGATTGAGCTGATCGGCGGTTTTGATGTCCGCAGCCTCCTTGAACAGCGTCATGAGCTCCGGTAGGTTGAAGAACTTTGCAAAGCGGGTTCTTGCACGGTACCCCGTGCCCTCCGGTGCCAGCTCAATGGCGGTCTGTGTTTCACCAAAGGTACTTGCCCAGCAATCGAAGTGGGTCAGCCTTTGACTTTGCAGCATATCGTGCTGTAGATAGCGCATCATGGTGTAAAGCTCTGTCATGCTGTTGCTTACAGGCGTTCCCGTTGCGAACACGATGCCTTTACCATCCGTGATCTCATCGATGTATCTGCATTTGAGCAGCATATCCGAGGATTTCTGTGCATCTGAGGTGGAAAGTCCCGCCACATTCCGCATCTTGGTATAGAGAAAAAGGTTCTTGTAGCCGTGGGCTTCATCCACATACAGCCGATCCACGCCCAATTCCTCAAAGGTTACAACATCGTCCTTGCGGTCGGTGTTCTGGAGCTTGGTGAGCCGCACTTCAAGGCTTTTCTTGGTGCGCTCCAACTGCTTGATGGTAAAGCGTTCCGCTCTGCTTGCTTTGAGTTCAGATAAGCCTTCTTCGATCTCATCGATCTGCTCTTGCAAGAGCCGTTCCTGTCGCTCTACGGATACGGGGATGCGCTCAAACTGCGAATGTCCCATGATGACCGCATCATAATCGCCGGTGGCAATACGGGCGCAGAACTTCTTGCGGTTGCGGGTCTCAAAGTCCTTCTTGGTAGCAACGAGGATGTTTGCAGAGGGGTACAGCCGCAAAAACTCCGATGCCCACTGCTCGGTCAGATGGTTCGGCACGGCAAAGAGCGCCTTGTTGCAAAGCCCAAGGCGTTTACTCTCCATGGCTGCTGCCACCATTTCAAAGGTCTTGCCTGCGCCCACTTCGTGTGCAAGCAGGGTATTGCCGCCATACAGGATGTGGGCTACTGCGTTTCTCTGATGCTCCCGTAGGGAGATCTCCGGATTCATGCCGGAAAAGACGATATGCTGTCCGTCATATTCCCGTGGGCGCAGAGAATTGAACCGCTCATTGTAGCGATCAACCAAGTCCCGCCGTCTGTTGGGGTCTTTCCATATCCAGTCCCGAAAGGCGTCCTTGATGGCCTGCTGCTTCTGCTGTGCAAGGGTGGTTTCCTTGCTGTTGAGCACACGTCGCTCCCTGCCGTCAGGGTCCTGCACGGTGTCATATACCCGCACATCCCGAAGGTTCAGCGTATCCTCCAGAATACGGTAGGCGTTTGCCCGTTCCGTACCGTAGGTCATATAGGCGTTGATATCGCTGTGTCCAACGGAGCTTTTGCCGCTGATGTTCCATTCGGCGGTAAACTCGGAGAAATTGACCTGTATGCTCCGCCTGAGATAGAACGGCGGTTCCAGCAGTTCCTCCATGAACTCCTGAATATACTCCGATCCGATCCATGTAGCCCCCAGCCGCACTTCGATCTCCGAAGCGTCCAAATCCTTGGGCTGTGCGCTGCGCAGCGCTTCGATGTTGGGAAGGATGCGCTGCCGTTCTTCCACGGGCAGGAAGTCTGCAATGATTTCCGTTTACGGAGCTTTTCACGCACATTGCCGGAGAGGTATTCATCCGCTGTGACATACCCAAAGCGGTTCAGGTCGAAGGATACGGGCGAGAGTTCTTCGGGCGGGATACTGCCCACATCGAGAAAGATAACCCCCTGCAAATCCTGCACCAGCTTTTCTTCGGATAAACCTGTAAGCTGTGCCATATAGGGAAGATCCACCTTGGCTTTTTCCGCAATAGACAGCGCCAGTGCCTCGGATGCGGTATCCACCGAAGTCACTACCGTATTCTGCTTGATAGTGCGCTTGGTGAACATATCCGCTTTGCGGGCAAGCTGCCCCATTTCATCCAGCACCTCTAAGGAGCAGAGCAGGTAGTAAGAGGAATCGTCCGAGAATGCAAGGGCATTGCCGCGGCTGTTGATAAGCCCGTATTTCGCCGTAAAGCTGTCGTAGATCTCGTTCAGCTCCCCTTGGGTTCTGCGGATGGCATCGTCCGAGATGAAGCCATCCAGCTGCTGCCCGATGAGCTTTTGCACACAGTCCCGCAAAGCGACCATGCCCTTGACCCGTTCCGTGGCTGTAGCGTTCAGTTCGGGCTTTACCATGCGGCTGTTTTCCCGATAGTACACTTCGCCATCCACAACGGTGTAGGAATAGTTCTTCACATTGGGGTCGGCAGGGATGGAGGTATCAATGGCTTCGCCCTCACCAAGATCGGGCAGTGCCGCTTCCTGATAGGTACCATGGACGTTCTTCACGGCTTCCGACAGCTGTTCTGCAAGGGATACCCCCTCAAACGGCGCAACGGTAAAGTCCTGCTTCCCGTATTGGGTGCTTTCTGAGGTTTGCTGTCCAAGCACCATTTCGGGATGCTCGATAAAATAGCTGTTGATGGCAAAGCCGTCTGCGTTCTGCCCAAGGTGTACCCAATCGGGGTCGATCTCAATGGGCCGATCCCGCTTTTGCAGAAACAGGATGTCCGATACTACTTCGGTGCCTGCATTGGCTTTAAAGGCATTGTTAGGCAGACGGATCGCGCCCAACAGTTCTGCCCACTGTGCGATATACTTGCGGACTTCGGGGGACTGCTTATCCATGGTGTAGCGGGAGGTGACGAAAGCCACCACACCGCCCGGACGCACCTGATCCAATGTCTTTGCAAAGAAATAGTCGTGGATGGAAAAGCCCAGCCGATTATAAGCAGGGTCATTGACCTGATACTGACCAAAGGGGACATTGCCGATGGCAAGATCGTAAAAATCCCTGCGGTCGGTACTCTCAAAGCCCGCTATGGTGATGTCCGCCTTGGGGTAGAGCTGCTTTGCGATACGCCCCGTGATGCTGTCCAGCTCCACACCGTAGAGCCTGCTACCCCGCATGGATTCAGGCAGACAGCCAAAGAAATTTCCCACACCCATGGCAGGTTCCAGGATGTTGCCGGTGCGAAAGCCCATCTGCTCGATGGCGTCGTAGATGCCCTTGATGACAACGGGGCTTGTGTAATGGGCGTTCAGGGTGGAGCTTCTTGCGGCGGCGTATTCCTCGGGGGTCAGCAGTTCTTTCAGTTCTGCGTACTCCTTGCTCCAGTTCTCCTTCTCGGGGTCAAAGGCTTCCGCAAGTCCGCCCCAGCCTACATAGCGGGACAAAACTTCCTGCTGTTCGGGCAATGCCTGAGCGTTCTCGTCCTCAAGCAGTTTCAGCAGTTTGATGGCGTTGATATTTGCCTGAAACTTGGTCTTTGCGCCTCCATGCCCAAGTTCATCGTCAGTGATACGGAAGTTTTGGGCGCTTCGCTTGACCCTTGCCTTGGATTCTTCATATGCTGCTTCTTCCGCAGCCCTGACATTGGGGAAGGTCTGCCATTCACCGTTGATTTGAATGGAGATGGGGTGTTCCTCCAGCGCTGCTTCTATATCGGGGAGAGCCGGTTCCGGTTCAACGGTGCGTAATTGCCGAATCTCCACATCAAAGGGCAGGTGGTTATCTTCACCGGAATAGACGGCCACGGTCTCGCTGACAGTCTGAACCTGCGGTTCTTCCTGTGTGATCCGTCCCACATCCGCCATGACCTGACGGATGAAGGGGGAAGCGTTCAAAGCATCCAGATCTACAACTTCGCCGTTGACGATGCCGCTTGCGGCAAGCCGCTCCCGTATGGCAATGGGATCAATATCATCCATGTGATCATGTTCTTCTTCGGTGTAGTTAGGGACTTCCTGCGAGAGCAGTTCCGCTTCTTCCAGCTTTGCTTCCTGCATGGCACGATACGCCGCCAGTTCTTCAGAGGTCAAATAGCGGTCTTTTCGGATCAGCCCATCGATGCGCTTAGCCAAGGCTGTCCAGTTAAGCTGCACTTCTACGCAGTCCTGCTTTGTATAGCGGATGCCCTTGCCACTGTGATCTTCACCGCTGTGCGTTGCACCTGAGATGGCGTGGGAATGCCCGCCGGTGCCGTACTCATGTTTCAGGAAGTCGGCTTTTTCTGTAATGGTGTGGGGTTCCTTAAAATAAGCGTAGATGCGCCCTTTGCCGCCTGCCATGTTGCTGCCGTGGCGCAAAGCCGCATCGATCTCATCCTCTGTAATGAAGGGAGTAGCTTGGGGCAGTTCTACCATGTTGGAGGTAAATGTCTGCCGTGGCAGGGACAGGTCTTTCAGGTTGTTCCATAGCTTTTGCAGCTTGTGATAATGAAAGCGCAAAAGGCTACGATCCTGTTCCTGTGCAGCAAAGAAGGCGGCGTATTCCTCCACAATGGTCTGTCGCATGGACGGTTCGCCCAATGCATCGGCAATGCGCTGCCGTTTTTCGGGGAAACCGCCTCCACGGTATTGCTCAAGAGAAGAAAGATAACCCTGTTCCCGTGCGCTGTCGCTCAGGTCGTGGTACAGATTCCACAACGGCTCTGCAATCAGCTGCCGTTCATGTCCAAGGGATCTGCGAGCTCCACATTGGCGGCGAATTGCCCGCTTGCAAGAAGCTCCTCGATGCGCTTTGCAGCATCCTCCCATGTGAGCACTTGAGCGGACAGGATATGCTGCGCCATATTGCCCGCTGCAAGGCGAATACCTTCATCCGCATACCATGCGCTGATGTTTTTGCCATCCACCTTGAACCCATTGCCGCCGTGGTAGAGCTCTTTAAGAAAGGCTGCGTTTTCTTCCACGGTTTTTCCCTTGGAGAACTCGGCGGCAATGCACATACGGTGGTTGTCGGTATTGCTGCCAAGTCGCAGAACGTGGTCGATTTCCTCCTGTGCAAAAGAAAAAGCGAAGGGCGTAAAGGATACGCTCTCCGCTGCTGTTTCGATATAGGTTCTTTGTTCTTCCTCGGTTGGGAACAGGCTCAGCTGAATTGGTTTGTTTAGCTGTAAATCAGCTCTGTCAAAATCATTTCCTCGGCCTGCGACTTGCAGTTGTTCATGCGCCCCGTCCACTGCATGGGGTCTTTCGCTTTCAGGCTCTCGTTCACGCCCTGGGCTGCTGTGAGCTGCTGCATCAGTTGGGTCAGGCGGTTCTGCGCTGTCTGCTCGATCTCCAACAGGTGGGGGTACAGCTTCCCGCTCAGCAGCAGGCTGTTGAACAGTACCGGTCTGTGCTCCTTCAGGTGGTTCTTCCGCATCCTCCCGTATTTGCCGATGCTCTCCGTCTGCTCGGGAAGGCTCAGTTCGGGAATCAGGTAGTCCCCGTTCTGCTTGTAGGTGATCTCGTTCATTTTCTTTGCTCCTTTCCGTTTCCTGCTGTCTGTCGTATTGCTTTACCGTAACTTCGATGTGTCTGAGCAACTGTTCTGCGCCGCTGCTTACCGCCATGCCAAGGGCATTGACCGCATTGGGTGTATTGAAGTCGAACACATTCAGGTATTCAACATTGTCGATAAAGTCCTCGGGATCAAAGCCGCATCTTGTGAGTGTGACGTAGGTGATACCCAGCGCCGCAGTCTGCGTAAAGACGGCCTCCTGATTAAACTCATCATATTCTGAGGCATAGCTGCCGTCAATGTTATAGAGCAGGTCGCCACGATTGTCCTGCCAGTAGTCATCCGCAAACCGTGTTGCTATGCTGCGGATCTGTTCAATGAAGCCTTCTTTTGCGGAAATACCGAAGCGGTTATGCAGCGCATCCGATACCGCATCCTCATGTTCCAACCTCAGTTCCCAAAGCAAAGGGCGGAGAGAATGCTCCCTGCCGCCCGTATCGGAAATATCGAATACATATTTGAGCTTTGGTCTGTCGCCTGAGCTGTCAATGAGGGCGATGCCCTTGGAGCCCCGTCGTACATATCTCCCCATACGCCTGTTCCACAGGTCATATTCGGCACAGGCTTTTGCATCCGGTCGCTGGGCGTAGATCATAACCTGCTCGGCGTATGGGTATTTGTACAGTTGAGCGGCGGTGCGAAGGAATGCCGTCCAGTTCTGCTTGCTGCGGGTGATCTGTTCTGTGGTGCTGTCTATCAGCTGCAATATGCTCTGTACCGTTGGCACTGTTATTCCTCCTTGTCGTAGTCGGGGATCAGTTCAATCCGTTCAAATTCCGCATCCGTCATGCGGTTCAGTTTTCTGATGGTGCTTTCCGTAAGCGCAAGAAGGTCTGCTTCATCCCGCTCAAGGAAAGCCTTCATGTGGGTAAGCTCCTGTATCAGGGCTTTCCTGTTGCCGGGATTGTAGATGCACATCAGGTTGATTTCGTCGTGGGTGAATTGAGCGTTCATTTCATCTCTCCATTTCTGCGTCCTTGGACGCTGTTTTCTTGGGTTCCTGCCTGTTTGCGGCCTTGAGCTGCTGCATGACGGATGGGCGCTTGTCCATTTGCTCTCGGTGAACGGCATCCGCCAAGTCCATAAGGGATATGGGCTGACCGGCGCTTGCCTGCGCTTCCAGTTCGGCAACGGTGGGCTTTTTTCCGTTGTTGATAATGCCATCGATCATGCCGTAGTCATCTTCAAGGGACATTTCTGCGTTTTTCAGGGGATTTTCCAAAGGCGTAAAGTTTGGGGACAGCTCCCGAAAGCCCCATGAATCCACATAGTGATAGGTTACGCCTTCGGGGCGGCGCAGCACAATGATGTCGCTGACGGAGAGGCTGTGCCCGGTGAAGTCCTTGGGCTGATCCACATTGAACTTGTGATACAATGCGTTCAAGTGGTCGTAGGTATCGCCCTTACCCGCAAACACATCCGAGTATTTCATTTCGTACCGTTCCCGCTCCACGGAAAGCCCGCTGCGCATCAATTCGGAAAGGGAGGAAAACTGATAGGGGCGGTTTTCCTCGCTGTCCTTAAGCTGATAGATGGCGTATGCACCAAGTATCTTTCCGTCCATGCTTTCCAGTACACGTTGCATTTCCGTAGCGGAGAGTTCTTCAATCACATCCGGTTCCAGCTCATGCAGGGCAAATACTTCACGCTGTGCAGCGGCGATATCCAATGCAGCATCCGAAAGCTTGCCGCCGTCCAGGATGTGCTTGTCTGCGCTGTCGAAAATGGTGTAGTCATACCCATTGTCCGTAGGCTGAAGATGCAGTAGCATACTGTCGTCAATCTGATACAGGGCTTCCTTGGACTGTTCTGCAGCTGCAAGCGTGATACCGCGTTCTTTGCAGATTTCCCTGAAGTTGCGGTCGATATCCGTAATGAGTTCCGATGCGGTATGGTTGATGGTTTCAAGGCTTGCCCGAAGCTCCTGCAATTCCTTACCCTGTGACCAGCCCGCGATATACCCGAAGCTGTTGTCGGATGTTTCGATACCGTAGTACTGGCAAACCGTGTAGGAGATGCTTTCCGCTTCCACTTCTTCGGTATGCCTGTCTTTCTTCTGTTCCTCACGGAATTGATACGCTGTGATCTCGCCGCCTGTAAAGTCCAGCCCTTCTTCGTCCGTGAGAGCAAGTCTGCCGCTTTCGGGTAGCTTCAGAGGTTTTGCGGTAAGGATCGTACCTGCGTGGTTCACAACTACTCGTTCTTCCACTGCAACGGGATAGCCGGGATCGTAATCCGAGCCACGAAGGTCATATCGGAACAGCCCTTCAGGAACATTCTCGGATGCCATTCGTCCATTGGAGAACAAGGCGGGGATGTCAAAAATCTCTACCTCCTGATACAGCGGTGCGTTTTCAGGGACGGGCAAAGCGGTGTTGTGCAGCTTTGCATGGGCAATCTCATGGATAGCGGCGCATACGGTCTGCACTTCGCTCATGCCTTTGCGGATACAGATCTTTTGGTCTTTCAGGCTCAGGAAACCATCCGTGCTGTCCTGCATGGCAACTTCTTCTATGGGAAGGGGCGATGAGCGGCGAAGCGCTTCCATGAACACATCATATTGCTCAACCTTGCCCGTGAGGGTGTTTGCAAGCTGCGGCAGCGGCCTGCCCTCTGTTTGGGAAACATCGAACACCGACACCACGCGGAACATGGGGATTTTAATCTCCTTTTCCTCCATGATGGCGTTCCCGTCCTTATCCAGCAGAGGTGCTTTGGTATCGGGGTCGAGCTTAACTTCTTCGATTTTCTTTTTATATGGTGTGGGTGCGATGATCTGGATGCCCTTTTCGCCCTTGCGTACATACCGTCCAAACTGATCCCGCCATTTGTTGTATCCTGCGACACGGGTAGCATCCGGACGCTGCATAGCGATAAGAAGCGTGTTGTTGACAGAGTATCGGTGAAAGCGGGACATGGTGCGAAGGTACTGCCTGTATTTCTCGCTTTCAAACAGGTCTTTGATGCCCTGTTCGATGCTGTCGGTGATCTTCCGCAAGCGGTCTTTGCTGCTTTTTTGTTCCATGGCATAGCTCCTTTCTGATTTCTATAGATGGAAAGCACTTTAACAATTTGCTCAGTTTTTTTTCAACTTTTGCGCTATTTTGTTTTAATGATTTGTGATACGAGCAGTATCAGGATAAACTTATAAATAAACCATTAGGCAAATGGATCTTTACCAACCCGTGTTATTTCGGGAATTCAACCCGTAAGATTTTGGCTCAGTTGCGCAATCACCTGAAACTTGCCCGGTGCATTGCCCGTATACTCAAAGGGATAGCAGGTCACAAGCACCAACACATCCTCATCAGTTACAGGCAGCGTCCAGTCGGAAGTTTTCTCGAAGATCTGTACATCCGTCACCTTATAGGACACCAAGCGGTTATCAGATACAAAACGGAAAGAGATCGTGTCACCCACCTCGATAGGTTCAATAAGTTTCAGATGTTTACGGTTTCTGTGCCCGAAAATGATGCACATACCGGAGTTACCGGGAAGCGAGCTGTCCGGCACCCATCCGGGGCTTTTCTCTAATGTGTCTGCATCAATATCATCTCGCACAATGACGCTTTTGTCGTCATAGATAAGGTGTCCAAGGATGCCGTTGGCATTGTAGGGTACAGATGGCTCCACAGGTTCTTCCACGGGCAGGATATCGGGTGTTGTGGCAGGGTTGCTTTCCTGTAAGGGCTCTTCTTCTGATGGTTGAGATGGGGCAATACTTGGCTTTACTGTCTGCTCTGCGGGTAAGGGCGTAACGGTTTCACCAATCAGCACTTGGGATGTGCGTTGAGGGATCGTGAAGATTGAATAGTGAAAGCCCAAGTAAGCACCCAGCCCAATGCAAAGCAGAATCAACAGCACGAAAATCGTCTTTTTCATACATACCTCATAAAGCGAAACAGGAGGCATTTGCCTCCCGCTTCTCATTCAGTTCTTATCTGGTAGTTCTGCGCTTTCTGATGCAGATGAAGGTTGCAGCGCCTGCAAGCAGCAGAATGCCGCCGCCCATCAGCAGCACATCGTCCCACTTGTCGGAGTCAAGACCCAGCTTGACCTCCGGGGTGTTGGTGACGGTGATCTCAAGGGGCTTTTCATAGGTATCCGAGAGCTGCACGGTAAAGTCCTGGGCATGTGCAGGGAAGAACCCGTTGGGCACAACTGTCTCTACAAGTTTGTACTTGGCAGCAGGCAGACCGCAGACAAGCGCCTGTGCGTTTTCGTCCATTGTAATGGTGGTAATGCTGCCCACCTTGCTGTACCAATAGATGCCGTCTTTCAGTTCAAAGGTCATGGGCGTAGTGCCATCGCTGCTTCGGATTTCAAAGGCAGCGCCCTTCAGGGGCTTCAGTGTCTTTGCATGAATCTTGCTGATTCTCAGTGCAAGAGGCAGGTCGACAATCTCCACGGTCTCCACGGCAAGAGCAGCATCGCCATTCTCGTGGGAAATGGCGGTCATGCCCACGGTTGCAGTGGCATCTGCTGCATAAGCATAGCCTGCGGGAGCGCCGCTTTCACGGATGGTCACTTTACCGGTGATGTACTTCACAGTGGCGGTTCCGTCAGCACCCACGGTCAGTTCATCTATACCGGTCTCGGTGGACTTGGCGGGGCGATATACGCCATTCTCCTGTACCAGCTTGATCACATTGCCGCTTTCATCCAGCACCTTGAAGCGGGTACCGGGCAGCGCTGCCTTGGTAATGGCATCCGTCTTGGAGATAACAAGTGTGCCGGGAACATTCTCCACGGTAATGGCAAGGGACGCTTCGGTGGAGCTGGCAGAAGTGATCTCAAAGGAGATATCCTTCAAGGGGGCATATCCCGCTTTCTGCTGTTCAATCAGGGTGTAAGTGCCATGCTTGAGATAGTGGATCAGGATTTCACCATTGCCATCCGTGGTCAGAGTTGCGTTGCTGATGGCAACGATATCCTCACCCACTGCATAGGCAGGACGGTAGGTACAGTCATCCATCAGGGCAATTGGAACCACATTGCCAGACGCATCCTTCAGGGTGAACTTCACATTGTCCAGAGCGGCCTTGGTCTCAGCGTCCACCTTAGTCAGCACAAATGCAGTGGGACAGTTTTTAAGGCTTTCATTTGCGGGAGTGGCTTCTGTGTTGGTATCGGATACCGCAACGGTCACTTCCGCATGGGTGGCATACATATCATAGGTCTGCTCCACCAGCTTGTAGCTGCCATCGGGAATGTGGGAGATCAGCACCTTGCCCTCGGCATCTGTCAGGAAGGTATCTGCACCGGATGCAGTAACCTTGTAGCTGCCATCCTCCTGCTGGGTATAACGGAGTGCATTGCCGGAACTGTCAGTGAGCTTGAAAGGAACATTTGCAAGGGCTTTGCCCGTCAGTTTATCGGTTTTGGTCAAAGCAAAGTACAGAGGCCAGTTTTCCACGCCCACCTTTGCAGGATAGCTTGCGGTATTCTCTGCGGTTACAGTGAATTCTTGCGCTTCAGTAGGAGCAAAGCCGGGATGCTGCTGTTCCTCAAGGGTGTAAGCACCAACAGGGATAAACAGAACCTTGGCAAGCCCGCCAGAAACGGTCTTGAAGGAGTCATTGCCGTCAGCGGTCACATAATAACTGCCGTCATCCTGCGTGGTAAAGCGAAGGTAGTTTCCGTTGCTGTCCTTAATCTTGAAAGCTACATCCGCAAGGGGGGACTTGTCAGAGGCATCCACTTTATCCAGCAGCATAGCAAGAGGTTCATTCTCCACAGTGACGGAAGCAGGTGCGGTATAGGTGTTATAGCTACCCACAACAGCAGAAACAGTGCCACGGCCTACAGCGTAACCATCGGGAGCAGAGACCTCTTTCAACTCATAGCTTCCCTGAGGGAGATACAGGATGGAAGCAGAGCCGGATGCAGGTATTGCAAAGTCGGCAGCGCCATCTGCATCTACCGCAAACCAACCATCATGCCCTGCCATGGCAGATACCTTGATGGCATTGCCGCGGCTGTCATACAGGCGGAATACTGCGCCGCCGATGGGCTGATCGGTAACGGAAGATACCTTGTTCACGGTGAGCGCAAGGGGCTTATCCTGCATAGCCGCCACAGCAGGATTGGTAGAGATGCTGCTCTCGGTGACGGTGGCAGTCACATCCGCAGCCGCTGCAAAGCCATCGGGAGCCTGTTCCTCGGAGATGGTGTAGCTGCCTGCGGCAAGGGGTGCAATCAGAGCAGAACCATTGTGGGTTATGAATGTGGTGCTGCCGTTTGCAGCAGGGGCATATACGCCATCTTCTACCTTGCGGAGCTTGATGAGTTCATCGCCGCTGTACAGGCTAAACTTACCGCCGTCAATGGCATTGCCGCTCAGGGCATCGGTCTTGTTGAAGCGAAGCGCCATGGGGCTGTCCGCCATGGTGACGGTGGCCTTGCCACTATTGCCTACAGTGACGGTCTTGTCCGCATCCTTGGTGTAGCCGTTGGGGGCGGAAACTTCGCTGACGGTATACTCAGCAGCAGTCAGGCCGTAGATAGTAGCCTTGCCTTTATTGGTTGTGAAAGTATCACTGCCGTTTGCTGCCTTGCGATATACGCCATCATCCAGCTTGGAAAGGAGCATTGCAGTACCATTGCCGTCAGAGATACGGAAGGTACCGCCATCCAGCGCTTCGCCTGTCACGGAGTCGGTTTTGGTGAACTCCAGTACGTTGGGCTGGTTTTCTACGGTCACAACATTTGCTCCCGTGAAGTTTACGGCAACATCTGCAAGGGTGTTATACCCGTCCATGGGAACTTCGCGGAGAGTATAGCTCGCCTTGGGGAGCTGACGGATAACTGCCTTGCCGTCGCTGCCGGTGATAAAGGTGGCAGCGCCGCTGCTGTTTACGGTATAGCTGCCATCCCCTGTGGAAGTAACCGCAACGGGGGTGCCTGCGCTGTCCAGCAGAGTGAATGTTACACCGGGGAGCGCATCGCCGCTGACGGCATCCTTCTTAACGATGGTAAGTGCCGCAGGGGTATTCGCTACCGTCACGGAGGTATTCTTATTGAGAGTGATGGACTTGGCGTCGGATACCATATAACCGCTGGGCGCAGAGACCTCCGTCAGCTGATAGCTGCCTGCAGGAAGACCGGTGATAGTCGCTGTACCGCCGCTGGTGGTGAACTCCGTAAGAGTTCCGCCTGCGGAATACTTGCCCGCTGCGGTCTGAGTAAGACCAATGGTGGTGCCGCTGGTGGTCAGTTTGAACTTTGCACCATCCAGCGCTGCGCCGGTGGAAGCATCTGTCTTGTTTACGGTGAGATCGTAAAACTCACCGGTGATGGATACGGTCTTGGACTGGCCTGTGGTACCTGATACCATTTCGACAAACACAAGCTTCTGACGGGTGCCGGAATCTGGTGCATAGAAGCCAAGATCCACGGTGCTGACGCTGCCTGCAGTTGCGGTAATATAAAGAGATACATCCGTGCCGGAAAGGGTTGCCGGTGCAGTGATGGTCAGATTGTCGCTTCTGCCGCCTGTGTAGCCGGAAATGGATACCTCAGGATCACTGGCGGTGATGGAATACCCGTTGCTGGAGGATACGGAAAGAGAAGTAGTCAGCTGGCCATTGGAAAGCGTCCACTTGGGAGAAGAGGGAGACACATACACGGATGCGTTACCGCCCACATCCTGATTGTGGGCGTACTGAAGCAGCTCCATACACCAGTTCCACACTGCTTCACCGCCGGACTTCACACGAACAAGGCCGTTTTCCAAAATCATGAAGTCGTAGCCCTGACCGCAGCTTTCCTTGATCCAGAATCGCAGGGCATTGGCAGTAGCGTAGAAAGCGGCTTCATCACTAAACCCATTGTTATCCGCGGGGTAGCCGCGATTCAGGATGGCCTGAATACCGGTCAGCGTGTAGTTATTGAACAGGTTTGAAATGTCGTAGGGCACATAATCCACGGAAGGTCGGGGCGGCTTTGCTTCATGCTCGATGCAGTAACCTACATCTCCGTCCACAGAGTCATTGTACATGACGGTGTTGAGATCCTGCCATGTGCCGTCTGCGTAGTATTCAAAGTAATCGTAGAGGTCTTTATCCACGATGTTCAGCGCAAATGCTGTGGAGCAGAAGCTGAACAGCAGAAGCGTGGTCAGCAGCAGGCTGAAAATTCGTTTTTTCTTTGATGTCATATGGTTCTCCTTTGCTTATCAGATTTGTTTTGAAACGCAAAAGCCCCGACACTCGTTTAACCGAATATCGGGGCAATGTCTTTATGTATTCTTTTAGGAACGAAACTCCCTGTTGGGTGGTCTGATCTGCGCTGCTAATGCCCGCTGCCTGTCAGCTGCCCGCCGTTCTTCTGAGTATGGCGCACGGATGGAGATACAGCGCTTGGGCACAAGATAGGTTCGCGCCCCTCCAGGGGAATCCCGTGCATGGATGATCTGCTTGGGATGCTTTACGGCAAGGCTTTCAAGCTTCAACTGCAATCGGCGGTTGTAGGTGAAGACGCTGGCGGTATCACAAGCCTCGTCAAAGCAGATAATGGTTTCCTGTTCTTCGCGAGTGGGCTTCATGCGTTCGCTCCTTTCTCGGAGCCAAACAGCATTTTGTATCGCACCTGGTTGCCATCGTCTTGCAAAACTACGGTGGTGTCATATGTGCTGCCGCTCTTTTCAGAATAACAGCCTTTGAGTTTTACTCTGCCTTCCTTCAGGAGTGCCGCCGCTACCAGCTTTGTCAGCTGCTTTCGTTTTGCGGTAAAGAAGCGGCTGTTCTTCCATAGCACAAACCCACAATCCTTGGTTTCACAGGAGAATGCCTTGGGCGTATCCAGGACCCGACCGCCGCAGCGAGGACAAACGCCAATGGCTTCTTTGGGCTGATTGAAAAGCACCTGCCCATCCTGCGCCATTTCATAGGTGTTCACCAACTCTCGTGCCATGTGGGTGATCTCTGTCATAAAGTCCTCCGGTGCAAGCAGACCCTGTTCGATCTCCTTGAGCCGAGATTCCCATTCTGCGGTCAGCTTGGGAGACTGGATGGTTTCAGGAATCACGGTAATCAGGGCTAACGCCTTATGGGTGGGCAGCAGATGCACGGCTGACTTTGCCCTTTTCCGTTCCACATATCCCGTTTTGACCAACTTTTCCAAGATGCCTGCTCGGGTGGCAGGCGTACCTAAGCCCTTGCGTTCCGCATCTTCGGGCGTATCCTCACTGCCAGCTGTTTCCATGGCGGAGAGCAGCGTATCCTCAGTGAAATGCTTAGGAGGCGAGGTCTTACCCTCTTTGACAGATGCAGAGATAAGATCCAGCACTTCGTCATCTGCTACGATGGGAAGTGGCTTTTCTACACCTTCCTTTTCTGTCTTGCCTTTCAGCGTGACTTTGCAGGCAGCGTCCAGTGCCCGCCAACCGGGATGCAGTTCAGAACGTCCTTTTACTGTAAACTCAGTGCCCGCACATTCTAAGGTGATGGCGGTTTCCGCATAGTGGTGCTTCTGTCCAACAGCGCAGAGCAACCGTGCTGCAATGAGATGCAGGATGGATCGCTCTCCTGCAGGGAGAACAAGAAGATCAGCTTCCCGAACGGTCATGGTGGGGATAATGGCATGGTGGTCAGTGACTTTCCCATCACAAATAACCTGCTGTACTTCGGCCTTGATGGGCACTCCCTTCGCAAATGGCATTGCCTTGGCAACGGCGTGCACAAGAACAGGCAAACCGTCTGCCATATCGCTGGTTAAGTAGCGGCTGTCGGTACGGGGATAGGTACATAGCTTTTTTTCATAAAGGCTTTGAACATAGTCCAAGGTTTGCTGTGCCGTGTATCCAAGCAGTCGGTTGGCATCCCTTTGCAGAGTAGTAAGATCGTACAGAGCAGGAGGATTTTCGTGTTTTTCTTTGCGCTCAGTTTTCCTAACGATTACTGGCGCATCCATACAGGCAGTTTGCAGCCGTTCCGCATCTTCTTTTATTTCCATCCGTTCGCTCATTGCAGTAAAGTCCGGCATGGTCAGCACCACATTGTAAAAGGGAACGGGACGAAAGACGGCAATCTCGGCCTCCCGCTGGACGATGAGCGCCAGCGTGGGTGTCATGACCCGACCAATTTGCAAGGTCTGACGATACAGGCAGGAAAACAGCCTTGTGGCGTTGATGCCCACGATCCAGTCCGCTTGTGCTCGACAAAGGGCAGCATGGTACAGTGCGTCATATTCAGTAGATGGACGAAGATTGCCAAAACCCTTTCGGATCGCTGTTTCTTCCATTGAGGATATCCACAGCCGCAGCACGGGCTTGGTGCATCCAGCCACAGTGTAGACCAAGCGGAAGATCAGCTCGCCTTCCCGTCCTGCGTCGGTGGCGCATACGATCTCAGTCACATCTTCCCGTGCCATGAGCTGCCTGAGAATGCTGAACTGCTGTTTGCTGCTAGAAAGGATGGCATACTGCCACTTGTCGGGCAGAATGGGAAGGTCAGCGTATTGCCACTTGCCGTAATCCCCGTAGGCTTCCGGCTGTGCAAACTCCACCAGATGCCCAACGCACCAGCTGACAAGATAGCCCTTGCCCTGCAGGTAGCCTTGTTTTCGTTCTTTCACTCCCATGGCTGCGGCTATGGATTGGGCTACACTTGGTTTTTCTGCAATGATGAGCTTATGTTGAGTACAGGGAAATGAAAAGTTTTGCTCATTTTTTGTTGTATTCATTCAATGTTCCTTTCAGTTACTATACATAATCCCCCGGCCTTAATGGTCGGGGGATCATGCAAATGGTGTTAATTATTAGTGTTTTCCAAATGTGCTCAGCCAAGTCATCAGGTCGTCATCGTCTGTCCATGCTGGATATTGTGACTGACTGCTAATTGGGCTGGCCTTTTCCAAAGCCTGACGTTTCAGGGTGTTGTCAGCTCTGGCATAAATTTCTGTGGTGGCAATTTCGCTGTGCCCGAGCAAATCTCTAATATAAATCAGGTTTACATTTGCTTGTAACAGATGCATTGCCTTTGAGTGCCGCAGGCAGTGCGGCGTGACAGTATCTGGTATTAGGTTGGGCGCTGACTTTCGTGCCATATCTGCGTATTTCTTCAGAATATAAGCAATCCCGGCGCGTGTGAATTTCTCTCCGCTCCGGTTGCAGAACAGTGGACGTGTGCTTGCCGCTTGCGTTAGCTTGTAATCTGCCATGTATGCTTTAAGGAGTTTTTCTGGCCCTGACAATAATGGAACAATTCTTGTTTTTCTGCCTTTTCCTGTTATTTTTACGGTCGGCGGAGAAATGAAGCGAACATCTCCAATCGTCAGGTCTGCGATTTCCTGCACTCTGGCACCAGAATCGTACATCAGGCTTAACAGTGCAGCATCCCTTCGTCCAGCCTTGGTTCTCATATCCGGCTGGGCCAGCAGTGTAGAAATTCCATCTACCGACAGGTAGTTCAGTTGTCCTTCGGGTGCCTTCATGGTTCTCATGGCTAATATTTCCTGACATTGGGATGCGGCCTCTGGCAGTTCATATTGAAGATAGATAAAGAAGGCGTGAATTGCACCTAAACGCTGGTTACATGTTGAGATACTATTCTTTCGGACACTTTTTAGCCATTGCAGGAATTCTTCAAAAAAGGATCTCTGCAAATCGCTAATGGATAATTTGTTTGAGGGAATTCCTTTTTCTGTTTTTGCAAAAAGCAAAATCAGCTTAAAGGTATCCTTGTATGAAAGGATGGTGTTGTTGCTTACATTTCGCTGACCTGGAAGATATACGGACAAGAATCTGGACAAGTAGTATGCAAAATCCTTTTTGGCTTTTTTACTCATACTCTATACCCCCAACTTCCGGGAATACTTGTCCGGTTAATTCTTCCATTGCTTCCAGCACATCAGGAAAGGCTTCTGCGGTTAGCTTCAAATACCATTGCGTAGAAGGAACACCGGTATGGCCTATATATTTTGACAAAACCGGTAGAAGAACCATCAGATCAGCTTTCTCCTTTGCCCAAGTGTTTAGTCGGTGGCAGACAAAAGTATGCCGAATATCATGCACCCTTGGACCGTGTTTCTGTCCACGGTATGGAATCCCAGCAAACCATAATACTTCACGGAAATGCTTTTCAATGTTACTCACAGTATAAGGGCTACCGTCTCTTTTGAAAAAGAATGGATGGTTACTTGCGTGACCGTTATGAGCAGTGAGAATATAATCTTTGCACCTTTGGTTAAGAGTTGCTGCCATGGGAACAAAGCGTTCATTGTCATTTTTTGCATGAAGGACATGGATAAGACCTTTTTCTGTATCAACGTCAGAGAGTTTGAGGTTCAGTAGTTCAGAAATACGAAAACCACAGCCATACAACATCCGGTACAACAGAGGAAATGCCAAGTGCTTATACGGAGAAGCTGGTGAAAATTCCATCGTATCGGCAACATCAAAGATTTTCTTTATTTCTTCCTGAGTAAAAACATACGTCTTAAATTGAGAACGGCTGGCCCTGTGTACGTTAGAAATGTATCCTTCATGACCCTGCGCAAGAAGAAAAGCTGAGAAATGCTGGAGGTAGAGAATTCTGTTGCTCCAGTGGATATCGCTCTCGTTTGGCTGCTTCATTCCCCATGCTTCCACGATTTCATTTGTAAGATTGTAATTTTCTACTGTGTAATTCATGGAAAAAGAATCAAATTTACGCAACACCCAATATCCGGCTAAATATTGGTGTCCCACCGCTCGTTTCTGTTCCACAAATTCTGTCAGCATTGGAGCAAAAGGACCACAAAACGGTTTGTATGACCGGCTCATAGATCCACCTCCAATGCGCAGAGCTTAAGTTGGCTGAGATTGATACGCAAATATACTTCGGTACTGGAAATATCGGCATGACCTAACGTTTGAGAAATTACCGGAAGGGCAACACCTTTTTCCAGCATCGTAGTGGCCAGACTGTGTCGAAAGCAGTGCATTCCAATTCTTTTATTTGCGGGAGTGGAGATACCAGCTTTACGCATTTGTTTTACCAGAATGTTTCGCATATCTGCATATTGCGCATATGGTGGTGTGTGCTGGATAAACACATATTCGCTATCAGAAATGGGGCGCCCATTCTTTAGATAATCTATAATTGCCCAGCCAACATCATCCGGAAGTGGGAGCGATAACCTCTTTTTTGTTTTCCTCTGTGCAAAAGAAATCGTTTTTTCTTTCCAGTTGATATAGCTGAATTGCAGCGCTTTTATATCGCAGGATCGCAAGCCAAGTCTCGCAGCTAACAGGAAAATCGCATAATTCCGTTTGCCAATGGGATTCTCACGGTCAAAGGATGCAAGGATCTTTTCAACTTCCGTTTCAGAAAATATCGCTGGTATTTTCTGCTGACGGCTATTTTTTACAGATGGCACACAGATAGATAAGTTTTCCGCATGAAAACCGTTTTGGTGTGCAAAAAGGCATAGACGCCGCAGCATACGCAAATTTTCGGAAACATAGGTTGTGGAATAAGGTGCTAGGTATTTTATGAAGTCATTGAGCATTTCCCGGTTCATAACAGCAAATGTATCTGCATCTTTATCAATTAAGAATAGATGCAGGCGGTATAGCCGGGAACGCAAGCTTTTTAAGGAGTTTTCCGCCAATCCCCGCCGGGCCTCACTGTCAATGAATGCAGTCATAAGTGTGTGATACCCTTCACTGAATTCGTGGGTTGCCCTCTTTGGAAATCCAGTGACTACACCATAATTGATATAGTTTGTCAGCAGCTCCAATGCTCGGCTGGCACGGTACATCGTGTATTCCAGATCCATTTGGAAACCGTATTCTGCATGAAGGAATTTTTGACGAAATTCTCCGTTAAATGGCATTGGAGGAACAGATGATACATATTCCTCCAATGCTTTCCAGACCTGTTCTAACCCAACCATGCTTGCAGGGCTATAACCTTTTTTCTGCATCTCTTTTTTCAATGCAGCAATCTGGACACTTAGCTCTGCCGTTGTAATAACTACGTTTTCTTCCATAGGTACTCCTTTCTATGTGTGCAATCGTTAGGTTTTGCCAATCTAACTCTAACAAAGAAAGGGTACGTTATGTGAAGTAAATCCGAAAAAACTACTAGAAAGTGAGGTGTTTGAGACGTTTACGTCTCATAATATATGACTCAACATAACCTTGTTTATGTGAAGCTTCACATAAACAAGTGGGAAAAGGCGGCGGCTATTGTCTCAAGCAAGTCATCCCGTTGTCAGAAAAGCCAATCGATTGGGAACGTCGGGCGACTCCTCCTCCATATACCATTTTGGGCGGTCAGGAATTGACGAACTACAGCGCAAGCTGTGATTTCTATATGGAAAACTGCGATCCGGCCGACTACGACGCCTACATGCTGCTGGGCGTCCGGTGCAATTTTTCACCGATGTCAGCAGCGCCCGCTGCGTGTTATAACCTGTGTATTTTTCAAGACGGAAGATGGCAGCTCCGAAACGGCGCGTTGATTCTTGCGTGCGGCTGTCTGAATGATTTCGCCGTCGGAACGTGGCACAACGCCTCCGTCCGTGTAAAGAACGCTCGGATCGACGCGCTCTTCGACGGAAATTTGCTGGCTTCGGTAGAGGATCATACACTGCCGAGCGGTCAGGTTGTCATCGGAAGCGGATATAACATTGTCCGCTTTGACAATCTGCTGATCGAAGCGATTGGCGACAGCATGCCGGCCGCATGTTATCGGTATCAGGAACTGGACAGTCGCATCCGGTATCACGGGAACTGGACCGAATATGGAAACGACGCCAGAAATTATTCTCGCACGCTTTTGAAGGCGCAACATGCGGGAGACTCCATGGAGTTTATGTTTCATGGAACCGCCGTGAGCATTCTGGGCGTCATGGACTGCGACTGCGGTCAAGCGGATATTTACCTGGACGGCAGGCTCGTTTCAACCATAGACGCCTATAGCGACTGCACGGAATATCGCAAGAGCCTGTTCTCGGCATACGGGCTTGAGAAACGCAGCCACAGCGTACGCCTTGTGGTAAACGGTACGCACGGAACAGATGCGGTCGGCATTGCGATCAATATCGACGCCGTTGAAGTGCTTGGGGGGGGAAGGTCTGATATAGATCGCCAGTCGATCTGAAGCCCGACAGCGCAACAAGCGCTCGGCAAAAGCCGTTGGTTTGATGCTTTGCCCCTCAGTATCCTTACTTGATTTCATTGTTGAATGAAATACGGAGACCAAACAAAATAAAGGAAGGGAAAGGGAAACACAATGAACAAAAGTCTATCCATCTTGTTGTGCCTGGTGCTCATGCTCAGTTTTGCCGCATGCGGTACAAACCCAGCCAGTACCAATGAAGAACCGGCCAGTACGGCCGCCGGGGCCCCTCAGCAGCCCGACCCGACTGCACAGGTCGAGGAGGATCCCTTTGCAGAGCCCGTTGAACTGCTGATGTTCAGCTCCGGTTCCTCCGGTCAGGACACGGAGATGGTCATGGAGAAGATCAACGAAAAACTGAAGGAACGGTGCAACACGACCATTAAGGTAACCTGCCTTGGATGGGATAACTATGAAAACCGGTACAATCTTATCCTGACCTCCGGCGAGGCTGCGGATTTACTCTATGTCAATCCGAAACTGTACGACAGATATGCCGCCACGGGCGCTTTCACGGATCTCACCGAGCTGTTCCCTGCGCTCATGCCCCAAACGTATTCCCTGTTTACCGATACGCAGCTGCAGCAGATGAAGGTCAACGGCCAGATTTACATGATACCCTCGCACGAAAAAAACTTTAGCCAGAACGGCATTCTCTACCGGTTGGATCTGGCGAAAAAATACGGCATCAGCGAAATCAACAGCATCGAAACGCTGGAATCCTATATGGATGCCATTGCTCAAAACGAGACGGACATCCGGGCCATCGACGGCAATCCCGAACAGGCATTGTTCCAGCTTTTCAAAGCATATTACGGTTTTGAAGCGATTGCTGGATCAAACAGTTCTATCATCATGATTAAGAGCTATGACGACATTCATAACATTGTCGCCTATCCCTTCACGGAAGAGTATCTTGCATGGGCAAAGAAAATGAAGGACTGGGCGGATAAGGGATATTGGTCTTCCAATGCGCTCTCCAGCACCATGGACCCATGGAGCAGCATAGAGGTGGGCACCAGCGCAATTACGCAGGCCAATGCGGATGGAGCCAAGAACAAAATCAAGAAAATGGCGGATAAACTGCCCGACGCCGAGTGCGGTTATTGGAGCTTTGCAGACTTAACGGGCTATTCTTTCGTGAACCCCGTAACCGAAAACGGCTATGCCATCTCGAAGTCTTCTCCGAACGCAGAGCGCGCTTTGCGGGTTCTGGAAATCATTAAGAACGATCAGCAGCTCTTTGATTTGTGGATGTACGGGATTGAAGGCTACCACTTTGATCTGGATGATAACGGCAATCTGATTCGCCCCGCCAAGGGACAGGACCCGGCAACGGTAAACACGCATAGCATGAGCGGTGCGCAGTATGCGATGCGCGTGAGCACGCTGATGCGGAACGACGCCGATGTATGGAGCGGATATCCCGATCTGGTAGCAAAGCTGGAATCCATGGAGAAGCCCAACAAGTTTGGCACCGCCACGCTGGATTACACCGCTGTGCAGGCAGAGCTTGCCGCCGTCACTCAGGTCATCCAGCAGTACGGCTATCCCATCAATGTCGGTATTGTCGACGATGTTGATAAAGCCGTAGAAGAGTATCGCAATCAGTTGAAGGCCGCCGGCATTGACAAACTGCTCTCGGTTGTAAGCGAACAGATGGAAGCCTATTATACTGCGAACAACATTGCGTAAGCGCATGTCGCCGGCAACATAAAACTAGGTTGTTTCATACTGTCATGGTTATGTTATACTGGCCATGACAGTATCTTATTATTGTCTGGGAGGATGCAGATGAAGGGAACGGAATCACATTATCCCGTCCGGTTATTAACGGTCTTTACGAGCGGTTTGCTGATTTTGCTGCTGCTCCTCATCTTCGGTTTCTTTCGGTTGGTACATAATGCATCGCAAGAGCAGGTTGTTGGCTTCAGTCAGAAAATGCTGCAAACGAAAGCCCAGCATGCCGAAACCATATCCCTCGGAGTGAAGGATGTGTTTGACAGCGCATGCCTTGACCCTACGCTCTCAAAGCTGTTGAACTACGAAAAAGTTGAAGCGACAGACCTGCTGAATGGCTTAAGGCAGCTCAATACCTACAGAGAAAATAATTTTTTTATAGATTCCATCTATATTTATAATTATATCAACAAGCAGATATATGTCTCCTCCGCCAATGCGACGGAGGCGGTATACTCCATAGAAGATTTTTATGATCAGGATGCCGTAGCGTATTTCCGATCATATCAGGACTATCACAATATGAGCCCCATTTTTCGTACGCTTACAACCACTTACCCGAAAATGGACGACATCAACGTGGTTTCCTATCTGCGTTACAACACGCTGGCGCTGCCCAATCAATCCAGCGTACTGATTATAAACGTCAATCTGAGCTCGTTTTTTGAACTTCCAAGCACCTGGGAAACAAACCCTGCATCACAGTTTCTGTTTGTAGACAGAAATGGCGTTATTGGCGCTCAAACCGCTTCCGGAGCGGACAACCCGCAGTCTTTGCAGGCGATGATAAACCGGGTTCTGCATTCTTCAAATGACGAGGGCTTTCTCATAGACAGGGCGGCAGGGGCACCCACGATCCTGTGCTATCGCTCCATTTTCAACAACGAGTGGCTTCTTTTGTCGGTCTCGGACGAATATGATTTGTATGCGCTTTTAGGAACTTCCGGCTATACAGCTTCCATTACCGTATTTGTCTTATTCTTTGCCGCCTGCACGGCTGGAATCGTATTCGCTTTCAAAAAAATCAGTGATATCGGAAAATCCAATCGGCAAAAAATCGCGCGAATGGAGTTGGAAGGCAAGGAGCGGGCATATGAAAGCAGTCGGCGTTCCCTTCTCGAATTCCTGCATTCGAGCGTGGAGCCCACTCCCCTATCGCTCCTCACACAGCATGGCTTTTCCGCAAGCTCCGATGCGGATGCCCGGGTCATCATTCTGTATCTTGACCGTTATGCTACGCAAATCACCTTAGAATATGAACGTGTTTCCGACCGTGCCGCGTTAAAGCACGAAATCTGCAACGCTGCAAGTTCCGTCCTGTCTTCTGTGGGCGCAGCTTTGATATCATACGAAGAAGACGCAAGATGCTTTGCTTTATTGCAGCCGGCAGCCGACTGCGGCGAATGGAACGCCAAGCTTGTCACCCTGCAGGCGCTTGTTCGGGAACGGCTGCATGTTTCGTTAAGCATTCTGCTTTCTCCGGCCGTAACCGTATCACAAATTCCAAACGCATATCAAGCGCTCTGTCAGATGCTTCCTTACAGACAACTGTTTGGGATCGGGAAAATCATCAGCAATGAAATGCTGCAGCAAAGAGAACTGCAAATTACGCCTGAACCCCAGGAACTCATCAAGCGCATGACACAGGATATCCTGCAATTGGATATGCCAAGAGCGATGCTGTCCGTTCAGGAGATTCTGGATTTCATTTCTGCCGGCTCATACAGGAGCTTTCAGACGAATCTGGCCCGCGTGCTGCTTTCCCTTGACGATGCGCTTATTAAGCTGCAGGTCAACAACGGGGTAAGCGAAGCGCTTCATACCGGAACGTTGATATATGATGTATGCAGTCTGGAGGATGTCGCCGAAATATACGAAATCATCGAAAAAACAATCTGCCAAGCGGAACAGTCCGTGTTGCAGAACAAGAATGCCCACCAGCAGGAATTGTTTGTTGCAATGCGGCGTCTTGTACAGGAGAACTACATGGACAGGGATTTCTCTATCAATACCATTGCCGAAAAGATGCAAATGAGCGCAGGATATCTGGGCCGACTGTTCAAAAAGAGCACCGGCACTACTTTTCTGGAATATCTTCTTTCCGTTCGCATGGAGGTTGCCAGAAATCTTCTCACAAATGCCAATACGCCCATTGATGAGATTGTCCGTCTGGTTGGCTTCGGAGACACGCCGTATTTTTATAAGGTGTTCAAGAAGGTCAACGGCTGTACGCCGGCGTCCTATCGGAAGAATCATGCGGGCTGCGAAGAATTGCAGGCCGACGCCCCGTCATAACCGAGCGTTCCGAATCGGTTTGTGTTGGCGGTCGTTCAGCCGCGCCGGACTGATGCCGCGCGACGAAGCGATCGAAGCGCCGGCGCTTATACGTCTCGGGCCGCTCGTTCGGCAGCCCCACAGCCGCTTTTCATCGGTTTGGCTGGCGCTGCGCTTTTCCGGGTCCGGCGGCAAACGCTCTCCCGCTCCGATCGTTCGCACATGAAACAGACAATGGTGCAGCCGCCCAGCACGTTCCTCCCCCGGCTTGCAGCGCCCGTCTGCAAGATCGCGCGCCAAGGCGGCCGCCCAGCAGGCACATCGCTTTTGGCCCGTCCGTTCCCTCCGACTGATTGGCGGAGGGTCTTTTCGTTTTTTGGAATCATGTGTCTGCGCCAGCCGTGCAAGCGGCCTGCGGGCGCTTTCGTTTGTGTCCAAAAAATGGGACAATCTGTCAAATTCATCAATATATATGTCGTTATCACAGTCCCATTCCACAAGGGATAGAAAAATGGTATAAAAGGTATAGCAAAGCGTTTTTGCAAGGAGGAGGGGGAAACATGAGCCCATATGAAAGGTCTGTAACGATTGCTGTCATGGAGGATAAGCGTGGTATGCTGTCGGATACGATCCGGCATGCGTTTTCCGACAGTGATGGCTGCCATATCCACGTAGTGTTTTTTGATAGCCTGTATCCGTCGGAGTATCCTTCGGCCGCCCCGGACATCATCATCGTTCCGTTGAATTGGATGCCGCAGCGCCTCGTTCCGGACGATCATCCGGTTCGCCATCACACGAGCGGCGCCATTACCTGCGTCGCCGTTTCTCCGATGAACGACGCCGCCATCATTCATCGGGTCACCGGCATCAATATCCCGTATTTTGTAGTGCCGGATGCCGTATTTCATCAGTATCTGGAATATTTGCGCAGCCGCCAACCGCTCTCCAAAGAGCCGCGCCCGATCAGCCTGCACGAAGCCCGCCTGAAAAAAGCAATTGCGGAGCGCACCCAATATATAGGCGTGCCGGTTCATCTCAAGGGGTACCAGTATATCTGCGCCGCCATCTATCTGCTTACAACATGTACGGACATGCATCCCGGCATGACAAAGGTTGTCTATCCGACGGTCGCCAATCTTTATAAAACGACGGCATCGCGCGTGGAGCGCTCCATGCGCAATGCGATTGGAATCGCTTGGGACAGATCGCCGGATACCTTCAAAAACATATTTGGGGGGCCGATGGTTCGCTACTGCCCAACAAACAATGAATTCCTTTCGCTGATGAAGGAACACTTTTCAAGGGAATTCCCCATGCAGAGGGAGGATTCCCCTTCGCAAAATCTGTTGGCGTGACGGACTGGTTGGGGGGAACAGCGACCCGTTCTCAACCGTATATTTGAGGCGGAATATGGTTGTGCCGCTTCGTATATCGGTATTCACAGCGGTCTGCCGCCGCAGCAGATCTTGCAGCGGGCATTCAGACAGGCTGCGGATTGCCCGACGCTTGGGCGTCCTTCGCCGGCAGGGCGGACCGCAGGCGGTTGTGCAAGGACAAACGGTTTGATGCAGTTAGGGCAGCGAAAGGACGCATTATGGATGAAAAACGGAAAAAAGAGCTCGTTGGGGCGGGTATCCACGTCGATGAGGGAACGGCGCGCATGATGGGAAACGAGGATTTTTATATCCGGCTGCTGCAAGAATTCCCTTCGGATAAGAGCTATGCGCGGCTGCTGCAAGCGCTGCAGACCCGGGATCTGGATGCTGCACGGAAGGCCGCACACACCCTGAAAGGGCTGACCGGCGATCTGTCAATCGCTGTGTTGTTTATCCCGCTCACGGAAATCATGGAGGCGCTGCGAAGGAGGGATATGGATCGGGCGCTTGTTCTAACGGAGGCGCTTTCCTCACAGTACGACAGCGTTATCGCAGCGATCGAGTCGATTCCCTGCCAAGACGGAACCGTCCGGAGAGATACTCCAGATACTTTTCGCGCATCTCCTTCAGATTGCGCTGCCGAATGGCCACCACATCGCCGGTAACCAGCGTAAACTCCTTATCGGCACTTTTGATGTAATCCATATTGACGAGAAAGCTCTTGTGGCATCTCAAAAAATGCGTGGAAGGGAGCTCGGCCTGTATGGTATCCAGCTTTTTGTAAACCGTATAGCAGCCCTCTCCCTTTTGGTGGAGAATGCAGCGGTTGTTATCGCTTTCCACATAGAGTATCTGATCGATCGGGACATATGTGATGGTGGAATTTTTATAGATCGGGTATTTTTGCGTTTCGCACGAGCGCATCACTTTATCCAGAATGGCAAACGCCCTAGCTGTTTCCAACGGCTTGAGAAGGTACCCGGCGGCATCGACGTCATAGCTGCTGACTGCAAAATCGGGGGAAGCGGTCAAAAATACAATGCTGCTTTTGCTGTTTGCTTCCCTGATCCTGTGCGCAACGTCGATTCCGGAGATCTCGCCCATGATGATATCCAGAAAAACGAGGTTGTAATCCTGTCCGTCCTGCACATCGTACAGCAGATTCATACCGGAATCGTATTCCGTTATGTCAAAATGTACCGAATGCATGGAGGCATACTCATATAGGGCGTTCATAATGATTTTGCGTTCGATCATGCTGTCATCACACACAGCAATATGCATTACAGCCTCTATTCTGCCGCGAAGCAGCGTTATGAATTGGTAAGGATAAGTCGCTCGTTTTTTCATTATACCCCCGCCGGAACGAATCTTCAAGGATCATGTATGAATTGACGGCACATTCATCCGATTTTTGTCGCAGCTTGCCGATCCGGCCAATTCAGCATATAATGCTTCCCAAGGATGTTTTTCTGTATACCGAGTGTATTGTCGCTTTCACAGCGAGGAAGGTACTTGCCGTGCAGGATGGGAACAACAAAAATGCAATGCAAAAGCCGGAAAGCGTGCTCATTGTTTGCCTGATCGCGCTCGTCTTGTTTACGGTCATGTTCATTGCGCAAAGGGTGGATACCAACACAAAAAACAGCCAGCTCATTACATTAAAATCCATCTCGGAAAAGATCACTGTGAACATGCGTGACTATTTCAACAATCAGTGGAGTGTATTGGATGCTGCGGACCGGTATTTGCAGTCGTCGGAATACAAAACCGCAGAGAACGCACTGGTCAGCGTGGGCGCCGCGGAAACGTTCAGCGGGCTCAAAAGCGGCGAAAGCATGATGCTTTTGATCGATGACAAGGGCTACTATTACACAGCCCGGTCGGGCAAGGAAACGCTATGGAACCGCAGCGACCGTTTGGACGATACGCGTGCGATCTTTATCACATCTCTGGCTGAGATCAAAGACAATATCGAAGAGTATATTTGTTTTTGCAAAAAGCTCGATCGGCCGATCGAAACCCAGGAAGGCGTGCGGTTTACGCATTTGATTATGGCAGTGGATGAAAAGGCGTTTGATATTGATCTTTCCCTGTCCGAGTTTGGCCACATCACGGATGCTTTTGTCATACGCAGCAACGGCCGAAAAATCAACGCTCAAACCGAGAATACCGATCTTGCAAAAGCCTATAATCTGATCGATGCGCTGGCGAATGCACAGTGCCTCATGGGAAATTCCTATGCTGAAATCAAGGAACGCATCGGTGCTGGGCAAAGCGGTTCGGCCCTGATCGCTTTCAAAGGCGATACGTATTTCATGGCGTTTCACCCTATGGAAATCTCGGACTGGTATGCCGTCTTCATTGTGAACAGCCGCAGCATGACGAGCGACGTCAAGCCGTTGATCTACCATTTGGTCGGCGTCACGGCGGCAGGCTCTATCGTAATGATCAGCCTGATCGTTGCGCTTTTACTGTTGCGAAGAAAGCAGGAACTGAAGCTTGAGAAAATGACGCGGGATCAGCTTCGGTCCGCCGCCCTTGCCGCAGACAGGGCCAACGAGGCAAAAACCGCATTTCTCTCCCGGATGTCGCACGATATACGCACGCCCATCAACGGGATCATCGGAATGACCGCCATTGCGGCAAGCCGGATCGAGGACAGGACGGCCGTAGAATCCTGTCTCAAAAAGATATCCGTTGCCTCCGATCACCTTCTCGAGCTTGTCAACGAGGTGCTGGATATTTCCCGCATCGAGAGCGGCAAGGTCGCGGCGGAGAACGCGCCGTTCGATCTGCTGGATATGCTTTGCTCCGTATCGGATATCCTTGAAAGCAGAATTTCTGCAAAGCGCCTGCGGTACCGGACCGACTTTCAGGAATTGTCCGAGTCCAGAATCGATGGCAGCAAAAACCTGCTCAAGCAGATTCTGATCAATATACTGGGCAACGCCGTGAAGTATTCGGGCGAGGGTGGAACGGTGTTCTTCAAGGTCTATCACGAAAAGCCGGAGCAGGCGTTTGCCCGGTACCATTTTGTTGTCGAGGGTACCGGCATCGGCATCAGCCCTGCATACATGGAGCATATTTTTGATCGTTTCTCGCAGGAAAAGATCACCGCGCGCACCAATTATGAGGGAACGGACCTTGGGCTGAGCATCGTCAAGGAGCTGACGGATCTGATGGGCGGCGAGATCCATGTTTCCAGCAGGGTGGGCGTGGGCAGCGTTTTCGAGGTTGTTATCCCGTTCGCCCTTGCCGCAGAGGAAACTGGCGCACCGCCAAATGAAACGACCGTACATCATGCAGGAGAATTTCATGTCATTTTAGCGGAGGATAACGCCATCAACCGGGAAATCTCCGAGTTTCTGCTCGCCGGATCGAACATCACCTGTGTATCGGTGGAGAATGGCCGGCTTGCTGTGGAAGCCTTTGCAAACTCCGCCCCCGGCGAATTCGATGCGATTCTGATGGACGTTATGATGCCGGAGCTGGATGGTCTGGAGGCTGCGCGGCGCATCAGAGCAATGGAAAGATCGGATGCGAGGACCATCCCCATTTTTGCCATCACCGCCAACGCATATCGCGAGGATATGGAAAAATGCTTGGAAGCGGGGATGAACGCGCACCTGACAAAGCCGCTCCAAATGGATCGGATTTTGGACGCCATGAACAGATTCTGCAAATGAGGAGGGGACAAAATGGGGAACGGGAAAAGGCTGCTGGCGTTATTGTTGGCGTTCTTCCTATTGATCACGACGCTTGCTGCCTGCCGTCATACCGACAATCCGGTCGAAGAAACAACTGCCAGCCTTTTCGGGCCTGAAAACGAATCGCTCAGGGTGTTTATCCGTGGCAATTGCCCAATTGCCGAGAGCCTGACATCGCAATTCCCCGATATTCCTTTCACCTTCTACTACTATGATGGACAAAGCACCACTTCTGCCATGAAAATGCTGCTGGAGAACGATGATATCGGGGATATCTATCTCGGCACGCTCCAACTCGATGATGAAACAGCCAAGAAGCATCTGCTGAAGCTTTCCGGCTATCCATTCTGCGACAATTATGAGATTTCCGTTCTGAATCAGTATGACGTGGACGGAGCCATTTATCAGGTGCCGTCCGGCATTATCGTCCGGTGCATGGTCTATAACCGGGACATGTTCGACAGACATGGTTGGAAAGAGCCGCAAAGCTTTTCCGAATTGGTTGCATTATGCAGGCAAATCCGTCGGGAGGCGCCGGACATCACGCCGCTTGTTTTTGGCGGCGCAGCCCTTGGCTATTACTTCACGGCCATGACGACCTATGCACAAACGGAGTTTTTGTACACACCGGAAGGCGGTGAATGGGAGAAGGCGTATTTGGCCGGCAACGCCAGCGCCGAGGATGGGTTTGGTATGGGCATCCGCATGATGCAGGAGCTGATCGATGCGGGGGCGTTCGACGTCGCCAAAAATGAAAAGCTGTGGGATGACGGGATCTTCAATGAACGCATGAAAACCGGCGAAGCCGCCATGATGTTTGCTTGGGGGGGACAGGAGAGTCTGGCAGCCAATCTGGAAACATCCGACACAAATTACGCGCTGATGCCCTTTCGGAACTATGCCGGCGATCCGTCCTTGGGAACGCATACTGCATACAGCATTGGGTTGGCCAACGATCTGGGGGAACCGGGCAATGCGAAAAAACTGAAAAACGCAATCCGGGTCATGGAATGGTTTGCCGCAGAGGAAGGACTGCTGGCCCTGTCCGGCAACAACAAATCCATGATCTATCCGCTCAAGGGCTTTTCCAATACACATACGCAGGCGGATTTCCTTGCGCTATGGAATGATCATCTCAATGGCATCAAAGCGCCCATGCTGTATACGGGATATGAGGATGTGCTGATACCGGCCGCAGAAAAAATTGCTGAAGCAATGCAGGGCAGCGGAGATCTGCGCGGGCTTGCCGCGTTCATAGACGCCACGCACAAAGACTATTTGGAAAATGGCAGCGGCGCCGGTATGGCAGGCAGTTTTGAACACACGTTCAGCCATGCACAAACCGTCCAGCTGTTTGCCAACATTCTCTATGAAAAGGGTGACAGCGATATCGCTCTGGTATCGGATGGCCAACGAACGGGGGCTGTTCCCAACAAAAGCGGCGTCGCCCTCCGGTTTTATAAAGGCGCCTTTCCAATGGATTATACGACCTGTCAGGTGCCCGGATTACCGTATGGCGATCCCGCTGTACGCATGACGCTTACCGGCGAAACCATCAAGCGCTTGCTGGAAAACGGCAAGAAGATCATTCTGGTTGCGGGGCAAAGCGAGCCGCAAAGTGTGGAATCGGATGCACTTGCCGTGGCGGTTTCCAATTACCCCTATTACTTTTCCGGCATGACCGCAGTATTTCAGGAAGGGAACGTCGTTTCTATGAATCTCAGCAGCGGTGAAGTGATGGAACTGGACAGGACCTATACCGTTACCTTTGCTGCAAACGACTATACCGATGCGATTCGCGACTGTGGGAATCCGGAGGCGCTGGGCTATAGCTGCTATGACGCGCTGCTGGAATACCTGGAAGTGAATTCCCCCGTCTGCGCCCCAACGGTTCTCAGGCAGGCTCCGGAAACATAACATATCCCAAGGCGCAGCATGCAGCCATTCTGTCGGCCGCGCACAGTTGTCCTCCAGTCATGCCCCCCGCTCCCATCGGCATGATGGATCGAAAAGCGCAGTATGTCCAAAACATGGGGTTGTATGGTGCCCGGTGAAAGACTAACTATTAAAAGTCAAGCCTAAAGTAAGTGGAATGGCATCAATTCTTAGACGGCTCAAAAAGGGCATAGCAAAACAGACACCCATTTTGACGCCGAGTTGAGAATGAAAGATTAGGTAGTCATGCAGCGGAGTGATACAGTTGCCGGGACTTCTCCAAGGCGTAGATCAACCCCACTAATTTCTTGGCTGTATGAGAGAGCGCAACATTGTAGCGCTTGCCCGCTGCACGTTTCTTGGCAAGGTAAGCAGAAAAGGTAGAGTCCCAAAGGCAAACGTATTTAGTGGCGTTGTAAAGGGCGTATCTCAAATATCTGGGGCCTCGCTTCTCCATGTGAGAGTAGGAGCCAGATAGGGATAGCTGTCCAGACGGGTAAGTAGAAGGCGACATGCCGGCATAGGCCAAAATCTTATCCGACGAATCGAGACGAGAAAAACCTCCAATCTCGGCTAGGATCACAGCTCCCATGCGGGTGCTGATTCCGGGGATAGATGTAATGGGAGATTGAATTTTTTCCATGATGTCTTGGATGGCTGCTTCGATGTCGTCAATCTCTGCATCCAGTTCACGGATGAGACGAATCGTATGCTGTAATTCGAGCGACTTGGCAGGCATGACTGAACCAATGGAACACCTAGCATCGTCTCTGAGCGTCATCGCCATCTCTCGACCGTATCGGCCTTTGGAAGCAGCCTGTAGAAACGATTTCAAGTGCTCCGGCAATCTGTCTGGAACCCGGAAACTCCTCCAACAAGGCATAAACCGTGGCCGTATGGAGCGATGAAACCATTTTTTCCTGTTCGGGAAACAGGATCGTAACCAAGCAAGAAACGGATTGCTTCAGCTTGGCGCGCTCTCTGCCCTTATCAAACCGATATCTTGTTAATGATTTTAGTTCCTCATTGTGGTATGCTGTGTCTGTGTAGGACTTGAGGTCCATATCAGACATGAGCATAGTTGCAATAGTTCGCGCATCGACACGGTCTGTCTTCGTTTTACAAAGGCTGCAGCTTTTTCGGTACAGGTTGGTGTGCAGCGGATTTATGACGCAGGTGGGCATACCTTTGTCAAGCAAAAACCCGAGGATATTGTAGCTGTAGTGTCCGGTTGTCTCAAGCCCTACTTTTATTTTGTCTTGAGGGTCAAAGCAGTTTCGAATCATTTGCAGGAGATGTTCAAACCCCTCGGCGTTGTTTGGAATCGTGAACACATCTGCCAGGATTTCACCATCTGAGCTGAGGATGAAGCAATCATGCTTGTCCTTGGCCACG
>ERZ857998.1109-NODE-1109-length-32767-cov-12.156212_pt1 | contig 32767 bp, 33 predicted proteins | sample MGYA00519954_ERZ857998 | MGnify/ENA primary metagenome ERZ857998 (study PRJEB31778, sample SAMEA3449424) | human gut metagenome | biome: human gut; feature: human-associated habitat; material: faeces | place: United Kingdom | collected 2010/2012 ...
TGTTGGGATCGGTATTATCGTAATCCACCTTGCTGGTAAAGCCGGACAGGACCTCAGCGTGGGCCACAGAGGGCGTTAGGGAAAGGAGCGTTACAAGGCATAGAGCAAGTGAGAGCAAGCGTCTTTTCATTGCAGTAAAATCATCCTCCGATCAAAGTATTTATGTTGAGCGGAACCGTCAAGTGGTCCGCCTGTTCATCATGGTAGTAAGGAAGAAACCTATCGCGGCCAGCATGAGATACAGCAGCTCCGTGAAAAACGGTGCGAATCCGGGAAAGATAAGCGCCGTGGTGCCTATGAGGAAACCCAGCACACAGTAGTTCGCACCGGCGGGGTGCCTGCGGAACATATTGCGTACAAATACCACCAACAGCGCGCCGACTATGAGCGCGCTGCATCCCGCGCAGATAAGATAAGGTATTTCCAGCCTCGTTAGGGAGGAGAGCAGCGGCTCGTATAATCCCATGAACATCAGTATGAAGGAGGTGCTTATACCCGGGATAACTATTCCTATGGAGATTATGCCGCCGGCCAGGGCCGCCGTAAGGTAGTTGTACTCCCAGGGGTCGCTTCCGGTGAGCCTGTCGTCCAGCATGGCTATTGCCGCCACAAGCACGGCACCCAGCAGCGAGCATACGGCGTATTTTAAGGAGAAGGGCTTGCCGGCTTCTTTTATGATAGAAGGAATGCCGCCCAGTACCATGCCTATGAGCATATACATGAAGGGCATGTTCCAGTTTTTCAGCAGCCACTCCAGCGCAAAGGCACAGCCGAATACGCCTATGGCGACACCCAAGCCGTAAGGCCACAGGAAGCTGAAGCTCTTTTTAAAATTGGAAAACAGGCCGATTATGGCGTCCAGAGCCTCCTGATATACGCCGAAAGCAACGGCCATTATACCACCGCTGGCCCCGGGTATTAACCCCGCTGCGCCTATGAGAGTGCCTTCCAGCACTGCTTGTAATGTATTTCGGCTGCGCATAAAGCGTACCGCCTTCCTCCGCGTCAGTATATATCCAAATATTAGCACATAAGTAAAGCCTTGGCACGGGTTTCGTCAGTGTATTCAAAAAAATTTAAAGATTTGATAAAAAAGGGAGGTGCTACGCCTCCCTGTTTTCTGAAATGGTGGTATACAGCGAAACGCCCAGCACTATCGCGCCGCCTATGAGCTCCCTCGCGGTGGGCGGCATCTTCAGTACCAGCGCCGCCAGTATTATGCCGTACACCGACTCCATACCGGCAATGATGCCTGCGGTCTGCACCTTTACCCGGCGCAGGCTGCTTACGAAGAGGGAGTGAGCGAATGCGGTACAGAACACTCCCAGAACGGCAATCAGCGTTATATCAATTCCGGTGACGGCAGGACGCATGACGGCTACAAAGGGCAGCAGCACAACTGCCGCCGCGCTCTGCTCATAAAAGCACACCACGCTGCCGGGATAGACGGCTGAGAAGCGGCGGTTCATGAGGGAAAGCAGGGCGTATGTCAGCGCCGACAGCATACCCCATGCAAGCCCCGCAGGCGAGAAACCGGCAAGGTCATCCAGGGGAACCAGCACGAATACGCCTATCAGCATGACGATCGCGCATATGACGCTTTTCAGCCTTAGCTTTTCCCTGAACATTACGGGTTCTATAAAAGTAACGAACAGAGGGAAGGTCGAAAAGGTTATGGTGCCCACCGCCACGCTCGCTACCCGAACGGACTCGATAAAGCTGAACCAGTGCAGTGCAAGCACCGCTCCGGTTATGACCAGCCACATAAAGTCGGACTTACTTTTGAGCTTTATGGAGGTCCTTGTGGCCATGCACAGAATGTAAAGCGTTATCGACGAGAAAAACACCCGCCCGAAGGTTATCATCATGGAGCCGGTGGTTATGCCCTTGCTTATTACGCCGGCCAGCCCGAACAGCAGCACGGCGCCGTGTATCATAAGTAAGTCGGTCAGATTGTTCTTTTTGCGCTGCTCCATAGCATCTCCCTCCATAGCTTTAAACACAGTGATTATATATCACTTGCGGCGTTTTTTCCATGCCAGCGAAAAAAATAAGGGGGAAATAAAAAATAATGCTTTACTTTATCACACTAAAGTGATATAGTGCTAAAGCAAGAGGACGCAAAAAATATTTTTGATATACAAAGGAGAGAAAAACTATGAAGAAGATCGCTGCACTTGCTATGGCAATGCTGATGGTTACCTGCCTTTTTGCGGGCTGTGCAAAGAAGGAAGCGGCCAATGACGACCTGAGCTATGTAAAGGACAAGGGTACGCTGGTGATAGGCATCACCGAGTATGCTCCCATGAATTATTATGACGACAGCGGCAAGCTCATAGGCTTTGACACCGAGTTTGCTGAGGCCGTTTGCGAAAAGCTGGGCGTTGCTCCTGAGTTTACCGTTATCGACTGGAACACCAAGGAAGTGGAGCTTAAGGCTAAAAATATAGACTGTATCTGGAACGGCTTTACTATCCGCGAGGACCTGAAGGAGAGCATAGATTTCAGCAATGCATACTGCAAAAACATGCAGGTGGCTGTTATAAAGGCCGAGAACTCCGGCAAGTACACCGACCTCGCTTCCCTTGCCAAGGCGAACATAGTTGCCGAGGCCGGCTCCTCCGGCGAGAGCGCCGTAGCAGATTGTGAAGAACTCAAGGAATGCAATTACGTGGGCGTATCCAAGATGGCTGACGCGCTTCTTGAAGTCAAGGCCGGCACTGCGGACGCGGCGGTAGTGGACTATGTGATGGCAAAGGCTATGGTAGGAGAGGGTACGGATTATTCCGACCTTCAGATAGTAGACGGCATCGAGCTTGCATATGAGGAGTACGGCATAGGCTTCCGCAAGGGCTCCAACCTTGTGGAAAGCGTAAACAAGGCTATGGACGAGATGATCGCCGACGGCTCTCTCAAGGCTATTGCCGACAAGTATGGCCTTGCGCTGATGGCTGACTGATAAAGCACAATAAGAGCAACTTAACAAGGGCAGGGAAACCCCCTGCCCAACATTGCGATAATAAAGGATTTTTGACAGTATGCTGCTTACCGTTACCCAGAAGCTCCTGGAGGGCTTCGGCACCTCCTGCATAATATTTATAGTGACCCTGCTTGCGGCGCTGCCGCTGGGCTTAGTCATTGCCTTCGGCTCCATGAGCAGGTTCAAGCCTATAGCATGGCTTACCCGAGGCTTTGTGTGGATAATGCGGGGCACCCCCCTGATGCTTCAGCTTATGATAGTTTACTATGGCCCCGGCCTGCTATGGGAGGGCAATTCGGTCTCCCGGCTTTCCGCGGTGCTCATAGCCTTCTCTATCAACTACGCCGCGTATTTCTCGGAGATTTACCGGGGAGGCATAGAGAGCATACCCAGAGGTCAGTACGAGGCGGGGCAGGTGCTGGGCATGACCAAGAAGCAGGTGTTCTTCAACGTCATACTGCTTCAGGTGGTAAAGCGTATAGTGCCGCCCCTTGGAAACGAGATGATGACACTGGTAAAGGATACCTCGCTTGCCCGCGTTATCGCATGCAAGGAGATAATAATGATAGCGCAGGAGTACATATCGGTAAAAGGCCTCATATGGCCGCTGTTCTACTCGGGGCTGTTCTATCTGTTATTCTGCGGAGCGCTGACAGTGATCCTTGGCCGCGTAGAAAAGAAACTGGACTATTTCAGGGTGTAAGCTTATGCCGATGCTGGAAGTAAAAAACATAAAGAAAAACTTTGGCGATACCGAAGTATTGAAGGGACTCGACTTCTCTCTCGAAAAGGGCGAGGTGCTGGCCATAATCGGCTCCTCAGGTTCGGGCAAGACTACGCTTTTAAGGTGTCTGAACTTCCTTGAAAGCCCTGACGAGGGGCAGATAACCGTAAACGGAGAGACGCTGTTCGACTCTAATGCCTACGCCGTCCCAAGCGAGGAGGAGATACGTAAAAAGAGGCTGCACTTTGGATTGGTATTCCAGTCCTTCAACCTGTTTCCCCAGTATACCGCGCTGCAGAACGTAAAGCTTGCTCCCGAGCTAATGCTCTCGGAAAACCCCGATCGCGGCAGCATGAAGGAGGCCAAGGCCGATATAGATAAAAAAGCCCGGGAACTCCTTGCAAGGGTAGGACTGAGCGGCAGGATGGATTCCTACCCTCATCAGCTTTCCGGAGGACAGCAGCAGCGGGTAGCCATAGCCCGCGCCCTCGCCATGAACCCGGATATACTTTGCTTTGACGAGCCCACATCGGCGCTGGATCCCGAGCTTACCGGCGAGGTACTGAAGGTAATAAGGAGCCTGAAGGGCGCCGACAGTACAATGATAGTCGTAACCCACGAAATGGAGTTTGCAAAGAACGTAGCGGATAAGGTATTATTTATGTCAGAGGGCGTCATCGAGGAGATGGGCACGGCGGACGAGGTGTTCAACAACCCCAGGAGCGAGCGAACCAAAGCCTTCTTTGCAAATTTCAGGGAGCGGCAATGATAAATGACGGGCATAGTTGAGGTGGACGTACACGGCATGAACCAGACGCAGGCGCAGGTAGCCATAGACGCGGCGCTGCGCAGGACAAACGCTTCGGTTTACCGCATACGCATAATACATGGCTATACCCACAACACCATACTGCGGGATATGGTGCAATACAAATACAGAAACCACCCCAAGGTAAAAAGAATAGCCCCGGGCAGCAACCCGGGGCAGACTGATTTAATATTAAGGGAGCTGTTTTAGAATATGCCGTCAAGGCAGTCAAGGGCATCTTTCCCAAACATATCCGAATAGTCGGACTTGGCAAGGCTAACAGCCATAGCGCCGTCGTTGCCAAGCTCTTCCATAAGCACGTCTCCTACAGTATGCAGTATGTGGGCGGTGTGAAAGGTAAAGTCCTTTATGCAGGCATTGCCCAGGGACTTTTTCTTTTTGTTCAGCGCCTTTATCTGCTTGTGGGTCAGCCCCTCGCCCCAGCTGAACCGGCAGCAGTCGCCGCCCCAGCTCATGGGCGGGTTCAGCTGGGTGCAGGTGAATTCCGGATTGAAGCCCTGGAACCAGGCGTTGTCTATGTTGCAGCAGTAGTATCTGCCGTATTCCGTGAGGCCGTGCTTTGCCCATGCGTCGCACCAGGCGCACTTGGCTATGTAGGTATGGAGGACAGGCATGCCGCAGGTTACGCCGAATTCCATCTGGCCCGGAAAGTCAGGCTTCCATTCGCCGTATGCCTGGCTGTTGAGTACGGTGAGTTTATCGCCCCGCTCAAGGGCGTTCAGCGCCATGCGCCGGCCACGCTCGTTGCCGTAACGGGTCATTCCGGCGAGTATGGCTTCTTTTCCCTTTTCACCTGAAATCTCTATGGCGTGCTTTGCCAGCAGCGCGAACATTACGGCATGATGTTCTATAGTAAGCGGCATGTGTAACCTCCTTATCCGTTTAAAAGCTCTGTTACTTCTTCCATAGTGGGCATTGCGGGTATTCCGCCGCGCCTGCCTATGCAGAGGCTGGCTGTGGCGCAGCCCACACGGGCGAAACGTACCATATCGTCTATGCTTACATCGTATACGCTCTTGCCGCTCTTTACAAATTCGCTCAAGAAACCGCCGAAGAACGCGTCGCCTGCGCCGGTGGTGTCCACCGCATCGCATGGGAAGGCGGGTACCGAGCGCTGTTGGTCGCCGGTAGCCACTACAGCTCCCCCCTCTCCCAGGGTTATGACTATGAGCGCTACGCCTTCCTTACGCAGTACCTTTATGGCGGTATCCACGTCGTCTATGCCTGCGGCGAAAGGCATTTCCTCCTGGGAAAGCTTGATTATGTCCACTATGGGCAGTATGGAGCGTATCTGGTCGCAGGCGGCAGCGTCGTCGGCCCAGAGGGAGGCGCGGTAGTTGGGATCGTAGCTCACCGCTGCTCCTGTGGACTTGGCGGTGATGAGGGCCTGCCAGGTTGACGAGCGGCTGGGCTCTGCCGTAAGGGAGACAGAGCCTACGTGGAATACTTTTGTATTGCGCAGGAGCTGCTGATTCAATTCGTTGGGCCTGAGCAGCGTGTCCGCCCCCGGATCGCGTATGAAGGAGAACTCCCTCTCGCCGCTGTCGCTCAGCGCGACGAAGGCAAGGCTTGTGGCCGCGGCCGGGTCCATGACGAGGCCCTCCGTATTGATCCCCGCCCGCTCTGCTGCGGCCTTCAGGAAGCGGCCGTGCATATCGTCGCCCACCTTGCCTATAAAGGCGGTGGAAAGCCCCTGCTTTGCCGCTGCCGCAAGGAGGTTGGCCGGTGCGCCGCCGGGGTTTTGCTCAAAGAGCGGGTAGCCCGCCGGGGAAAAACCAGCCTGAGTAAAGTCCACCAAAAGCTCGCCAAGAGCGGTAATATCTGCCATATTAAAACGGTTCCTTTCGAATACAATCGGGTTGAGTCAAGTAATTATACCATATTTTTGTGCGATTTGGCCCGCCGCTTGATAAAAACCAGGGATTGTGTAATAATACAAAGAAGAATTTACAGCGAGGACGTAAACGCCGCATGTTCATAGACCATTTTGCGCTGGGAATGCGCATACCAAAAGAAAACATGGATATTGGCCCAAAGGGCTGCATGGAAAAGCTGCTTTCCGGCCTTACACGCTACAATATTTCAGGCTTGGGCCTTTACGGCGGCTGGGTGGAGGATGTGTATGTGATAGTGATAATGGGCGGCAGCCTGAGCTTTATGCGCAATGTTTACAGGCGCATACTTGCCAATGAGGATTTCTGTGCGCTGCTCTGCAAGGATAGGCCCTTTATCGAAAACAACCGCCTGGCAAGAATGCCGGAGCTGGAGTCCTTCGGCATGGTGGATGAGAACGGCGCCTTTTTGGGCGGCAACTGCTGCTTTGGCCTTACCGTGAGATAAATATATACGGGTAATCAACTAAAAGCTTTCCGCATAGGTTTATACAAATACGACCTGTACAAGGAGGCTTTTTTATTATGTACATCTATACCGTAAAGCCGGGAGATACGTTGTTTGACATCGCCCAGAAAAACGGCGTGACGATTTCTGCGCTGGTGGCCGCGAACCAGCTCAGCGACCCGTATAAGCTGCCTGTAGGCCTTGCCCTCGTGATACCCGGGCAAAGCATACGGGAACGCAGCATTGTGGTTAACGGATACGCCTTCCCCGGAATATCGGATATAGCGCTGCTGGGCGCCCTGCAGTATCTCACCTATCTCTCGGTGTTTTCCGCGAAGACCCGCATTGACGGCACCATTACGGAGCTTAACGATACGGCGCTTATACGCAAATGCTACGTGAACGGCGTCGCGCCCGTGCTTACCCTCACTAACCAGCGTGAGAGCGGCGGCTTCAGCGGGGACATAGCCCATGCGGTGATAGCCGACGAGGAGGTTAAAACAAAGCTTATACAGAATGTGATGGAATATCTGGATCGCCGCAATTACTTCGGCCTGAATATAGATTTCGAGTATGTAAGAGAGGAGGACAGGACTCTTTATACGCAGTTTTTGTTGGACTTTGCGGCGGCGCTGCGCAGAGTAGGCTACAGCTTTTCGGTTGCCCTTGCGCCCAAGATAAGCCAGGAGCAGTCCGGGCTGCTTTATACCGCTCACGACTATGGGGCTGTTGGAAGCATCGCGGATAAGGTAATAATTATGACGTACGAGTGGGGCTATACCTACGGGGAGCCCATGGCGGTGGCGCCTATAGACAAGGTACGGCAGGTGCTGGACTATGCAGTCATGGAGATGCCTCCGGAAAAGATACTGATGGGCATGGCAAACTACGGCTATAGCTGGACACTACCCTACAAAAAGGGGACTGCCGCGCGGCCGCTGTCCCTGTCTGAGATACCGCAAACCGCATATAGCCAATACGCCGATATACGCTTTGACGATACGGCACAATCGCCTTTCTTCAGGTATTACGACAGCGCCGGAACGGAACATATCGTCTGGTTTGAGGATCCGCGCAGCATAGAAGCTAAGCTGAAGCTGGTGAGTGAGTATGGCCTTGGCGGCGTGAGCTATTGGAACATAAATACACTGTATCGGCCCAACTGGGCGGTGCTTTCCGGAATGTACGGCATAGAAAAGGTGTTCGGGCAGGGTTAACCCCTGCTCGGGGTCTCGCCAAGGTGGCGGTTAGCAACTTTTTCGACAGTATTAGGGCGGCCATCGGGCCGCCCTTTTAGTTTGATATTTTTTTGAGAAATTAGCATTGACTTTGAACAGAATAGTATATATAATACATATCGTAAAGCTCCGGTAACGTTACCGGTAAGGTTTTCAGCAACCGTTTCAGCAAACCTCAAAACAGGCGGCGCTTAAAATGACTATAAAAGATATCGCAAAACTCAGCGGCGTAAGTGTAAGCACCGTTTCCCGCGTACTGAACAACAGACCGGATGTAAGCGAGGTTTGCAGAAGCCGGGTAAATGCCGTAATACAAAGCTCAAATTACATTCCCAACAACAGCGCAAGGGATCTGGTGAAGATTAGGTCCGATGCCATAGGTCTTGTGGTGCGCGGCGTATCCAACTCCTTTTATACAGACATTATCCGTTCCATAGAAAAAAGTATAGACGCGGCAGGCTATACCATGGTGATGCGCCACATAGCCTCCTGTGACGACGAGATTAAGTGTGGCGCAGAGATGGAGAGAGAAAAGCGCCTTCGGGGCATAGTGTTCCTGGGCGGCTGCCACGACTACACAAAGGAGCGGATAAAGCTCCTCAACGTACCCTTCGTGTGCTGCTCATACACTAACCGCTACGGCAACCTTGACGACGACGAGTATTCTTCAGTGTCCATCGCGGACGAGGATGAAGCATACAAGGCTGTAAACGAGCTTTACAGGAATGGGCACAGGCGCATTGCGGTGCTGATATCCACGCCTGACGACTGGTCCATAAGCCAGCTCCGCTATCGCGGCTACAGGAGGGCGCTTGAGGAGCACGGCCTGCCCTTTGATGAAAGCCTTGTGGTTTCGGCGGGTAGCTTTAGCATAAAAGACGCCTACGCTGCAATGAAGGAGCAGCTTAATAGAAACCCCGACTTTACTGCGGTATTCGCCATAGCGGACGACATGGCCATAGGCGCCATGAAGGCCCTCCGGGAGGGGGGCAAACGGGTGCCCGAGGACTGCTCGGTAATAGCTATCGACGGCCTGACGGTATCCGACTATATACAGCCTACGCTTACCACCCTATGCCAGCCAATGCGTGAGATGGGAAAGAAAAGCGTGGAAATACTTCTCGACATGATAGAGGGCCGGGGAGAAAACAGACATTTGACGCTGGAGACAAAGCTCCGCCGGGGCGCTTCGGTAAAGGATATGAATTAAATTTGCGCGGTTTTTGCCGCGCGAAAATGATATAAAAAAGAGAGGATAACAAAAATGAAGAAGTTCTTGGCATTGCTGCTGACCGTCGCCATGGTATTCGCGATGGCAGCCTGCTCCGCACCCGCTGCGGAAGAGACTAAGCCCGCCGAGGAAGGCACTGCGGCGCCCGCGGAGGAGACCTCCGAGCAGCCCGCTGCCTCCGGTTCCGTCTATTACCTCAACTTCAAGCCCGAGGCCGACGCCGCTTGGCAGGAGCTGGCTAAGAAGTATACCGAGCTCACCGGAGTACCCGTAAAGGTCGTTACCGCCGCCTCCGGCGATTATCAGACCACTCTAACCTCCGAGATGGACAAGAGCGAGGCTCCCACACTGTTCCAGTGCGGCAACCAGGGCGCTCTGAATACCTGGGGCGAATACTGCCTCGATCTGAAGGATACCGATTTCTACAAGGAAATGACCACCGATGACTTCAACCTCTTTGGCGAGAACGGCGAAGTGCTTGCCGCTGGTTACTGCTATGAGGCCTTCGGCATCATCGTAAACAAGGCCCTGCTGGAGAAGGCCGGCCACTCCATCGATGAGATCACCAACTTTGAGACCCTTAAGGCTGTCGCCGATGATATACATGCCCGTGCCGCCGAGCTGGGCTTCGACGCCTTCAGCTCCGCCGGTCTTGACGGCTCCTCCTCCTGGAGGTTCTCCGGCCACCTTGCCAATATGCCTCTGTTCTACGAGTTCCGTGATGACAACGTAACTGCCCAGCCCGCCGCTATTACCGGCAAGTATCTGGACAACTACAAGGCCATCTGGGATCTCTACACCACCGATACCGCTACCACCGGCGCTGACCTTATAACCGCTACCAGCGATATGTCCAGCGGTGAGTTCAAGGAGGGCAAGGCCGTATTCTATCAGAACGGTACCTGGGAGTATGCCGGCCTCGTAGAAGCCGGTCTCAAGCCCGAGGATCTGGCCATGATCCCCATCTACTGCGGCGTTGAGGGCGAGGAGAAGGCTGGCCTCTGCTGCGGCACCGAGAACTGCTGGTCCGTAAACAAGGAAGCTTCCGAAGAGAACATCCAGGCTACTCTGGACTTCATGAAGTGGGTAGTAACCTCTGAGGAGGGCACCACCATGCTGGCCGAGGAGTTCGGTCCCTGCCCCTTCAAGTCCGCAAAGACCCCCGAGAACGTATTCTTTGCGCAGGCAAACGATTACATCACCAATGGCAACTATGTAGTGACCTGGGCATTCAACTACACTCCCGCTGTTGAGGATTGGCGCGCAGGCGTTGTCGATGCTCTGTCCAAGTACATTACAGGCGGCAGCTGGGACGATGTAAAGACTGCTTTCGTAGACGGCTGGGCCGCTCAGTACGCTGCCGAGCACGCTGCTTAATTAACAGCAACCATCACTCTGTAAAACACTACGGGGCGAGCGGCTTCCGCTCGCCCTGTTTTGAAGATTTCCGTTTAAGCGTTCTCCTGCGGACGGGGAATGTACGGAGACCTTTCCCCGGAAAGCGGCGGGGCAGGGTCCCTGTACATAAACAGCAGGTTATATTAACGAGAGGAGATATCATTATGCGACTCTGGAAACGCAAGCGGGATAATGCGGCGCTGAACTCCATACTTATCCGCAGGCCGATACAGCGCTATTTCTGGCTTTTCCTGCTGCCCACATTCGCAGCGTTCTGCGTGGGCTTCCTTTACCCCTTCTGTAAGGGACTGTTTTTATCCTTCTGTAAATTCAAGACCACCAGCAAATGGACGTGGGTGGGGCTGACCAACTATGCAAAGGCGATTGCGGACCCGTCGTTCATGCATGCCTTCTGGTATACGGCCATATTCGCATTGGTCTCCCTCATAATAATCAACGTGCTTGCTTTTGCGGTAGCTTATGTGCTGACACAGGGCATAAAGGGCTCCAATTTGTTCCGCACCGTGTTCTTCATGCCTAACCTGATAGGCGGCATAGTGCTGGGCTATATTTGGAGCATGATATTCGACGGCATACTTACCCATTACGGCACCTCCATACTGCTGGAGACGAAGTATGGCTTCTGGGGGCTGATAATCCTCATGTGCTGGCAGCAGATAGGCTATATGATGATAATATACATAGCCGGCTTGCAGTCTGTGCCGGAGGATATGCTGGAGGCAGCCAAAATAGACGGCGCCACAAAGTGGCAGACGCTGTGGCGCGTCACCATACCCAACGTTATGCCCTCAATCACTATCTGCACCTTCCTGACGCTGACTAACTCCTTTAAGCTCTTTGACCAGAACCTCGCGCTAACAGCGGGGCGTCCCTTCATAATGCAGGCGGGCGGGCTGACGGTAAAGACCACCGAGATGCTCGCGCTGAACATAGTCAATTCCTTCTACAGCACTAACGTCAATTCCCGCGGCGTAGGCCAGGCCAAGGCGGTACTGTTCTTCATACTGGTGGCGGCGATTGGCCTTATACAGCTTAAGTCCACCCGTTCAAAGGAGGTGCAGCAGTAATGTCCAAGCACATTGAGACCCTCTCGCAGGAGCAGCGCAGCAAGCGCATACTTACCTTCACATTTACGGTGATAGCGATATTCTACGTATTGCCCATAATGCTGGTGCTCATAAACTCAATGAAGTCCAATTCATACGTGAATATGGAAACCTTTGCCCTGCCAAGCGCCAAGTCCTTCGTAGGGCTGGACAACTATAAGACCGGCATGACATTTGGCAACTATCCCTTCGTGAAATCCGCCCTGTACAGCCTGTTTATTACCATCGTATCCTCGATGCTGATACTTATATGCACCTCTATGGCCGCATGGTATATCGCACGGGTGGGCAGCCTGTTCAGCAGGATAGTGTACTACCTCTGCGTATTCTCCATGGTTGTGCCCTTCCAGATGGTGATGTTCACGCTGGCAAAGACGGCGGATACGCTGAAGCTGAATACCCCTTGGACAATCCCCATAGTGTATCTCGGCTTTGGCGCGGGGCTTGCGGTGTTCATGTTCGTGGGCTTTGTCAAGTCGCTTCCGCTCGAAATTGAGGAGGCTGCGGCGATCGACGGCTGCGGGCCGGTGCGCACGTTCTTCCTCGTGGTGGCGCCGATGCTCAAGCCGACGCTGATCTCCGTGGGTGTGCTGGAAACGATGTGGATCTGGAACGATTATCTGCTGCCGTATCTCGTACTCAACCGCACGGAATACATGACCATCCCGATTCATATTCAATACCTCAAGGGCAGCTACGGCGCGGTGGATATGGGTGCGACGATGGCGCTGATTCTTCTCAGCATCGTGCCGATCATCATTTTCTATCTCACGTGCCAGAAGCACATCATCAAGGGCGTGGCCGCCGGCGCCGTCAAGGGCTGAGCCGCGCGCAGACGGGAATCCAAAGCGCCCCCGATCCCGTATGGGATCGGGGGCGCTGTTTTCTTGGGAAGTCCCGGTGCGCAATTTGGAAACGAGGCGCGCGGGCGGGCTCAGCGGGGAGCGGGCGTACCCAAAAAGGGTTTGCACACGGGCGAAAGCAGCTCCAACAGAAGGATCAGGTTGCGCGTGATGTGATAGGGGTCCTTGACGGGGAGCGCCACGGTTTTCTCCTGCGGCGCGCCGTCGCGCCGGCGGATCTGAATCCATTCGCGAACACTGGGATCGGTATTGGGAAAGGTACGGAAGGTATAATCAAAGATGCGGTCATGCCAGTCCAGAAAATCCGTGCCGCCGCCGCGAAAATAGCAGAGCAGCGTCGTGTACAGCGCTTCGGAATGAACCCACCAAAGCTTATCATCCCAGCCGGAGAGCTGCTTGGTCATCGGTTCGTCCTCAACGCCGGCAGCAGAACCAATGGGCTGGCCTCCGCGTATGCCGCAGAAATGCAGCAGTCCGCCGTATTCCGCATCCCAACCGTTTTCGAGCGCGCGGCGCGCTGCCGAAAAAATGGGCTGCTCCCAATCGGGCCGCTCGCAGAGATCGGCCGCGTCAAAGAGAAACCAGACGTCCTCGATGGTGTGGCCGGGATTCATGTGCTGGCCGAGAATTTGCGGAAAGAGCTTGTTTTCCTTTGTGAGGATTTCACGGAGAACGCCGTCCGCATCGACAAAGTGATCGAGAATGTCGGACGCAAAGCCCGAGAGATTCATCAGCAGCGTTTGACAATAGTCGGGGTCCAGTGCGCTGGCCGCACGGTACAGCTCCCTCGTGACATTGGAAAAGATCATGGGAATGCCATGCGCCCGAAACCGGCTGGATAACGGGTAGGGGAGCGTATGAAATGCGTTGCGCCGCACCCGCTCCACGGCCGATTCATACAGCCGCTTTGCAAAGGCATACGGAGCCTGTCCGCCGCCGGCAAATGCGTGCATCGCAAGACCCGCAATAACAAAGCAGTCGGCATAGATACTCATATCGAGCGGCGCACCCGGAGACACCTGCTTTGGGGAACCGTCCCGTTCCATGAGGAATACGGTGCGCCAGTCATCCTCCCCAAGCAGGCAGTGCTGCATCAGAAATGCTGCACCCTGTTCCGCCAGCGCGGAAAATGCCTTTCGTTCCTCGGCGGCGAACAGCGGGGCTTCTGTTGCTGCCAGACGGGCAAACAGCCATACAAACCGCCCCTGACTCCAGGCGTATTTGTTGTAGGAGACGAGGCGCTCGCCGCGATTGTCAAAACAGTTCAGAAAGCCGCCGTACTCCCGGTCGACACAGCGCGGCAGCCAGAAGCCGAGAATATTCTGTTTCAGTTCATTTTCATAGAAACCGAACAGGCGGTACCAATCGGCAGGGATCATTTTGCACCCTCCCCTCCGGCAAACAGGCCGACAAGCCCTCTGCCGCCGACCATGACGCCGGCAATGGCGATATCCTCGTCAAAGCAGACCAAGTCCGCATCCTTGCCCGCGGCCAGAGAACCCTTTTGGCCGCCCAGACCGATGATGTCGGCGGGCGTTTGGGTCATCATGCGCACAGCATCACAGAGCGGCACGCCCGCTTTGTGATACATCACCCGGATCAGCCGGTCGTCCGTTGCGATGCTGCCGGCAAAGGCGGAGCGATCCATGAGCTTGGCAACGTCATCCTCAATCACGACCTTTTGACCGTTTTCCAGACTGCCCAATATGGATTCGCGTACATTCTGCCCGGCGCAGCGCATGGAGTCGCAGGTGAGCGCCACGCGCTCCGCTCCCTTGACGCGATACACCATTTCGAGCAGCTCGACCGGCAGGTGGCAGCCGTCGGCGATCAGCTCCACCGTCATTTCCGGAATGCAGAAGGCGCTTTCCAGAACGCCGCTGTGACGGAATCCACCGCGGCGCACAATGGTGGACATGGCCGAATACAGGTGCGTTGTGTGCGTAACGCCATGCGAAAACGCATCGCGAACCTGCTCGTATTCCGCGTTGGAATGGCCGATGGAGGGGAGAATGCCCTCCTGCACCAACCGGTCGGCAAGCCGCGATGCGCCGTCCAGCTCCACGGCCAGTGTCCAACGGGCGATGGCGCCGCGCCCATACTCGAGGAACATTTCATATTCCTCCGGCTCCGGGTTGCGGATATAGTTGGGGTCGATGGCGCCGCACTGCGCCTTGTTCAGGTAGGGCCCCTCCATGTGCAGACCGTGGAGATATAAACTCTTGCCAGCCAGCGCGGACTTTGCCTGCCGGAAGCAGTCGATACTGCGCAGAATTTCCTCCCTTGTCGCGGCCAGTGCGGTGGGAAGGAGCGTTGTTGTGCCGTGGCACAGGTGCGTATGACAGGCGGCCGCAAATGCGTCGAGCGTGCCGTCCATGAAATCCGCGCCGCCCGCGCCATGGCTGTGCAGCTCGACAAAGCCCGGCGCGAGGTAGTCTCCCGCTACATCGATCATGCGGTCGTAGGGAAGCCTTGGATAGCCGTCGCCCAGGCCCACCTGGCGGATGTGCGCGTCTTCCACGATGACATAGCCGCGGCGGATGCGGTCCGGCAGGACGAGATTCGCGCGGTAGAGTAGAGTCAGCATAGAATTTCCTCCCATTCCACAATGGAGTATTCAACGGACGCCGCTCGCAAAAAAAGGCATGCGCGGCCCCGTCAGGACAATCAGACAAGAACGCTTTTACCGGCGTCCGCATCGACATACAGGCTGGCGCCGGCATGAGTTTTCAGGATGGTTGCGGGACACGCCGTGGAAACCGGATCATGCAGCGTATGCGCCACGGCCTCGGCCTTCGTGGCTGCGGGCACGGAGCAGAACATGTTGGCGGCCTGCACCAGACCCGGAATCGTGACGCTCAGCGCGTGCGTCGGTACCAGATCGACGCAGGCAAAGCAACCGTCGTTCACCTGCTGCACGCGGCAGCGCTGCTCGAGCGCAACGACCTTTACAAACCGGGGGTCCGCAAAATCCGCAACCGGCGGATCATTGAACGCAATATGGCCGTTCTCGCCGATGCCAAGCAGGCAGACGTCCAGCGGATTGCTGCGCAGCAGCCGGTCATAGCGGACGGCCTCAGCCTCCGGGTCATCCGCATTTCCGTTGAGCAGATGCACGCTGCGGAATGGTTTTTGGTCAAAGATCGCGCGCTTTAGAAAATTGCGGAAGCCAGCAGGGTGGGCCGGATCGAGGCCGACGTATTCATCCATGTGGAAAGCGTTTACGCGCGACCAGTCGATACCGGGATCGGCGCACAGCGCGGCAAGCGTTTCGTTCTGCGACGGGGCGGCGGCAAACATGACGTTGATGGTTTCCTTTTCGGCGAGCAGCGCCTTCATACAGGCGGCCGCCTCCCGCCCGGCGCAATCGCCCATTGCCTTTCGGGTATCGAAAATCCGTACATGCAGAAGTTCAGCGTAAAAATCTTTCAAAATTGCCATGATGATACTCCTTTATTCGTATAGCAGCGTTTCGGCGCCGTTGGACAGAGCACCGATGCGGCAGTCCGGGTTCTCCGCGATCAGCTCGTCGATCAATGCCTGCAACGCTGCGACCGGACGATGTTCACAGCCGCACCGGTGCATCCTCGGCGGTCACGCCGTCGCTCACGACGATCAGCCGGCGCCGGCGGCGCAGTTTCGACATGCTGTTTCCCACGGCGATCGCCAGCGGATCACCCCGCTCCTCTCCGCGGATACAGGCCTCCACGATGGCGTCCCCGTTGTCCTGACCCATGCAGCCGGGATACTCAGCATGCGGCCCGATGCCCTCGAAGTTGGGACTGACAAGCACCATGGTATTGCCGCGCTTACCCTTTACAGCGGCCTCGGCTGCGTACAGCGCCTTTGGAGATTGCCAGAAATCCTGATCCGCCGGATGCGAGGAGACGATCATGACGTCGGCCTTTTCCTTCACTTCGGAACCGATGATCCGCTTACCCCGGCGCACGCCCTCGCGGTGTGCCGCAACATAGTGACCGGCAACCACGTCGGCAATTTGCAGCTTCGTGTTTAGAATGACATTGATTACAAAGTCCAGTCCGATGGAATCCACCCAGCTTTCCATCATATCCCGAATGGGGGTCGTGTCCCGACCAAACAGGTTTTCATCGAACAGGGAGGCCTTGAGATGGAAATAGGCGACCGTTTTTTCGCCGGCGATGCCCGGATACAGGATTTTGCCGCCGCCACCCCAGCCCATGACGGGGTGCGGGACCAGACAACCGACGCCGATGTGGATATTGGTTTCCATGACGGCCTTCGTGGCCATGATATCAACGCCCTCCGGCGTTTTGCCGACGTAGACCAGCCCCTCCGGCTTTCGGAATTCCGAATTCAGAACGGTATAGCGCGCGTAAACCGCATCGCCCACCCGCTCGCGCAGTTCCTCTTCGGTCATGTACCGGTGGCTGCCCAGCGCGGCGACGATCCGGATATCCTCCGGCCGCGCGCCCGCCGCCTCCAGACGCGGCAGCAGGATGGGCAGAATCGTGGAAATCGGCGTTGGACGCGAGCCGTCGTCGATGATGACGGAGATCTTTTTGCCGGACTGTACGATCTCATCGAGCGGCTTGCAGCCGATGGGTTCATCGATCGCGCGGCGGATGGCCGCGCCGAGATCCTGAAGCGGCGGAACGAAGGCCGGGTCCATCATGCCGATAAAGTTTTTGTCCGGCACCTCGAAGCCAACCGTGGTATGCCCATAGGGCAGCGTTACGTTCATTGTTGTTCCTTTCTGGCCGTGAAGAAAGCCTCCGTGCGCGATATCAGCCGATCTTTTCCAGCAGAGCGCGCTTCATGAGCTGCATGCGCTCGCGGTACTGGTCGTCGCTGAGATAGACGCGCACCTCCGGATCGGGGAACAGAACAAACGGCTGGCCAAAACCCAGTTGATCGCGGTATTTGGGGCATATGGTGTAATGTACATGCGTCACATTGTCCCCATAGATGGCATAATTGATCTTATCGGCGTGGAACAGCTCCTGAATGGTCTGCGCGAGCGTACACACGTCGTCCATGAACAGATCGCGCTCGGCCTTGGGAATCTGATAGAGCTCATCATAGTGACCGCCGTTGAACATGATGGTGCAGCGGCCCGGCAGCGTCTGATCCTTGCAAAGGAATACTTTGGAGATACGCAGATCACACAGCTCGAACAGAAGCTCCCGAAACGCTTCGTCGCGCTCGCAATAATAACAGCCCTCTTTGTGGTTCATTTCACTCATCCTCCTTGTCGTATAACGGCGTGTTTATTTGATTGCACCCTTGGTCGCGTCGCCGGTAATATAATTGCGGATGCAGATAAACAGCACGACCATGGGGACGGTGGTCATCACGGCGCCGGCCATGACATAGTGCCACGGGATGCCGACCGCCGGATTGTTTTTCAGGATTTCATACAGCTTGACAATGATCGTCTTCATTTCCGCCGACTGGTTGAACGTGAACGCGAACAAAAACTCGTTCCATGAACGGGTGAAGGTAAAGATCACCGCGACGGCGATACCGGTAGAGGAAATCGGGATGACCACGCGCAGCAGCGACATGAAGCGGCTGCAACCGTCGATTTCGGCGGCTTCCAGCGTTTCCTTGGGTACGTTGTCAAAGTTGCTCTTGAGCATCAGGATGATGAACGCCAGCGAGAAGGTGACGTTCATGGCGATGAGCCCCTGATAGGTATCGATCCAACCCCACGAGTTGAGCAGCCGGTACAACGGAATGATGACGATGATGGGCGCAAACATCTGGCTGACCAGTATCAGATAATACAGCGGCCCCTTGAGATAAAACTTCAGCTTGGAGAGTGCGTACGCCGCCGGAATGGCGATCAGCATCGTAAAGAAGATGCTCCCGCCGGTCACGATGATGCTGTTCTTGAAGCCGGTCAGGACGTCCATCTTTTTGAACACATCCACATAGTTTTCCCAAGCAAAGACCTCTGGAATGAGCGTGACCGGCGTGGAAAATACATCGTTCGCTTGCTTGAGCGAGACGGAAATCATCACGAGCACGGGGAAAAACAGAACCGTGATCATGACGAGAACCATCAACACGAAGAGCACCGAGTGGGCGCGTCTTTTCATCCTTGTTTTATTCATAGGACACATCCTTCCCCTTCGACTTCACATAGAGAATGGCAAAGATCGACAGAAGTATGAAGCAGATGATGCTGATGGCGGCGGAATAACCGCGGTTATTAAACTCAAACGCGTTCTGATACACATAGTTGACCAGAATCGACGAGGAATTCGCCGGCCCGCCGGAGGTCATCATATAGATGACGTCAAAGGCGTTGAATCCCCAAATTCCCATGAGCAGCGCGAGCGTGCGCACATTCGAGATCACGAGCGGCAGCGTGATCTTGAAAAACTTGCGGATCGGGCCAACGCCGTCGATGTCGGCGGCTTCATAGATGAAGGTCGGTATGGAGTAGAGAGAGGTCAGGATGTTCAGCGCACAGAAGGGCGCGCAGGCCCACACGTTCACGATCATGACCGCAATGAGCGCGGTGTGCGGCGAGCCGAGGAAGGCCGTCGCCTTCTCCATCAGTCCCAAATCCATCAGATATTGCGGAATGTGGCCGAAGGTCGGGTTATACATCAAGCGCCACACCATACAGGCGACCGCAGCGGGCATGGCGTAGGGGATGAGCATCACGCCCGTAATCAGCTTTTTTCCTTTGAAATCCTTATACAGAATCAGCGCCATAATCATGCCGAGCAGGATTTTTCCGGCGGTGCCGACAAACACCCAGATGGCGCTGTTCCTCAGAATAAGGAACGCATCCTTACTCTGAAAAAACTTGATATAATTGTCGAATAGAATAAACTCCTCGCTGCCGTTGATCTTTACGTTATAGAACGACAGACGAAATACATCGAGAATGGGGAACAGGATGAACACTGCAAACACGGCGATCGTCGGCAGAATGTACAGCAGGTTGATCCAGTTCTCCAACCGTTGCTTTTTTTTAAGAGTGGCTTTCATATCATGCCCTCCGAGCTTGGTTCGCTGAGGCGGGAACAGGCCGCCGCGCAGCCTGTTCCCATGGATGCGTCAGAAACAGCGTTAGTTTTGCGCCGCCAACAATGCATTGCAATCGACTTCTGCGGCTGCGAGCGCTTCTGCAGCGGTCATCTGACCGAACACGGCCTTGGTGATGTAATCCGACCAGATCTTCTCAAACTCGCTCCAGCAGATGATGGAGGGCTTGAACTTGGCCATCGGCTCGTACTCGACGAACGGAGCCACCAGCATGTTTTCCGGATCGGTGAACGCGGCGATCTCCTTGGAGAAGCTGGCCTGGTTCGGCACCCAACCGGCTTGGTTGATGACTTCGCCCATGTACTTGGACTGATGCCAGAACTCGAGCCACTGGCCGGTGATCTCTTCGTTGCCGGTCTTGAAGATCAGATCGATGTCCATGACGCCGAGCGCGTGCGCTTCGCCGCCCGGGCCTGCCAGAGGCGCAATGATCTCGCACCAGCTGTAGTCCTCGCCTGCGCTCTTGAGCGCAGCGATGCCTTGACCGTTGTGGAAGTAAGCGGCGGCGTTCTGCGAGGTGTAGTTGGTCTGCGTCTCGTTGATCGTGGCTTCGCCGTAGTCCGGTACGGAATACTTGGCGAGGTCAACGTACATCTGCAGTGCGGCAACGCCCTCCGGCGTATTGAACGCGACGGTCTTCTGGTCTTCGCTCAGCAGATCCGCGCCGTATGCCCAGAGGATGGGGAGGAAGCAATCGTCCGTGTTCTTCGTGTGGCCGGCAACCAGAGAATAGGCATAGTTGCAGGTCGTGCCCTCGCACAGAGCCGGCGCTGCGGCCAGAAGCTCTTCCCAGGAAGTCGGCGTGGCAATACCGGCCTCATCGAACGCCTTGCGGTTGATCAGCACGGAGCGGACGGACATGTAGGAAGGAAGCGTCCAGAGCGTATCGTCAACGGTGCAGACGTTGCGCGCGGCTTCGGAGAAGTCGTTGAACAGCGTTTCGCTGATATAGTCCTGCGCGGGGACGATGTAGCCCGCCTCCTTGAACTCGACGGTCCAGGAGGAGAAGCCGTACATGGCGTCGGGCATGTTGTTACCCTCGGCCAGCGTCAGGATTTTGGAGTAAGCGTCGGAGTAGGCCCAGCTTTCGATGTTGACCTTGACGCCGGTTTGGACCTCAAAGTCGGCTGCGGCCTGCAAAAGCAGTTCCATGCCGGTGTCGCCCAGCGTGACGTAGGTGATGGACTTCTGCTCGCCGTCCTGCGGTTTCGCTGCGTCGCCGCTGTCCGTGGCCGGCGCCTGCGTGCCGCTGTCCGTGGGTTCCGGAGGTGTGCTGGCGCAGCCAACGATGCTCAGAAGCATGAGGGCGGCTAGGATAAATACGAGTACTTTCTTCATTACCTTTCTCCTTATCGTTTTATTTTGAAAACACCTTGGGCTGCGGATAGGGTATGCAGGTCCGCGTTGCTTTGGGTGATCTCGCCGTAGAGTTCCGGCCTGCGCAGCAGCAGAATGTCTTCCCGATACCGGTCGACGCCGTCCCTTCGAATGCAGACGACGTCCTTTGTTTGCCGTGACGGCTCCGGGTCGAACGAGGCGATGGCCAAGCCTGCACTGTGGCCGGTGTCAGCAAGGATGACGCCATCTGGATTGATGACGACGGCGCGGCCGGTCAGTTCGTGGCCGGGGCTGTAGGGGGCATAGTAATCGGGGCTTGCAAAGTTGGAACCCACCAGATAACAACTGTTGTCCAGCGCACGGCAGCGGGCTTGCAGCAGGATCATTTCCTCGGAGGGACCGTAGGTCTGATGCGGCCAAAAGATGATCCGAGCGCCTTTGAGCGTCAGCACGCGAAAGATTTCCGGATAGTACATGTCCATGCAGATCGCGATGCCGATGCGTCCGAAATCCAGATCAAACACCGGAAGTGTGTCGCCGGCTGTGATGCCGAAGCAGCGATTCTCGGAGCCGCACAGATGCGTCTTGCGGTATTTGCCGGCCACATGGCCCTCGCGGTCCAGGACGACGGCAGTGTTGTATAGCCGCCCGCTGTCCAGCTCCGTAAAATTGACGATCAGGTACATGCGGTACTGCTTGCAAATGCGGCCGAGGCGCGCTGTCATCGGCCCAGGAATCGGCTCGGCAACCGAACGGTAAAGCGGGCTGCGGTCGGTTGCGGGATCATAGATGCCGCCGTCCGCGACAGTGGTTTCCAGAGAACCGAAGGTATCGAAGTGCTCGGGGAGCAGCATGACATCGCAGCCTGCCCTGCCGGCTTCGTGCGCGGCGTCCTCACACAGGCGGATGCAGGTCTCGCGCGGAACGGGATGGATCGGCTTGATGCGGGAAAATGCGGCAACCTTCATCGTGGAGCCTCCTCAAGCGGATGGTTACAGATGGCGGATGCGGAACAGCAGCCGGTCGATTTCGGCTTGATTTTCCGCAATATCGACAAAGTGTGTGCCAGACCAGACGTGCGCGGCGGGATCGGACAGCCGTTCGAGCGTTTCGATGATGAGCGCGTGCAGCAGAGCGGCCATCAGGACGGTTTGTTCCCCACCGGCGGCTGCACCGCCGGCCTGCACGAGCGTATCGGCGTAACTGCCGTGCGTATAGAGCACAACATCTGCGTCGCACGGTGTGGATGCGGAGTCGCCCGAGAGAACGGCGATGGGACGGAGCCCCTTTCGCTTTGCCCAGACGAGCGCCTGAGAGAACAGAGGCAGTGCCGGGTCGCTTCCCAGCAGCAGAATCGGCTCGCCCGCCTCCACATACTCGTAGTAGTCCAGAATACAGGGGGCAAGGCCGTCCAGCTCCAGGCACATGGCACTTCGATAGGCGCCGTGCGCGGGATCGAGCGACGGATCGAGGATGGGATTGATCTGCTTGAGCGCGCCGGGACGAAAGAACAGCCCGGTGATCAGTGAAGCGGCCGCCGGTTCGGTGCCGAACACATGGATCAGGCGATCGCTTGCTTCCGCTGCGGCCAGAATATCCGCGGCGGCGGCAAGGGAGCGGGCCTCCTGCTTTAGCGAAAGAACATGCGCAGAAAGCGTTTCCAAATATTGTTGACTCTGATTCATACCATTCTCCTCGCTCACATGCTCTTTGTGCGGCCCCATATGCGGTGCATATAGCTGCTGTTGGCCTCAATACCGCCGGCTTGCAGCGAGTTCGTCCACGTGAACGGGTCCACGCCCTTCTGCTTGAGCATGACCATGGTTTCCGCAAGCAGCGCCTTCAATACGATGGCCTGCATGACGGTGGCAACGGGCGAGATCTTGTGCTCCAGAAAGTCATAGTCCAGAACGGCGTCCCCGTAGGGCACGAAGCTGTCCAGATAGAGGTCGACGACCTGATAAAGGTTTTTGCCGCTGCTGTGGCGGGCGCCCGCATAGGAGGACTGGTCGGAGAAGGAGGGAGACGTCACCGCAATCACATACGCGCCGCGCTGTCTGCACTCGATCGCCGCGCTGATGGCCACGGGATTGATGCCGTAGGCGCTGCCGAAAACGATCACATCGCCCTTGCTGATCTTGTGATACTCGACAACCACCTTGCCGAGACCTTCGACGCGCTCCATGCCGTTGATTTCCCGCGCAGCCCCATGGGAAAGCGAGATATTGGCGTCATATATGGGGCAAAGCGCGGCAAGCTCGCCCTTGCGGTACATGGCGTCCTCGGAGAAAATGGACGAATGTCCACCCGGCCCCCAAAGGTAGATGAGGCGGCCCTGCGCCACACGGTCGGACAGGATGTCGGCCGCTTGTTTGAAGCGTTCATTCTGCGTGCGCTTGATTTGCTGAATCAGGTCGCATACGGCGTCCAAATAGTCCAAAGCGGGATTCATGGCAACTGGTTCTTCCTTTCCGCATGCCGCTGCATGAATGTGTATGTTGAATGGTAAGATACGGCGTACAAGATCATATGTTGTATCAAATCTTAGAATCATTATAGTACGGTGATATGATGTTTGTCGTTGCAAAAATTCGCAATATTATTTGCATTTTTCTGTAAAACAAGAAATATAGAAGCAAAAAACGGCAAAAATAGTGGAATAGTGGCCAATAACCCCAAAAAATGTAAGGGGAACAAAATATAATGAATAGAATTGATTTTATAAAGATCATATGATATGATGCAAACAACAGGAGGGTGAATCGATGGCTGTTGCAAAAGTACGTCTGGCGGATCGCGTTACCGCCGACATTCAGAATATGATTTTTACCAAGTATCAGTCCGGCGACCGGCTGCCGGTGGAAAACGAATTGGCGCAGCTGTTTTCTGTCAGCCGCATCACCATTCGGGAGGCTATCAGCAAGCTCAACACGATGGGGATCGTAGATGTGCGGCAGGGCGAGGGTACGTTTGTCAAGGAACTTACCCCCTCTTCCTTTATGCGGCCGCTGCTTCCCATGCTCACGCTCAGCGACGTGGATGTAGGGGATATCTTTGAGGTGCGCCTGCTGATAGAATGCCGCGCGGCGGAGTTGGCGGCCCAGCGGGCGACCGATGAAGAACTGCAGGTTATCAAGGCGACGCTTGAAACCATGGAGCATGCGGCTTTGTCGGGCGAAATCCGGCAATATAACGAACTTGACGTGCGGTTCCATAACGAAATTGCGCGCTACTGCCACAATCAGGTGATCTCGGCGATCAGCGAGCTCATCATTGAGATGATTCAGGAATCGATCTTCTATTCGTGCAAAACGCCGAGCCATATTGTGAACTCCATTATCTATCATAACCGGATCTGTCAGGCTCTTTTGGAGCGGGACGCCGAAACGGCGGCGCAGATGATGAAGGAGCATTTGGCAAGCGGATTGGCCTTTGTAAGGGAAATCGCCGGGGATCAGGACCTCCCGGAAGGGGACAGGGATTGAAGCATGCTGTTTTGGCCGTTTGCCGTACAGTCCGTTGAAACGATTACCGCCGAGATGTTCGAGGCCGGCGGCAGCGGCGTGCTGTGCGCCCGCCGCAGAGCGGGCCGGGTTAGGCTCGGAGACTGTGGCGCGATCCTGAAACCGGGCAGCGGCGTGTTCCTTTCTTCGGAACAGCCCACAGAACAGGCGATAGGGAGCGGGGAGGAGCCGCTGTTCTGGATTCGAATCAAAATCAACCACGTCGACCTGCGGCACATGCTGTCCGGCGTGGTTTTCTCATTTCCGTATAAGGACGCGTTTTTGGACTTTGCCGCCCGCGCGGCGGCGGGCGACCAAGCGGCGGCTGGCATGCTGGAGCAGATGGTGAATTTCTATCTCACGGAGGGTGCATTGGAGCGGACGCCGGGGAGCAAGCCGTCCGGAGGCATGGCGCATGCAGAGGACGAGCTTGCACCGCCGGATTTCAAAAACCGCTATGAACAGCTCTACCTGTTTTTGGACCAGCATATGCAGTACGATTTTTCCGTTGCAGAACTGGCGGCTGCCGCCGATTGTTCGGAGCGGCAGCTGAATGCGATCCTGCATCGATACAGCGCGTGCACGGCCTCGGAGTTTGTAAACAGACAGCGGATGGAGCGTGCAAAGCTGCTTCTTACCACTTCGGACTTGACCATTACAGCGATCGCTGCCGCTGTGGGAATCAAATCCATTCACTATTTCAGCCGTATGTTCAAAAAGTTTTTTGGCGTAAGCCCGCGGGAATTTCGTTCATCCGCTATGGAGGATGGAAGCAAATAAAACAGGAAAGGAACAAACAGATGAATACGATGCTTTCGGGATTTCGGCAGACCGTGACGACGCTGCTTGAGCAGATTGAGGCGGAACACCCCGCCATTGAGAGGGCTGCCGGCGTGATTGCGGACGCGGTTGCAGCCGATCGGATGGTGCATGTCATTGGCCCCGGAGGACACTCCAACATGGGTGTTGAGGAGGTTCTTTGGCGCGCGGGTGGTCTGGCGATATGGGATGCGATTCTGGATCCGGGTACGAATTTAATTCATGGAGCGAAGCGCTCCAACATCGTGGAGCGGACGCCGGGCTATGCAAAAGCCGTATTGGATGCCTATCATGTGGGCGCGCAGTCGGGGGAGGTCATGGTAATCGTCAACGCATACGGCATCAACGCCATGACGATTGATACCGTTGAAGAGTGCCGCAGGCGCGGCGTAACGACCATTGCGGTCACATCGGATTCCTTTGCGAGGATTGTTCCTCAGGGGCACCCCTCCCGCCATCCAAGCGGAAAAAACCTCTATCAGGAAGCGGATATCTATATCAACAACCATCTGCCGGTGGGAGACGCGGTCATTACGGTCGAGGGATATGAACAGAAGGTGGGGTCCACGTCGACCTTCTGCAATTGCTTTGTGATGAACTGCCTGAGCGCTTGTGTGGTTGCGGAAATGATTCGCCGCGGTATGGAACCGCCGGTGTTCGTCAGCGCCAATATGCCCGGTGGGGATGAGCACAACCGCGCATTGGAAGATAAGTACGGAAAGCTGGTCAAGCACCTGCTGTAAATCCCGTATCGCGGTGCACGCTGCGGTTTACCCGCGGATGCGCGGACGGATGGCAAACCGCTGCACCGCGCTGCCGGTCGGCCTGTCGAAAGATACTTTTTCGACAGGCTGTTTATGCGTTGGGGAGGACAGCCATACGGCGCGCCGGAAGAAGGACGTCCCGCAAAATGCAGCACTTTGCACACGTTTTGCGCGCCGGCGGCGGGATGCGGAACAGTTTTATCATGGCGGCGGATGCCGCCCTTTTGTATACTAGGAGTAAGAACTTTGCGATACGGGGGAGACTGCATGATTCGCTGCTTTTCAAAAAGCCGCCTGGCATTTGCCGCCTGTCTGTTGCTGGCGGCCGTGACCGGCGCGCTGGTGCTGCCGGCGCTGTCCGGCGCCGTCTGGTGGCGGCTAACACTGACCGCCGCCGTTATCCTGCTGGCGGGGTATTCGATCGCCAGCATTGCCGGAAACATTGCCGCGTCGCTCGAAAACAACAGGCGCATGCGCCTGCTGCACGAGCAGCTGGATCCGGCGGCCTTCATTGCAGCATACCGAACCGTGCCGGAAAAGCTGTCGCCGGAAAGCGCCGATTATGCCATCTGCTGCTCCTATCTGGCGGACGGGTATCTGGCGAACGGCGATTTTGAGACAGCGTTGTCCCTGATTCGGGACACCTATCACCCCACGCGCAACAAAAAGCGCAATGCGGCCATCCGGACGCTGCAGCAGGCCTGTCGCTGCAATTATCTGCTGTGGATGGAGCGGACGGAGGCTTCCGCCGGAGCGCTTCGGGAATTTCGGTCGGCTGTAGCCGAGGCGAAAACGGTCAACCCGGCGCTTGCGGAGAATATGCACCGTCGCTTGGTGGAGTTTTCCTGCTGGCAGCGGCTGCTCGAGGAGGGCACGCTGCCGGCGAAGGACGCTTTCTCAAGGTTGCCAATCTGCACTACACGGTCGGGCAAACGGTCACGGAGGTTGTGATGCTCGCGGCAGCGGAGCCGGCGGCAAGGCGGCGCGCTCTGACCCGCGCGATGGTTGCCGTGGCTTCGATTGCGGCCTGCTTTTGCCTGCTGGCGCTCGGCTCGTGGCGATACCTGCTCTCAACCTATGGCTTGGTGCGGCTGCAAATCAATCCGGATGTGCGTCTGGCGGTGAACCGTCTGAATTACGTGATCGATATCGATGGGCTCAACGGGGATGGTGAAACGCTGATTCAGGGATACCAGTGCCGCATGAAAACGGTGGATCAGGTATCCGATGAGCTGGCGGATCGCGCTGTTGCCATGGGATACCTGAAGGAGGGCGGCCGGATTTGCGTGACGGTGCAATCGGAGCATGACGCATGGAAGACTGCGACAGAGGAGAGACTGCTCATCGAACTGGAGGTGCATGTGGGCAGTGCCATTACGGTGACGCCCGCTCGGCCGGACGAAATTGTGATTCCGATCGACCCGCAGGCCGATGACGATGAACGGGATGACGATGAACGGGATGACGATGATAAGGACGATAGGAACGACGACGACGACCGAGACGAGGAAGCCGACGATGCGGATGAAGAGGATACGGAAGCGCATGACAGCGACGGGGATGACGACGACGATCCGGATGACGATCAGGATATTGACCATGATGAATAAAAAAATTGCTCCGGCCCCGGTTTTCCCGATCCTGCTCCGTATTCTGCATACATAAGCAACAAAAACAAAAGGAGCAATCGAGATGAAAAACAACATGATGACCAAGCTGCTGACCGCCACTCTTGCGCTGACGCTGAGCGTGTCCCTGCTCGGCTGCACAAAGGGCGAGACCCCGCAGGCGGAGAAAGCCCCGACGGGCGAAAGCAAACCCGTTGCGGCGGGTACGATTCTTTTGAGCGTGAATCCGGAGATCGAAGTCGAATACGACAGCAATGGCGTTGTGCTGGAGATCGAAGGCTTGAACGACGACGGAAAATCCGTAGCCAACGGCTATACCGGTTACGAGGGCAGGGACTGCGCGGAGGTTGTCGGCGCGCTGGTACAGAAGATCTACGAGGGCGGCTACTTTGAAAATGCGTTTGCCGGCCACGCAAAGAATATCATCGTAAAGCTGGAGGACGGTTCCCGGTATCCGAACGACGATTTTCTTGAAACCATTGCCGACAGCGTGCGCAAGACGATTGCGGCCTGCGGGGCGAACAACGCCGCGGTCACGGTAGATACGGATGATTTGGACGAACAGGGCCGCATCGGCATGGAAAAGGCCCGCGAGCTTGTGCTCACGCAGCTGGGACTGACCGAGGCGACCTTCAGCGACGCAGAATATGAGCTGGACGACGGCGTATACGAGATGGAGTTCACGGCCAATGGCGTGGAATACGAGTATGAGGTGGACGCCGTGACCGGCAAGGTGCTGGAAGCCGATTATGAGAACAACGACGACTGGAATGATGATGACGACGATCTGAATGATGACGACGATCTGAATGACGACGATGATCTGAATGACGATGATGATCTGAATGACGATGACGATCAGGACGACGATGACGATCTGGATGACGATGACGATCAGGACGACGATGACGATCTGGAACCGGACAAAACGAATGAAGGGCGCTCCCATACGGGAGCGCACTCGCGTTCCTGTATGGGAGCGCCCTTATGCGATCCATCGTTCATTTGATGGAGTTTCAACTGCGGCAGGCGCAGCAAGCCGAACTACGGCGCATATGGCGTGGCGCCGGATGGGAATCGATGCGCCCGGCATCCGCTGCGGGCCGAACGCCGCTACGCGATTGCCGCGGGCTCCGGTTCGGCCGCCTCGGCGCGAAGGTGCCGGCGGCGCACCAGCAGAGAGACGGTCAGGTGCGTCAGCGCCGTCAGGCCCCACGATACCGGATAGGACAGGTAGATCGTTTCGAGCGTCGGCGACACCTGAAAGATCGTCCAGAGCCAGATCATGCGCAGCAGGCAGGAGCCGATGAGCGAGATGGTTGTGGAGGTGATCGGTCTGCCGAGACCGCGTAGAATGCCCGAGCCGACCTCCATAAAGCCGCAGAGCACCTCCGTGGATACGAGTATAAAGATGCGCGTCTCCGCCGTGCGCACCGCAAGATCGGACGAGACATACAGCCCGATGAGCGGCATGCGGAACGCCACCATGATGGCCGAGGAAACGAGCGCGGTCATGGCCGTGACCAGATAGCAGTTGGCCATCACCCTGCCCATGCGCCGGAATTTGCCCGCCCCGAAGTGCTGGCTTGTGAACGTGACCGACGCCTGCGAGACGGAGGCCGCCGCAACATACGCGAGGCTTTCGAGGTTGGCCGCGGCCGCGTTGCCGTCGATGATATCCGAACCGCCGGGACATACGGTGTTGTTGATGCCGATGACCGAGGACTGGATGAGCATGTTGGAAAAGGAGAACAGTGCGCCCTGCACGCCCGCCGGCAGGCCGTCGCGGATGATCTCAAACATGGCGCGGCGGTCGATGCGCAGCTTTTTGAACGACAGGCGGCACCAGCCCTCGTCGTTGAGCAGCCGGATGGCCAGCAGCGCCATGGAGGCGGCGTTCGAGATGGTGGTCGCCAGCGCAACGCCGTCCACCGACATATCCAGCACGAGCACGAAGAACAGGTTCAGCACGACGTTGATGACGCCCGTGGACGCGAGGATGTAGAGCGAGGTGCGCGTGTCGCCCTTGGCGCGCAGAATCGCGATTTCAAAGTTCGTCAGCGCAAGAAACGGCACGCCCGCAAAATAAATATTGGTGTACAGCGTCGCCAGATCGAGAATATGGCCCTGCGCGCCCATGGAGGCGAGGATCGGTCGGCAGATCACGAGCCCGATTGCGGCGCAGGCAACGCCGGAGATCAGCCCGATCAGCAGCGAGGTGTGCACGGCGCTCTCCGTTTCCTGCCGGTCGCCCTTGCCGATGTTGCGCGCAACGACCACGCTGGTGCCGATGGCGAAGCCGGCGAACACGTTCAAAATCAGATTGATCAGCGCGCCGGTGGTGCCGATGGCGCCGATAGCGCCCTCCACGTCCGACAGGCCGACGATAATCATGTCCGCCGCGGAATAGCACATCTGCAGCAGATTGGTGAGCATCAGCGGCAGAACGAACGCAAAGATCTTGCTCAGAAGCGGGCCTTCCAGCATGTTGATCTCTCTGCTGCTTTTCAAGCGAATCGGTCGCATGATGCAATCCCTCCTTTATTATAATACCGCCGGCGCGGGACGGGCCGGGCGAACCCGATTGGGGTGCGCGCCTGCTGTTATGGAAGCGCCGCTGCCGCCGCGTTTTCAACGCAGGGAACGAATGCTCATTCTAATCGTTCGACCGGGGAATGTCAACCGGTTTACCGAAAGTTCACTTTTGCCGCCGTACAGCACGGCATGCGGCGGTGGAACGCCGGCAAAACGGCGGCGCGATGGACGGGGACAAGCACGAAGGCGGGGAGCGGTTGACGAACGGCGGTCGGGTTGGCTATAATTGATTGGATCAATTCACCAACCGCATGGAGGAGAAACAGAATGTACACGGTGATTCATACACAGCATGCGCCCAAGGCGATCGGCCCCTACTCGCAGGCAATCTCGGCGAACGGATTTGTGTTTGTATCCGGCCAGATTCCTGTCGATCCGGCGACCGGCGACATTGCCGGCGATACGATCGAGTCCCAGACGGAGCAGGTGCTCGTCAACCTTCGCGCCGTGCTGGAGGCTGCGAACGCCACGATGGACGATATCGTAAAGACGACGTGCTTCCTGTCCGACATGGCAAACTTTGCCGCGTTCAACGAGGTATATGCCAAGCACATCCGCAACAATCCGGCGCGCGCTTGTGTGGCCGTCAAGGCGCTGCCGAAAAACGTTCTCGTTGAGGTGGAAGCCATCGCCGTTATGGAATGACGGGATGACCCGCAGCCATCCGCTTTCGACGATCGTGGGGACGCCGCAGCGCGCTCCCCTCTGCCATAGGAACGCTTGAAATCACACGCCCCCGTGGGAACGCCTGATTCCTGCGGGGGCGTGTTTTCCTTTTTAATGAATGCGGATGCTCACACCGTTGACCTCCACGCCGTCGTCGGCGCGGATGAGGATATATTTGCGACCGTCGATCAGGCGCGTCTCGACCAGATCGCTGCGCTCCGGGCTGACACGGATGGTCACGTCCGGCGCGGTGACGGCGAACTGCCTGGCGTCCACGATGTTCTCCGGACAGAGCGCCGCGTCCTCGCCGAACGCGCTGTCAAAGCGCTCAGAAAAGGCCTGCACATGTTCGCCCGACACGCCCGAGGCCGCGAGCACGGTTTCGACCGTCTGCCGTGTGATGGTCAGGGGTTCCGGCTCCCGGCTTTCCCGGTGTTCCGCGATCAGGATCGTGAGCTGGTCGTGCACGGCCTGCATGACCTCGATGCTGCAATCCTCGCGGATCGTATCCTCCAGAATGGCATCGAAGGCCTCCTTCTGCGCGGCGGCGGGCATGGGCAGTCTGGTGTGAAACAGCGTGTCCACGAGCTGCGGCTGGCTCTCCGAGGTGCTCCGGGTATAATAGGCGGCGTTGTAGATGTTTGCGCTGCGGTCATCGAACGCGGGAAACAGGAACCCGACCTCCGGCGCGCCGATGAGATTGTCCGCGGCCAGATTGAAAAACCGGCTCTCCTGCGGGGAATAGCTCAGCGGCGGCTTGCCGGTCTTGACGGGGCAAACGCTGCAAACAAAGAACGGGAACTCCTCAAGGGAATCCTCTGCGCGCGCACCGTCGCGGTGGTAGGCCGGCACGCCGTAGTTGTCGTAGGCGATCAGGATCAGAAGGTTTCCCTCGATGGAAACGCTGTCCTTCACGCGCGTGAACAGCGCGTGCACGGCGGCGTCATCCTCGAGCGCGGACCTGCGAACCGCCATGAGCAGCCCGTGTTCATCGCTGCCCATGACCTGCTCGTTGGTGAACGCCACGTCGATCAGATGCTTGCCGATCGCGCCGGAGAGCGTCTTGCGGATGATGGAAAGCACATCCTCGCTCTCCATGAGCGACAGCGTGCCGATGGTCTGGGCAAACTCGGAGATGACCTCCCGCTTTTCATTGACATAGCAGCCGCGGATGCGCACCAGATCGCTCTTTTCGGGGCGGAAGCGGCGGCGCAGCTCGGCAAAATCCTTTTGATTCATCGTTTGAACTCCATTTCTGCATCACAATACCGCCGGCCTGCCGCACGGGGAAAACCCGGCGGAAGGGAGCGTTGATTTCCACGGTCAACACCCCACGGGACGGCGCGCGTTTTTTACGATAACAGACCGCTCTCAGCGCTGTCAAGGAAATATCCTGTGAACGAACCGGCGTGCGGGGCGAATCCTTGTGCGGCGGCCATGTCCGGCGTGCGCGGAGGCGTCCCATACGGCCCACGAGCATGCTATCTTCCGGCGATCGGGTGTCGTTGTGCAGCGTGCGCGGCGAATCCTTGTGCGGCGGCCATGTCCGGCGTGCGCGGAGGCGTCCCATACGGCCCACGAGCATGCTATCTTCCGGCGATCGGGTGTCGTTGTGCAGCGTGCGCGGCGAATCCTTGTGCGGCGGCCATGTCCGGCGTGCGCGGAGGCGTCCCATACGGC
>ERZ857998.1113-NODE-1113-length-32689-cov-38.668965_pt1 | contig 32689 bp, 32 predicted proteins | sample MGYA00519954_ERZ857998 | MGnify/ENA primary metagenome ERZ857998 (study PRJEB31778, sample SAMEA3449424) | human gut metagenome | biome: human gut; feature: human-associated habitat; material: faeces | place: United Kingdom | collected 2010/2012 ...
CCAAGCCCACAACGGACTTTCACCGTCAAGTTGTTGCCCATGCTGGGCACACTAAAAAAAGTAAGTATCCTTAATTTAGAATACTTACGCTAAAAAATATTTGTTATAATAAATAGCAACAGCCGCAAATTAAATATAATATATAAGGGTATCTTTTGATTTTTTATAATTATCCACCAAATCTTCTAAGGTTATAGAATTAAAATAATCTTTAATTATTGAGTTTATATCTATCCATAAATTTTTATTTATAAAATCTTCTAACTCATTTTCTTCCTTATCATTTATATCTATAAAAATATTATCTCCTTCTAAAATCTTTAAGATTTCTAAAATAGTTAATTCTTTTATTTCCTTACCTAAACTATATCCCCCTTGAGCACCTTTTCTACCTACTATAATGCCAGCCTTTCTTAATAATGAAAAAATTTGTTCTAGGTATCTTTCAGAAATATTTTGTCTTTCTGATATAGCTTTTATAGTAACATTTTCAGAATCCATATTAATAGCAAGGTCAATTAGAGCCCTTAATCCATATCTTCCCTTAGTTGAAATCTTCACTTAATCACCCTTTTCTATTTATTCTATATTTTTATAATAAAAGTCATCACTAAAAATAGCAATGACTTAATAATAAATTATTTATATAGATCAGTAGATAAATATCTTTCTCCTGTATCAGGTAAAATTACTACTATATTTTTATCTTTATTTTCTTCTCTATTTGCTAACTCTGTAGCTGCAACTATTGCTGCACCTGAAGATATCCCTACTAATAAACCTTCTGTTCTTGCTAAATCCTTTGATGCTTTAAATGCATCTTCATTTTCAACTTTTATAATTTCATCAATTATTGAAACATTTAAATTCTTTGGTATAAATCCAGCTCCTATCCCTTGAAGTTTATGCGGTCCTGGATTTCCTCCTGAAACAACTGGAGAATTAGCTGGTTCTACAGCAACAATTTTAACTTCAGATTTTCTAGCTTTTAAAACTTCTCCTATACCTGTTAAAGTACCACCTGTTCCAACTCCTGCAACTATTATATCTACTTGTCCATCTGTATCATTCCAAATTTCTTCTGCAGTTGTTACTTTGTGAATTTGTGGATTTGCTGGATTTTCAAATTGTTGTAGAATTATTGAATTTTCAATTGATGCTTTAAGTTCATTAGCTTTTGCTATGGCACCCTTCATTCCTTCTGATCCTGGAGTTAATACTAATTCTGCTCCTAAAGCTTTTAATAAATTTCTTCTTTCTAGACTCATAGTTTCTGGCATTGTTAATATTAATCTATATCCTTTTGCAGCTGCAATATAAGCTAAAGCTATACCTGTATTTCCACTAGTTGGTTCAATAATAACAGAATCTTTATTTAATAATCCTTCTTTTTCTGCAGCTTCTATCATTCCAAATCCTACTCTGTCTTTTACGCTACCACCTGGATTAAAGTATTCTAATTTTGCAATAATAGTCCCTAAAGTCCCCTTTTCTTCATTGTAATTTGATAGTTCAAGTAATGGTGTATTTCCTATTAATTGTACTAAACTTTTTGCTATTTTCATATTTACCTCTCCTTTTCCTACTATTCCGATATGTTTATTCTTTTAATAATATATTACTCCTATTTATACAATTTGTGAATACCTTTTTATATATTTTTATAAAAAATAAGATAAATATCATATTTCTTGCTCCTAAATAAGCTTTAAGTCTCATTCATATGATATTTATCTTATATATTTTAAATATATTAATTCCTTATTTAATTAAAAATATAATAACTATATTATGTTTTTAATAATTTTTTTATAAATTTTATTTTTCTTTTACTGCTTTTAAAAACATTTTAAAGAAGTTAAATAATACATATCCTATTATAGCAGTAGTTACATATATTTGAATTCCTGAAATTTGTTTTATAGCATTTCCAATAGTTTCATAACCAGAATTAATTAAAAATCCTGACATTTTAACTGAAGCCACAATCCCAATAGCCATAGGGAATGTTAGTCCAGCAAAAGCTGGAGTAAATTCAAATGAGAAAAATCCTGGTAGCTTGTACAATACAAATAGCAAAGTAACAAAAACTGCTAAGTATAATAAAGAAATTACTATTTTATTAGGATTTTCTACAACATTTAAATATGAAACCACACAAAGGCTAGATGGTGCTAATAGTATTGCTTGCGTATGATAAAAAGCATCTTTTAATGGATGTTTTATTAATCTTACTACCATAAATGGCATTATAATTACTAAAGCTAAAATTCCATAGTATAATACTATTTTGCTAATAAGAGGCTCATTCATAGCAGAACCAACTACTACAGAAACCATTATTCCATTAAATGTTACAAACCAACTAGGTACAAAAGTATCTTTGTTAAAACCTTTGATTACATTTCTATATATAAAAATCAATAAGTGTATTGTATGTAATATTAAGCCTATAGACCATAATGATTTTCCTAATACATTGTTATAATCAAAATAATATGATCCTAAAATCATTGTAATCATTGTAAAACCTGCATATAAACTAGCTGGAACAGTATTTGAATATTCCTTTTTGCAAGTGTTGGTAAATACTGTAATTTTAACTAAATACGCTATTAAAATTATAGTAGCTAACCACATAGTTAAATGTCTTACCCAAGTATAACCTAAAGTAGAATAAACATTTGATAAGGTTGCAGCCCCAACCATTGTAGGTAATAATGGTACAGGAATATTTTCGATTTTTTTTAGTAAATTATTTTTCATTTCTACCTCCTAAATTAATTTAAGAATACTAAATTAACTTTTCGTCCGTTACTATGTTAATTATTTCACTTGATTGTTTATAATTAAACAATCTTTCTCTTTAATTATACTTTATACCAATTATATTTCTGTGATTATTATCACAGTTTTAGTTTTTTATAGTAAAAATTTTAAATAATTATTTCTTTTAAAAGAAATAACCCCAAAGAAAGTTAAATACTTACTTTAAGGTTATTCCAACAATTATATCTTATATATGTGAAATTTATTTTAAAATATAATATTAACTTCTTTTATAGCTTCTAACTAACATACGAAGAAAATTATATAAAACAAAAGCTATTATTGTAGTAGTAATATAAATTTGAATACCACTTATTTCTTTTGCTATATAAGATAATGATTTATATCCTATACTTTCAAAAAATGAAGATGCTTTTATAGAAGCAACTATTCCTATAGCCATAGGGAAAGTTAATCCTGCGAATCCAGGAGTAAAAGTATATGAAAAAAACTTAGGTAGCATAAATATTATAAATGCTAAAGTTAATAAAATAATAATATAAAAAATAAATATTAAAATTTTACTAGGATTACTTATAAAATTTAAATAACTTACTAAACAAAGGCTTGAAGGAGCAAGTAAAATTGCTTGCGTATGGAATAAGGCTTCTTTTATTGGCTCACGCCTTAGCCTTATAATCATAAATGGTAGTATTAATATAAAAATTATTATTCCATAATAAACAACAATCTTGCTTATAAAAGGCTCATTCATAGGTTTCCCAACTACTGTTGAAACCATAATACCGTTATAAGTTACAAACCAACTAGGTACAAAAGTTTCTTTATTAACACCTAAAGAAACATTTCTATATGTGAACACTATTATATGTAGTGTATGTAAAACTAAACCTATAGTCCATAAACTCTTTCCTAATAGATAACTATAATTTACATAATAGGATCCTAAAAGCATCAATATCATTGTAAATGCTGCATAAAGACTAGCAGGAACAGTATTACTATATTCACTTTTACAAGTATCAAAATACATTATTATCTTTAGTAGATATGCAATTAATATAATAGTAGCACTCCACATAGTTATATGTCTTATCCAATTATATCCTAAAGTTTGATATACATTTGATAATGTTGCAGCTCCCACCATAGTTGGTAAAATTGGTAATGGCATATTCTTTAGTTTTTTAATTATGCTTTGTGATTCCAATAAGTTCACCTACTTTAATATACAAATTCTAGATTTTCTGTTTCGTTAAAGAAATCAGAATAATCAATATCAAATAGAGGCTTTTTAACTTTATTAACATTTATTTTTTCTTTTATTAATTGAGTTAATACACCTACATAAGATAAATCTCCCTGGATTATAGCACCGTAAATTGCACCATCCTTATATATTATTTTTTTATAATCCTTTCCATCTATATCTACAACTTCTTCATAAGTATCATCTGGCTTAGTAACTAATCCTAAAGACATAGTAGCTAATCCACAAAAATTCATTGTATTCTTACTTCCAAAAAAGTCCTCCATATATGTTTCTTTTCCTACCATATTATTTGCAGCAATTATACCTTCTTTTACAGCTGTAGGCCATATTGGATTTCTACCAGTTATATCTCCAGCTCCATATATATCTTTAACATTGGTTTCACCCTTTTCATTGATTATTAATCCAAACTTATCACATTCAATTCCAGTATCCTTTAAAAATCCTATATTTGATCTTACTCCTGCACAAGCAATAATTAAATCACAAGGAACTTCTTCACCTGTATTTAGTAATATAGAAATTGGATTGTTATTATTATCCACTATTACTTTTTCTGCCTTTACTCCAAATTTTAAATTAACGCCTTCTTTTTTTAATCTTTCTTCATACTTACTAGCTGCATACTTATCTAACTGTAATGGAAGTAATCTATCTCCCATTTCTATTAACGTTAAATTCACATCATAATCTAATAATCCTGCTAATGCATCTACTCCTACAAGACCAGCTCCTAATATAGCTATATTTTTTACTTTGGTTGCTATTTCTTTAATTTTAATAGCATCATCTAAATTTCTTAAACCAATAACATTATTAGCTGTTCTTAGATTTTCAATTGGTGGTAAGAATGATGATGCACCTGCAGCTAATAGCAACTTATCGTATTCTATACTCTTTCCATTGTCTAAATTTATTTTTTTCTCCTTAATTTCTATTCCAACTACTTCTACACCCTTAATCCATTCTATATCATACATATCAAAAAAATTATCAGGTGTAAAATCTAAGGCTTCTATTTCTCTTCTTCCATCTAAAAAATGATGAAGTATACAGCGAGAATATACATATTCATCTTTGGATACCAATATTATTTCACACTCTTTATTAAATTGTCTTAAAGTTCGTGCTGCATTTATTCCTGATGCTGATGCACCCACTATTACAAATTTCATTATTCTTTAACCTCCTCTAATGTTAATGCATCCATAGGGCATTTATCTACACATTGAGGATATTTACTTTCTGTAGATAAACACATATCACACTTCATAACTTCCCTGTTAGTTTGATAATCCATTTTTAATACTCCATATGGACATGCCATAATACACATATAACAAGTAGCACATCTACTTTTATCATAAATTACATATCCAGTTTCATCATCTCTTCTCATTGCTCCAGTTGGACAGGCATATACACATTCTGGTCTAGTACAGTGTCTACAATAAATCGGTGCATATCTACCTTCACTGTTAATTACTATTCTACCTCTTGTATCTCTACAACCATGAGAAACTTTACAAGCCGTAGTACAAGTTAAACACCCAATACACTTCTTTCTATCAATCTTAATTCTCTTCATAGTTATCACCTTTTATCTTTTCTAACTTTACTGGTCCATACTTATAATTAGGTTCCTTTGAATAAGTATCAAATACTGAGCTTAATACCGAATTGGCCTCTATATAGTGCATCGGCGCATAAAGTTCTCCTTTTTTCACACTTCTATTTAGTTTAACTAGAAAAGTATTTGTTACTCCATTTGGTGCACTTATTTTCACTTTATCATTTTCCTTAATACCTAATTCCTTTGCCCAATCTGTATTTAAATTCATATATCCCTCTTTAACTATTATAGCTTCTACATCTGGTATTTCTCTCGTTCTAGTTTGTGTATGCCATTGGCCAACAGTCCCTCTTCCAGTATTTAAAATATAAGGATATTCTTCAGATTTATCAAATGGTGGATTTAATATTTCTTCATATATAAACTTAGCTTTCTTACTAGGTGTATAGAATTTATTATTCTCAAATAGTCTTCTTTCTTCTTCTAAATCTTCTTCTCCCTCTTTATATGGCCATTGAATTCCTTTAGATCCATTTAAATCCTCATAATCCACTCCAGTAATATCACAAGGCATTCCTTTTGTACATTTTTTTAAAGTTTCAAAGGCATCCTTAGGAGTTCTCCATTTATCTATTAAACTCCCCATTCCTAAAGCTTCACCTATTCCAAGCATAATATCATAATCAGTTAATTCATTTTCCTTTTTTTCTAAGACAGGTTGCACTTTAGATAATCTTCTTTCTGTGTTAATAATAAGTCCTTCTTTTTTCAATCCATTAGTTGATGGAAGAATTAAGTGTGCATATCTGCAAGTTTCAGTATCTGAATATATATCTTGAATTGCTAAAAACTCTAATTTTTCTGCAGCTTTTTTAAACTCTAAATCATTTATCCAAGAAACTAAAGGATTAGTTGCTATAATCCATAAAGCTTTAATTTCTCCATTGTTTATACCATCAACTATTTCGTTATAAGGTTTCGTTGGCTTATTAGGTAACATTTCTTCATCTATTTCTAAAATTTCAGCTATTTCTTTTCTTCTTTTTTCATCACTATATTCTCCACCACCATAAAAGCCTGTTGTATTACTAAAAAGTCGTGAGCCCATAGCATTACATTGACCTGTTATAGAATTGGGACCAGTTCCAGGTTTCCCTATATTACCTGTCATCAGTGCTAAATTAATAATAGCTTGAGCAGTTCTAACAGCTTGAAATCCTTGATTTACACCCATAGTCCACCAAAAAGAAACTCTTTTGCCCATATGAATTATTTCTGCTAATTCTAAAACTCTTCCTTTAGATATTCCTGTATATTCTTCAACATCATTAATATCATATTTTTTCACATGATTTTTAAAACCTTCGAAGTCCTCAGTATAATTTGTTATATATTCTTCATCTATCCAACCTTTTTCTATTAATACATTTGCTAAAGTATAAAATAATCTTATATCTGATTTAGGCTTTATATCTATCCATATATCTGCTCTTGAAGCAGTTTCACTTTTTCTTGGATCAATTACTATTACCTTCTTATCTTTAATTTTATTTTTAATAACTCTACTCCATAAAATAGGATGAGCTACTACTGGATTACTTCCTACAAATATTATTACATCTGATTGTTCTAAATCATTTAAAGTGTAGGGAGGTGCATCAAATCCAAAACTTTGTTTATAAGCTACTACAGAAGTAGCCATACAAAGACGAGTATTTCCGTCTCCATTTCCGCCTAAAAAAGTTCTTCCTATATGTCCTGCTAATGCCATTTCTTCAGTGCAAAGTTGTCCAGTGCTTAAAAATGCAAAGCTTTCTTTACCATATTCTTTTTGAATTTTTTTTACCTTCTCAGCAAAAATTTTAAAAGCCTTTTCCCAAGATATATGTTCAAATTCTCCATTTTCTTTTCTTAATAGTGGTAAAACAGGATTTTCATATAAGGTATTTTGTTTATCTAAATTTAAACCTTTAACACAACAAAAGCCTCTATTTATTGGATAATCTTCAGCTGGCTTAACTCTTTCTATAAATCCTTTATCATCTACATGAAAATCAAAATTACAAGCTATTGAGCAATAATTACAAGTGGATCTTACAACCTTCATAATATTTCTCCTTTATTTCATATTCTTATCATAATTAGTATTACAAGGATTAACTTATGGTATTCATATATTTAAAATAAAAAAAGGATATTAATATTATATTTTTTGCCATACAAGTAGCATTTATATAATATTTATATCCCTATATTCTCAAGATACTATTCTATATTTCTTTATTAATCTTTACAATGTAAATGTTCTTTTTTCATTTTCTATAAGCTTACACTTATCTCCAACTTTTACTTTTCCACCTTTTAAAACCTTTGTAAAAATACCATTCTTAGGCATTATACATTCTCCAACTTGATAATATATTGCACATTTATCATGACATTCCTTACCAATTTGAGTTACTTCTAACAATACTTCACCCACTTCTAATTTTTGTCCTATAGGCAGTTTATTTAATTCAAAGCCTTCAACTACTAAATTTTCACCAAAGGCTCCAAAGTCAACATCTCCACCTTTTTTTCTAAACTCATCTATTTTTTCAAAGGCTAATAAGCTAACTTGTCTATGCCATTTTCCTGCATGTGCATCACCTTCTATTCCAAAGTCCTCAATAAAATTAGCTTCTTTAACTTCTTCTTTTAAAGTCCCCTTATATTTACTTGTACATATAGCTAAAACCTTACACATATAATTATCCTCCGATTTTATTCATAAACTTTAATTCTTTATCTGCACTTTTCTTCATAAATAAATGTTTTTCTGGCTTATTAAAAATATTTTCTTCAATTGCATTTATTATTTCTTCTTCTGAAGCTCCATTTCTAAGTAATTTTTTTAAATCAATACCATAATTATAATGAAGGCATTGTTTTAAAAATCCCTCAGATGTAAGCCTTATTCTATTACATTCCTCACAAAAACAATTGCTAATTGCACTTATGAAGCCGACCTTTCCTTTAGCATCTCTTAATTTAATATAAGTTGCAGGACCACCATTTTTATTTTTCATTACTTCTTCTGTATCATTATAATTGTCTTTAATTATCTTTTTGATTTCTTCATTACTTACTCCCTTAAACTTACTTCCTACTCCTATTGGCATAAGCTCTATAAATCTAACATCCATGCTTTTATCTAAAGTAAGCTTTACAAAATCCAAGATTTCATCTTCATTCATTCCCTTTATCATAACTACATTTAATTTAACATTAATGCCATGTTCTAAACATTTGTCTATGGATTTTAATACTTTTTTTAATTCTCCTAAACGTGTTAGCTTATTAAACATTTCATCTTTCAATGAGTCTAAACTAATATTTACGCCCTTTAGTCCAGCTTTTTTTAATATATAGACCTTATCTTCTAGTAAGATTCCATTTGTAGTAAGATATATTTCTTCTATACCTTCAATTTTATTAATTGCTTCTACTAATTCTACAATATCTTTTCTTACTAAAGGTTCTCCACCAGTTAATCTTATTTTTTTTATTCCTAGTTTTGAACAACTATTAACTATTTTACATATTTCATCTTTTGTTACTTTTTCTTCTTCATCAAAGAAATCATTCCCTTTTTCTTCCATGCAATAAATACATCTTAAATTACATTTATCAGTTAATGAAATTCTTAAATAATCTATTTCTCTGCCATACTTATCTTTCATTATTTATTAAAGAGCTATTCATAAAAATTAAATTCTCCGCTCTTTCCTCCTGTTTTTTTAAGTAAATGAGTACCTTCAATTACCATCCTCTTATCAACAGCTTTACACATATCATATATAGTTAATGCTGCTATACTAGCTGCTGTTAAGGCTTCCATTTCTACTCCAGTTTTATCAACTATTTTTACTGTAGCCTTTATATCAATGCAAACTTCTTTATCATTTACTTCAAAATCTACATTACAGCTTGAAATCATTAAAGGGTGACACATAGGGATTAAATTTGATGTTTGTTTACTTGCCATAATTCCAGCGATTCTAGCAACTCCTAATACATCCCCCTTACCTATCTTACCTTCCTTTATAAGAGATAAGGTTTCTTCACTTACTCTTATTCTAGAAACTGCAACGGCAACTCTTTCTGTTTTATTTTTATCAGAAACATCTACCATTCTAGCATTTCCACTATTATCGAAATGAGTTAATTTATTATCCATAAAAACCTCCTACTTTCCAAAGGAACAATGGGGGAATGTGCAAACCTTACAATCTAGACATAATCCACCATGTCCATAAGCTGCTATATCTTCTAAAGTTAATCTTTCATCTGCTAAAACTCTTGGAAGAACTAAATCTAATACTGTTCTTTTAGAATACATAGCACAACTTGGTACTCCAAGTATTGGCGTATCTCCATAATATGCTAATAAGAACATAGCCCCTGGTAAAACTGGTGAACCATAAGTAACTAATTCCCCTCCACATTCTTTAATAGCAGTAGGTGTTACATCATCAGGATCTACGGACATACCACCAGTACAAATTATCATATCTACCTTTTGTTCTAAACCTTTTTTTATTTCTTCAATTATTCTTTCTTTAGAATCTGGTAAAATTACTTGTCTTATAACTTCACTTCCATAATATCCAAGTTTAGATTTTATTACAGGTAAAAAAGCATCTTTTATTCTTCCCTTATAAACTTCATTTCCTGTAGTAATAAGTAAACACTTCTTCTCTTTTATTTCTTCCACATAAATTATATTTTTTTCTATTAATTCCTCTGCTTTAATTATTTTATCTTCTTCTATTATTAATGGTATAACTCTAGTAGCTCCTATTTTTTCACCTTTTTTAATTGGAGTGTTATTATGTAAAGTTGATACTATAATTTCTCCTAGACTATTTAACTTAAATAGTTCCTCTTTATTTATTTTTAATACTCCATCTCTATGTGCAAAAAAGTCTACTTTTCCTTCTTTTATTTCAGGAGATTTACTTACGCCTTCACCAAGAACAAGATTAGCTAATCTTATGGCAGCCTCATTTTCATGTAATTCTCCTTCTTTAGGTTCCCACACATATATATGTTCTTTTCCTATAGATAAAAGCTTTTCTATATCCTCTTCTTTAATAATATGTCCTTTTTTAAATAATCTCCCTTTAAATTCTCCAGGTATTATTTGTGTGACATCATGAGATAAAATACATCCAACTGAGTCATATACACTAATCATCTTCATATGAAACATCTCCTATATTATGATTATTTTCTTGCACATTCCTTTTCTGTGCCCAATAAAATTCCTAAACCATGTATTAGTTCATCTAATATAAAATCTAAAGCTTCCTCACAAGCCTTTGGACTTCCTGGTAAATTCACTATTAAAGTATTTCCTCTTATACCAGAAACTGCTCTTGATAACATTGCTCTTTTAGTTATTTCTAAACTAAACATCCTTATAGCTTCAGAAATTCCTGGAGTTTCTCTTTCAATTACTTCTTTAGTAGCTTCTGGAGTGATATCCCTTTTTGAAAATCCTGTTCCTCCAGTACTTAAAACTAAGTTTAGATTTAATTCATCACTCATATAAATAAACTCTTTTTTAAGCATTTCCTTTTCATCTGGTAGAACAATTTGTCTTTCAACTTTAAGTCCTTTTTCATCCATTATCCTTTTTATAACTGCTCCACTCTTATCTTCTCTTTCGCCTGCATATCCTTTATCACTACTAGTAATAATTCCAACAGTATACATTAAATCTCCTCCAGTAATTTATATTCTTTTTCTGTATTTATATTTGAAAAATCCTTTACGGATAAATTATTTTCTAAAATTATATATTTTGTAGATAATATAAATTTTTGTAACTTGTTTTCACCATTAAATAATGACTTTTCAATTTTAGGGATTAAGCTTTTAGAATAAATAGCACACATAGGTTGAAGTTTATCATTAATTCTAGGTACTAAAACCTCATAATCTCCTTCTATATTCCCAATTAAATTTAAAGTTTTCTTAGATATTAATGGCATATCACAAGCTATACATAAGACTTTATTATTTTTAGCATTTTTAAGTGCAGAATGAATTCCTGATAAAGGTCCATTTCCTATATATATATCTTTATATATTTTTAAATTTAAGCTTTCATAATCCTCTTCATTATTAGCTATTATTATTATTTCATTAAATTCCTCTCCAGAATTAATAATATTTTCTATAAAAGTTTTTTCTTTATAAATTAATAATGCCTTATTTTTATAATTCATTCTGCTACTTTTTCCACCTGCCAAAATTGCTAAAGTCTTATTAATCATATTTCCTCCTAAAGTTTTATAATATCTACTAAATCTCCATTTTTTATTTCTTCATTATTAGGTTTAACTTCAATAATGCAATTTGAATTTAATGCGGATCTTAATATTCCATTACCTGATTTTTTTTGTGTAATATACACCATCTGTTTACAATTATCTATTTCAAAGTATCCTCTTACAAATTTATGTTTAACATCTTTTTTTATAATTCCTTCTGCTAATATTGCTTTATCCCTTGTAATTTCAACTATCTTATCACCTGATAGTTTGTTTAGAGAAGTTTTTACTAATAATTCAAAAGTAGTTAATGCAGCTGTTGGATTTCCAGATAAACTAATAATAATACAATTATTAATCTTGCTACATAAAACTGCTGATCCCGGCTTAATTGTTATTTTCCAAAACAATATTTCACCTTCAATACTCCTAATGGCCTCTTTTAATAAATCTTTTTCTCCTACAGATACCCCACCAGTAGTAATAATTATATCTGCTTCTTTAGAAGCTTCTTTTATTGTTCTTCCTATCTCTATGTAATCATCTTTTATATGCTTAGCCTTATTTACTTTATATCCAAGCTCCAAAAGTCTTGAAAGAATTGAAAATTTATTACTATTATAGATTTTACCGTATTTAAGTTCTTGACCAATATCTGTAACTTCATCACCTGTGCTAAAAAAAGCAACCTTTGGTTTTTTATAAACCTTAATTTTATCAATTCCAGAACTAGCTATAATTCCAATATCAGAATAATTAAGTCTTTTATTAGCCCCTACAAGTAAATCATCTTTAGATATATCTTCACCTACAAGACAAATATTTTGATTTTCAGATATTTCTTTTCTAATAATTATATTATTATCTTCTATAATTACATCTTCTTGTTTTATTACTGCATTTGCTCCTTCTGGTATTGGAGCTCCAGTCATTATTTTTATTGCTGTGTTTTTAGTTATTATTTTATTACTATTTCCTCCAGCATAAACCTTATCTATTACTTTAATTTTATTATTTATAAAAGCATCTTCAGCAATTAGTGCATATCCATCCATTGCTGACTTATTAAAGGGAGGATTATTAATCTTAGAATATACATCCTCAGCTAAAACCTTGTTTAATCCATTTAATAAAGCTACTTCCTCAATATCTAAATTTTCTATATTACTATTTAAAATCTTTAAAGCTTCTTCTAAAGAAATAAAGGACCTCACAGTATCCCTCCTAAAAATAAAAGGACTTATTATTCATATGTTTGTGAATAATAAGCCTAAATTTAAATATATTTGATAACTATAAATAGTTTTAAATTTGGGTCTGTTTAAACAGCACCTTAAAGTTATACTTAAATCAACTTATTTTCCTTCCCATAAACGTGGAGATACTATTTTTTCAAATATGTACCCTGTGAATTTAAATTCAGGTATAAGTTCCATAGAAAACCCTTAGGAAACAAATACTCTAGAAAATTTTATTGATTATATTATTAAATTTTATAATCTTTTTCTTGTAATATTAAATCTACAATTTTTTTGAAGTCATCTTTTTTTACTACCAAAATATCTTCAAAATTTAAATCTTCATCACTAGCAATTGCAATTAGTTTTTCTTTTGGTGAAATAATTCTATCACTAAACCCTTTTTTATATACTTCGATTTTCCTCAAAGTACTCTTCTTATAGCCTTCCACTAAAATTACATCTTTATCCTTTGCCAAATTAATAATTTTTTCTAAAGGGATTTCTTCCTTAACTTCCTTTATTAAAGCAAATCTCTTAGGAGAAGATATAATTACAGTTTCAGAACCTGCTTCTCTATGCTTATATGTATCTTTGCCTTTTTTATCTATATCAAAGCCATGGATATCATGCTTAATAGTTGCAACACTAAGCCCTCTTCTCTTAAGTTCTTTTATAATCCCCTCCATAACAAAGGTCTTTCCTACATTAGATTTATCTCCAACTATATTTATTACTTTAGACATAATTTTTCATCCTTTAGGTTTAAATTTAAAAGTATTATATACGAATTACTTCTATACTTTTTGAAATTATCCTTTTAAATTTAAAAATAAATTTATATGGAAATTAGTAAACTAACTTCCATATAAATAATATTATTTATAACTAAACTCAAAATTCTTTTCTAAGTTAAAGAAATCAGCATAATCTATTTCAAAAATATCTTTAGTAACCTTTGACACATCTATTTTTTCTTTTATTAATTGTGTTAATACACCTGCATAAGATAAATCACCTTGAATTATAGCACCGTATATTTTACCATCTTTATGAATTATCTTTTTATAATTATTTTCTTCAACTTTTGTTTCAACTACATAACTTTCATCCTTTGGTTCTACATCTCCTAAAGACATAGTAGCAATTCCAACAAAATTCATTGTATTTTTGCTTCCAAAGAAATCAGTCATTATCATTTCTTTTCCTAGCATATTGTGAGCTGCTATTATTCCTTCCTTTACAGCTGTTGGCCATATTGGATTTCTACCAGTTACATCACCAGCTCCAAATACTCCATCAATATTAGTTTTTCCCTTTTCATCTATTATTAAACCAAATCTATCGCATTCAACATTGCTATTAGCTAAGAATCCAATATTAGATCTTACACCAGTTGCAACTATTACTAATTCACATGGTATTTCTTCACCTGTATTTATTAATAATGCTTTAGGATTATTTTCTTCATCAAGTATTAACTTTTCAGCTCTAACTCCTAGCTTTAAGTTAACTCCTTGCTCTGAAAATTTGTTTTCATATATTGAAGAAGCATATTTATCTAATTGGATAGGAAGAACTTTATCTCCCATTTCTACTAATGTTATATTAACACCAGTATCTATAAGACCACTTACAGCATCTATACCAACAAGTCCAGCCCCTAAAACAACAACATTTTTAACTTTAGCAGCTTCTTCTTTAATTAATATAGCATCTTCTAAATTTCTAAGACCTACTACATTTTTACCTTCTCTTAACCCTTCAACTGGAGGAATAAAAGCAGATGCTCCACTACAAATCATTAACTTATCATATTTAATACTTTCACCATTTGAAAGATTTAAGGTCTTTTCCTCATCTTTTAATTCTAATACTTCTACGCCTTTAATCCAGCTTATATTGTATTCTTCAAAAAAGTTTTTAGATGTAAAATTTAATTTTTCAATATTTCTATGATTAGATATATAATGATGTAAAATACATCTTGAATATACTTCAGTATCTTTAGAAATTAATACTATTTCAGCATCCTTATCTAATTCTCTTAATGTTTTTGCTCCACTAATTCCTGCTGCAGATGCTCCTATAACTACATATCTCATTAATTAGATACCTCCTCTAATGTAATAGCTGCCATTGGACATCTTTCTACACACTGTGGAGTCCCAGCATCTTTACAGCCATCGCATTTCATAATTTCCTTATGAGTTCTGCTATCAGCTTTTAAAACTCCATAAGGACATGCCATTATACACATATAACAGCTTGCACAACGATCTTTATCATAATTTACTAAACCAGTATCTTTATCTTTGCTCATAGCTCCTGTCATGCAAGTGTAAACACATTCTGGTCTATCGCAATGTCTACAAAAAATAGGTGCATATTTTCCATTACTGTCTACAGTAATTCTACTTCTTGTATCTTCTGAATTATGAGATACTATGCATGCTGTTGTACAAGTTAAACATCCAACACATTTAGATCTATCAATTTTTATTCTTTTCATATTTAAATCTCCTATTTCTTAGAAATATTTACTGCAACAGTTTTAAAAGATGGCTCCTTTGAATAAGGATCATAAACTGAAGGAGTAAGTGAATTTGTTTCTATATAGTGAATAGGTGCATATAAATAATATTTTTTAACATTTTCTGAATATACAACATTAAATTCACTAGTTTTTCCGTTTTGAGAAGTAATATTTACTCTTTCGTTTTCTTCTATATTTAACTCTTTAGCTAACTCTGGATTCATTAATACATAAGATTCTTTGCTATAAATCTTGTTATGTTCAATTTCTCTTGATCTAACTTGAGTATGCCATTGACCAACTGTTCCTCTTCCACTATTAAATATATAAGGGAACTCTTTTGAAGCCTTTGTTGGATTTTCAGCTATATCTTCAAAGAAAATCTTAGCCTTCTTAGATGGTGTATAGTAATTTCCATCTTCATATAATCTTCTTTCATCTTCTTCCAATACTTGTCCTTCTCTAAATGGCCATTGAACCCCTCTAGAGCCACTCATATTTTCGCCTTCTAACATTTCATAAGTAACCCCAGTAATGTCACAAGGCATTCCCTTAGAACACTTCTTTAATAATTCAAAAGTATCTCTTGGTGTCTTCCAATTATCTAATAAGCTTCCCATTCCTAACTCTTCACCAATTTTGAAGAATATTTCAAAATCAGAAAGTTCTCCTTCTTCTTTAGCTATAACAGGATTTACCTTTGATAGTCTACGTTCAGTATTTATAAGTACACCTTCTTTTTTAATTGCTGGAACAGAAGGTAAATATAAGTCACAAAGCTTAGCTGTATCTGTATCTTCATATATATCTTGAACCACTAAGAAATCTAAATTCTTAACAGCATCTAAAAATTGCTTATTATTAGTAAATGAATGTCTTGGGTTTGTACAAATTACCCATAATCCTTTAATTTCTCCTGCAATAGCTTTTTCTATTATAACGTTATATGGTAAAGTAGGCTTAGTTATAAGAACATCTTCCTCTACACCTAAAGCTTCAGCAACTGCCTTTCTTCTTACTGGATTATCGAAATCTCCACCACCATAAAGTCCTGCAGTATTACTAAAAGCTCTTGAGCCCATTGCATTACATTGCCCTGTTAATGAATTAGCTCCTGTCCCTGGTCTTCCTATATTTCCAGTTATTAAAGCTAAGTTAATTATTGACTGTGCTGTTCTAACTGCTTGGTATCCTTGATTAACCCCCATTGTCCACCAGAAAGATACTCTTTTACCATTATGTATTATTTCTGCAAGCTCTAACACTCTTTCTTTAGATATTCCTGTATTTTCTTCTACATCCTCTAAATTAAATTTAGAAACATGATTCTTAAACTCTTCAAATCCTTCAGTATGTTCTTCTATATATTTATTGTCAATCCAACCATTTTGAATTAACGTATTCGCTAATGTGTACATTAAAACTAAATCAGCCTTTGGCTTAATATCTATCCATATATCTGAATTTAATGCTGTTTCTGATCTTCTTGGATCTATTGTAATTATTTTTGCTTCTTTATTTCCTCTTATTCTTCCCCAGAATACTGGATGAGCAATTACAGGGTTAGCTCCTATTAAGAATATTGTATCTGATAGTTCAGCGTCATTTAAAGTATAAGGAGGAGCATCAAATCCAAAACTTTGCTTATGAGCTACAACAGATGTTGCCATACATAATCTAGTATTTCCATCTCCATGCATTCCCATATAGTTTCTACCAACATGACCTAATAAAGCCATTTCTTCAGTAGTCATTTGGCCTGTACTAATATATGCAACACTTTCTTTTCCATATTTATTTTGAATATTTGTCATTTTTTCAGCAAATAGTTTAATTCCTTCGTCCCAAGATACTTCCTTCATTTCTCCATTTTCATCTCTTACTAATGGAGACTTTCTTGCCTTTATTTTAGTTTGTTGCTTATCCAAGTTTAAACCTTTTATACAACAGAACCCTTTATTAACTGGGTAATCTTTAGTAGGCGAAACTCTCTTTATTTCTCCACCTTCAACATGAAAGTCTACATTACATGCTAAAGCACATAAGTTACAAGTTGATTGAATCTTTCTCATATATATACATCTCCACTTCTAATAATAGAAATTAATTAAACAATTATATTTTATCATTAATAATTTATAGAAACTGTGATTATTATCACAGTATTATTAACTTTTGTTATTTAATTCACAATTAATAATGAGTTATTTTTTACTGTATAATGGGTTAATATAATTGACTTTGGTAAAAAATTCAACTATACTATTTTTATATTAGATGAAAGGGGTAATAATATGTTAGATAGTAAATTAGATTTATTAATTAGAAATAGCACTGTTTTAGAAAATGCGAAATCAAGCTTTGGAATGGGAACCTTTAAAAGGTGTAATGCATTAAATCTGACTTTAAGAAATATTGAAGCTGATATAGATAAAATTAATGAATGTATTTCTATAATAAAAGGAAATTCAAGTATTTTTTCTAACTTCAGAGGAAATAACTTATTAACTACTGCCGTTAATTTATCAATGAAAAATAATCCCAATGAAAGTTTTCACGAAATTATGGATATTTATAAAAAATTAAAAGATAGATTTTTTACTAATGAATTTTTAGTGCTAGCTGCACAAACAATTTATAATTACAAAGAAGATAATGAAATAGATTCGTTAGTAATTAATACTAGAAAAGCTTATGATCTTATGAAAGAAAATCATTTATTTTTAACTGGACATGAAGATATTTGTTCAGCAGCTTTAATTGCTACAACATCTAAAGACTTAGACAAAACCTTCAAAGATATGGAGGAATGCTATAGTATTTTAAGAAAAAATGGTTTTATTGCTGGCAATAATCTTCAAAGTTTAACTCACATACTTTCACTTTTCGAAGGTTCACCTGAAGAAAAATGTGAAAAGGTAATTTTATTAAATAAAACCTTAAAGAAACACTCAACAGCATTAAAAAGTTATTCCCTACCAATTTTAGGTGTAGTGACTCTAACTAATTATGATTATGAAAATTTTGCTAATGAGTTAACTTCAACAACTAAAAAATTATCAAAACATCGTGGATTTGGAATTTTTTCTTTAGATTCAGTAATAAGAAATATGATAGCCGCTTCATTGGTTTCCTTAGAAGCAATTGAAAATACTGATTCCTCAATTAAAGATAAATTAATAGAAACAACAAATAGTATATCATTAAATATAGTTATAATTATGCAAATAGCGGCAGCTTCTGCTGCTAGTGCTGCAGCTGCAGCCGCTGCTGCTAGCAACTAATTAAAAATCCTTAAAGTTTAATCTATAAACTTTAAGGATTTTTCCATTCCATCTTCCCCTATAATAGTATTAGTAAATATTGATGTTGCATTTTCTATAAATTCACTTGGATCAATCATAGCAGGACTAAAGTGTGTTAGTAAAAGTTCATTAACCTTTCCTAACTTAGCTAAAGTAGCAGCTTCTTTAAAAGTCATATGCTTATTTTTTATAGCTTTATGAATATCAGCATCACTCCCATAAGTCCCTTCACATATAAATAAATCACTATCTGCAATTAAATTTATTATTTTTTCATCAGGTCTTGTATCAGTAATATAACTTAATTTTATACCATTTCTTTCATCACCTAGAACCATTGAACTATCATAAGTTATTCCTTCAAAATTAACTACTTCTTCTTTTTGCAATTTACTCCATAAAACTTTAGGTACCTTCATTTCTATAGCTTTATCTATATTGAACTTTCTTCTTCTCTTAAAATATAAACTATATCCTAAACATGCTGCTGAATGATCAAGTTCTTCTGCTTTAAGAATAACCTCACACTTACTTATATCACATAAATCTAAATTAGCTTTATTTAATGCAAATCCCAATTCCTTTCTATTCTCTTCTACCTTTAGCTCATAAGGTAAATATGGAAATAACACACTAAGCCCCTTAATAACATCTTTTATCCCTGTTGGTCCAATAATAGTTAAAGGTTCTTCTCTACCACTATTCCCAATAGTTGCAAGTAGTCCAGGTAACCCTACTATATGATCTCCATGTACATGAGTTATTAGTATTATATCTATTGCTTTAAATCCTAGCTTATTTTTCCTTATGGCAACTTGAGTTCCTTCACCAACATCTATTAATATTTTTCTTCCACTAAAATTAATAAAAAGTGATGATAAATGTCTATTTGGCATAGGCATTCCACCACCACAACCAAGTAAAGTTAAATCTATCAAAAAAACACCTCTTTTGTGCTACGCACAGTTAATAGTTAAAAGTGAATAGTGAATAATTGTGGAAAGGAGCTGTTTTCACAGCTCCAAATAAAAATATATATTTTAGAAATTCTTAAGGAGTTTATCCCTTAGTTCTTCATTATTTACTATTACCTATTCATTATTTTGCAAGTTCTAGGGCAATTTCCATCATATCTGTAAAGCTTTCTTGTCTTTCTTCTGGTGTTGTTTCTATTCCTTTAAATACATGATCTGAAATTGTTAATATAGATAATGCTTCTACATTATATTTTGCAGCAAGGGTATATAATTCTGCTGATTCCATTTCCACAGCTAAGCATCCATATTCTGCCCATAAATTTAAGCCACCTACATTTGTATCATCATAAAATAAGTCTGAAGATAAAACATTACCAACCTTTATATTTAATCCCTTTTCTTTTCCTTTATTATATGCTTCTAATAAAAGTTCAAAGTTTGCTGTAGGAGCATAATCCATTCCTAAAAATCTTCTATTATTTATTGCTGAGTTAGTAGATGCACTTTGTGCTAATACTATATCTCTTACATTCACATTATCGTTAATTGAACCAGCTGAGCCAATTCTAATAAGTCTTTTAGCTCCATAAAATCTAATTAACTCATTTACATAAATTGAGTGTGATGGCAATCCCATTCCTGTTCCTTGTACTGATATTCTTTTTCCCTTGTATGTACCAGTATAACCATACATTCCTCTAACTGTATTATAGCAAACAGGATTTTCTAAGTAAGTTTCTGCTATAAACTTTGCTCTTAGTGGATCTCCTGGTAATAATACTGTTTCTGCTATTGCTCCTTCGCTAGCCATTATGTGTAAATGCTTTGCCATATCAAAAGCCTCCTTAATATATTTACAAATTACTTTTTATAATACAATTATTATTATATACTTATATCATTGATTTAAAAAGATTTATCTTAAACTCTTACTTAATTATTATTACTTATTATTCCCGTAATTATTTCTCTCATTTTACCAATCATATACAAAGATCCAGAAGCTAATATTATATCATCTTCATTAGCTCTATTAATTACATAATTGGCTGCCTTTTTATAATCTTCAAAGGATAAACAATTCTTATTGTATTTCAAAACTTTCTTCTTTAAATCTTCTGAATTTGTAGCTCTATTTGAGTTAGAGGTAACAGTATATACTTCCTTAGCCATAGGAGCAATAATTTCCAACATTTTTTCTACTTCTTTATCGCCTAAAATTCCTAGTATTAAATATAAATTTTTATATTTAAAGTATTCTTCTATATTCTTTTTTAAATACTGAACGCCATCTACGTTATGAGCACCATCAACTACAATATATGGTTTTTCATTTAATATTTCTAGTCTACCCTTCCACTTTACCATCCTAGTAGCTAGTTTTAATATATTTATATCTAAATTAATGTATTTTAAATTATCTAATTCTTTTAAAGCTTCAATAGCTAAAGATAAGTTAAGCATTTGATGTTTTCCTAATAAAGATAAATTAAGTATCTCTTCTTTGCCATTAATATTAACTAAAATCTTTTGATTTATATTATTGTCCCTATTGATTTCTAAAATTTTATAATTATTAGGATTTACTATAATTAAATTAGAATTTTCTTTTATAGCTTTTTCTGTAATAACTCTTATTACTTCATCTCTTTGAATACAAGTAACTATAGGAATTCCTCTTTTTATTATTCCTGCTTTTTCTTTAGATATTTCTTCTATTGTATTTCCTAAAATATTCATATGATCCATACTAATAGAAGTAATAATTGATAAAATAGGAGTTAATACATTTGTTGAATCTAATCTTCCTCCTAACCCAACTTCAATAATTCCAAAATCCACCTTTTGTCTATATAAATATAAAAACATTATACAAGTTAAAACTTCAAATTCAGTTGGGTGATTAAAACCTTCCTTAACTACTTGATTTACAAAAGGTTTTATTTCATTTATTAAACTTATAAAATCCTCTTCTTTAATATTATTATCATTTATTCTTATAGTTTCTTCTATTTCCTCCAAATGTGGAGAATTAAAGAAACCTATCTTATAACCATGTTCAATTAACACTTTACCTAAAATTGCAGATGTTGAACCTTTTCCATTAGTACCTGCTATATGTATAAGTTTTAATTTTTTATGTGGATTACCTAATAACTCAAGTAATCTTTCTGTACGCTCAAGTCCATAATTTGATCCAAGCACTCTTAACTCCTCTAAATATTTAAGTGTATCTATATCTTTCATTTATACCATCCCTTTAACTTCATTTGAAATATGATTTAAAAACTTTTCCATTGTATCATTTATTCCTAAATAGCTTAACATCCTACTACCAACAGCATCTTCAAATTCGTTAAATAAAAGTTCTCCATTTCTTAGAAGTAAAAAATCTATTCCACCGAAGTCTATATTTAAATTTTCTAATATCTTATTAATAATCTTTTCTTCTTTGTTAGAATAATTGTAGATCTGAACATCTCCACCCTTTGTAAAATTTGATATAATACTATTTTCCTTAGGAATTCTAATTACAGCATGTTCAATTTTATTTTTTATAACATAAAATCTTATATCACCAATATAATCTTCAATATATTCTTGATAAACATTTTTACTAAAATCTAAATTATCATATTCATTAACTATTCTAATGTCAGAACCACCATGCCCATTTTTAGGTTTTTCTATAACTTTATTTATTTTAAAACTATTATCTAAATTTCTAAAAACCTTTGGATATTTTATTCCTAAAGTATCTATATAATCATAAGCAATTAATTTATCATTACCTAAAATACAAAACTTATAGTTGTTATAAACTCTAATTCCTTCTTCTTCCAACTTATAAGTAAGATTAAAATTTCTAGATCTATTTATTGCAAATTTAAAATTATATTCTAAATCATTAATATCTTTATCTAATATAAGTCTTATATTAAGTCCTCTTTTTCTTCCTTCTTCAATAAGCCAACTTATATATGAATTATTTTTCTCTATATCTTTTTCATTGTATATTAAAATACCATCAATCATAAAATTTCCCCTAAAATATATTCTAATATTTTCTTACCAAAGCCTTTTCCATATATTTTTTCAAAGCTTAGAAAATTCAAATTTGAATTTACTTCGCAAAGTAATGGCTTATTATTTTCTCCAAATAATAAATCCACCCCCGAGAAATCTAACCCAAGTACTTTATGTGCCTTTAGTGCAATTTCTTCTTGCTCTTTATTTAGCTCTACTAAAGTACCCTTACCACCTTGAGATATATTGGCTCTGAAATCTCTTTCTGATGTTCTAAGCATAGCCCCTATAACTTTATCTCCAATAATATTAACTCTTATATCTTTTCCAAAGCTACTTTTTATATTTTCTTGAATTATAAAATCTATTTTATTTTTATTTAGATCTTTAACTTTATTAATAAATTCTTCCCTATTATTTATTAAGTAAACCTGCATTCCAAAGGAACCCATAGCTTCTTTTATTATTACACTTTCCCCTAAAGCTTCATAGCAGTTAATTAAATAATCTTCACTATTTAATAAATAATCAAATATCATTGGAGATATAATAGTTTTCGGCATACTTATACTATTGTTTGAAAGAACTAAATGCATAAGACCCTTATGATCACAATTCTTAATAGCAGTACTAGAATTAAAAACTCTATAACCCATTTTTTCTAAGTGACTTGCAAGTAATACATCCTTATCCCAAAAAATAATAAACTTTGGTTCTTCCACTTTTCTACTATAAATTAGCTTGGCTTCTCCATTATTATCATACATAGGAATTAATTCTGTATTTTTTATAGCCTCTAAATTTATACCTAACTTCCTAGCATCTTCAACTAAGGAATCTACAAGCTCTATTATTTTAGTAATATTTAATGTTCCATTATAAATTATCCATCCAGTCATATTCAACCTACTCTCTTATTATGTAGTATTAATTAACCTATTTTTATCACTTTTAAAATTCTTTGTCAACCTTTATACTATAATTATTATACTTAACAAAAGGAGCCTAATCATGAATGATTTAAATGAAATTTTAGATTTAGATTTAAATAAAATATCTATATACGAAATAAATGAAGAAAAACTAGTTTCTTTAAAGAATTGCGATTACTATATAAAAAATAACTTTTATTTTTGGTTAATTAATAAAATAAATACTCTTGAAACTAAAAATCTTTATAAAGAACTAGCTTATGGTCATTATTTAATGTCTTATTATATTTTTATAGTGTTAACACCATTATCTTATGAAGAGTTAGCATTTTACCATATAGAAAAAGCTTTAAAATATGATGATAATATAGATTATAAAGAGTGGATTCTCATTTTTGCTACTTTGCCTAACCCATTTTTAAAAACTTATGCTGCAATAAAAATAGCAGAAGAAGTTCTAGAAAAAGATCCAAATAGCAATTTAGCAAATACTATTTTACAAATCTTTTAATATAAATAAATTAAGGGAGTATCGCTAATAGATGTTAATCTATTAACTATTCTCCCTTAATTTATTTTCGTAATTTGGCACAAATTACAACCTTAACTATTCACTATTACCTTTTAGTTCTTAACTAATTTAAAGCTTCTATTCTAACTAAAACAGCATTTAGCATTTCTTGATATTTTTCTCTCTTTTCTTTTTCTCCATCTATTACAGCTTGAGGAGCTTTAGAAACGAAACCTTGGTTAGAAAGCTTTTTATCTATTCTTTCAACTTCACCTTCTAGCTTTTTCTTTTCTTTATTTAATCTTTCAAGTTCCTTTTCCTTATCTACTAAGTCTAAAAGTGGCATAAATAATTCTCCACCTTTAACAACTAAAGATACCGCATTTTCTGGAACTTCATTTTTATCAGTTATAAATACTACTTCAGATGCAGATGCTAGCTTTTCAATATAGTTAACTCCTGAAGTAAATGCTTCCTTTGCTTCATTTGTAGCATGTGCTATAACCTTAGCTTTCCTTGATGGTGGAACATTCATTTCTGCTCTAACATTTCTTAAGCCTTTAATTGCTTCAATTATAAAGTCCATATCTTTTTCTGCTTTATCATTTTCTAAAGCTTCCTTATATTCTGGCCAGTTTGAAAGAACTATTGAATCTCCATCTGTTAATGTAGTATATATTTCTTCAGTTATAAATGGCATTACTGGATGTAATAACTTAAGTCCTGTTTGTAATACTTCATTTAAAACATTGTAAACTATACCTTTAGCTTTTTCATCTTCTCCGTATAATACTCCCTTAACTAATTCTATATACCAATCACAGAATTCAGTCCACATAAAGTCATATACTTTTTGAAGTGCAATTCCAAGTTCATATTTTTCCATGTTTTCAGTTACTTCTTTAACTAAAGTATTCATTCTTGAAAGAATCCATTTATCAGCTAAGCTATATTCCTTGCAATCAGCATATTTATTCATTACTTCTTTATCTAAGTTCATCATTACAAATCTAGATGCATTCCACATCTTATTTGCAAAGTTTCTAGCAGCTTCAACTCTTTCTGGAATATATCTTATATCATTTCCTGGTGAGTTACCAGTAACTAACATAAATCTTAAAGCATCTGCACCATATTCATCTATAACTTCTAATGGGTCAACTCCATTACCTAAAGATTTACTCATTTTTCTTCCTTGTGAATCTCTTATAATACCATGTATTAGAACTGTGTCAAATGGAGTTTTATCCATATTGTGTATTCCTGAGAATATCATTCTTGCAACCCAGAAGAAGATAATATCATATCCAGTTACTAAAACATTTGTTGGATAGAAGTACTCTAAATCCTCTGTTTTATTTGGCCAACCTAAAGTTGAGAAAGGCCATAAAGCTGATGAAAACCAAGTATCTAATACATCTTCATCTTGATGTAAGTGTTTAGATCCACACTTAGGACAAACATCTGGTGCATCCACTTCAACTATAATTTCTCTACAATCATTACAGTACCAAACTGGGATTCTATGTCCCCACCACAATTGTCTTGAAATACACCAATCTTGAATATTTTCCATCCAGTTAAAGTATATCTTATCAAATCTTTCTGGAACGAACTTAGTTTCATTATTTTTAACTACTTCTATAGCTGGTTTAGCTAAAGATTCCATTTTAACATACCATTGTTTAGATATGATAGGCTCTATAACAGTTCCACATCTATCGTGGGTTCCAACATTATGAGTGTGAGGTTTAACTTTAACTAATAAACCTTGTTCCTCTAAATCTTTAACCATTTGCTTTCTAGCTTCGTATCTATCTAAGCCTTTATATTTTCCTCCAAGCTCATTAATAACTCCATGGTCATCCATAACTCTAATTTGTGGTAAATTATGTCTAAGTCCAACTTGGAAATCATTAGGATCGTGAGCAGGTGTTATTTTAACAGCACCTGTTCCAAACTCCATATCAACATAATCATCTGCAACTATAGGAATTTCTCTATCTGTTAAAGGTAACTTTATCATCTTTCCTACTAAAGCTTTGAATCTATCATCATTTGGATTTACAGCAACAGCAGTATCACCAAGTAGTGTTTCTGGTCTTGTAGTTGCTATTTCTAAATATCCACTACCATCAGCTAATGGGTAATTTATATGCCAGAAGAAACCTTCTTTTTCTTCATATTCTATTTCTGCATCTGAAAGTGCTGTTGTACACTTTGGACACCAATTTGTTATTCTATTTCCTTGATATATTAAACCTTCATTATATAGTTTAACGAAAACAGTTCTAACTGCCTTATTTAAGTTTTCGTCCATAGTAAAGGCTTCTCTTGAGAAATCGCAAGAAACTCCCATTTTCTTAAGCTGAGTTCTTATAGTGCCTCTATATTCATTTGCCCATTCCCAAACTTTTTCAAGGAAAGCTTCTCTTCCCATTTCTTTTTTAACTAAGCCTTCTTTTAAAAGCTCATTTTCAACCTTAACTTCAGTTGCAATTGAAGCATGGTCTTGACCTGGAAGCCATAAAGTACAATATCCTTGCATTCTCTTAAATCTTATAAGCATATCTTGAAGAGTATTATCAAGTGCATGACCTAAGTGAAGCTTACCAGTTATATTTGGTGGTGGCATAACTATTGAAAAAGGCTTCTTATTTTTATCAATTACAGGTGTAAAATACTTATTTTCTTCCCAATTTTTATAAATTCTTTCTTCAAAGTCTTTTGGATTATAAGTTGTTGCTAAGTTTTTATTTTCTGACATTTAAAATCCTCCTTTATTTAATAAACCAATAATAATTTCATTATAGTTTTAATTTTTTATATAAAAAAAGAGCCTTCATCACAAAAGGACGAAGACTCGCGGTACCACCTTTATTCTTAACATATAAATATATTAAGCTCTTTATTTATTAACGACTAAGACAGCCGCCTTTACCTACTTAGTTTCAGTAAAGATGCTCAAAAGCTACCTTCAGGGTACTTTAATATAGAAGGCTTTCAGCCGGTGACCTTCATTCTCTTTATATACAGTATTCCTTACTCCTCTTTCTCATTGCTTTTAATATATGATTTTGTATAGATATATTATAATATATTATTATTTTTGTCAATATAAAAGAAATGAAAGAATTAAAGAAAAACTCCTAGGGGAGTTTTAATAACTAACTTATTTTATGATTATTTGGAGCTGTTATACAGCTCCCATATTCTTAAATTATAAAATCCTTTGGATTATGTTCTTTTGCTTTTGGTTCCCCAAAAGCTGCCTTTACACTTTCTACTTGTGGATTATGATTAATATGTTTCTTATGACTATTTTTAGATTTCTTACTCATTTCTTTCACCTCCAAGTTTGTATCATTAGCTTATGTAAAAGAAATATGATTTATGTACTTATCCTTCAATCCATTCCATGTCTTTAATAAACTCATTAACAAAATCTTCACTCATACTTGGATTTATAGTTTCTTCATGAGTTATAGTTGCTATAGACATTGCAATAGCATATTTTACAGTATCTTTAATAGATAATTTATTCATATATCCATATCCAACACCTGCTACAAAAGAGTCTCCAGCTCCTGTAACATTTTTAACTTCAACTGCTGTAGTTCTTATTTTACCTTCTTCCTTTGAGTTTTTATAATATATTCCATCAGCATCTAAGCTAATAAATACATTTTCAACTCCTAAAGATCTAAAATAATTAGCAGCTTTAACTAAATCATTATCACTTTCTATTTTAAATCTACATAAAAGTTCTGTTTCTAACCTATTTGGCTTTATAGTATGAAAATACTTAATTAAATGCTCTACCTTTTTTGCTTTTGTTGCAGAAACAGGATCTAAAATAAATTTAGTTTTTCCTTGGAACTTAGTTAATATATATTCTAAAAGCTCTGGATTATCAGCATCTAAAACAACATATTCTGCATTTTCAATAATACTTGCTTTTGAATCAATAAATGCTGAATCCATTTTATTTAAACACTCCATATCTACTATAGCAGATTCCATTTCACCATTTTCATTTAAAACTGCCATATAAGTAGGTGTACATTCTTCTTCTAAAATCAAAGAATTTTCCATATTATATCCTATCTTCATTGAGTTATCTAATATATTCCTACCTTGTTCATCCCCACCTAAGATAGAAATAAATTCTGTATTAACATTAACTCTTGCTAAATTTTCAGCTATGTTCCTACATACTCCTCCTAAAGATATTTTTATTTGTCCAGGTATTGAATCCCTTTTCTGATACTTCTTCCTACTAAAACCTATAATATCTACAATTGATGCTCCTAATACTAAAATATAAGGATTATTCTTACACATACCATCTCTCCTGATCTATATTGTCCATTCTAAAAAAAACATAAATACATTATATTAAAGAAAACTAAAAAAATAAAGTGATTTTTGAAAAACTTTGTCGAATTATATTATGTAAATTATATATATTTTTAATTATCACAGAATATAAAAAATACATATATTGAATAATAATAAATTAATTAGGAAATAATTATATTAATAGAAAGTATATCCAGGAGGTATCTATGCAATCATTTAATGAAGGAAATAAATATTACAATCTTAAGGATTATGAAAAAGCAATAGATTTATACAAAAAATCCATTGAAAATAATGAAAATACAGCATGTTCATATTATAATTGTGGAGTATGCTTTATTAAATTAAAGGAGTTTAACAAAGCTATTGAAATGATAAAAAAAGCTTTATCTATGCAGCAAGAAAGTAAATATTATTTCAATTTAGCTTATTGCTATGCAATGAAAGAAGAAATAAAAAAAGCTTTAATTTACTTTAATATGGCTTGGTCTCTAGATTCATCTGATACTGATTGTGAAAAAGCAATTAAATTAATATTATCTAAAAGTAAGAAAGCCCTATAACCCTTTTTGGTAATAGGACTTTTTTCTTTAACTCTATTATTTGTGCTAAAATTACTATAACTTACTTCCACTCTCCAGCAATTTCTGAGTTTAAATGATCCTTATTAAAATCAGCATTATCAAAGTAATTTCCAGATAAATAAAAAGTTGGATCCACATTAATCCATTTTCCTTCATCCTCCAAATATACTTGATTCCATGCATGAGGTCCATAATTTTGACCATCATAAGCTTCACCAGTAATTATTCTAGTACTTAAACCTACTGCCCTAGACATAGAAACGTAAAGACATGCATAATCAAAGCATATTCCTCTTCTAGTATTCCATGCTTCTATTGATCCACTATTAGATACTCCTTCAGGACTTAGTGCTTTTTCAGCTTTATTATAATCATATATAATATTAGATCCAATCCAAGCATATAATCTTTCTGCCTTTTGCCTATCTGTTTTTGCATTACTTACTATTTCTTTTGCTTTATTATCAATCTCTGGTGAAGATTTTATACCTTCTTCTAAAGTAACTCCATTGTAATATACTATTACATTAGCATTTGATGGTAAGTACTCTTTAAAATCGCTATATTGTAAAATAGGCTTATTTATTGAAACTATACTTTCTAATTTACTATAACCATTTATACTACTAAAAAAATTTACTTTGAATCCTTTTCCAAAAGTAGTATTATATGAAATTACTCCCATAAACATTATAAGAATAATTACTAACCCCTTTAGGAATCCAAAAATTGTAGAAAATAAAATTATCCTAAACTTACCTTTACTTAATAAAATATTATATGCCTTTGTTAAAGGTTCATTTAAAGCCTTTAAAATCCAATATATTATTGACTGTACTAATAGAAAGACTACTCCTAAAATTAATGCTTTAAAAATATTATTGTTAAAAATTGTTAAATTAGGATTATTGCTAATAAACTGCAAAATAATTAAATATATTTTTTCTAAATTTAAAAGCATAAGAAAAAATGTTATAAATATTGAAAAATAATATATTAACCTATTTAGTGAATACTTAGCACTTTCATCTTCCAGTGATCCTTTAATACTATCTTTTATTGAAAAAATCATTAATAAGGTACATATAATATGTGGTAAATATGCAATCATTAATGCATCTCCTTTTAAAAAATTAGTTGTGGTCTACCTTTGTAATTTCTTTTACAACAGATGAAACTATATCATAGCTATATCCCTTTGATAATAAAAATCTATATAACTTTTGTGATAATTTAAATCTATCTGCTTCTCTTTTAGCAATAGTATTATATTTTTTTATTGCTAAATTATATGCAGTATTTTTTTCATATTCACTATCTATATTATAAATTTCTTCATCTATTATTTTATCACTAATTCCTTTTTTAGCCAAATCGTATTTAATCTTTTTTTTCCCTACTTGCTTAAGCTTATCTTTAACGTACATTTTCACATAGTTTTCATCATTAATAAAATTATATTCTTTTAATACATCCATAGTTTTATTAATGGATTCATTATCATATCCTTTTAGTATAAGTTTATCCACTAATTCTTTTTCACTTTTATAAGATTTTTCAACTATTCTTAAAGCAGTAGTCTTACACTTTATATAGTTATCTTCTTTTGCAATAGCATTTATTCTTTCTATGTCTATTTTTTCATTTAATTTAAGCCCTTCTTTATAAACTAGCTCATTGCTTAAAGAAAATGCATAATCATTATCAATATATACATTAGATCTATCTTTATTTCTCTTTTGCACTTCAATTTTTGTAATTACATTCATAAATTTCTCCATGTTAATTAGATTTTAGTAAATGAATTGTTGGATTATTTAAAACAGTTTTTGCAACCTTATGAATCTTATTTATATCTAAACTATTTAACCTTTTCATATCTTCTAGAAACTCGTAAAAATCTTCACCATCTAACCCTTGGTGTAACATATAATTACATAGTTCAGATGGATCTTCTAAGGTAGATATAACTGCCGTCTTATGAACCTTTTTCATAAGTTCTAAATCTCTTTCTCCAATTTCTAAATCACCATTCTTAACTGATTCTATAGTTTCATCAATAGCTTCCTTAGCTGATTCTAAATCTTCTTCTCCAACTGAAGTATAGATATATAAAGTCTTAACATTATTTGTCATATCTATACTAGTATAAATATCATAAGCAAGTCCCCTTTTTTCTCTTACTTCTCTAAATAATAAAGAATTTGAACTTTCTCCTAATCTATGATTTAGGATTCTTAGTGGTAACTCTAAATCTTTACTTAAGTCATAAAAAGTATATAAATATACTATGGTGTTTTGCTCTATATTATTTTTTATTGTAGTTACTGATTTTGGAATATTATTTTCCCCACTAATTACTACTTCTTTCTTTTCGCCAGCCTTCCAAGGTGAAAACACTTTTTTTATTTCATTAAATGCTTCTTCATGTTCTAATGAAGATACTATAGTTACTAATGAATTATTAGGTAAATAATATTTATTATAGAAATCTAATAAATCATTTTTTTTATAAGCTTTAACATTTTTTTCTAAACCTGCCACATCAAATCTTAGAGGATTATTTTTAAAGGCTACTTCATTTGTTCTCTTAAAGCTTAAATCTTCTATATCATCTTTACTTGCTCTCATTTCAGCAAGAATTACTCCTCTTTCTTTTTCTAGCTCTTCGCTATTAAAGTCAGGATTAATAATCATATCACCTATTATCTCTATAGCATTAATTAACTCTTCTTCCAAACAGCTTATTGTATAAACAGTTGAAGTATAATCGGTATAAGCATTATATTCTCCCCCTAAGAATTCAAGTTCATCATTTAATTCTTCATAGGTTCTATCTTTAGTTCCTTTAAATAACATATGTTCAATAAAGTGTGATATTCCCTTTTCATCTATATTCTCATATAAAGATCCAACCTTAATTCCAACATTTATAGAAGTTATTTTAGTATCCTTTTTTATAGTTACTACTTCTAATCCATTATCTAAAAGATGTTTTTTAACATCAAAATTCAATTTAAACATTCTAGCCCACCCATCTCTCACATTATATTGTTTAAAATAAAATGTGAGTTTCTTAAAAATATAACAATATTATTATATCTATGTTTACAGTAATAATCTACATTATTAAATGTTTTGATTTAAATAATTTGTAATAGTACTTTACCTTATTTTTATTGGCACTTATAATAATTATAACAACATTAGATAGTGTAAAGTTTCGTATGAAAAAATAGAGTTAATCAAAGTTAAGGAATA
>ERZ857998.1123-NODE-1123-length-32441-cov-97.400049_pt1 | contig 32441 bp, 19 predicted proteins | sample MGYA00519954_ERZ857998 | MGnify/ENA primary metagenome ERZ857998 (study PRJEB31778, sample SAMEA3449424) | human gut metagenome | biome: human gut; feature: human-associated habitat; material: faeces | place: United Kingdom | collected 2010/2012 ...
TCCTTAACTTTGATTAACTCTATTTTTTCATACGAAACTTTACACTATCTTAATATTTACATACCAAATTTAATGTTAATCTTTTCCATTATAAATGTGATTATCTTAATTGTTACAAAGATATGTACTGCATTAGCTATTGCAATAGCTGCTCCATATCCTGATTGGAAATTAGTAAATGAAGTATTATAAATTTCAAGTTGCCATGTGGTTGTTGCTAAATTTGGCCCACCACCAGTTAATAAATATGGTTCTGTAAAGATACCAAAAGCTAGACCAGCTGCTAAAACAACAACTGTTGTTAATGTTGGTATTATCATTGGTAAAGTTACACTTATAAACTTTCTTAAACCAGTTACTCCATCTATTTTACATGCATCATGTACATCCTCTGAAATAGACTCTAATGCTGATAATATAAATAGTGCATAATAGCCTGACATCTTCCAAACTACTATTCCAACAACTATAATAAATGACCACTTTGGATCTCTAAACCAGTCAATGTTAATACCTTTATTTCTTAAGAAAACATTTAATGCAGAGTTATAACTAAAGAAATATCTAACTACTACTGATACAGCTACACCTGAAGTTAAGTAAGGTATAAAAAATAATACTGATGTGATTCCTTTTACCTTATCTGGTAAATTATGAACTAAAAGTGCTATAACAATTGCTATTGCTACAGTAAAAAGAACAATAGGTATTAAATATTTAAATGAGTTTATAAATGCTGCTTTAATTCTTGGATCTGTAAATAGTGCTTTAAAGTTATCTATACCTATGAAATTTTTATTCTTAGACATTAAGTTCCAGTCAGTCATAGACAACCAAAATGCCCAAAATAATGGTATTAAAAAGAAAATAACTGAATATGCCAAATATGGTATATTAAATAACCACCCTAAAAATCCTCCCCTATTTTTTAGACTTTCTATTCTACTCTTCATTTAGTGCCACTCCTTTACAAATAAAGCAAAGATAAAGTTATTCATCTTTGCTTTATTATGATAAACTATTCTAAACCACCAGCTTGTTTCATTGCTTCAAAAGCTTCATCTACATACTTAGTAGCATCAGTTTTTGTTAAAGCATCTGATGATAAAGTAGTTTCTAGATATGAAGCTAAACTATTACCTAATGCTTCCTGTATTTGTGCCATTTTATCGTGTGGCATACATGGAATAGAATATTCTACTTGTCCTGCTAAAGCTTTTAATTCTGCGTTTTCTTCTAAATACTTTGCAAACTCTTCATTCTCAACTAAATCTCCTCTTACTGGTAACATAGTAGTTGCTTCTAACCATTCTAAATCTGTTTTTGCAGAGTTTTCTTCGTTATATAACCACTTTATAAATTCAACTGCACCTTCATGCATTTCATCTGTAATATTGTCAGATTTATATAAAACTAAACCTTTAGCATCTGCATAGTTATAAGGTGTATCTCCTTCATTCTTAACTATCATTGGTCCATATGTATAGTCTTCTCCATAAACTTTTCCACCTTCTCTTAAAGATTGAATTTCCCATGGAGCTGCTATTGTAAATAATACTTGTGGGTTTTCTTCTGCCCATATATTTGGTACTTCTGATGTTAATAATGTATTGCCTAATGATCCAAAGAATTCAAATGATTCTTTTGCAGATTCTTTATCTAAAACTAATTTATTTCCTTCTACCCATGATTTTCCACCACTAAATGATAGATAAATATTTTGGAAGTCTGAAGATCTATCCCACCATTGATCTGGTCTAATTAAAGAATTTCTATAGAATACATGAGTAACTCCTATTGCTGACATCTTATCTTTATTTTCTTTGAACTTAGCAACCACATTATCAAATTCTGCTTTTGTTTCTGGTGCTTTATCAAAGCCTAATTCCTTTAAAGCTTTTGTATTCCATTGTAATACCATTGGATTAACATACATTGGAATTACATATTGACTACCTTCAATTTCCCAACCTGGGATAACTGATTCTAATGCTCTGTTTTTTACTATATCCTTAAACCAATCTTCATTTTCTAATGAGTAAACTGCTTCTGATTGCGCTAATGTTGTAGCAAATCCTCTATTTATATTTTCTGAAATTGCTGGTGCTGTTCCTGTTGCTAGCGCATTTTGTATTCCAGCTTCTGATGATGGTGTTTCAGGCATTTGTTGAACTTCAAGTTTTACAACCTTATCACCTACTTTAGTATTAGTTGCATTAAATGCTTCTGCTTTGCTTGTCCAAAAATCATATTGTACCTTTTGTGGTGCTGTCCAAAAACTAACAGTTACAGTTTCTCCAGTTGAAGATGTGTTATCCTTCTTTAAACCTGCGCATCCTACTAATGAAGTAACCATCATTGTAGATAAAGCTAATGCTGAAATAATTTTAGTAATTTTACTCATAAAAAAATCCTCCCTTTATTTTTTTAATTATTTTCTTTTTACAAGCTTTAATTAATTTAATAAATACTTTAATTTTATAAATATATCATGCTAAAAGCTTTACAAAATCTTTTTGTAAACCTTTCAATTATTATTTTAAATTTAATTTACTTTAATTACAACGTAAATTAACTTTAATTTTTGAATTTTTTTATATTTATTTTTAAAGTAAAATTTTATGATTCTATCTTTAATTTATATCCTAATGTAATTTCCTTAAAAATAAAAAAAGTGTAAATATAACTTGCTTTTTCCTAGAAATCTCTAGAGTTATGCAATATCATATTCACACTTCTATTATTCAATGTTATTATATTATTAAAAAGCCTGCTCCTCTAAGTCCTACATCATCACCTATTTCTGCAATTCTTATATCCACAGAATCTTTATTAGTTTCTAACTTAATATTAGACTATTGGGTAACTTTTTAAAACTTTAATTTTTCCTTTTATTTTGTAGTTTCCTAAGGTTGCTGGAATTAAAAAGCTATCTCCCATTTTTATATTTTCTAAAAAATCTTGTCCTTCAATTGTACCTTCACCTTCAACACAAGTATACATATCAAATTTATCTTCATTAGTTTTATCCATATATTCCTTGTCTATTGATATTTTTTCTATTCCAAAATACTGATTTTTACAAAGAATACATTTTGAATATCCTTCATATTTAATTTCTTCATTATCACTTAAATTCTCACATTGAAGATCAAAATTAATAACATCAAGAGCCTTCTCAACATGTATTTCTCTTGGTCTTCCATAATCATAAACTCTATAAGTTACATCACTATTTTGTTGAATTTCTGCTATAATAACTCCTTCACAAATAGCATGTACTAAACCACTATTTATTAAAAAACAATCTCCCTTTTTAACTTCAATTTTATTTAAATATTCTTCTACATTATTATTTTTTATAGCTTCTTTAAATTCTTCTTTAGTGCAATCCTTTGTTCCAACTATTAAAGAAGCACCTGGTTTTGCATCTATAACATACCAAGCTTCAGTTTTACCATAATCTCCTTCATACTTTGCTGCATACTCATCACCTGGATGAACTTGTACTGATAACTTTTCTTTTGAATTTATTAACTTAATAAGTAAAGGAAACTTTTCTAAGGTGACTTTATTACCAACTAAAGCATGCCCATATTTTTTTATTAAATCATCAAATCTAATTCCTTTAAATTCTCCATTTTCAACTACGCCTGTTCCATTTGGGTGACAAGCTATATCCCAGCTTTCTCCTATTTCTCCTTCTGGCAAATTAGTTCTGAAGCTTTCAAAATCTCTTCCGCCCCAAATTTTTTCATAATATAAGTTTTCAAATTTAATTGGATACATAAAACTCCTCCCATAAAATATGTCTTTACATCTATAATTATATATCTTTTCCTTAATTTGCAAGTATAAATTTTTCAATACATTCTGAAACAGATGAAACTATATATGTTGCATGTTTTTTTAGCTCAGCTTCAGCATAATAAAAAGTAAAAGAATTTTTTACAGCTTCAAACATACTAACATCATTCCATGAGTCACCTATAGCATAAACATTATCTTCTATAATTTCTTCTTTCTCTACTAAAGCCTTCAAGGCAGATCCTTTAGAACATCCTACCGGAACTATGTCTATATATTTATCATTTCTATAAGCAATAATATTATCTCCATATTTTTTATTTATATTATTTTTAAGAGTTTCAATTTCACATATTTCCTTAATAGGACTATAAACAGTAATTAAGCTTATTTTATCATCTATTTCTCCTAAAGAATTAACCCTTCTCTTAACAGGATATGGTAAATCATCACCCTCTGTTAATATATATGTCATATATCCTGATTCTAAAGAAATAAAAGTATTATCTTCAAATACATCTTTAAGAATCTTTTCTATATTATCTTTTTCAATAAACTTTTGCTCAATGACATTTCCTAATGAATCTACAATTAATGCTCCATTTAATAAAATATAATAATCTGCAATTATATTGTTTTCTTCTTTTAACATTCCTATTCCATTATAAGGTCTTCCTGTTGAAATCACTAATAAATTTTCTTCTTTTTCAAATTTATAAACAGACTTACTATTTTCTTCAGTAACCTTATTATCTTTTAATAAAGTTCCATCTAAATCTGTAGCTAATAATTTTCTCATTCTCCCCTCCATTAATATTATAATTTCCTCCAATTATTGTATCATATTTGTATAAATACTAGAATATAATACTAGGAATTAAAAATAATTTCCTTCAAATAATAATATTATAAGGAGGGATTTATATGAAAAATATCGAGAACAATAAAAATGCTTATTTACCTGAAGAAAGAACTGGCTATGCTCCAGAACCACATACTTTAATTAGTCATGGTAAACTAGAAGGTCCATCATCACCTTTGCCAAGCACTGTAGAAGATCCAATAGTTGTAAACAATATCTCTAATGCAGAGTTTGATTATACAGAGCAGCCAGATTCTTATTGGATCAATGATATTTAATAATTTCTAGGAGGAATGTAATATGGCTAAGTCTAATAATAGAAAGCACAAAACAGATGGAACTATTCCTATGAAAAGTAAAAATGTTGCAACACCAATAAATTCAAATAATATATCAACTTCATTTTATAGCTACCCAAATAAGTCAGAAGTTGCTAGAAAAAGTAAAACCAATCAATTCTATTAATAAGAAATAATTATTTTAGATAACCACTTAATTATCTTATTTTTTTCATCGATAATTAAAGTGGTTATCTTTTTTATTTATTCAATAAATTTTAAACAACACCCTTGGAATTTCCTATATAAATGAGTTAAGTGAAAACTCTACCTATAACTACCTTAGTAGTAAATTACTAATTACTACTAATAATGTACTTGAAAGAAAAACAATTTTTCTTGTTAATTATTTCTACCATTCATCATTCTATTTCTTGATCCATCACATTATCTATTTACTTGATTTCCTGCAATTTTCTCATCACTTGCTAAATCAATTAAATATCTTTCTTTCTCTAAATATAATTTCATTACTTTACTAATTTGTTTCTCATCCTCTACTATAAGTAACCTCTCCATATTTCCTACATAAATATATACCCATTTATTAATTAAATGCTTTCTATTATTATCTCATTATTATTATTCAAATGGAAATCTTATAGCTAATTCTGCTAGAGTAAAATTAATTTCATCTTCAGTGGCATAAGAGTTATTGCCAAAAAATAATCCAGGATGATTTTCTAATCTATTTAGTATAAACAAAATATAATAGTTTAAAGGAGATATATTAATTACATTGGTATATAGAGAAAGAATTGCATTGTTATTTGATATTACTATTATTAGTTCTGGATTATAGTCCACTGTTATATCTGGCTTATTTTCAAGAGTAGTATTAATAAAATCATTAGCGGCTTCATTATTATGAATAGTATTTTCTTTGTTATGCTTTATATTTCCAATCTCAACCTCATTTATATATAACCCTACTAAAAAAGTATCCAAGCTAATTTGTAAATTAGTTTGTACATTTGAACATCCAAGTGAATAACAACCTGTTGTGGAATTATCAATTTGTGAATTTGTACTTATAAAATAAAACACTCTATTATTATTTTTAAAAATTAATTCACCATCTTTAATTATGGGATTAGAATTCCCTAATAATTCACTACAAGGTGGAACTTCTCCACCAGCAAATGGATTACAATTATCTTTACTCACTTATATCATCACAACCTTAAGAATTACTCTATATAAATTTATAATAAGTATTCATACCAATATATTCTATTTGTATTAATATTTATGTATAATTAAATTATAAACTATACTTTATAGAAGGATTGGAATTTTAATGGAAACAAAATATTTGATAGTCATATCTTTTGATGCTGTATCATCAGAGGATATTAATAAACTAAAGAAATTAAATAATTTTAAATACTTAATAGATAATGGAAGCTTAATAACAAATGTTGAAAGTGTATACCCTACTTTAACCTATCCTGCACATGCTACAATTATGACAGGAAGGTATCCTAAAAATCATGGGATAATTAATAATACTTTAAATAAATTTTCTGATGTAAATCCAAATTGGTATTGGTATAGGAAGTATATTAAAGCAACTACATTATATGATTTAGCTTATGAAAAGGGCTTAACTACTGCTGCTTTATTATGGCCAGTTTCTGGACGCAGTAATATAACTTATAACTTAACAGAAATTTTTGCTCCAAAGCCATGGCAAAATCAATTAGTTATGTCAGCTCTATCTGGAAGTATTAAATATCAATTAGATTTAAATAAGCGTTTTGGTCACTTAAGAAAAGGGTTATCTCAACCTGCTTTAGATAATTTTGTACATGAATCAGTAAAATATACTATTTCTAAGTATAAGCCTAATTTATTACTTATTCACTATACCGACGTTGATACTAATAGGCATTACCATGGATATAATAGCAAAGAAGCTAATGATGCTTTATTTAGACATAATGAAAGATTGGGAGAGATAATAGATACTTTAAAGAAAGCAAATATCTTTGAAGATAGTACTATTGTAGCTTTAGGAGACCATAGTGCCTTAGATGGTGATTATATGATCAGGCTTAACTCTTTATTTAGACAGGCTGAATTAATTAAAGTTAATAAAAAAGGAATAATTAAATCTTACAAGGCTGTGGCTAAAAGCTGTGATGGTTCTTCTTATGTATATTTAAAGAATAAAAATGATACTGAAACTTATAAGAAAGTTACAGAATTATTAGAAAGCCTTAAAAATAGCAAGGATTCACCTATTGATTTTATCTTAACCTCAGAGGAAGCTGAAAAAGAAGGGGCTGATCCTACTTGTAGCTTTATGGTTGAAGGTAATAATAATTTTTATTTTGTTGATGAAGCTTTAGGAAGTGTAATTGAAAAGGTTAAAGAAAAGGAAATTGGAAAGATATCTCATAGAACTAAGGCAACTCATGGATATCACCCTAAAAAGCCTAATTATAACACCTTCTTCTTGGCTTATGGCAAGGGTATTAAAAAAGGATTAGAGATTAATGGTGGTAAGCTTATAAATCATGGTCCTACTCTTGCTAAAATTTTAGGTGTTAACTTTGGAGAAACTGACGGAAAAATTGAAGAAGGAATTTTTGAGTTATAGATAAATGCAAATTATTTTATAGAATCTGAATTATACTTATAAGTTATGGAGGGAATATATGAAAAGTTTAACGAAACAGGAAAAGAGTTGGGTATTTTATGATTGGGCTAATTCTGCTTATTCAATGACCATTACCTCTACTGTATTACCTATTTATTTTAAATCAGTTGCAGAAGCTGGAGGTATGTCTGCTTCAAACTCCACAGCTCTTTGGGGCTATACAATTTCTTTTTCTACAATGATAGTATCCTTACTTGCCCCAATTCTAGGTACTATTGCAGATTATAAAGGAAATAAGAAAAAGTTTTTTAAGTTTTTCTTTAGTATTGGTGTATTATTTACAACTTTACTTGCTTTTATTCCAGAAAATAATCCTATTTTATTGTTAATATGTTATGGATTTACCTTAATTGGATTTTCCGGAACTAATATTTTCTATGATGCATTTTTAATAGATGTCACTAACAAGGATAGAATGGATAAAATTTCATCCTATGGCTTTGCTCTTGGATATATTGGAAGTACAATTCCATTTATAATTTCAATAGCAGTTGTTTTACTTGCTCAAAAGGAAATTCTACCTATAAGCCTTCCTCTTGCATGTAAAATTACTTTTTTAATTACGTCTATTTGGTGGCTTATATTCACTATTCCTATACTTAAGAATGTAAATCAAATATATTATGTTGAACCTGAAAAGAATCCTGTAAAAAAATCTTTTAAGAGATTATTTTCTACACTTAAGGCTATTAAAAGTCATAAAAATATATTCTTATTTTTAATAGCATACTTCTTCTATATAGATGGTGTAGATACTATTATAGGTATGGCTTCCTCCTATGGAACAGACCTTGGGATTTCTATGGTATCCTTACTTATAATTCTGCTATTAACTCAGTTTGTAGCTTTCCCATTTACAATTTTATATGGTAAGCTATCTGAAAAGATTGGTGCTAAAAAACTACTTTATGTTGGAATAATTACCTATACTATAATATGTATCTATGCATATTTTATAAAAACTACCATAGACTTTTGGATATTAGCTATGGCAGTAGGCTCTGCTCAAGGTGGTATTCAAGCTATTTCTAGATCCTTCTTTGGAAAGATGGTACCTAAGGAAAATGCAAATGAATTTTTTGGTTTCTATAATATCTTTGGAAAGTTTGCAGCTATTATGGGCCCATTACTTATGGCTATAATAACTCAAGCAACTGGACAAACTAGAAATGGAATTTTAAGTTTAATTCTTTTATTTGTTATAGGATTTATTTTCTTAATAAAGGTTAAAGAAGAAATTTCTTAAAGTAAAAGTTGATGAGGAATAATTAATTAGTTTATTATCCTAGAAACACATAAAGGAGCTGTTCACTATTTTTTAGTGCTACAGCTCCTTCTTTAATATATATTTAATTTATGGGCTTATACTTAATCTTATATTAATAAATCATAACATTTCACAAATTGCATAAAATTATGCAAATAATTTATATTTTTTAATGAAATTCTCTGAAAACTATACTCATTTCTTTAAATATATCGTATATTATTGCTAAGTAGAATATTTTTTTTAATTCTACTATAAATTTTTTTAAAGAATAGGAGGAATGATTTGTGAAAACAAAAAAGAAGAAAAATGACTTTGAAGAAATCATTAAAGAAAAGAAATCTAGGAGTAAGCAACCAAAGTACAGAATTACTAAATTATCAGTGGGCGTAGTTTCTTGTATAATAGGATGGACAATGTGCTTTGGTAATACTGGCATTGTAAAAGCAGAAGGAATTCAACCTAATGCAATTGTACTAAATAGTGAAGAAAGTACAAGTGAACCTGAAACAATTACAACCGAGGATCCAGCTAAAGAAAATAATACTACAGAAGCAAAAATTAGCGATGATGAGAAAGCTAAGGTTATTAATGCAACTGTAAGTGCACTTAAATCTATTGACTATGATACTAATGAAAAAATTTCTGGTAAGCTAGCATCAAAACAATACAGAATGACTGAAATACTATATAAAAAAGTAGATATATTTAAAAAGACTGGTAAAAGAATTGCAGATATAACTGATGCAGAAGCAATAGCAGAACTTAATAAGGAAAATCCAGAAGTAGAATTATATAGAAATACCTTTAAAGATATTCAAAAGGATATTGAAAGTGTTATTAGCAAATTATTAGATACTTCTTCTACTTTAGCTACTAACCGCGAAAAAAATTCAGAATATTACGTAAATAAAATAACTAGTAAAAAAGAAGAATTATTGTTAGGCTTAACTTATATAGATAGACTTTACGATTTTAAATTTGGTGATAAAAATCTTAAAGATATATTAATTTATAATCCAAGTACATATGGAAAAACAGTAGATCCTATAGATTGGTTAATTGAAGTTGGTTCTTTAACTGGAGCAGACTATCAGTTTTCAAATAACTTAAACACATTTAACAAAATTTTTGTTGGAAAAATTACAGATGACAGATCATTAACTGCTTTCTTAGAATCAAACAAAAATAAATTTATACCTAACAAATCTATGAATGAGTGGTTTAAAGAAGCTAGTAAGGCATTTATCGTAGAAGGACAATCAAAAGAAAATCCAAATATAAATGTTGGATTATATACAAAATTAGCTTCTGAGGAAAGAACAAAATCTCATATCCTACCACTCTTAACAGTACCTGAAAATAGTATTTATGCTATTTCTAATTCAGCTAGTATAACTTATGGATTAGTAGATACCTATGTTAATCGTAATCTAGAAACTTCTAACCCTAATTTATATAAGGAAAAAATTAAAGAATTTGAAGAAAAATTAAAATCAGCATCTGATTCTCAAAGTGAATTTATAGATTTTTGGTATAGAATTGGAAAAGAAAATCTTCATGGATTATTAAAAACTAATAGAATTGTTGTTGATAGTCATAGATTATATACTGATTCTTATTCTTATAATACTCAGAATGAATGGTCACCTAAATCAGGAGATAAAGCTTCCATTGGAATAAAGGAATTTATTGTTCCACTTAATATGTATGGCAATTACTTACAAGCTGATGGACAAGCAGAAGGAACAGGAATTAGATTCTTCTTAGCAAAAGCATTGGAGGAAAGAGGTCTTTCTACATATACTCATGAAATGACACATCATTTAGAAAAAAGTGTTTGGATGAATAATTTTGGAAAACGTGATGGATTAGACTCGGAATTCTATGCAAGAGGATTATATGAATCTTATTACTTAAATGATCCAATATTTAATATTAACTTAATTTTTAATAAGGAAAGTGATGACAGATACCAAAATTCTTCCCCAACTCGTTTCCAAGACGAAAACGATGTACAACAATATATGAAGGGGCTATTTGATGTATTGTATACATTGGATTATGCTGAAGCAGATGTAGTATTACAAAAGGATACATCAATAAAGCAAAAATGGTTTAACAAGTTAGAACAAGTAGATGGTACTAGAGTAAGATTTAATAAGGGTGAAGGAAACTCTGTACATAAGATAGATAAGTTTTCAAATATCTCTATGGAAGAAGCAGGACAATTAACTGATATAAATAGTCTTATTGATAATAATATAGTTGCTTCTAGATATGAATTTATGGGAAGAGATAGGACTGGAGTAGCAGAAAGTAATGGATATTATGTAGTACCTTTATTTTCGCCAATTTATGCAGGAGTACAAAACAACCAAGGGGTATCAGGAGATATCATTACAAGAAGGCTTTCATACGAACTTCTTGCAGAGTATGGATACTATAACGGATTAGTTCCATACATTTCTAATCAATATAAGGTTGATGCTACAAATGAAAGTAAAGTTTTATCAGATGATTATATATTAAATAAGATATTTAATGGTAAATACAAGAATATGGCAGAATTTAAGAAAGCTATGTTTGCTGAACGTATTAATAATACTGATAAATTAACTACTGTAACTATTAATTGGAATAATCAAGTACATACAATAGATAGCTTTGATAAGCTTAAGGAACTTATGACTCAAGCAGTAAATATGGATTTAGCAAATCCAAATACTTCAATAGAAGGATATAGTAGACTACAACCAAAGTATACAGAAGTTGAAAAATTGAAGGCTGCAATATTTAAAGCCTACTTAAAGAGTACAAATGATTTTGAAACTTCAATATATAAATCTCCTTCTTATTCAGAACAATATACAGTAACTGATGGAACTGTTACTAAAGAATATGGACAAACTGCTACAGAAAATGAAATTAAAAATGCTATAACTAAAAATGCACCAGATGATAAAGTTAAGAGTGTTGATATTTCAGGAGTAATTCCAACTACAGGAAAAAATAATATTATAGAAGTTACTGTTACTTATACAGATGATACTGTAGATAAAGCTAAAGTAACTTTAAGTTATAAAGATGCTTCTAATAAGTATTCACCAACAGCAAAAACAATTGAAGTGGAAAAGGGTGCAACAGTAAAAGCAGAAGATGTAATATCAAACAAGGATACTCTTCCACAAAATACAAAATATGCATGGAAGAATACTTTAAATACCAATACTGCTGGTACTATAAATGGAGTTGTAGTAATTACTTATCCAGATTCAAGTAAAGATGAAGTAACTGTAAATATAAAAGTTAATGAGCTAGTTCAATTAAAAGTAGAAACTTATGCAGAAAAATATACAGCAATTGGTGGAAATATAAATAAGGAATATGGTCAAATTGTTACAGAATATGAAATTAAGAATGCCATAATAATAGATGCACCAAAGGATAAGATAAAGAAAATTGATGTTTTAAGTAATATTCCAACTATGGGTAGGTTAAATATGGTAGAAACTACTGTAACTTATACTGATAATAGTACAGATAAGGTTATAGTAACTGTAATGTATTCAAGGGCTTCTATAAAATATCGTCCAATAGCAAAGGTAATTGAAGTTCAAAAAGGTGAAATACCAAAAGCTGAAGATATCATATATAATAAGTATAGCTTGCCAGAAGGTACAACTTATTCTTGGAAGTACACACCTAATACCTCTAAAGCTGGTTATGTAATTGTTACTGCAGTTGTTACTTATCCAGATTTAAGTACAGATGAAGTTTCTATAAATATTAAAGTTAATGACTAAATTCATTAAAGGTAGATACTACAAAGTCTTTTGATTTTAGTATTTTACATTTTTAATAAAGGAGTTGCTTAGGCAACTCCTTCCTTAATACTAATTAACTTTTTTTGCTTTTATTCCTTGTTCAAAATACTTCATAAATTTTTTAGCAACTTCTTCATGATCATACTCTTTTTCATTGATAATTTCATAAAGTGCTGCTGAAACTAAAACCCCAACTAAACTATAACTTAAAAGTTCTGGGTCCTCATCTTTTATAAAGCCACCAATTATACCAGCTTTAAATTTAGATGTGCTATTATCTATAAGAGTTTTTATTTCATCTCTAAGCATATCATTACGCTCTTCATTTCCCCATAGCTGACTTATTATAACTTTAAACAAATCCTTATTCTCATATACATATTTAAGCATTACCTTAACAGATTCTTGTATTATTTCATAAGGATTATCCATGCCTTCAGTTGCTTTTTCAACTTCTTCATGAATAAGGTTCATACCTTCCTTAATAATAAATATGAAAAGTTCTTCTTTGCTTTTAAAATGATAATATAAACTTCCCTTTGCAACACCAGCTTTTGCAACTACTTCATCCATAGTGGCACCAGTATAGCCACTTTTTGAAAAAACCTTTATGGCAGATTCAAAAATAGCTCTTTTTGTCTTATTCATTTACTCTCCACCTTCTTAGAAATTATCCTTACGGATACGATTATAATAATCTATAACATTTCTATTATACTCTTTATTAATATTAATGGAGGTTAAAAGAAAATCTGCAGTTGATTTACTCATAGCAACAGCTACATCATATAAAACTGCTATTCTTAATAAAGCTTTAACATCAGGATCATGAGGCTGAGATGTTAATGGATCCCAAAAGAAAATCATAATATCAATATCACCATTTACTATAGCCGCACCTATTTGTTGGTCACCACCCATAGGACCACTTTTAAAGCCTTCTACTTTTAAGCCTGTTTTCTCACTAATAATCTTTGCTGTAGTTCCTGTACCACAAAGTTTATGTTTGCTTAATTCTTCTTTATTTTCTTCTGCCCAGCTTAATAAGGCTTCTTTCCTATTATCATGAGCAATAAGAGCTATCTTCTTTTCAACTTCCATTGTATAATCTTCCATAATTCTCCCCCGTATCATACACATTCAATTTATACTATTAATAAAATTATACATAAATGAAAATTAATTTACAATGGTATTAGGTTCATATAATAACTACTATTTTAAGCTTTCCTTTATCCTTTGGAATTAAATTGTTATCTTGCTTTTCTCCATTTATAAAAATACCTTTTTCCTTGCCTCTTCTAATTAATATATTATAATCTTCTAATTTATTTTTAATGTTTATTTCATATTCCTTCCACTCATCTGGTACACAAGGCTTAATAATATAGCCCTTTCCTTCTACCTTTTTTAAACCTAAAATATCTTCTATACCTACCTTATACATCCAACCAGAAGCTCCAGTATACCAGCTCCAGCCTCCTCTTCCTCCATGAGGCTCTTTAATATAAACATCTGCACACATTACATAGGGCTCCACCTTATACCTTCTTGCTTCTAATTCTGTATTAGAATGATTTATAGGATTTATCATATTGTAATACTTCCAAGCCTTACTTCCCATACCTAGCTTTGTTAGTGCAAGGATTACCCAAACAGCAGCATGAGTATATTGACCTCCATTTTCCCTAACTCCTGCAACATAGCCTTTAATATATCCTGGTTCCAATGAAGACTTATCAAAAGGTGGTGCTAATAATTTAATTAAACCTTTATCTTTATCCACAAGATATCTATCTACAGCTTCCATAGCTTCTATTGCTCTTTCTTCTTTTGCAGCCTTTGAAATTATAGCCCAACTTTGAGCTATAGAATCTATCTTACACTCATCATTTTCTCTTGATCCTAAAGGCTTACCATTATCAAAATAAGCTCTTCTATACCAGCCTCCATCATCCCAAGCTTCCTTTTCTAGATTTTCTTTTATAAATCCCTTAAAGCCTTCATATTCCTGTGATTTTTCAATATCATTTTTATATCTGCAAAGTTCCTCAAAGCCATCTAGTATCTTATATAAAAACCAGCCAACCCATACACTTTCTCCCTTACCCTTATTACCTACAGTACTCATGCCATCATTCCAGTCACCACTGCCCATTAAAGGTATATTATGATTTCCAAATTTTAATCCTCTATCTATAGCTTTTAAACAATGTTCATAAATACTTCCTTCTTTATTTGATACATTAACTATAGTATATCTTTCATCCTCTCCAGATTTTAATGGCTCATCTTCTAAATATGGAGCTTTTTCATCTAAAATACTATAATCTCCGCTTGACTTAATATATTCAATAGTAACATAAGGTAACCATAATAAATCATCAGAAAATCTAGTTCTTATTCCAGAATTAATAATTGGATGCCACCAATGCTGAACATCACCTTCTAAATATTGTCTAGATGCACTTCTTAATATTTGTTCTCTAGTTATAGATGGGTTTAAAATTCCTATAGACATAGAATCTTGAAGTTGATCTCTAAATCCATAAGCTCCACCACTTTGATAAAAAGCAGTTCTTGATAAATATCGGCAGCTTAAGGTTTGATACATTAACCAACCATTTAAAAGATAGTCCATAGAAGAATCTGGTGTCTTAACTTGTATATTTCCTAGGAAATTTGACCAATATTCTTTTACTTCCTCTAAGGCAGTATAAACATTTTCTATAGCCTTATATTTATTTATTTTTTCTTCTATTAAGGCTTCCTCTTCTTCTTCACCTAATAATATAACTACTTCCTTTTCTTCTCCTGCCTCTAAATAAATATTTAATTGAGAAGCTAAACATGGATCATAGATGCTTCCAGATAAATTATTTAAATTACTTTCACTTAAAGCCTTTGGATTACTTAAATCTTCACCTACTCCAATAAAGCTTTTTCTATCACCAGTGAAAATTTGATTTTCTTCTCCTTGTATAGATAAATAAGCCTTTAGCTTACCAAAATATTTAGAATATGGATTAATGCCATAAATATAATTATCTTTTTTCTTAGTACTTATATATTTAGAACTTCCATAGTTATATACTCCAAGTACTAATTGTGCGTAGTAAAATAAAGATAAATTTCTATCACTACTTGATAAATTTTTAAGCTTTACCTTACATATTTTTAACTTTTCATTATTTGGAGTAAATACTTGAAGCTCACCTTTAATGTTATAAGCTGTATGCTTAAAAGTAGAGTATCCAAAACTATGCTTTACAATATATTCTCCACCATCTCTAACAGGCATAGGAGTAATTGTAAAATAAGCACCACTTGCATTATCTCTAATATATAAAGCTTCACCACTTGGATCAATTACCCAATCGTTACTCCAAGGTGTTATTTTATTTTCTCTACTATTTCCACACCAAGTATAAGTAGAACCTACTTCAGAAATATGGAAACCAAAATCTTTATTAGAAATTACATTTATCCAAGGAGCAGGGGTATTTGCATAATCCTTAAGCTTAATAACATAACTTTTATCTTTTTTATTAAAGCCTCCATAACTATTAAAGAAATCTAAGTCTAATTCTTCCTCTAACTCTTCATTAAAAGCAACTAAAGACTCTTTAAAATCAAAGGACTTTTCATAATTATCTATATTAGTATTTTCTTTAAATTCATTAGTATCTAAAGCTTCTTTAAATAGTTCTTCTTGAATTAATTTTTCAGTTTTTAGGTTATCTTTTTTCTTTCCAAAACTCTTAATATAGTCTCCTTCATTAATATTAACCTTTATTCTATTTATAGGTGCTACTGCTTCGCTGTTTTTATATTTATCATAATTATAATTAACAGCTTCAATTAATTGCTTTGATAAATTGCCCTTTTGTGAATCAATATATATCCTAGAAATTCCTATTAAAAAGTCTCTTACTTCTTCATTCATAGTAGCTTTATTATGAATAAATAATCCACCTGATTTATTTATATATTCTCTTTCTAAGGAATTATTAATTGTTGATATAATATGTTTTTGAAGGGGCTCTTCATAGGAAACTTCTTCTTCATTGTAAATTATCAAATCACATTTAATTCCCTTATTTCTAAAGTAGTAATGCATATTAATTGTTTGTCTTAATAAATCAATATCTTCTTCACTATAAATAACTAATAAAATTATAGGCAAATCTCCAGATATTCCATATGCCCATAAGTTTTCTTGATTCATGCTAATATTTTTTATATAAGCTTCTCTATTTTTTCTACCACTATGTAAATAAAGTAAATATGCTGCTAAGCTTTGATAGATGTTAGCTTGTGCTGACCTAATTCCTATATGCTTAAGCTCTAATGAATTTGAATAATTATAGGCATCTAAAGATTTTTCAATAATAGGAATGTCCTTATACTTATCTATTAAGCTTAAAACTTCTTCCTTTGACTCTCCTACCCCTGTTAAATAATATATACTTTCTTCTTCACCTGGTTTTAAGGTAACTCTGCATCTAATACTCATAATTGGATCTAATACCGTTCCAACAGTATTTTGTAGTGGTGCATCATTATCCATAACCTTTGGTGATTTTAAATTTCTATTTCTTCCAATAAAGTTTAGCCTTGAGGTTTCATAAGTTATATCTCCTTCAAGGTCTTTATTACTAACTAAATTATGAAAAATATAATGAGTTATAGCACCTTCTGCTCTTGGCCTTCTATTTCCAATTAATGCTTTTACTTCCTCATCATATTCTGTACTTATAAAAAGATTTGAAAAACTTGGATGAACAGCATCACCTTCAAAGGATTGAAGTGTTACTTCTAAATAACTAGTTATCTCTAGTGTTCTTTGCTTTTCTCCATTATTTTTTAAGGTTATTTTTCTAAATTCTAGGTTATCTTCACTTGATAACATAACTTCATATTTTGTACTTATATTTCCATCATTTCTTTCAAACCTTGCCTTATCTAAGGTAAACTCAACTAAGTAATCATCCTGTTCTTCTTTACAAGGTTCATAGGTAGCACTCCAATAATCATTAGAATTTAAATTTTTTATATAGAAAAACATTCCACTAGAATCAGAAGTGCTGTCACCCTTCCATCTGTAAACTGTCATATCATTTATCTTAGAATATCCACTGCCGCTATCTGAAATCATAGTTGAATAACTTCCATTTGAAAGTAATAGAACCTCTGGATTTTCTTTTTTACTTCCCTTAAATACTCTTGGTATAAATTCTTCTCTCTCAACTATTTTTTTATTATAAGTACTCACATCTACATCTCTATCAAATACTATATACTCTGGAACTTTTTCCTTTAATAATATTTCTGCTGATTTAATTTCTGGTATATTATGAAATCTTTCTTTTAATATATTGTTATTTATTACATTATCTAAGGCTAAAAGAGACATACCTAGATGATGAACCATATAACATCTCACTTCTTTAGAATTATCTTTTCCTTCACTATAATCTATTGCTTCAATAAAACCATATCTTCCATAAGCATTTATATCATATAAATTTTTTAAATTTTCTAATGAAGCTTTTGTATCTAAGGGTAAAGTCATAATAGATGAATATGGAGAAATTACTAATTCTTCATCAAGACCTCTCTTTAATCCAATTCCAGGTACACCAAAAGCTTTATATTGATATACTTGATTAAGATCAAATACATAATAAGCTGATTCTGATATACCCCAAGGCACATCTTTTTTATCTCCATAAGTTCTTTGAGCCTTAATAACTGAAGAATAAGTTAATGACCAAATAGTATTGTTGAAGGACTTCATAATTTGATAGGGCATAAAGTATTCGAACATTGTTCCACTCCAGGATGCAAGAGTTTTAAAGCCAAAAACCTTACTTATATTTCTATTTAAGTTATACCAATGTTCCTTTGGAATTTCTCCCCTAGCTATTGTTAAGAAGGATGTTATTCTAGATTCTGAGGCCATTAAATCATAATAAGAATTTCCTAATGAGTTTTCTTCTACATTGTATCCAATAGAAAATAATCCTCTATCCTTGTTATATAGAAAATCAAACTTCATATCCTCCATAATGCTTTCAATTTCTGATGCTAAAACTATTAATCTTTCATCAAATTCTTTTAACTTAATTATTTTTTTATCTAATATTTCTTTATATTCTTCACCTGAAGCTTCCTTAATATCTTCTAATATATCTATTATTTGAAGTAAGGTTGGAACCTTATAATTCTTTAAAGACTCTATAACTATTTTTTCTATCCCCTCAAAAATAAAATCATAGAAATCTATTTTAGCTTCAATTTGCTTTTGTAATTTTCTAAGCCAATACTTTTCCTTATCTTTATTTTCTTCTAAGTTATCATCAAAACTTTCTAATCTTGCTTTCACTTTAGTTAATTCTTCTTTTAATATATTTTTATATTCTCTTATATCTATATCATCTGGAATACCATCATAAAACTCTTCTTTATCATCTTTTCTTACTAATTCATAAGTATCCTTTAAAGCTAATATTTCTTTTTCTCTAATTATTGATTTATTTCTAAAACTCTGAATTTCTTCCTTAATTATCCACAGGCAACCTAAAAGATTTCCACTATCAACTGTGGATACATATCTTGGCCATAGGGATAACTTTGTTTTTGTATCATACCAATTTAAATAGTGTCCCTTATATTTTTCTAAATTTCTCATTCCATCTATACTAAGCTCAAGTCTATATATAACTTCACCTATAGATAAATACCCTAAATCATAAGCAACAATATTACTTATTAATCCCATTCCAATGTTAGTTGGTGATGTTCTATGAGCTATTCCTTTATAGGGCTTTTCTTGATAATTATCTGGTGCTAAATAATTATTTTCTTCATTCACAAAGTCCTCGTAATATGCCCAAATCCTCCTTGATATTTCTCTTAGGAAGTCTTCCTCTTCAATTTCTAACCTATCTTTAACTATTATTTCTTCCTTGGATATTTTGCAGGCTATAAATGGAGATAAAGCCCATAATATAGCAATAGGTATTGTAATTACTATTATTCCATAAGAATTTAAAAAGCTTAAAATCAATGTTATTACAGCTATAACTACACTTATCCACATTTTCTTGTAATACCATGAATAAGTAGTTTCAACTGATGATTCTACCTTCTCTGCTGTTTTCCATTGAAGTAAATTTTTCTTAGATACAGTTAATCTATATAAACTTCTAAATATTGCATCTAACATTAAATAAGCTTGATATGGTATAAAGCTTATTATTAATATAATTTGTCTTAAGTTTTTAAAGCTGCCCATTAATTTTCTTTTTGGCGTTACTACAAAATCTGTAACTGTAAAAACTAAGGGTATTATAATTGCTAAAAATAACAAAACCGCTATTTGTATTGCATTACTTAAAATAGTTAATGTTGCAATAAAGCCAATTAAAAGACTAGGAGCAAGTAAGCTTCTTCTTAAATTATCCAATATTTTCCACTTAGATAGTAATGATAATTTTTTAAAAAATAAAAAGGTAGATAGCTGCCAATCTCCTCTAACCCATCTATGTAATCTTAATGCACTAGCTATATAGCTTGATGGATAACCATCTACTAACTCAATATCAGTAACTAAAGCGCATCTTGTTAATAAGCCTTCAATTAAGTCATGAGATAAAACTTTATTATCTTTAATTTCATCCTTTAAAATACTATAAAAGCTATTAATTTCTATTATCCCTTTCCCTGTAAATATTCCTTCATTAAATAAGTCCTGATATATATCTGATGAAGCTATAGAGTAAGCATCTACCCCTGAATCCCCTGCAAATATCTCTGAAAAGTATGTTTTGTGTTTATCTTCTAAACTAACGCTTATCTTTGGTTGCATTATACTGTAGCCTCTTACTACTTTGCCATCTTTAACATAAGGCTTATTTAAAATATGGCTCATAGCAGATATTAATTTTCTTGCACTCCCTATAGGTAAAAAGGTGTCACTATCTAAAGTAATTATGTATTTTGAATCTATTAAGTTACTTATATCACTACTTATTATATTGTAACTTGTATTTTTATCACCTTTAATTAAGGCCATAAACTCCATAAGTTTTCCTCTTTTTCTTTCATAACCCATATATATATCTTCACATTTATTAAATTGTCTTTTTCTATTTAAAAAGAAAAACTTATTATTATCTTTTGAATATTTATTATTTAAGTTATTTGCAAGCCTTATTCCTTCTTCATTAATAACCTTATCTTCTACTTCTATTTCTTTTTCACTATCAGATAAATCTCCAAGTAATGCAAAGGAAATATTATCATCTCTATTTCCTAAATAATAAACTTCTAACTTTTTCATTAGATTTCTTACATCTCTACTATCACTTAGTATAGCTGGAATAACTACAATAGTTTTCTCATTATTAGGAACTCCATTGGAATAATTCATCTTTGGAATAAAGGTAACTCTTGTGATTTTTGCCATAAACCAATTATATAAAGCAATTACTATTTCACTTGAGGGAATTAGCATTAATATAAAAGCAAATATATATTGAGAAAGACTAAAAGTTAAAGGAATAAAATAAGTTAATAAAAGAATTACTAAATCTACTGCTATAGTTCCAATTAATATAGATAATATATAAGCACCTTGAGATAACCTTCTATTTATATTTTTATTTAAATGAAATCTTTTTAAAAGTTCTTCTAAGCCATCATCAACTATGTAATATCCAATATGTTTTTTGAAGATATCTTTATTATCTAAATGTAAGCTACTAAGCTCTAAAGCTGTTTTTATTAAATCAATTTCACTTATATTAGTCTTTCTTGAAATTTCTTCAACTCTATGCCTATAGTAATCCTTAGTTTGAAAATCCATTTCATTATAAATATTTGATGGATCTTCCATTAATAACTTTTCAGCCTTAGAAGTTAAATTGAAGAATCTTTTCCAATTAACTGAATCCATTATTCTTAAGGAATTTATATTACTTCCTATAGAAGTTGCTATAGCTCCTTCTTTTATATGTTCTTTTATTATTTCTTTGTCAAAGCTACTATTTTTATTTCCCTTTAATCTTTTTAAAGCAAATTTGTATATTCTTTCATCTTCTATAGAATTATCTCTTAAAATAGTAAAAAATTTATCTATAAATTCAGGTGAAAACAATCCATCATGTAAGCTTTCGGAGTCCCCCATATAATTATCTTCAAGTTTTTCTTCTACCTTATGTTCTTTATTTCTTAAAGGATATTTATCTTCTAATTTTTTTAGTATTCCTTCTAAATTATTTTTTTCATAATTAGATATAACTAAATTTGCTAGTTCTTTAGCACCAAGTCTTTGCTTTTGAAGGACTACCATATCATTAATGATTAAAGCAAGATTAATGATTAAAGCTATTCTTAGCATTAATGGAAATGCCCATAACTCACCAATTGTAAAATCTTCTTCTTGATTATTAATAAATCTTACACAATCTTCTTCAGTTACAACATTATTATTTATTTCAATATAGTCCTTTGCTAAGGAATAAATTCTTGGATAGCTAAAATCCTCAATTTCTATATTAGGTAAATTCTCAAAATAACTATAAGGCAAGTTATGCTTTATAGTTTTAAATTCCTTTTCAATTAGATAAATATTGTCTAAAAGCCACTCCGCTGATGGAATAATATCTTCCCCCTGCTTTACTAACTTATTTAAATATTTATGATTATGAAGAATTCCCTTAAAAGCATCATTTAGTTCAATTAGTACAGTTTTTCTAACTTTTCTTATTGCTTCATCCTTCACAAATAATTCCCCTTTCTTTTAGGCCTAATAAATTATATAAAATTATTATTTGCAAAAATATGAAATATTAATCATATAGAATTTAATGATTTTAAAGTATAAATATCATAAACATTTATTGACAATAGAACTACCTTGTATTACATTATAGTTAGGTACTATGTATTACAAAGTAGTCTGGGAGGTTAATATGATTTCATCACAAATGTTAAAAGGAACACTAGAAGGCTGTATCCTAGGTATAATAGACAAAAAAGAAACCTATGGTTATGAAATATTACAAAAGCTTATTGAGTATGGATTTGGTAAAATTGCTGAAGGAACTATTTATCCCTTGCTTTTAAGACTTGAAAAAAACGGGTTTATTTTAGCTACTTTTAGACAATCAGATCAAGGACCAAAGAGAAAATATTATAGTTTAACACAAGATGGTAAAAGTGAGTATTTAAAATTTATTGAAAGCTATAATGAGCTTACTAATGCTGTAAACACATTATTAGCAGATAATAAAGGGGAGAATTAATAATGAATATTAAGACTAAAAAACTACTAAAAGAAAATAATAAATTTGAAAAAAACTTAAGTAAAGAAAGTAATGAAATTCTTACTGATATAGTTGTTTATTTAAGAGGCTCTGCTATTTCTGAATATCATCAAGAAGAAGTAAGACGTGATATATCACAAATGCTTTTTGATGGTGAAAAACGTAATGAAAGTGTACGTGATATTATTGGAGAAGATTATAAAAGCTTTTGTGATGAAATAGTTAAATCTTTTCCTCCTCGAAGTAAAAAAGAAAGATTTTTAGAATGGTTAAGTACTATTTTACAAAGTTCTAGTATATTATCACTTATTTGGCTTTGTTCCTCAACTCTTACAGCTATTCTAGGTAAAAACTCTACATTTTCTATATATAAACTTCCATTAACCTTAGGGCAAATTATTACTGGAATTTTTATAATATTTTTCTCTGTTTCTATTTTTGGTTATTTCTGTAAAACAGCTTTTGATAAGTCTAAAGAAATAAATAATGTAAAAAGCTTCTTTATAGCTTGGCTAATACTATTTATAATTTCTTGTATTTTTCTCTTAATAAATTACTTCTTAAAAACTGTATTATTTTATATTCCATTTTATATTGGAATTATTATCATAATAGTTTCTTATGCACTTTCAAAAATACTTGCTAACTTAGAATAAAGTAACTTATCACCTTTTAATATTCAAACTATATATACTTTCAAACAACTTAAAATGAAGTAATTTATTATTTTTAATATTTAACTAAAAAGATACCTATAAACATAGCATTTTAAACTTACTTAGTTTATAGGTATCTTCTTTATTTAAACTCTTTTAATTTTATTGTGCAACTTTTATATCCCATTTAACTTTTTCGTTGCTAAATATTCCATTAGCAGCATCTAATTTGTCTTGAGTATCTATTACATATGGACTATCTTTTGATCCAATTCCCTTAAATGCCATTTCATATTTTCCTTTTGTTATTGTTTTTAAGTCTAAAGTAATGAATTGAGCATCATATCCATTATTTTCTTTTCTATCTTCATATAAGAAAGCAATTTTACCATCTTTTTGAATACTCATTGTAGAATATCCACTATCTCTTTGCTGAATCATATAGAAATTATCTTGACTCCAGCCATTTATAAATCCATTAACATTTACATCATTACTAGTAAGTTCTTTATAATAAATTCCTACTCCTTTTCTTGAGTTACCTAATGTAGGAAGAGATTGTAATGCTAAATATTTGTATTCCTTAGTTGTAGTATCTTTTGCATATACTATATATGTTTCTCCATTACATGCTGATCCGTTACCAAGTGTTAGTTTCTTAAAAGAAGATTCCCATTGACCTGTAGCAAATGTTGAATCATTATAAGTGAATACATTAATATTTCTTCCAGTTCCTGTTCTACTTGTAATAACTACATTACCATTAGGTAATTCTTCTATTTTAGCTTCATCTCCATTTGGTACTGGTGAAGTAGCATTTCCTAGAAGCTTCCATGTATCACCAAAGTCATCTGAATAGATAACATAGTTTCCTCCATTTGCACTACCTTTTCCAACTAAAATTGATGTATATATTCTATGATAAGCCCCAACTTTAACATATCTTGATTGCATAATTCTACCTGAAGCTGCAAATAGTCTTGTCCAAGATAAATCTAAATCATAAATTTTCTTAGTTAAATCTTGAGGTTCAGAAAAAGTTTTTCCCCCATCCTCTGAAACAAGTTTTACTATTTTAATAGGATTTTTCCTAGTTGATACATAAGCACTATTTGCATGCCAGAATCCTTTATCTCCTGCTGCTGCAAGGATTATAACCTTATCTGAATTACGATCTGCTACTATTGCAGCATCACCAAAGCCTGAAGTTGCTGTGCTATAATTTTCTGTTAAATTTACTTGATTTGACCAAGTTACACCATTATCATTTGAAGTTTTTAATAAAAGATCTATACGATGGTTTCCTAAATCTCCAGGATTATCATACCTTAAATCGTTAACAGCTAATAATGTTCCTTCATTTGTAGTTGCAATAGCTGGTATTCTATAGAAATCATTACCATATGGATTATCCCATAAAGTTATACTTCCTTGTGGTTTTGGATAATCTGGCTCATATTCTATTGTCCAAACAGTTGCTTGAGGAGAATTACTTGTATAGGTTATATAATTTCTATCTGCTCCATAAGTTAAATATTGACCATTAGAAGTAGATTTTATTTTATACCCGTGTAAAACTTTTTCAAGTAAATAGCTTCCTTTTTCACTTCCACCATTTTTATCAGAAACAACAAATGTACTATTCTTATCTGCTAAATATCTTCCATTTCCTTTAACATACCAATTTGTTCCTGAATTCCTTAAATATAAACTATTGTTTATATTTTCAATTCTCCACGCAAATTTATCATCATAATTTACATATGTACCTTTTTGTAACCAACCTTCATTTGCTCCACCACTATCATATAATGTAGTATTCTTATCATTACTATAGATAATGTAATTGTTTACAGCATCATCTCTAACTTCTTCTATTTGCCAAACACTTGCTGCAGATGTATCATTTGTAAAAGTTATATAATTCTTATCTACTCCATAAGTTAAATATTGATTATTAACTGTAGATTTTAATTTATATCCACCCTCAACTTGTTCAAATGAATAAAGTCCTTTTGCACTTCCACCATTTTTATCAGAAACAACATTTGAGTATATGTTAACCTTCTCATTACCCTTAACATAATAATTTGTTCCTTCATTTTTTAAATAGAAACCATCTCCATCTTTTTCAATCTTCCAGCTAAAGCTCTTATCAAAATCTAAATAGTTACCTTGTCTTAGCCAGCCTTCATTAACTCCGTTATCATCATATAGTGCATTTTTTGTACTACCACTATAAATAATGTAACTTTTAGATGAATCAATAGTAGCAGTATCACTTACTGTAGCTGCTTGTACTTTTGAGAAACATAATGTCATAGTTGCTATTGCACATGCCGTGGATAAAATTTTACTGAATAATTTTTTGTTCATATATTTTCCTCCAATTATTTTATTAATGCAAAGCAAATCAGCAACTAATACACTAAATATTTTTATATATTTTTATAATACTTCACACCATTTTGCTCTTTACGTTTACATTATACTAAAAACGTTTTCATTTGTATATATATTTTTTTATTTGAAATACACTTTTTTTAAAATTTCTTTTATTTAATTTCTTCTTCCTAATTAACCTAATTTCAGCTATACTAGATACTTTTCACAATAAACAAAAACAATAAAAAGGTATGAAGTAAATCTGATGCTTCATACCTTTTTTATTTAAATATTATTAGTTATTTTTTATTGTGATATATTATTAATCCAGTTCACTTTTTCCTTGCTAAATATTCCATTAGCAGCTTCTAATTGTTCTTGAGTTTCTATTATATATGGAGTTTCTACTGATCCTATTCCCTTAAATGCCATTTCATATTTTCCATTTGTTATTGTTTTTAAGTCTAAGCTAATGAATTGAGCATCATATCCGCCTCTATTTCTATCTTCATAGAAGAAAGCAATTTTACCATCTTTTTGAACACTAAATGTAGAATATGCACTAGCTAAAGGTTGTACCATATAGAAGTTACTTTCACTCCATCCATTTACATATTCAGTAGCAGTACTTTCATTACTCTTAACTTCTTTAAAGAATATACCAACTCCTTGTCTTAAATTATTTAATGTTGGAATTGATTGTAATGCTACATATGTATATTCATTAGTTTCAGTATCTTTTGCATATACAATATATGTTTCACCATTAGTTGCTTTTCCTTTTCCAAGCACTAATGATTTTTGTTTGCTTTCCCAACTACCACTTGTATAGTTTCCGTCATTATTATATTTGAACACATTTATAAATCTTCCTGAACCTGTTCTACTTGCAAGAACAACATTTCCATTTGGTAATTCTTCTACTTTAGCTTCATCTCCATTTGGTATTGGTGAAGTAGTTCCTCCAAGAATATTCCATGATTCTCCAAAGTTATCTGAGTAAATAACAAAATTTCCTTTTCCACTAACAAGAATTGCCGCATATATTCTATAATAATCTTTAACTTTAATATATCTAGATTGCATTATTCTTCCAGATGTTACAAATAATCTTGACCATGAAGAATCAAAATTATAAATTTGTTCTGTTAAATCATTTGGTCTTGAGAAGTTTGCTCCTCCATCAGTAGACACAAAGCTTGAAACTCTAATAGGATTGTTTCTAGTAGAAACATAATTTGGGTTATCATGCCAATATCCTTTACTTCCTGTAGCTGCTAAAATTAAAACTTTATCTGATTCACGGTCTGCAACTATAGCAGCATCACCAAAGCCATAACCTGCATTGCTATAATCTTTTGTTAAATTAATTTCATTTGACCAATTTTCCCCGTTATCTGTTGAAGATTTTAATAAAAGATCAATACGATGATTTCCTAAATCTCCTGCATGATTATATCTTAAATCATTAATAGCTAATAATGTTCCGTCATTTGTTGTTGTAATAGCAGGAATTCTATAATAATTAGTTCCTACTGGATTTTCCCATAATGTAATACTTCCTTCTGGTTTTGGATATGCTGGTTCATATTCTATTGTCCAAACAGTTGCTTCAGGAGCGCTACTTGTAAATGTTACATAATTTTCATCTAATCCATATGTTAAATATTGATTATTAGCAGTAGATTTAATTCTAAATCCATGTAAAACTTTTTCAAGTAAATATGTACCCTTTTCAGCTCCACCATTTTTATCTGATACAACATATGAAAGATTATCATAGCTATGACCATTACCTTTAACATACCAAGTTGTTCCTACATTCTTTAGGTAAGCTTCATTACCATTTTTTTGAATATTCCATAAAAACTTATTATTATATTCATATTTACCCTTTTGTAACCAGCCTACTTGAGCTCCACCACTATCATATAATGTAGAATTTTTATCTTTACTATAAATAATATAATTATCTACAGCATCGTCTCTAACTTCTTCTATTTTCCAAATACTTGCCTTAGAAGAATCATCTGTAAAAGTTACATAATTCCTATTTTCACCAAAAGTCAAGTATTTATGATTAGTATTAGATTTTAATTTGTAACCATCTTCAGCTTTTTCAAATAAATAAATTCCTTTTGCACTTCCACCATTTTTATCAGAAACAACATTATCACATATATGAAATTTTCCATTTCCCTTAACATAATAATTTGTTCCTTCATTTTTTAGATAAAAACCTTCTGCATTTTTTTCAATTTTCCAACTGAAGCTTTTGTCAAAGTCTAAATAGTTTCCTTGTCTTATCCATCCTTCATTAACTCCGTTATCATCATATAGTGCATTTTTTGTACTTCCACTATAAATAATGTAACTTTTAGTTGAATCAATACTAGCAGTATTATCTATAGGTACTGCTTGTACTTTGGAAAAACATAATGTCATAGTTGCAATTGCACATGCCGTCGATAAGATTTTACTGAATAATTTTTTCTTCATAAGTTTTCCTCCAATTATTTAATAATAAAAAGCTAATCAGCAAATAATATAAAAAATATTCTTATCTATTTTTATAATACTTTTTACATCCTCTTAACGTTAACGTTTACGTTTACATTATACTAAAAACGTTTTCAATTGTATATATTTTTTAGGTGATTTTAAATAAATTTTTTTGATTTTATTTTTTATTTTTAAATTATCTTTTCTTTATTTTGTTCTTCATAATTGAACTAATTTCAGCTGTACTAAATACTTTTCATAAGAAACAAAAACAATAAAAAGGTATGAAGTAATATGATCCTTCATACCTTTTCTATTTTATATTATTGTTTTCTACTTACTATTATCTTCTATTTCTTTTTCTTGCTAATAATCCAGCTAATCCACCAGCACTAAGTAATGCACCGCCTATTAACATAGAAACATTTGTAATATCTCCTGTATTAGCTAAGCCTTTTAATGATAAAGAAAGATTTTTATCTTTTGCATTAGTTTCTTTATCATCAACTTTTACTGTTTCTCCTGGTTGTACTTGATTGCCTGAATTTTCACCAGCTAATTGCTTTTCATCTTCAACTGGTTCTACTTCTTTTTTACCATCTTCAATTGGATTTACTAGTTCTGATTCTGATTTTGTACTAAATATAAAGTTAGCTGCTTCAGATTCAGAACCTTCTTTATTTACTGCTTTAACAGTAATACTATATTCTTTACCTGGTTCAAGATTTTCTAATTCAAATCTTTCTTCTGTAATAATATCGCTATTTAAACGTTCACCTTTTTCATTATAAATATTATATCCAACAGTCACTCCATTATCATTAGCTTTATTCCATGTTATAACAGCGCTATTTGCAGTTGTAGCTGCAGCTGTTACTTCTCCTGGAACTTCAGGTGATACTTTATATGTCCAATTAACTTTTTCATTTTTAAATACTTCATTAACTGCTTTTGCTTGTTCTTCTGTTTCTACAACATATGGGTTCTTTTCAGAACCAATTCCTGTAAATGCCATTTCATATTTTCCATTAGTTACAGTTTTTAAATCTAAACTAATAAATTGAGTATCATAACCACCAGAATTTCTATCTTCATATAAGAAAGCAATCTTACCATCTTTTTGAATAGCCATTGTAGAATAAGCACTATCTCTTGGTTGTACCATATAGAAGTTATTTGAATTCCAACCAGTTATAAAATCATTAACAGTAGAGTCGCTGCTATTAATTTCTTTAAAATATATTCCTACACCTTTTCTTGAATTTCCTACTGTAGGAAGTGATTGTAATACTAAATATTTATATTCATTAGTTGTAGTATCTTTTGCATATACTATATATGTTTCTCCATTACATGCAGATCCATTACCAAGTGTTAATTTCTTAGGGCTAGCTTCCCATTGTCCTTTACTAAATGTTGTATCATTTTTATCATAAGTAAATACATTAATTAACCTTCCTGTTCCTGTTCTACTTGTAATAACTACATTACCATTTGGTAATTCTTCAATCTTAGCTTCATCTCCAGCTGGTACTGGTGAAGTAGCATTTCCAAGAAGCTTCCATGTATCACCAAAGTCATCTGAATAGATAATATAATTTCCCGCATTACTATTACCTTTTCCAACTAAAATCGCTGCATATATTCTGTAATAATCTCCAACTTTAACATATCTTGATTGCATTATTCTACCTGATGCTACAAAAAGTCTTGTCCAAGATGTATCTAATCCATATATTTCATCTGTTACATATTCTGGTTCTGAAAAAGTTTTTCCACCGTCATTTGAAACAAGCTTTGCTACTTTAATTGGATTTTGTCTAGTAGATACATATGCTCTATTACTATGCCAGAATCCTTTATCTCCTGCTGCTGCAAGGATTATAACCTTATCTGAATTACGATCTGCTACTATTGCAGCATCACCAAATCCATAGTTTGCACTACTATTCTTAACTGTTAAATTTGTCTCATTAGACCATGTTACTCCATTATCAGTTGAGTTTTTAATTAAAAGGTCTATTCTATGATTACCTAAGTCAGCTGCATTATTATATCTTAAATCATTTATTGCTAATAATGTTCCATCATTAGCTGTTCCTATAGCAGGAATTCTATAGTAATTCTTATATATAGCATTATCCCATAAAGTTATACTTCCTGCTGGTTTTGGATAAGCTTCTTCTTCTTGTATTTTCCAAACACTTGCTGTAGCAGAGCTATCTGCAAAAGTTATATAATTCCCAGCATTTTGTTGGCCTTGTAATAAATATTTACCAGTATTATTGCATTTTATTTTATAGGAGCCACCAGTATTAAAAATTCTCTCAAATGTATATTCACCTTTTGCAACTCCATTAGTTTTTTCTGTTAGTGCATAATTTATAGTTTTTCCATTAACTGTTCCATGAGTTTCTTTAAGATATGATTTTGTTAGTAAATTCTTTATGTATAAGCCTGTATTTCCTTCTTCAAAACTCCAAGTAAATTTCTTTTGGAATTTTGCATATGCATCTTTTCTTACCCATCCATCAGTGTTTCCACCATCATCAAATATTGTATTATTTGTATTTGTACTATAAATAATATAATTTTTTGATGAATCTACTGTAGGAGCTTCTTCTATTTTCCAAACACTAGCATCAGAAGCGTTATTTGTAAAAGTTACATAATTATCTGATACGCCATGTTTTAAATACTTATTATTTGATACTGATTTTAATTTATATCCATCTTCAACTTTTTCAAAAGAATATGCCCCTTTATCATTTCCATTATTTGCTTTATCAGAAACTACATATGAAGTAGTAACTGAATTTTTAACTACTTCTTTACTTTCTCCCTTAACATACCAAGTTGTTCCTTCATTCTTTAAATAAAAGTTATTACCATTTTTCTCAAGTTTCCACTTAAAATTCTTATCAAAGTCTAAAAATTTACCTTGACGTAACCATCCTTCATTATTTCCACCATCATCATATAGTGTCTTATTGGTATCTCCACTATAGATAATGTAGCTTTTAGATTGGTCAATACTATTTGTATTCTCTAGAGGCGCTGCTTGTACTTTAGAGAAACAAATTGTCATGGTTGTCATTGCACATAATGCCGATAAGATTTTCCTGAAACTTTTTTTCTTCATAAAACACCCTCCTTTTATCTAATGTTAGTGTAAAGTTTTTACACTACTTTTTTTCTATTTTTCTTTATATATCAAGGTTTCGAAAGTTTTTTTGCATAAAAAAACAACGACCCCCTAATTTCATGTTAAAATTGAATCTCCTACAAAACAAAATAACCATGAAAGGATGTCGTTATTGTGGATTCAATTATAACTTATTTACTTGCATATAATCAATATTTAATTAAAATTATTTATCAACTTCTTTTATTTATTTCAAAACATATTCCTCTTAAGCAGATGGCATTTGATGATTCAAATAGCCCGGAATATCAAAAATTTAAAGTAGACAGGCTACCTAAAATATTAAAGTTTGAAAAGGTAGACTATGTTTTACTTCTGGCTTATTACAAGCATAAATATAATAAAACCCTAAAACCAGTTCAAAGACGAAACGGTAAGTCTATTCCTGAAAAAACTATTTGCCCTAAATGTGGTGCACCTCATGAATACATTTATGATAACAATGGTAGTAAAGGACAATTCCAATGTAAAGTTTGTGGTCTTACATTTAAAGAAACTAATTATGCAACTAAGCCATTAGTATTTATCTGTCCTTATTGTGGTGCTACGCTTACGGAAAAAAAGCAACGTAAACATTTTAGAATACATAAATG
>ERZ857998.1124-NODE-1124-length-32425-cov-6.336639_pt1 | contig 32425 bp, 32 predicted proteins | sample MGYA00519954_ERZ857998 | MGnify/ENA primary metagenome ERZ857998 (study PRJEB31778, sample SAMEA3449424) | human gut metagenome | biome: human gut; feature: human-associated habitat; material: faeces | place: United Kingdom | collected 2010/2012 ...
ATCCACGTCCGGCGTTGGCGCGGGCGCATTAGTTTCGCAAAAGCTGACCGACAGCACCACCGGTATTACCGGTGAGCAGGCCGAAACACTCGCACGGGTTTTCGACAATCAGCCGCTTTAAAAGAAGTTTTCACGCCCCCAAAAAAAGCATAATCGTAAAATCTATTACCGGATTTTAAAACTAACGCAAAATTCTTTGCCAAATTTTAAAAAATTATAATATTTCAACAAATATTCTTGCAACATAAGTATATTCATGTTATTATTGTTTGGGCAAATATCCTTTAATTCTACAAAAAATTATAATATCAAGGAATTATTATAGAATATGGCTTTTAAACTTAAACCCGACAAAAAACAGTCGGAGCTGCTTAAAAAACGAGGCATCCCGATCGATGATATTCTGGGAACGGCAGTTATCGACATGGACGAAAACGAAGCTTATGCCGAAATATGGCTCGTTCTCACAAAAAACGCCCTGTACAAAGCCGCTCTTCCGGGCAATACGGGGCTTAAAACCTTTTCCGGATATCCCGAAAATCCGGTAAAACCGATTCCGAAAGCCGAAGAGCTAAAAATCGACCGCTTCGATCTTTCCTTACTTAACAGCGCTACCTGCGAGGATATGGTGTGTTGCGGCCTTTTTTGCGCCGATTACGACGGACAACCTGTGATTTTGGGTGCATTTTCCGGCAGCTTCAGCGACGGAGCACACAGGCTATGCGAGCTTATAAATAAGGCTGTAAAAAAGGAGCCGCTTGACGTTAAGGAAAAAAAGGACGAGGAGCTGTTTTGTCCCAAATGCGGCACTCCCTATCCTGAGCACGACCGCAAGATCTGTCCGAAATGTCTTGACAAACGAAGCCTTTTCATGCGTATACTCAAGTATTTTTCTCCCTACAAGCTAAAGCTTGCAGTGGTGGTAATCGCCTCGCTTATTGCGACCGTTTTGTCGGTTGTACTGCCTTATGTTTCGGGCACGGTGTATTTTGACGGAGTGCTCAGTAAAAACCCCGAATTCTTTAGTGCTCTGCCCTTTCTCAATAACCGCTGGGTGCTTACTCTTACCATTGTTATGGCAACCGTTACCCTGATACAGCTTTTAAATTCGGTTTGCTCAAGTCTGCAATCGCTTATGATAGCAAAAACGGTCCCCGGCGTTGTTAAAACCATAAAAAACGATATCTTCGAATCCATGAAGAGCCTGCCCCTTAAATTTTTCCAGAACAAACAAACCGGCGGCGTTATGACAAGGGTGCTTTACGACGCCGGCGAGGTTTCGGGCTTTTTCATAGACGGACTGCCCTATCTTGCGAGCAATTTATTCAGGGTCGTCGCAATAACGGCGGTCATGTTCTCGCTTAACTGGCAGCTTGCGGCCTTGTCGCTTGTGCTTATGCCAATGCTCATTATCTTTATACTCAAATTACAGCCGCGGCTTTGGCACCTTTACGGACGAACCCACCGTGCCTCAAGAGGTATGAACTCCATTCTCAACGACAGCCTGACCGGAGTAAGGGTAATAAAGGCCTTCGGCCGGGAGAGCGCCGCAGAATCCGGCTTCAATAAGAAAAACCAAGCCGTCGCCTCGGCCGAGATAGGTACGGTAAACTACGAAACGAGATATGTGGTAGCGCTCGAGGGGGTCAGAAACCTCATGGTGCTGCTGGTCTGGTCGCTCGGAGCATATGTAATAGTAAAATCGCAGGGACTCGATATGTCCTACGGTATGCTCGCCACCTTCTTAGCATACGTCGCAATGCTCAGCGGTCCCATGGAATACATAGTAAACCTTTTCCGCTGGTGGGCCGGATCAATGAACGCCGCCGGGCGGATATTCGAGATAATAGACGCAAAATCCGACATAGCCGAACGGCCCGACGCCAAGGTGCTTAGCCACCCGAGAGGCGACGTCGAAATCAAAAACGTAACCTTCTCGTACGAGGCCGGACATCCCGTCTTAAAAAATATATCGGCCGGAATATCGGGTGGAAAAATGCTCGGAGTCGTCGGCCGCTCGGGCGCCGGAAAAACCACCCTCATAAGCCTTATATCGCGGCTTTACGACCCCGACGAGGGAGAAATAATAATCGACGGCGAGAACATCAAAAACTACACACTCTCCTCTCTTCGCTCGAATATAGGGGTCGTATCCCAGGAAAGCTATATTTTCATAGGTACGGTCGCTCAGAATATCGCCTATGCCAAGCCGGAGGCCTCGTGGGAGGAAATTCTTTCGGCCGCAAAGGCCGCTTATGCACACGATTTCATCTGCAAAATGCCCGACGGCTACGATACCCTTATAGGCTCGGGCTACCGTCAGCTTTCGGGCGGAGAAAAGCAGAGAATATCGGTAGCGCGGGCAATACTCGCCGATCCGAAAATACTGATTCTCGACGAAGCAACCGCCTCGGTCGATACCGAAACCGAGCGCAACATCCAAAACGCCCTCGATCGGCTGCAAAGTGGACGTACGACCATTTCGATAGCTCACCGGCTTTCCACCCTTAAAAACGCCGATAAGCTTATTGTTATAGACGAAGGCAAGCTGACCGAAAGCGGCACTCACGAGGAGCTCATGCTCAAAAAAGGCACCTATTTCACCCTCGCCGAATTGCAGCGTGAAGCTCTGCTTAAAACCAAAACGGGCGATAACGATAATGATAACGACGGCAGTGCCGACAGCGAAAAAGCCGATAACGTCTGATATCGGGATACCTGCAATGCCGGCAAATAATCAGCCGACATCACTTCAATATCATTTTCATTTACAACAAATCAGGTATTGTACCTGTCGGGATACGCCAGGTGCAACACAAAGCTTTAATTTAAAGACATCAAACCTTCAAAACGAGGTGTAATCATGAACGAAAACGATACAAAAAAAACAAACGAACAAAGCGATACGACGGCCGAGCTTGAAAAACAGGCCGAACGTTTTCTCGAAACCAACTACATAACCGGCGAAAACGCCGTGTTCAAGGCGACTGACGGCGGATTCGCCTCCCTCGAATTCAGCGGAAAAAGCTACGACAGAGTAAACATCTGCCGTGCATTTCCCTTTTCCGCTCCCGATGAATTCATATCGGTCAGGGAACCGGGCGATAAGGCCTATGAGATAGGCATTATAAGAAATATAAAGGATCTGTCGGACGAACAGGCAAAAATCGTTTTGTCCCAGATAAATCTCAGGTATTTCACTCCCAAAATCCAAAAGATACTCAACATAAAGGAAGAATACGGCTACTCCTACTGGGATACCGTTACCGACAAAGGCGCTTGCCGTTTTACCGTATCGCAGGGATCGGTCGCCAAAATCAGCGACACCAGGGCAATAGTTACCGATATTGACGGCAACCGCTTTGAAATTCCGGACATAAATCTTTTATCCGCAAAGGAACTGAGAATGATTGATCTCTACCTTTAATCCTGTGTGTTTTTAAAAGTAAAATCAACAACGCTCAAAAGCGAAAAAACCACCTAATTCACCTTAAAGCGAATGGCGTTAGGCCACCGTTTGCTTAAAACCATAATACAAGTCCGGAAGCTCCGGATTTTTAAGAGGATAAAAATAATGAAGCTTAATTTTCAGCTGTCTTCAGAGATAAAAAAAGTCCTGTCAGAGGCAACAGCCGAAAAAATCAGATACTGTGTGCCGTTTGATATCTCCCCCGACGGAGAGCTTTCCGAAAACGGCTTTACCGTAGTGACCGACCGGCATATTCTGACGGTTGACGGCAAAGGAATACTGCAAAACATTGCAATTGACAAAATCGACGATATCCGCGTGGAAAACGCCGTAAACTGCGGTATACTTATATGCTCGACAAAGGGCGAGGATCTTGTCTTAGCCAGATATTCCATGCATCATGCCGTTCGCTACCCCTACATAGTAAGGGCGGTCAAAATGATCCGCTCGGGCGACAGCCACACGGTGAAAAGCCTTGAGCCGGAGCTCATCTGCGAAAAATGCGGACACGCCATGCCGGGAACCGAATACTGTCCGAGGTGTCAGGGCGCAAGGCGGATGTTCCGCCGCATAGGAGCGCTCAGCAAGCCATATATTCCGGGCTTTATAGTTTTGTCGCTTGCGATGCTTTTGTCCACCGTTTTGACCTTGTGGCAGCAATCGGTACAAAAGGATTTTATTGACAACGTACTGGTTACAAACGACGGTGTCGGCTCGATGTCTGACATTCCGAAATATATAATACTGCTTTGCATTGCCGTTTTCGGGCTTATTTCGATAAATATAGCCAAACGTATAATAAGCGTAAAGCTCGGCTCCAGAATAAGCAAAGAACTAAGAGCCAAGCTGTTCTTTAAAATACAGTCGCTGTCCCTTTCCTATCAAAACACGAGAAAACCGGGCGATCTTATGAACCGGGTAACCGGCGACACCATGCAGATAAGACGGTTTATCGAGGATGTATTCTCCAATGTTTTCACCGTTCTTATAACCCTTATAGGCGCGCTTATTATGATGTTCGTCATGGATATCCGCCTGACCCTAATAGCGCTTGCCCCCATTCCGTTTATACTTGTGTTAAATCGCATTTTCCGGCGCAAGATCCACCGTATATTCCACAACCAGCGCCGCAAGGAGGATCGTATAAACAGCCGTTTGCAGGACGTTTTATCGGGAATAAGGGTGGTAAAATGCTTCGGCCGCGAACGCTTTGAGGCCGAACGCTTTTCAAACGATGCCGAGCAGTTCGCCGCAACCCAGGAATATGCCGAAAGCTTTTGGGCTAAATTCCAGCCGCTGCTTGGATTCCTTGCCGGCTTCGGCTCGTCGTTGGTACTGTACATAGGCGGTATAGATATAGTAAACGGTACCGGCTTTACAATAGGACAAATGAGCCAGTTTGTAGCCTACGCCGGAATGATATACTGGCCGCTCGGCTGGATGTCCAACATTCCGAGAATGATAATGAATATGACCGTATCCCTTTCGAGGATCGACGACATAATGTCCCAGACCCCGGAAATAGCCGACTGCGAAAAGCCGGTTAAAAAGGAAATTGAGGGAAATGTTACCTTTAAGGATGTCACCTTCGGCTACAAGAATTATGAGCCGGTGCTCGAGCATATAGATTTTGAGGTTAAAAAGGGCGAAATGATAGGCCTTGTAGGCGCCTCGGGCTCGGGAAAATCCACCATGATAAACCTCATAATGCGGCTTTACGACTGCGATGAGGGCGAAATTCTTATAGACGGAACAGACATTAAAAAATACTCGGGAATATGCCTTCACTCCCAGATAGGTGTCGTATTGCAGGAGACCTTTTTGTTCGCCGACACAATAATGAACAACATACTCTTCGCAAAACCCGACGCTACCCGCGAGGAGGTTATAAAGGCGGCGAAAACTGCCGGCGCCCACGATTTTATATGCAAATTTCCCGACGGATACGATACCTTTGTCGGCGATTCCGGCTCAAAGCTTTCGGGCGGAGAGCGTCAACGAATCGCAATCGCAAGGGCGGTTCTCGGCGATCCGAGGCTTTTAATTCTGGACGAAGCTACAAGCTCGCTTGACACCGAGAGCGAATTTTTCATTCAAAAGGGTCTCGAGCGTCTCAAAAAAGGACGTACGACCTTTGCCATTGCACACAGGCTTTCGACCCTTAAAGGAGCCGACCGACTGTTTGTAATCGACAACCATCATATTGCCGAAACCGGCTCGCATGATGAGCTGCTTAAAAACAGCACGATATACCGCGGACTGGTTGAGGCTCAAAGCGAGCTTCACGCCGTTAAAGGGCCGGGCGGCCCACCCCCGCCGCCGAGGTAAACGCTCCGAAAGAAATTACCCCGGCGACAGACCCGGGAAAACCTCCTCACCGACAGGACAAAAAGCCAAAACATTCCCGTTGATCAGAAGTTCCCTTTCTCCGACGAGGTAAAAAGTCGAAAACCGAAAGTATAAAACCGGAAGAATCAAAACGCCAATATTGCCCGGCATGTCAAGCGATGCCGGGCAATATTGGCCGAAAATGAATTTTTAAGTTTTTAAGGCCGTAAATCCAAACCTTTTAAATTTGAGCACAATTCCCGCAATGCAGCCGACATATAAACCGACGAATATGGTTTTAACTAAATTATGTCGGTCTGTTTGGTGCATTTTAACTATTTATTGCGAAAAATAAGCTTTTTATTCTGTATTGCTAAAAACATATTAAAGTGGTATACTTACTATACAAAACAGATTCGACCTGATTAAAGGAGGTGCTAATTGTGGACGAGATAATCAAGATAACAGGACTCAAAAAGACCTTTACAAGCCGCTCGGGCGAGGTAGACGCTCTTGATGACATAAACCTGACAGTCAATAAAGGCGATATCTTCGGAATAATCGGACTCAGCGGCGCCGGAAAAAGCACCCTTGTAAGGTGTATGAATTTGCTTGAAAGGCCGACATCGGGCAGTGTTGTTTTCGGAGGAAAAGAGCTTTCCTCCATGAAACGCGACGAGCTGCTTGAGACAAGACGTTCCATAGGAATGATCTTTCAGGGCTTCAATCTTCTTTCACAGCGCACGGCGCTTAAAAATGTGTGTTTTCCGCTTGAAATCGCCCATACCGACAGAGCCGCCGCCGAAAAAAGAGCAAGGGAGCTTTTATCGCTTGTAGGGCTTTCCGACCGGGCCGATAATTATCCGTCCCAGCTTTCGGGAGGACAAAAACAGCGCGTCGCCATAGCCAGAGCGCTCGCCACCGAGCCGAAGGTTCTTCTTTGCGACGAAGCAACCAGCGCCCTTGATCCAAACACCACCGAACAGATACTTGCCCTGCTTAAGGAAATAAATAAGAAGCTCGGCGTTACTATAGTAGTCATAACCCACGAAATGCGCGTTATTGAGCGCATTTGCAACCGTGTAGCCGTTATAGATGCCGGAAAAATTGTCGAACAGGGCGATGTATCCGACATATTTACAAATCCCCGCTGTGACATCACGCGTGAACTGGTTCTTCCCCACAGCGCCGACAAAGGAACGGTTGAGCGAATGTGCGGCAGGCACTGCCTGCGCATAGTTTTTGACGGGAATTCATCATTTGAACCCATAATATCAAACATGACCCTTGAATGCAAAACGCCGGTCAATATTCTGTTTGCCGACACGCGCGACATAGACGGAAAGGCCTTCGGTCAGATGCTTATTCAGCTGCCCGAGGACGAAGCGGCCGTCGAGAGAATAACCGCGTTTTTAAAATCAAGATCAATCGCTTACAGGGAGGAGCTTTCCGATGTTCACTAAAGAACTTTTGAACCTTCTTCTGGAGGGAACGCTTCAGACCCTTTACATGACCTTGGTTTCGACCGCAGCCGCTTATCTGATCGGCCTGCCGCTCGGAGTACTGCTGAACATAAGCGATAAAGACGGAATACGTCCCATGCCGGTGCTTAATAAAATACTGGGATTTATAGTGAACTTTTTACGTTCGGTTCCGTTTCTTATATTGCTGGTCTTCCTCATTCCGTTTACACGTATGATAGTCGGTACGACCATCGGCTCAACGGCGACCATCGTTCCGCTTATAGTTGCGGCGGCACCCTTTGTTGCAAGAATGGTTGAATCATCGCTTAAAGAGGTCGACTCCGGCGTTATTGAAGCGGCCCAGTCGATGGGAGCAAAGCCCATTCAGATAATAACCAAGGTGCTGCTTCCCGAAGCAAAGCCTTCGCTGCTTGTAGGAGCCGCAATAGCCGTTACAACCATTTTGGGTTATTCGGCAATGGCAGGCTTTGTCGGCGGCGGCGGACTCGGTACAATAGCCATAAACTACGGCTACTACCGTTACCAGAACAATATGATGATAGTAACCGTATTGCTGCTCGTCATAATAGTTCAGGTCTTTCAGGAAATCGGCATGCTCATATCCAAAAAGAGCGATAAAAGAATAAAATAACAAAACAAAAGAATCACAGCATATAAAAAATGCATTATTGATCAAGGAGAGATAAAAATGAAAAAAGTATTAGCACTCATTCTTGCAGCCGTTCTCGGTATTTCGGTACTTGCAGGCTGCGGCGAAAAAACCGAAGATGATAAAACAATAACCGTCGGAGCGAGCGTTACTCCCCATGCCGAGATACTTGCAGCCGCCAAGGATGCCCTTGCTCAAAAGGGCTATGAGCTCAAGGTAGTAGAATACAACGACTACGTTCTTCCCAACAAGGATACCGAAAACGGCACTTTGGACGCAAACTTCTTCCAGCACAAGCCTTATCTTGATAACTTCAACGAGGAAAACGGCACCCACATTGTTTCGGTTGCGGCGATACATTACGAGCCCTTCGGAATTTATCCCGGAAAGACCAAAACAATCGCCGACATTCCCGAGGGCGGAACGATTATAATCCCCAACGACGGCACCAACGAAGCAAGAGCCCTTATTCTCCTCGAAAAGCAGGGACTTATAAAGCTTAAAGCGGGCGCAGGCTTTACCGCTACCGTTCTTGACATAGCCGAGAACCCCAAGAATCTCAAAATAAGCGAGCTTGAAGCGGCTCAGCTTGCCCGTTCTCTCCCCGATGTTGACCTGGCTGTTATAAACGGCAACTATGCACTCGCCGCCGGCCTTAACGTTACCAAGGATTCCATCGCCTCCGAAGACCCTAACTCCGAATCCGCCCAGACCTATGCCAACATCATAGCAGTAAAAGAGGGCAACGAACAGTCCGAAAAGACCAAGGCTCTTATCGAGGCAGTAAAGAGCGATACCGTAAAGAAATTCATCGAAGAAAAATACAGCGGCGCGGTAGTGGCAATATTCTGATCGGCAAAAGCCTAAAATCAAAAAAGGAACGTTTTCGTTTAACCGAAAACGCTCCTTTTTATTTTACCGTCAATATTGTTGCAATAAACAGCAAGCCTATGGTTGAACAAAGCTTTTTTACGATATACCATTATCAAAGAAAACATTTAAAGGATGTGATGACTTATCGAAATAACAAAGCTTTATGAGGGCGAAAAATGGGAAATTGTATACGGTAAATACGAAGGACTCGAAAAACGGACGACAGAACTTATATACGCAACCTTAAAAAAATACGTTCCGTATATTTGTGAGTTAACGACCTCACCCACAGATAGGGCAAAAAGGAAAATATTTATCGGAACCAAGGAGAGCAATTCATTTGTTGATAACAAGCTCTCCGGTATAACCTTCGCCGAAAATGAGATATACTATAAGGTATCAAAGGACGAAATAATTATAAGCGGCTTTGACGACAGTGCTGTTTTTTATTCCGCCTGTACATTTGTTGACGATTTTATTCCCCGGGGCACCGACGCACCGATAAAGCACATTTTCGAGCTCACTCCTTTTGTTGACGATTTTAAATGCGAGGAATACCGGCATATTCCGTCCACCGATGAGCGCGGTCTGTGGACCTGGAGCCACGTTATATACGACTACAAAAAATACATAGAAAACCTCGCACGTCTTAAAATGAACAGAGTAACCGTGTGGAACGACAAAACTCCTATAAATGCCGCGGAATTCGTCGAATATGCTCACAGCTACGGCGTTAAGGTAATATGGGGATATTCATGGGGCTGGAGCCAGAGCGTGGATTTTGACATATCAAGCGACGAGCAGATGCACGAATGGGGCGAAAAAGCTCTTGAAACCTACGAAAAACAATACGCCGGCACAAATGCGGACGGCATATATTTTCAAATGTTTACCGAAACCGCAAATACCGAACAAAACGGCGTAAGTATAGCCGAGACAGCCGTTAAATGGACAAATTACATAAGCGGAAAAATACTGGAGAAATATCCGCATTTACACATAGAATTCGGTCTGCACGCCATGTCGGTTTCTTCGCAGCTTGAAACAATAGCCGGAACCGACCAAAGGGTAAGTATTGTCTGGGAGGACTGCGGAGACATTCCTTATTCCTACCGCGCCGAAGCAAACGACGGCAAGGGCAACACCTTAAAATTCACCGAAAAAATTTCCTCTCTCAGAGATGGGAATAATTGCGGTGCCGTAATGAAATCGGCCAGCTGGCTCAACTGGGGAATTTTTGCTCCTCAAACCGGCCCGTATATAATGGGAGTAAGCGATGAAGAGGAAATTCGCGAAAAAATGAAAGTTCGCACCGATGCCATGCGCTATCAGGAATACTATTGGATTAAAAACGGCGAGTCGGCACTTGAAATAATGAGGACCTTTATTAAAAACGCTCACGGTAAAGCGATGATGTCACAGCTTGTTGAAGACGGGTTGTTTGAACGCCGCGTACACCTGCCGGTAGCGCTTTTTGCCGAGATGTGTTTTAATTGCGACGCTTCTTTCCGCGATATGCTCGCAAGGCTCTCGGCTCGCGATTATGTTAACCGGATTTGATTTTCAATATCCGCCATTAGCTTTAAAACAGTAAAAAACCGAAAAACCGATCGGACGGCACATTGCAAAAATGCACATGTATCCGTCGGATCGGTTTATTCTTTTGCTATGCCGATTTGTCATTATATCGGAAAAACAACCGTTACCTCGGCAGATACCTTTTTATCGCCGGTCGAAGTGCTTTAGAAATATATGCCGCTAAAAAGCAAAGTGCTATGTCACCCGGCAAGGTTGTAAAAAGACACATCCCAAGCAGCGGCCACAGAGCTATTGTTTTCCCGAGATAAAAGGTGCTGACAGCCCAGAAATACGGTATTCCGACGGCATATATAACCGCAAGACCGCTCAGCGCCGCCAAAAACTGCCCGAAATACGAGCCCTCGCGAACACGCCTTGAGACTATTCCGCTTACAAACGCGCCTATAACAAACCCGATTATGTATCCGAAGCTCGGCCTTAAAACATAGCCTATTCCCCCGCCCTGGGTAAAAACCGGAATACCTGCAAGTCCTATAATCATATAGATAAATGCACTCATCCCCCCGAGGGCCGGACCGAGCAGCAGTCCGCCGAGCAGCACAAACATATCCTGCAATGTAAACGGCAGATTCGGGATCGGTATTTTTATAAAAGCGCCGGCTGCAATAAGAGCCGTAAAAAGTCCGCAAAGCGTTATTTTCAGCGCCGACGACCTTTTGCCGTTTTTCTTAATCGGGCTTTTTTGTTTGTTTGAGCTGTTCTTATCAATTCTCATTTTCGTCCTCTTTTCCGGCCACATCAATACTTATCTCTCCGCTTGAAAGGCTCCTTTGCTCCCCGTTTTCGAGCCGAACCTTAAGCTCGCCCGAACGGTTCACATCCAGTGCCGTCGCCGTATATTCGCCAAGCGCACCTATCACGCGTATTTTTTTACCGAGAAAGAAAAGCCGCGAGCGATAGCTGTCCATAAATTTTCCGTCCCGATAGTCGTTATAATAATCAAAAAACCTGTTGTAAAACCCGCCGGCTATACGGCAGCGTATATCCCCTCCGGGATTTTTGCCCCCGAAAACCGAACCGGCTTTTTTTGCTATTTCGGGAGGGAATCCGCAAGGCGGATCGGTTACGTTTATCCCAACTCCCACAACGGCAAAATCGAGCCGTCCGTTTTCTACCGAAAGGGCACCTTCGCTGAGTATTCCGCATATTTTCCGGCCGTTCATATAAAGATCGTTAACCCATTTAATGCCGACCGGCTCACCGGAAACCTCCTCGATGCATTCGCTCGCCGCAGCCGCCGCAAGGCAGGTAAGCTTTACCGACTCTTCAAAGGAGAATTCCGGCCTTACAACCACGCTCATATATACGCCGCTTCCCTTGGGCGAGATAAAGCTCCTGCCCCGTCGCCCACGTCCGGCGTTTTGTTTTTCGGCCACGGCAAAATAGCCCTCACTGCATCCCGACGCTGCCGCCTCTCGCGCGATATTGTTGGTCGAGTCGACAGTATCGAAAAAATGTATCTGTCCGAAATCACTCAGCTTATCTTTATCTATGTATTTCATTATTCCGTCTTTAGATAAAACATCGCTTTTTTCCTCGAGCTTATAGCCCTTGTTGGTCACCGAGGAAATAATATATCCGTCCTTTTTAAGCCGGGATATACACTTCCACACTGCATTACGGCTGACATTCAGCCTATCTGCCATAAACTGACCGGAAAGATATCCGCCCCTTGCATTTTCGAGCAGGCAAAGCACGCTGTTTTTAAGCATTTGCATACGTCCCTATCTTCTTTTTACTTGAGTTTAAACGATAGCCGCGCAATTGTCAACCGTTAATAATGCTTTCGGTTGACAATCTATCGAAAAAAACTTGCTAAATAGCTTTATTTGTGATAAAATAAATTAAATATCGTGCCTTAGGGGGTAATTATATTGAAAAAACAACAGAACGCTGCTGAAAAACGGCGTTTCGGCGACCGTAAAGACGGCAAGCTGTTAAGAAACATCGATCCCATGCACTTTATTGTGCCCCTTATTTACCCCAACCGTTGTGATAACGAGGCGTATATTTCCGAAAAAATCGACACCGCTCCGATAAACGAGTGGCTAAAAAATAAAAATATGACCGAAACCGAGTTCCCCTACACTATGTTTCACGTCATAGTCGCCGCCCTTTTAAAGACCATTACCTTGCGCCCTAAAATGAACAGGTTCATTGCAAATAAAAATCTTTATCAGCGTAATGAGGTCTCGGCAGCCTTTGTGGTAAAAAAGCTTTTTTCCGATGACGGCGAAGAGGCCCTTGCCTTTGTCCACGCCGAAAGCAAAGACACTATCGAGTCGATACACCAAAAAATATTTGATCAGATATCTCAGTGCCGGAGCGACAAACTCGACTCCTCCTCCGACAGTATGGACACCCTCAACCGAATGCCCCGTCCGATATCAAAAACGGCCGTCGCCTTTATCCGTTTTCTCGACCGGCACGGCTGGTGCCCTAAAAGCCTTATTGAGACCGATCCTTATTATTCCTCGGTAGTCATTTCCAATCTCGGCTCGATAAAGCTTAAATGCGGCTATCATCATCTTACAAACTGGGGCACGAATTCGCTGTTCTGCATTATCGGTGAAAAGAAAATACGCCCCGAATACAAATCCGACTCAACCGTCGAAATGAGAGAAACGGTGTACCTCGGACTGACAATAGACGAGCGCATAGCCGACGGCTACTACTATTCCAAAACCGTCCGTCTGCTAAAAAAGCTGCTTGAAAATCCTCAGCTGCTTGAAAAACCGCTTGACGAAAAGGTGGAATATTAAATGAGCGATACCATGACCGCACAAAACGCCGAAAATAAAACAGCGTCGCCAAAAACGCCGTGGATAAAAAACCTCGGTGACGTTCCGGCTCATCTTGAATATTTTACCGGCTCGATGTTTGACGCCGTAAAGCAGATCGCCGACGAATATCCCGATAACGTAGCCTTTGACTTCATGGGCAGATCCACTACCTACCGCCGCCTTATACGAAAAATCGAGCAGTGTGCAAAATCCCTTAAGGTTCTCGGCGTACGCGAGGGCGACGCCGTAACCATAATGATGCCCAACTGTCCCCAGGCGCTTTTCATGTTCTATGCCGTAAACTTAATAGGCGGAATTGCAAATATGGTGCATCCGCTCTCGAGCGAAAAGGACATTGAGTTTTATCTAAACGAATCCAAAAGTGTTTCGGTAATCACCCTCGATCAGTTCTATCATAAAATAGAGGCCGTTCGCGAAAATACGGCGGTAGTAAACGTTATTATTGCGAGCATACGCGACGAGCTTTCGAAGCCGGTAAAGGCCGGATATATGCTCACCGAAGGGTATAAGATCAAAAAGATCCCGGCCGATGCTCCGGTAATAAGATGGAATAAATTTTTACAGATAGGCAAATCCTGCTTCTGGAATTACAAGGTTGAGCGAAGCGGCGACGATCCGGCCGTTATACTTTATTCGGGCGGCACTACCGGCACCACAAAAGGTATACTGCTTACAAATCTTAACTTCAATGCCTTGCGCTCCCAGATAATCGCCACCAATCCGATGTTCCGCCCGGGCGACAGGATGCTTGCCGCAATGCCGCTTTTTCATGGCTTCGGACTCGGAGTTTGCATTCATTCCATGCTTGCAAACGGCGGCAGATGCATACTTGTCCCCCGTTTTACCGCAAAGAGCTACGCAAGGCTTATAACCAAATACAAATGCAACTTCATTGCCGGAGTACCGACCCTTTATGAGGCACTGCTCCGTATCCCGAGCATGGAGCACGCCGATCTTTCCTCCCTTAAGGGGGTATTCTCCGGCGGAGATTTGCTATCCGTTGAGCTAAAAAAGAAATTCGACAAATTCCTTTACGATCACAAATCGGTCGTACAGATACGGGAGGGCTACGGCACCACCGAGTGTGTTACGGCATCCTGTCTTACCCCGAGTCATATGTTCAAAGAGGGCAGTATAGGGCTTCCATTCCCCGATATGTACTACAAAATAGTTCGTCCGGGCACCGATTGGGAGCTGCCCTACGGCGAGGAGGGCGAAATACTGCTTGCCGGGCCGACCGTAATGAAGGAATATATAAACAATCCCGAGGAAACCGCCGAAACCTTAAGGCGACACAGTGACGGAGAAACATGGGTCTACACCGGCGACCTCGGATATATGGACGAGGACGGCTTCATATATTTTAAAGGTCGCGCAAAACGGATGATAATTTCGTCCGGCTACAATATATATCCGGCCCAGCTTGAAAACATTCTCGACGCACACGAGCTCATACAGATGAGCTGTGTTATCGGCGTTAAGGACTCATACAAAATGCAAAAGGTGAAGGCCTTTGTCATTTTAAGGCCGGGCATACCGAAAAATGAGCAGACAAAGCAGATCATTATGGACTACTGCCGCAAGAACATTGCGAAATATGCCATGCCGTACGAGATAGAATTCCGCGACGATTTTCCCAAGACGCTTGTCGGCAAGGTTGCCTACCGTGTGCTTGAGGAGCAGGAGGAAAATAAGGAAAAAACGGCAAACCGTCCGGACAAAAAATAAGCAACAGCCAATAAACAATTAACGCTGAATGACATTAAGGAGTAGTTTAAAATGCAGGAATTCAAATTTGACACACAGCTGCTTATCGAGGGCGAGGACCTCGACGAGGATGTAATACATGATTATTTTATCGAGAATTTTAAGGGCGACTGTCTGCTCGCCGTCGGCGACGAGGAGCTTATAAAGATCCACTACCATACCAACGAGCCGTGGAAGGTTCTTGAATACTGCTCGACCCTCGGCGACATACACGACATCGTGGTCGAAAACATGGACCGTCAGGAGCGCGGATTAAAGGGGTAACCGCCTTTTATTATCGTCTGTTATTATACCGAATATTTTCTGCTATACGACCGTGCAACAAAAACACGAGAACGGGCCGATAAGCCCCCCAGATAACCGTAAACAAGCTATAAAAATCAGCCGCCGACTCGGTAATAAACCGAAACGGCGGCTGATTTTTATTTATTTATTTTAAATTTACATCTCAATACGGTAATATATATCGATATTATCCCCCGTTACTACCACCTTTTCTATCAGCTCCTCCACCGCACTTCTCTTCTCCTTAAAGGTCATATCCTCCCATGCCTCCTTTAACCCCTTGTACTTTTTGACGGCCGATACGGCGGTAGTGCGCTCCTTTTCCTCTTTTTCAAGCTCCTTTATCTTTGCCTGTGTTTTTTCAGTATTTTCCTTGATTTCCTTAATGCTTTCGAGCAAAATCTCATCGCCGCTTTGCGAATAAAGCAGATACAGCCTTTTAAGTGAGGCATTTAGATCCCTCAGACGGTTTTTATGCAGCTCGATTAAATCGGGCGATTTCTCATCCGACCGATTATCCCCCGTAAACCTCATCGAAAACAAATTATCAAGCACCAGCCCCTCCACCTCATGGGCCCACGGCCGCAAATTGGTACAAAATGCATCCTTTACAAGATAAGCCTTGCTTTTTTGCTGCGAATAACATATAAGCTTATATCCGGCGTTTCCCCATTTCTGATACCTCATCTTTGCTCCGCATTCGCCGCAGTAAACAAGTCCGCTTAAAAGATGCTCGGCCGTATATCGGCGGTTTTTGGAGCGCATACGCATTATCCCGGCTGTTTTTTCAAAAATCTCTTCGCTTATTATCGGCTCGTGAACTCCCTTGTAAAGCTTCCCTCCGAAGGAAATATATCCGGCATTAAGCGGACGGGAAAGAATATCGGTCACCCATTGCTCATATTTAAGCCCCAGAATATCGGCAATTTTTTGCGGAGAATAACCGTTTAAGTAAAGCTCATATATCTGCCTGACCTTATCGGCGTCGGCATTTTTTACAAGGGTTCCGCTTTTTTTGTCGTAATCATATCCGAACGGCACCTTACCTCCACCCGGCCACAAGCCCTTTTTAACCCTCTCCCTCATCCCCATCCGGGTCCTCTCGTATATCGTTTCTCTTTCCAGCTGAGCGAAGGCGGAAAGAATACCCAGCATTGCCCGTCCTATCGGAGAGGATGTATCAAAATTTTCCTCCATTGAGATAAAATCGACCGAATTCGGATTAAACACATCCTCAATAAGATAAAGGGTATCCTTCTGGCTTCGCGAAAGCCGGTCAAGCTTGTAAACAATAACATGGGTTATCTTGCCTGATTTTACGTCCTCAATAAGCCTATACAGCTCCGGGCGCTCAATGTTGCTTCCGCTGTATGCGCCGTCAATATAAAATTCGTAATTTTTTATCCCCCTGGCAACGCAAAAGGCTTCAAGCCGCTCCTTTTGCGCCTCTATGGAATACCCCTCCTCGGCCTGCGCCTCGGTGGATACACGGACATACAAAGCAGCGCATACTTCCTTATCGCTTTCGACCTTATTCATGCCTCTTAGGCCGCTTTGCCGCATACCTTTTTTCATCTTCTCCTCCTTTCTTCTCATATCTTCAAAAATCAGCTTCGTTATCGGGCTTTGCCGTAATTGTCCGCCTTTTTATTCTCTGACCTTACGCTGTTTTCAGCCTGTTTTGCCCGGACCCCGGCGGCATATAATATTGAGCTTATTTTCCCGCTTGTTACATTTAGGTTTTTTACTCCCTTAGGGCTTATGCTGCCGTTTACAAAAACGTTGTTCACTATCAAAAAATCAACTCCCTACCGATATTTTCGCCCCAAAAACAAAAAATAATCAAATATGATGCTTTAAGCATAACATGCTCATCACAAAATTTATTTTATAAAATTCCCGCATAAAACAAGCTTTGCCGTAAACAATAATAGGGCTCAGAATATTACAAAAAAGGGAGCCGTATAAATGAAAGCAACTGGAATTGTCAGAAGAATAGATGACCTCGGCAGGGTAGTTATCCCTAAAGAAATACGCCGCACAATGCGTATCAGAGAGGGCGACCCGCTGGAGATTTTTACAAGCAGCGACGGTGAAGTGGTTTTTAAAAAGTATTCGCCTATAGGCGAGCTCTCCGACTTCGCGTCGACCTACGCCGATGTGCTTTTTAAAGGCTCGTCGTTACAGGTTATAATTATCGACCGCGACGTGTGCGTTGCGTGCGCCGGTATTCCGAAAAAAGAGGCGCTTGAGCGAAGATTAACCGTAAAAATGGATGAAATGCTCGAAAACCGTCAGAGTTATATAAGCCATCCCGGCGACGGAAAACAAATGTATCCCGTCGAGGGAATCGACCGCACGGCCTGCGTTGCCATTCCCATAATCGCCTCGGGAGACGTTGTGGGCGCGGTATGCTTTTTAACGCCCGAAACCGGAGCCGTCGCCTCCGACAGCGACGTAAAGCTGGCCAAAACCGCCGCGGCCTTTTTAGGCCGTCAAATGGAAGAGTAGTAAAAAAGCAAAGCGGAGAAGAAAAAGCATTTTCAAATTCCTTTACGGCAAGCCTTGGCGGACTTAAAACGAAGCTTGCCGTATTCTTATTTTTTAAGTTTTCAAGCCTTGTCATGAAAACTCCGTTTAAAAACAATGCTTTGTTATCGAAAAACGGCATAAGCATTAAAGCTTTTACACTTCTCTGTTTGTCCCCATGAAAAGACAGCAACCCGACAAACCGGTCAAAAACGACTTTTACTAATTCCTCAGTTTCAAAAAAACGGAAATATAATAAACAGCGATTAAGCCGCGATATAAAAACGTGAAAAAAATCAATAAATATTTTTTCACTTATTGTTGACAAACATATGTAGATATGTTATTATTAGCCCAGCGATGTGGAACACAAGTTCACCTTTTGTGTATCCGCATGCATTGTATCCGTTGAATTTTATTTTAAAATCACCGGTCGGCCGGCTGACAGTATTTTTAAGTCTTTACCCGTTTTATCACCGACACGACCTTTATTTTGTCCTATTGTCACTTTTGCGGTTTAAATCAAAAAAATGCGCCGTGCAAAAATCTCCGTTAAATTAATGCCTATCATTTCTAAAAGCGGATACAACCAAACACTCCACCCTTCCGTGCCGATTATCGTAACCCGGCGCCCGGACGTGGGCTCTGCAATGCCTTTTTGGTGTTGCAGAGTTTTTATTTTGTCAATTTTTAAGAACGGCAAAGGGTGCGAACACTTCTTCGTCATCGATTTTAAAGAAAAAATCGATATAAACAATAATCGGTTGAAAAATCTTTAAATTTGTTATATAATAGGTTAAACACTACGATACCGACGCAGATTTTAATTAAAAGGACGGGTAAAAATGAAGGTAGTGGCGCTTACTTGCAGCACGGGACAGGGCCACAATTCTGCTGCAGCCGCCATTTCAGAGGTTTTTTCCGCACGCGGACATGATTGCAGCGTTGTTGACGCAATGAGCTTCGGCACCAAAAATACATCGAAGGTGGTAAGCGGTGCATATATAAACATGGCCGTAAGGACGCCCCGTGCGTTTGGCGGGATATACAAAGCCGGAAAAGCGGTCAGCGCAATATCCCACCACTCTCCCGTTTATTTCGCTAATACGTTTTATGCCAAACGCCTGTACAGCTATATTTTAAAGGAACATATCGATGCCGCTGTTTGCACCCATCTGTTCCCTTTGGAAGCCCTTACATTCTTACGGCGAAAGGGCTTACCGCTCGATTTTTTCGCTGTATGCACCGATTACACCTGTATACCCTTCTGGCCGGAAATAAGGCCCGATTTAAACTTTACTCCTCATTCTGATTTAACCGACGAAATGATCGCCTGTAAAGTCCCTGCCGACACGATTGTCCCGACCGGCATTTCCGTATCAAGACGTTTTTGCGAAAAAACCGAAAAGCATGAAGCGAGGAGACTGCTCGGTATGCCGGATGATGCCGTGACATATCTTGTAATGACCGGAAGTATGGGATTCGGCAGCATTACCGACATGGCGGCCGAGCTGTTAAAAAGGAACGGACAAAACACAAGGGTCATTGTAATAGCCGGCAGGAACGAAGCTTTGTTAAAAGCCGTAGATGAAAAATTCGGCTCGGATGAAAGGGTCGTACGGGTCGGTTTTACAAACCGTATTCCCCTTTATATGGATGCAAGCGACGTTCTGCTTTCAAAGCCCGGCGGACTTTCAAGCACCGAAGCCGCCGTAAAAAATATACCTCTTATACATACGATGCCCATTCCCGGGTGCGAGACTAAAAACGCCGAATTTTTCAGCAGCAGGAACATGTCGATAACCGCATTCTCACCTGTCTCCGCCGCCGAAAAAGCAACCGACCTTGCATTAAATCCCGAACTCATGAAAAAAATGATTCTGGCGCAAAAAAGCATAATAAATCCGAATGCAGCCGAGGATATTTGCATCAATATAGAAAAATATCTTAAAATCTGATAACTTACCGCGCCGGCGGGGATATCTACTACTCATGCCGGCGAACCTAAAGCATAGGCTAAAATTGGCGAAGCAATCAAAAAGGAGTTAAAAATGATTTTGAAATATGTGTCCGCGATAGTACTCGGTTATCTTCTCGGCAGCATACTCTTCAGCTATGATCTTCCCAAGCTTTTAAGACATACCGACATAACCCTTAATTCCGACGACAAAAATCCCGGCGCGGCAAACGCCTTTAAAAACGCCGGAATTCCGATAGGTATACTTTGCCTTATATGTGATGTGTTCAAAGGCTTTGCCCCGGTATTTGTCGCCTCGCGGTACATCGATGTAAACAGCCTTATGTTTTCGCTTGTGATGCTGGCTCCGGTTTTGGGACATGCGACGGCTCCCTTTCACAAAACCATAGGAGGAAAAGCGATTGCCGTATCCTTCGGTGTGCTGCTCGGTGTATTCCCTTCAAGCAAGGCCGTAATTGCACTGGCCTTCTGGTATATATTATTTGCGGCGGTTTTCCGTATACGCCCGAATTCAAAATGCAGTATAATCACCTATACGATGTTTTCGTTCACCATGCTTTGCGGCACATTTTTCATCGGCGATCTTCAGTATACGGTCGGCTGCCTGCTTATTTCGGCCGTGGTAATATATCGGCATGCCGTCTCGGGTACGGATAAAAACACCTTAAGAGAGGAAGATTTTGAGGATGCCGACGAGGACGTAAAGGTCCCGGTTTAGAATAAAAAAGCCTTCCTTTTCTGCCCTTTCCGTTTACAATCCCCGGCCTCCGGTTTGGTCAGTTATACTTTCATGAAAAGTCAAAATGAACAAGACCGTAAAAGACGGACAATAGATAAAGAGCCCTCCTGATGCAGAATATACATCGGGAGGGAATTATTATGGCAAGAAGTTATCGGCATACAAGCAATAACGCAAATATATTTTATCTAATCTTAAATATTGCAATTTCACCATTGTACTGTGAATATTGATATGCTATTATATATTTGTGAACGGGGATGGCACCCATAACAAAAAACAGACTCACAAGGAAAAACATTTATGGCAAGGGGATGACACCCATCGAAAAAAACATTATTGTTGTAGATGAAAACGGAAATAAATATGAGGCTACCTACCCCAAAAGGGCTAAGGGTTTAGTCAAAAATGGCAGGGCACGCTTCATAAATGAAAACACAATATGTATGCTGTGTCCGCCAAAAATAAAATTGGAGGACAATTATATGTCAGAAAATAAAAATGTTACTCAAAAATCCGGAGTTCCGGGCAATGTTGCGAACGCGTTATCCAACCTAATCAATTCCGAAGCCGAGAAAAACAAAGACAAGGTTTCTTTAAACTATTTGATGACGCAAATTGAAAAACTGCATAACGAGCTTACTGATTTAAAAAACACTATCAATAACATAGGCTGTGTAAGCGACGCAGACAGATGCGGTGAAGAAAACGACGAAAATATTACGGTTAACGGTGAAGTTGCTCTTGCTAAAATTAAGGCAATTACCGAAGTTTTTCATCATAGAGAGGAAAGTCTGCAAAGTCTGCTTGCGTTTTATCAAAAAGTGTATGACGATTTGATGCAAGTGCCGAGCAGGAGCGAAAAAATATAGAATAGCTATTATCCGTAAAAACAGTCTAAAATTATCTGTATTAAAATAATTTTATCTATTCTTAAAAAGTAGTTTTCATTAACTTGACATTCAAAATTGTATGTTACCGTTTAATAAATCAAATTCTGCCCGTTAAAGCACACTTTTAAGTCAACACCCCCGCATTTGCATTTGCAAAGGCGGGGGTGTTGTAGTATCAATCAATATTTTCTTTTCGATATCCGAAGCGTTTACCGTCGTTTTTGCTTGTCGGTGAAACAACCGATTATGTGGATGGCGAAAACACAGGAGTTCTTACAAAACAAGAATATGACGAGTTTATAAATAATCTTGTTGATACCGATCGCGGCGCTATATACAATCGGTAATCAAGCCAAAAAAACAGGCTAAATATTTTTCAAAAAAATATTGACACAGACATAATAAATGTGCTATAATCGTTCTTGTCGTTTGAGACACCGTGCGGGTGTAGTTCAATGGTAGAACACCAGCCTTCCAAGCTGGATACGTGGGTTCGATTCCCATCACCCGCTCCATAATTTTTTCGGTGAATGATGAAAGCGTTGAAATGACTGATGCATTTTCGGTTTTTCATTGTTCATTTTTTTAAATTCAGGTAAAATTTCAATTATATACGCGCCTGTAGCTCAGTTGGATAGAGCAACTGCCTTCTAAGCAGTGGGCCAGGGGTTCGAATCCCTTCAGGCGCGCCAATAAAAATCGGCAAGTATCATTAGATACTTGCCGATTTTTATTTTTTTCTGCCTTATCACATCCGATTTCAGCAAGCAATAGTGAGAAAGTGATTCTTTCAGTCGCTATTTGAACTTAAGAAAGATTACAGCAGAAAGAAAAAACAACGAAGAATCAGTGAGATAAAATTGCTGTTTTAGTCGTCGCTATTTCAGCAAACATTCGCAATTTATTGCGAATGTTTGCTGAAATTATAGCATACTGTATTGTAATCAGGGATTATTTATGTTATAATAAGTTACAATATCAATATTTACCGAGGTGATAGCGATGATTATTCTTTCCGTCAGCTACAACAACCTGTGGAAGCTGCTTGTCGATAAAAAAATGAGCAAGGCTGATTTACGCAGGGCTGTGGAGATTTCTCCGAACACAATGACAAAGCTTCGTCGTGATGAAGAAGTGTCGATGTCTGTTCTGAAAAGAATCTGCGAATATCTGGAGTGTAATATCGGGGATATCTGCGATTTTATTCCGGCTTCAAAATCGGAGGTGAACTCCTGATGACAGAACAGCTTTTGCTGGAATGTGAGCAATTTATCCGAAACGGCGGCCTCCTTACCGGTTCATCCTTTGGGAGGATAGAAATACCCTTCTGCAAGATGATGGATATCGATACCGATGACGCAGAACAGTATTTACAGCAACACCGAGAGAATTATTTTACAGAGCAGATGTTTGCCTTTATTGACCGTACCGGTTAGAAAGACAGTGACATCTATAAAAAGGCATTGATTGACCGCCGATTGTTTTCCAAGATACGGTCGAACAAAAAATACATACCTGCCAAGAGAACGGTAATCGCTTTGTGTCTTGCATTGGAATTATCAAGAGAGGATGCAGATAAACTTCTTTCCTCTGCCGGATACAGCTTATCCCGTGCCGACGATTTTGATCTTGTGATTGCCTTTTGCATTGAAAAGAAAATATTTAATTTCTTTGACATTAACGAGGCGCTTTTTCATTTCGGGTTTGAGCCATTTTGAAAAAGAAAAGGCCGCCGTCGGAAAACGGAAGCCGAGTATCATTTTGAGTCCGCGGATTTATCATCCGATGTGTTCAGGTTATCGAGCGCATATTGAAGGCATTGCACAACGATTTTATTCATGGAAGTGTTGTACTCGCCGGCAAGGCGGTCAAGCTGCTCCACAATATTTACGGGAATGCGGAATGTTTTATTGACAGATTCAAAACCCTTCTTAAGCTCAGGATCGATTGTGTTTTAAAAAATGTCGCCGCTGCGGCGACCGAATTACAGACTGAATAGTTTAAAATGGATTTCAGAACAGGAGGCGGCATTGCTATGGGAAAACCAAAGAAATTAAGAAAGCTGATAAAAGCGGCGAAAATGGGAAAAGCCTGTGCCATGTACCGACTTGGTATTTGCTTTGAAACAGGAACTATGACTGAGAAAGACTTAACGAAAGCCGCCGTTTGGATCTCCGCTGCGGCCGAGGCCGGATATGCTCCGGCACTTGAATGGATAAAGGATTATTCTTTTGACGATAACGCCTTGATTCAGGCGGAAAGCTGAGGGAATATATGAACCATATGCGCGGTGCATTTGTAACCGTGCCTGCAGTGCTCGGCGGCCTTAATCTGACCATGGACACCTCCATGGAGGGCGCAAGTCCGATTTTTAATAATATGTTCGGCATTGAGGCGTGCTTCCTTATGTCGATGCTGCTCGGCGGAATCCTTTCATAAACAATCCGTCGGTAGGCAGTTTTGCCTACCGACGGGTTGCTGCTTATTGTTTTCTGAAATCCTCAGGAGATATGCCTTGAAAGAAACGGCCGTAAATATAAAGGGGAACAGCAGACCAGCCGTGACACAGACTGCCGGCCCCCCCGAAGGCGGAGGCACCGTCTTCGGTTTCCCAAAAGGTGGTGGCGCCGGCATACAGCATTTTGCCCCATTTTTCGATGATGTCCTCGAGTACATATTCCCGGTAGGTGTCGCCCTGCATCAACAGGGCTTCATACAGATAAATGTTATAGCTGAGGGTGATTTTCACCAGGTCTTTGTCCTCGGTCAAAGCCCGGCATAGGGTGTTGGTGTGTTCGTCGGCAATGCTGTTAAAAACCGCCATCGCCTGCATCAGCTGGCAATAATGATTCTGCTGACCGCCGTCCACAAAGGAGGCAAACCGCTGTTTTTCGTCGTTCCAGAACACCTTGCGGATGCCCTGCTTCAAGACCGCCATGGTGTCTTTCAGTTCCCGGCGGATCTCGGTCAGCCCCAGGGCTTCGGCGATACAAGCGGTACTGCTCAAGGCAGCATATAAAAACATTTGATATAATCCGTCTCTGTGTCCTGCTTCATAATCCAGCCAGGGATCCGGTTGGTAGATGGTGCCGCCGTTGCAGCCTTCGGACCACTCATAAAAATGCCAGATTCCCTTGCCGAAAGGATGAACGGCAATGCCCTGGGGCAGGTCGCGGGTGCAGCTTCGCACCGTACGGAGCATCGCCGGAAAGTATCGCTCCGCCAAGGAAATATCGCCGGTGTATGCTATGTATTCGGCCATGGAAATCATCCAGATAAAGGTAAAGGAAGGGATTTGCAAAGCATCATCCGTGAGGGCGGTGATGCCTAAAAATCCGTTGGGCCGCATGGACTGTCCCATGAGATCCAGGCAGGCACGGGGAAAGGCGGTTTCATGAAAGGCATAATAACCGCAAAGCATTTGGTTGCGGCTGTCCCCGGCATATAGGCCCTGTTCCCGCCAGGGACAATCCTCATAATGCTCATGCATACATTGGCGCAGGGTTTCCCGGCTGATTTGTAATATACGGTCGGTTAAACGGTCGCCGGTAGCGGGCAGCGGCGGCAGCTTCACGGGATATAGGGACTCGTAAATGCCTACCGTATTTATGGAAGTGACCTTTCCCACAATATGCAACTGCAAATACCGTCCGCCGATCCGCCTGAAATAATGGGTAAAGGTTTGCTTCCCCTGCTTGGCAATATAACGGTTGGCAAAACTGCGGCCGGCAATATAGGTGGCCACCCCGTTGCAGTCGATGTGCTCGCCCCAGGCAATGTCCACCACCGTCCCTTGCTCGGCCTCCAATGCAAGGGTAACATAGCCGGCTATTTCCCGTCCCAAATCCATTACCACAAAAAAGTTTTCCTCTGTTTTCGGAGCCAGCACCGACGGATCCTCAAATACTTCCCAGGGGACACGGTAGCTGATGGCGTCATGGTATATGGCAACCGCAGGATTGGCATCCTCTCGGGTGCGGGTAAAAATTCCCTGACTGAGCAATACGCCTGTTTGCAAAGGCTGAATGACGCATTTTTGGATGGGCCGGGGTGCAGGCACAGCACCTTCATACCGGCGGGACGCAGAAAAGCGTTCCGGCAGGGGCACTTGGGGATTGCGCCAGGCATCCTCTTTTGCGGCGTTATAAACAAAGCCGTATCCGTACTGTAGGGTAACCATGTGAGCGCCGGGGGCATAGGTGAGGGAAGGGGCGGATAAAACCGTGCTGTCGCTTTGAGCCAGCACGCGGCTGCCGCTTGTGAGCACAAACCAGAGTCCCGGATCTCCCTTGACGTACTGATAGGATTGTTCCCCCTGATAATAGACCGTGATGCACAGGCGGTTTTTGCCGGGCGTGAAGTATTCGGCAACCGGCAGGCTGTCATAAATCCGGGCGGCAGGGAAACAGTGATACTGGCCGCAGTTGACAAAGGCGCCATTGATCCACACCGCATATTCGCTGTCGGCGCAAATGGCAAGCTCGGCTGCGGCAGGAAGCTCCTCCAGGGTAAGCTCTGCCGCAAAATCTACATAACAGTTGGTGGCGGGAGCCGCCTCATTCCAAATCCAAGTTGTATGTTGCATGGCACTCCTCCTACTTCATCATGGTATCGGCCAGGGACATGGCAAACAGCCAGTTCATATCACGGGTGGGATGATTGATGCCATTGGCCAGCAAGGCGTTGGTATCCACACCGAAGGAGGCTAGCCTTTGCCATTTGGCATAGCAATCGCATACCGGAATGTCCAGGGCGGCGGCCGTTTCCTTTCCCATGGTTAAAAATTGCTCCAGCCGGCCGGAATTCTGCACCTGCACAACCGACGCCGCCGTCCCGCGGATCGTCTCGTCCTCTATGGAGGGACTGACGGCGGTGCACATCATATTGGGTGTCATAAAAATCACCTCAATGCTTTGCTGACGCAAACGGGTGAAGATATCGGCCAAGGCCGCCCGGTATGCTTCGGGCGCATCCTCGGCGGGATTACAGCTGTCATTCAGACCGAAGCAAACCACACACAGGTCGGGCGAAAACCGCAATACATCCCGCTGCAGACGGGCGGCGCCGTCTCCTGCGGTACCGCCGGAGATGCCGGCGTTGATGATGTTCACAGGCACCTTGGGATATAAATGATTCAACAGCTTGCGTAAATGGGTGTGATAGGCATTTTCGGTGTCGTACACGGTTTCCAGCCCGGCATCCTCAGTTGTGTATACTTCAAAGCAGCCTTGGGTGACGCTATCCCCCAAAAAAGCAATGGTTACCGCTTCTTTTCCGAAGGGATCACACATTTTTTGCCTAAATTTTTCCATGATTTTCATACAATCGCCTCCGATGCTTTTATAACACATGGGAGCCCTGATTGCAATGGGTTTTTACACTCTTTTTCTAAAATATATTGCGATTCTATCCGGATTTGGGAAAAGATATAAAAATGTCCTTGCAAACCGCCGAAGCCAAGGAAATGTGCGAAAAGGCGGCAGGGCTCGGAGATGAAAAGGCAAAAGCGCGGCTTGCAGACGGCTTTGACCTCCGCCCGATCCGTGAAATTTTGCTCGAGCAGATCGACAAAGGCAACATTGACGCCCTTTGGCAGATGGCACAGTTATGCAAAAAGGAAAATGATGAAACCGGTGCCGCCGGGTGGTTTAACAAAGCCATTGAAGCGGGGCAGGTTGACGCTCTGCTGAGCGCGGCAGCGGTTTATCTTGACAAAAACGGCGGCTTTTACAATAAAGAACTGGCAAGACAGTATCTTCGCCGTGCCGCCGACGGCGGAAGTGTTCAGGCGATTATCGCCCTTGCCGATTCGGAGCTTGCAGACACAGATATCCCGTTTTGGCAGCAGGCGGCACAGCTTCGGGATTTGGAATATCCCGACAAACAGCCGCAAAGAAAAATCAGGGAGCAGCACAAAAAACAGATGGCGTGGTATCGTCTTGCCGCCGAAGCAGGCGATACCGACGCGATGAACGCGCTGAGTATGGCGTATCATCTCGGCTACCCCGAAACCCGTGACGACCGTGAAGCGTTTTTGTGGGCTTCCCGTGCGGCAGATGCGGGCGACGGCTCGGCAATGTATCAGACGGCGTATTTGTATGAAAACGGCTTTGGCACGGACAGGGATATTGACGCGGCACTTCTCCTCTACACCGAAGCCGCCGAACAGGGCGTGCGCTCGGCTATGATAAGGCTTTATGAGATATACACCGAAGGTCTTTTACACATTCAGCCGGACGGTAAAAAAGCGGCGCATTATCTGTGGCTTTCCGGCGAGGGACGGGACTAAAGGAGGCGCAAATAAAATGAAACTGAAAATCAAGGAAACGGCTTGGGGAATCAACCGCGTGGCAGGAGGCTACCGTGAAAGAGTTACCGCCGATTTATGTTTCCCCTGTGAAGTCGGGGAGATCCCCGATTTCGGAAAAGGCAAGCGGCATTTTACCGTAGACGAGGTAACAGAAAACAGTATCAGCCTTTCGGTACACTGCGCCGATCCGAAATATAACAAAACATGGACAATAAACAAGGGTGAAGAAATAACCTATCGGCCGCGCTCCTTTGACGGCGGATATTTCTATCAATTTAAACTGATTTAGGAGGCACGGCTATGAATGCGATCGGAATTAAAATAAAAAAAGCGGACGAAAAGCACGACTGTGGCGCAAGTAAATTCTTCGGTGCGCCGGCGATTCCGGCAGAGTGGCAGGAGCGGTTTTCGGAGGATGTTATCTTCTTTGGACAGATACGGCTTTCGGATATCGCAGAACTCGACACGGAAAACAAACTGCCGCACACGGGATATCTTTATCTTTTCCTCGATGTGGAGATGTACCCCTATCAGGCGATGGCGTATTATTATGACGGCGAGCCGAATGTGGTGATTGACGATTTCAACGAAGCAGAACCGCAGTTTGCTCATTTGAATGAGGATTGGCTCATGAGCTTTGAGCCTGCCGATGAAGCCTCTGACGGGATTCGGCTGTTCGGCGTCCCTTCCTCCGGCTATGAAACGGATGAGGAACTGCTGCTGCAATTCGATCCGCTGGCTGAAAGCACGGGTTTTCTCGACAATATCGACGGCTACGCCTATTTCTTCTTCGGCGAGGGCAGGGACCGCATTGACGGCATCCGCTTTGGCATTGACCGTTCATAAGGGAGCAGTCTATGGAACAGTATTTTACAAAAGGCAGCAGGATTCCGCTGCAAAACGGTCAGTCAGCCGAAGTGATCGCAAAACTCGGCGAGGGCGGTCAAGGCACGGTGTACCGTGTCCGTGTGACCGGGCAGGAGTATGCGCTGAAGTGGTATCACAAAACCGCCCTGCAGAATCCCCGCCGATTTTATCAGAATCTTGAAAACAATATCCGTCAGGGGGCGCCCTCTCCGGCATTTCTGTGGCCGGAGTTTCTGACCGGGGAAAAGAACGGCAGCTTTGGATATGTTATGAAGCTGCGCCCGTCAAATTACAGGGAGTTTTCGGATTTCCTGCTGGCAAAGGTTCATTTTTCTTCTCTGTCCGCGGCTGCCAATGCGGCGCTGAATATCACCAACGGCTTTCGGGAGCTGCACCGCAAGGGCTTTTCCTATCAGGATCTGAATGACGGGAACTTCTTTCTTGATCCGGCAACCGGCGACGCGCTCATCTGTGACAACGACAATGTGGCGCCCTACGGAGAAAGTCTCGGCATTGCCGGAAAGGCACGGTATATGGCGCCGGAGGTGGTGCGCAATATCAAACGGCCGGATATTATGACCGATCGGTTTTCACTGGCCGTTGTGCTGTTCCGTCTTTTGTTTTTAGACCATCCGCTGGAGGGAAAGCGCGTGGTGGAGCATCCCTGCCTGACGGAAGAACTGGAACTGAAATTTTATGGCAAAGAGCCGGTATTTATTTATGATAAAACGGATGATTCCAACCGCCCGGTACACGGCATCCATGCGAACGCTTTGCGCTTTTGGCCGGTGTATCCCAAATTCATTCGTAAGCAGTTCTTGAAAGCATTTTCCAAGAACGCTATGAACGGGCAGGAGCCCCGCCCTACCGATAACGATTGGCAAATCGTCTTTACACAGCTTCGGGACTGCATCGTGAAATGTCCCTGCGGTGGGGAAACATTCCTGAATCTTGACGGCGACAGCTTATGTATAAATTGCGGCCTTAAAATTCCGGGACCGCCTGTGTTATTATCGCAGAACCGCTACAAGGTTGCCTTGTTCCCCGGCATGAAGCTCTATCGGTGCCACACCGACCGGGACAGCGATGATTTCAGAGAAATCACCGGCGAGGTGATACGAAGTATGAAAAATCCGGCAATATGGGGACTTCGGAATCTGAGCGATGAAATCTGGAACGCCGAGAGCAGGGATGGAACGCAAAAGCCGATTGCTAAAAACGAAGTGATGGTTGTAACCAAAACAAAACAGATTCATTTTCCAAACTGCGCTGGGATGATCGAATAAGGAGGTTTTTACATATGGCAAATATATATGAAGGTGCGGTGGAGGTTTCCCGCAGAACAATGACGCTTTTCTTTATGGTGGATGCCTCCGGCAGTATGGACGGCTCAAAAATGGGAACGCTCAATTCCGCCATTGAGGAGGTTATTCCCGAAATACGAAAAATATCCGGCGAAAATGCCGACGCGGAAATCAAAATCGCTGTGCTGGAATTTTCAAGCGGTACAAGATGGATCACGCCTGCGCCGATGGACGCGGAGGACTTCACCTGGAGTTTTCTCACTGCCGACGGATTGACCGACTTCGGCGCGGCCTGCAAACAGCTTAACGAAAAGCTGTCCCGCAAGGCATTTATGAGTGATGTAGCAGGCTCCTTTGCCCCTGCAATATTTCTGCTTTCTGACGGAGAACCGACCGACGAATATGCATCATCCCTCGCAAAGCTCAAAGAGAATAACTGGTTCAAAAAGGCCATCAAGGTAGCGGTCGCCATCGGCGAGGATGCGAACCGTGATGTACTTGCCGAATTCACAGGTAATAAAGAAGCGGTGCTTACCGTGCATACGCCGGAAGCGCTCACCAAAATGATTCGTTTCGTTTCGGTTACTGCATCCCAAATCGGATCAAAGTCCAGCGGCGTCGGTAAGGGCGGCGTGGACGAGGCGACAAACAAGCAGGACGAAATGATCGACAAAATAAACGAGGTCAAGGCCGCCGAGCCGGATGACGACGGTGATCTGGAATGGTAACCGATTATCGGGCGTTTGGTATGACGGTGATCGGCGCTTCCCACATAAAAAGCGGCACCGTCTGTCAGGACTGTTCGCAAAGCTGTGAAAAGACGGAATGCCGCCTTGTTGTTGTGTGCGACGGTCATGGCGGCGCAGATTATTTTCGCTCCGACAGAGGGAGCAAATTGGCAGCCGCCTCATTTATGGACTGTATGGAAAATCCCGATCTAATAGCGGCGCTTTCTGCAGCGGCTGCGGAAAAGCAACGGCAATCCCGAATGGAACAACTGATCAAAAGCATAATCGCTCGTTGGAACAGCCTTGTCGAGCAGGATATGATGCAACATCCTTTTGATGAAGATGAACTAAGCGACGTATCGGAAAAGGCGCGAAAAATATACGAAACAGGACAGCGCCTGCAATCGGCATACGGCACGACCCTCATCGGCGTTATGCTGGCCGAGAATTTCTGGCTTGGTTTGCAGATCGGCGACGGAAAATGCGTTTCCGTATCAAAAGACGGTGAATTCACACAGCCCATTCCGTGGGATGAGCAGTGTTTTTTGAATGTCACCACCTCTCTTTGCGACGAAAATGCTGCCAAAGAATTTCGGTTTTGCTTCAGCCGCACCTTGCCCGCCGCTGTATTTATCGGCAGCGACGGAATCGACGACTGCTTTGCCGGAGATGAGAGGCTGTACGATTTTTACTGCCTGCCCCTCAGGTCTTTTGCCCAAACGAACGATCAAACCGCCGTCTCGCAATTGAAAGACTATTTGCCGACCCTTTCGGAAAAAGGCAGCGGAGATGATATGTCGGTTGGGATTATTGTCAATACGGATTTTGCACGTCAAAAGACGGCGGCTTTTGAAAAATCTCGGCAAGCTTCCCAAAACGAGGTGACACCATGAAGGATAACGGCTCCAGGTTTTATTATTCCCGTCTGACGGACGGTGAGAAAAATCTATACGATCGGATATGCGAAGCGCTTCTTCGCTTTGAACCGGCGTTATCACTTCACGCCGGTATGGGCAAGGCCTTTACGGTAGATACCAAAAAGATTATGACCGCCGTGCTGTTTGACAATCCCGTTTTTTTCTATCTCGACCGCCGTCGGGTCATTACCAAACAGACCCCCATGTACATTCAACTCATCTTTCAGTATGATTACGCAAAAGAAGAAGCCGAGCAGCTATGGGCAGAGGTAGAAAAGAAAGTAGATCTGTTTATAAAGAACAGCATAAAGCCGGATATGAGCCCGCTTGCCAAGCAGCTCAGTGTGCATAATTTTCTGTATTCCATCCATACGGCCGAGGAGCCGTATGATAAGGACTGCTTTTCGGTGGTCGGTGCATTGCTCCGCGATCGGTGCGTCTGCGAAGGATTCGCCAAGGCATATAAACTGTTGTGCGACAGACTTGGAATCGCCTCAATTGTGGTTGTAGGAGAGGCTTTACACGAAAACGGGCGGCGGGAGCCTCATTCCTGGAACATCACCCGTATAAAAGGTGTAACCGCCCATACCGATGCAGCCTGGGATTCCCGTTTCGGCGGAGCGGCTTATGATTATTTTAATCTGTGCGATGCCGACATTGCCGCCGATCACTGCTTTGATACCGAGCTTTATCCGAAATGCGTTCCCAATAAAATCAACTATTTCTATAAAAACGGACTGATTGCGCAGGATGAGGAGGAACTGCGGAAAATCATAGCAGACAAGGCGGACGAGCCTTACTATTCTGTTAAGCTGTTATTTCCGTTCTCACAGGAGCGTCTTGCGGTGTTTCCTTTTGATATTGGAACTCTGCGGTATAATGCCGCACAGAATGTTATCGGT
>ERZ857998.1128-NODE-1128-length-32399-cov-9.126082_pt1 | contig 32399 bp, 48 predicted proteins | sample MGYA00519954_ERZ857998 | MGnify/ENA primary metagenome ERZ857998 (study PRJEB31778, sample SAMEA3449424) | human gut metagenome | biome: human gut; feature: human-associated habitat; material: faeces | place: United Kingdom | collected 2010/2012 ...
TAGGGCCAAGGCTGCATTATGGAGATGGTAGGTAAGATCATACTGTAACCTCCGGAAACTCATTGTGTTCCACGCCGTCGAGCAGGCAAGGGATCGGGGGATGCGTTGTCATATCTATTCCTATTCACAAAGCCCGTATTCGGACTGGCAAGATGGTATGGAGCGCTCGAAGAACGGCAGTTTCATTTGCCCCGGAATTTTGTTCTGCGACCACGCAACCACGTTATCTATGCTCGCACGCGTGTCGCTTGTTCCGGGTATAGTTGTGCATTGGAAAAATGTTGCCTTCCCCTCTTTTGATGCAAGCTGAACTAATTTTTCCCATCGACGAATTTTGTCGATATGTTCAGGAAAACGCCGGACTATCTGCGCAATCTCCTGTTTTCTCGACATGATACACGGCATGCAGCCGACGCGGGACATCCCCATCTTATAGAGCGGGTTCGGATCAAGCCCGTGCCGCCTGTGCATGGCGAAGACATCCTGTACGGTCCAATTCAGCAGGGGACGATACGCTGTTACCCCTTGATCTATAATTTCTGTTTCGGCCATCCTGCTACGAGACTCGCTTTCATCCGCGCGTATCCCCTGCCAATTTGTAATTACGTGACCTGCATCCAACAGAGGTTCGATAATATCTTTATGAATTGGCAGAACTTTTAATTCGATAGTGCAAAATCTTTTTATTGGGCTGGGGAAAATTCCCTTCCAGAGACACAGGGCAAGGAACGGGGAAGAGTCTTCTTCCATGGCTTCCAGCGCGGCCAGCGCTCCGGCGGCTTTCTCCGGCTCATAGTTCGCGCTGATGAAAGACTTTCGCGTAAACAGACGCTGCCGAAAATCTGCTCTCACCCACTGGATAGCCGGGCCGCCCGTGCGTTCCGCCAGCCGGGAAACATATTCCAGAGTTATTTCATGCTCATTGCCGGTATCAGCGAACACGGGGAGAAAGTCGCCTTGCAAGCGCTCCATGGCATCGAGGTACATGGCGGTACTGTCTTTTCCGCCGGATATGCTGACAACGGTCTTTTGCATGACGACTCCTTGATTCGCACCGGGCGGCTTCAACGGGATGTCAGGTCACATGCGCTTGTCGTGCCCGTGCCCTCAGCGTTCGCGCGGTTCGCCCGTGCCGCGCCTGCCGTGAGTTGAATTAAGCCGGGCTACAACGCCGCCCGGCATGGCTGCTCAGGGATTGACATGAGGACGGTGAAGGCATCGCCCCGCCGTTGCACTTTTCCCCGGCTAGAGCCTCGCCGGGGTCTCCACGGCCACGGGAGCAGGGGGTCGATCACGCAATGACGTTCAGGCCGGGGGCTCCTTTTTCCATAAAGGCCTTCACGTTCTTCATGGCCTCACCACGCCATGCACCACCATCGGCTTCAACCAGCATGAATTCCATTTCGTCCTCATGCCGGACACGGAACACAAAACGGCTGGCCGGTTGTTCCACTTCAGTGAAGGTGCGGAACGGCCGCAAGGTGACGGGATTCGGCAGCACGGAATTTTCCACGCTGGCAATGCCTTTTTTGATGGTGACGGCCTGACTCACGCCATCGTCAGAAATTCCGGCTTCGGCGGTGGTCTTAATGTTGGAGACGTATTTCAGCACCAGCCATCTGTCGGTGGCCTGCAAGACGTCGTCCGGCTCCACAAAACAGGCTTGCAGAGCGATGTTGAAGGCTTCAGCGTCGATCCACCTGTTGAAGGGGAGGCTGATCTGGTCCAGTTCGGCCCTGATGAAGGTTTTACGATCGTCGAAGTCGCCCAGGAGGGCGGACTGTATGGAAACTGTATGCGGGGCTTCGACGTGGCAAATAAGTTTACTCACGTCTAGACTGTCCACGTTGGTTTTCAGGTAGTCCACCAAGGCCGTAAGCGTTTTGACTTGGATGGTGTCGGGCGTTGGAGTGTGCACCGGATGGAGGGCCTTGTCCGAATACTCGCGCCCACCGACTTCAACGATGGTTGGTGCGGCGTCGCCGCGGATGGCCTTGTACAGTTCTTTGAGCATAAAAATCTCCCTCTTTAGGTTGTGGTTAATTCCCGGCACTGGCGGTTTTTCCGTCGGGGAAGCGCGTGATCCTGCCCGGAATGGCCGATTCCACACCGGGAAAAACATGCTGCATGGGGTCTTCGCCGCTGGTCATTTCGGACGCGCCGATTTCGCCTGTCTTGGGGTTCATGCCAATATAGATGCCCGTTTCAATGGGCGTCGGTGCACAGAGAGTAGAGGACGTGGATACGGACACCTCGGCCATGTTGCGCTGTTCGTTGGGCTTGATGGTCATCTTCATGGTGACCGTTCTGGCCTTCTTGGCCGGGGTATTGGGGTCGGTAATGTTTGCAATGGCCTTGCTGATTTCGTCTTGAATACGCTCGACAAGGGCACCGCCGGACAAGGTAGACACGTTCAGTTCAATCATGGATTTCTCCTTTGCGGTTGTAGGCAAAAAGAAAGCCGCCCGTGGGCGGCTATCGCGGCAGTATTGCCCGCCTTTCGCCGGGCGGGCGCGGGCTGAGGTGGCAGGAGGGGATGTTAGAACGGCACAAGATCATCATCAGGCGGCGGTGTACCGTCATACGGCAGGGACTCCCGGACCTGGACGCCATTTTGTCCATAGGACGGTTGTCGCCCGTTTTTATAGGATTCTTCACCGGATACAGGGCCATCGGTAATAATCTCACCCCCAGCCATGATGTCGGCGTATTCCTTGGCCGTGCAGGGGATGACGCTTCCCAGACGATTATTCCAGTACGTTTTGCCGTCCTTTCCTTCATAGGGGCGCTTGTCGATGCCCAAACGCACGGGGAATTCAAGGCCGTCAAAGTCCAGCCAGGAATTGATCTGGCGTGCGCGCGTGGCTTTTTGATCACTAGCCTTTGGATCAATGCTGCGCACGGATTCAATGATTGCCCTGAGCATGGAGCCGCCTATGCGGCAAGCCGTCTGGAGATTTTCGTCCAGCCTGATGGTCTGGATACGGGATGGTAACGTAATGTTTTCGTACCACCAGCACCCTTCGTAGCTTCCGGCGCAGACTTCAATTTTGCATTGAAGCTGGAGCAAACCGCTCTTGGTCATGGCTACCATCTCATCATCGCGGGATGCATATTTGGGCTTTTGCACTTCAAGGCGCACAAGTACCTTGCTGCCGCAAGGCACGGGGCCGTAGTTGCGTTCTCGTTGTTCCTGTTCGTCATTCAGATCGATCATGCTCATAGTTGTATTTCCCTTCGCTTGCTTCGTTCAGCGCTTCATGGAACGCGGCCCATGTGGAATCATGGCCGATAAAAATTTCTTCCGGCAGGGGCCAGCGACTTTTGGCTTGGTAGGCCGGTCGCTCCTGCGTGTAGATGACGCGTTCGCCCTTACCAAAGGCCTTTCCTTTGGAGCTTCCCTCGGCAGTGACAATCTTGGCCTTGTAGTTCACAAAAAGCAGCATCTCTGCCCATTCCGTCCAGATGGCAGAGGCACGCTTGTGCAGTTTGACGTTGTACTTTTGGTAAGGATCGGCGTCGGGTGGGTCAAATACAGTTGGAACAGCATGTGCAATGCAGACAATATGCATGCCACATTTGTCGCGCAACTTTTCAAACCCCGCCTGTATGGCCTGCCATTTGTCGTCTACCTTGACATAACCCTTGCCATATCCGAAATCTTCGATGTTTTTCTTTTGTCCTTCCTGACAAACCTCGCGCCAGACAATGGGCTCCGTCCAATCCAGGGAATCAAGAACCAAAGTTTTGAAGTCATGTTTCCCTCGGAGCAGGGCGTTGCATGCGTCGCGCAGGTCAGAAATACTGCGGGCCACCATGGGGAAGGTCGGCACATCCAAGGCCGAAGCGCCGTCTTCCGTGCGCAGCAGTATGGGCTTGGGCCATGTGGCGGCAAATGTTGTTTTGCCCACGCCAGGCACGCCGTAGATCACAACCTTTTGCGGTGGGAAGCCCTTGCTGCTTACTACGCTTTCCAATGAGAAAGGGGCCGGATTGAAGCCGAAAGCCTGCTCAAACTCTTGATTGCTCAATGGCTTGGCAGAACGGCTGGCCTGCTCCGAAAGCTGTTCCGCTGACTGTGTCATAGTTATTTTCTCCATGCTGGAACAAAAACGGCCCCTGCACGGGGCCTACATAAACCTCATCATCCGCAAGCGGGCAAAATGTGACTGTGGAGCACGTCATGTCCGCATGCGGGCACTCGCCTCTGTGGATACACATATCATTGCCTCCTTCGCCCATCCTTGTAGGGGCTTCTCGGGGCCGTTGCCGCGCCACTGTGCCGCTGATTGCTCCAGAGGCGGCAATCGCGGCAGAGGGACATGCCGGGAATTGCCTCAGCATTTTTACAGCGAACACAGATCCCAGCGCTGCGCAAGGCGCGGTAGCGTTCGCGCATGTATGCCGCGTTTTTTGCAAGTGTCGTCAGCCTGTCCGTCCTATCGTAAACAGCGTAACGCATGCCGCGACCTCGCTTCACTCCATAGACGCAACACCTGCGCCACACTGGTTCCCTGAAAAGTCCTGCGCGCCCCATCAGGCATGGGCAGCAAGCCGACCACGCGACGGCGGCCGGAGTTGAAATAGGTGATTACGGCCATGCCACATCCTCCACAAAGTTGAGGGCCGCCCACACCAAGACGATGAAGACGGCCCTGATCCAGCCCCGCCAGTTGCGGCGGGGTGATACTTCGGCCCACATCACGCGGCCACGCGCGCGGGCGGGTTCATGGTCCAGGGCGCATACAGCCCGGCATTGTCGTCAGGCTGCTCCTGGGCCTCATGCCGGGCCACAATCTCAACCGTGAAGCTGAAATTTTCCTGGGCAAAGTCCTTGCCCAGTTCAAGAGCCTGCTTCTGGTTGTGATAGGGGCCATTCCATCCGTCGCTCGTGACGACATAGTGGCCGGGCTCCAGAGATTCCAAATCCTGCTCATGGGCCAGCAGCATACGCCGCAGCTTGCGGTTATCGCTCTCAAGCTGCCGGATACGCTCTTCCGCTTCCTGCATGGTGGTGGGAATTGACGGGGCCGTGGGGTTGTGGGAAATTTCGGTAGCCATGATTCACTCCTGCTTGAGTGGGTTGTGGTTAGGCCCGTTCGGAAAGGTGAGAGTTTCCGGGCGGGCTGTTCTGCTTGGTATTGCCCTTAACGTGATTTTGTTCTACTATCTTTTACGTAATTTGTCAACGAAACTAGAACAAAAAAAGGGGAAGGGAAAAATGTTCATAAGTAACATCAAGAAGTTGATGGAGGAGAAAGGAAAGACTTTTCAGGATGTTGTTCAAGATTCTGGCTTGTCAAGACAGACAATACATAAAGCTCGTCAGGATGAAGGAATTGCCGAGTGCCGCTTGTCTACCTTGGGGAAGATCAGCTCGGCCCTTGGCGTCAAAACAAAAAAGCTATATGAAGAAATAGATAGCCAAGAGTAAGGAGCAAGCAAGAATAACGATGAAACTTCATTTTAGATATGCTTGGGAAAATCTAAAGGCAAAACTTGTTTTTAAAGGGATTCGAAGAAATCTTTTGCTTGTACTTCCAGGTATTTTATGTGGTTCGATTTTAGCATTATTAAAATATTTTAATAGTGATTTTGATTATCATGGAGATATTAAGAGTGAAATATATTGGTGGGCACTATTTCTATTTATAATGCTTATGTGTTGTTTTGTATGGGGATTTTTTTACTATCAATTGGTAAATATTAAATACAAAACTAAAATTTTTTTGTTTAAAATAGCAATATGGTCATGTACAGGAATAATATGCAGCATATCAACGGCTATAGGAATTACAATAATGTATTGCATATTAAACATTAGTATTGAATATTTAACAATGATACTGTTTTATTTACTTCTTATTGAACACTTTTTAGAACTAAAATATAATTTTAAATATGAACTATGCGTTGTTGAAGAGAATGTTTATGCAGATAAATTGAATAGATAGAATTTTCCTGATGAAGATAGCGATTTTTTTAGAGATGGATCGGTAGTAATTTATTCAATTCTGATTTTGGTATATTAGTACTGGTATGCCTTGTGGCGTTGCCTGATCATTGGTAAGAAATGGTCATGAAAAAAGTTTCGCTCTGCATACTTGTGCTCGTTCTTGCCGCGTCTTTTGGCGTGCATCAATGGCAGCAGCACAATAAAGAACACCTACAAGAAAGAGTATCCACTGCTGTTCTTATTATTACTGATGGCGTAGATTGGGCGAGAAAAGATTGCGAAGAACCTGATTCGCATAACTTTTTTCGTCATAAAATATGGCTTCAAAAATTAGAAGTGGGCTGGATTAATCTACAATGCAGGGGAGAAACAGATCGTGCCCGGCCCGCAACATCTCGAAATGACGCTGGCAACCACCTGGACGAAAAGCTTGAACTCTACGAGGACACCACAAATAACATCCTCAACTAGCCTTGTGGGTCAAGGATAAACCGGGCCGGGAAAGCGTGTGCTGCCCCGGCCTTTTTTGTTCGGTTTCAGTCAACGGATGGGCATCAACAGATTGATACCTTTGACGGCGAACCGTGGTCTGTGGCGAAGGATGTGTGTGAGGTTCTCGGCCTTGGTAACGTGACTGAGGCATTGCGCGGGTTGGATGAAGATGAAAAGGGTTACTTCAGAAATTCTGAAGGAACCTCTCCGCAAGGCGGGAATCCTAATTTACTCATCATCTCCGAATCCGGCCTGTATGCTCTGGTCTTCCGCAGCCACAAGCCGGAAGCCCGCGCCTTTTCCAAATGGGTTCGTGGTGATGTTCTTCCGACATATCGTCAAAAGGGCTTCGTCGGCACGCCACCCGCCCTCTCCCGTGAGGACATCCTTTCTCAGGCCCTTGAAATCATCGGCGGCGAAAATGCGGCCCTGAAACAACAGCTTGCCATCGACGCCCCCAAGGTTGAATTTGCCGAAGCCGTCAGCGACGCGGAAGGCGGCATGACCATTAACCAGTTGGCAAAGGTTCTCCGGCAGCGCGGCATCAAGCACATGGGACCGCACAATCTTTTTCAGGAAATGCGCAAGCACGGCTTTCTCATGCGCCAGCGCAAGCACTGGAATGTCCCCCGGCAAAAATATATCGAGAAGGGCTGGTTCAAAATCACGGTGCATCTGTCGCCGGAAGACGACGGCATACAGTACGAAACAACTGACTTTGCCATCACCGGACCGGGCCAGCTTGGGCTGCTAGCCTTTTTTATGGACAAATACGGCATCAGTCGCCAGCTTTCTTTGCTGGACGGAAGACGGAGCTGCGGGGCAAGGACGGTCCCGGCTCCAAAGGAAGGTAGGCCACAGTGACAGACCACCTCCTGAGACGCAAAGACATCGCGGCCATGCTGGGCACAAGCCCCGGCGTGGCCGCTTCGATTTTGAAAGGATAACGGCATGACAAACAGCAATATCGCTGAACAGCGACTGTCTGAGATTGTGGCCTTACTCGCGGAACGGGAGCGAGAGGCGAAACGGTTACAGGCGCTAGATCGGCGTATAGCGGAATTAGCCGGGATTGTCCCGGAAGAACAGGCACGAAAACCGCCGAAAAAGACCCTCTCCCCTAAAGACTTCAGAGGAGGGTGTGGATTATAGGGTAGAGTATGAGTATTGCCAAAAGAGCTGATGGGCGTTGGATTGTCAGATACAAACCCAAAGGTACAACCGTCTGGAAACAAAAAGCTTTCAGGGATGAACAGACCGCACGAGCCTGGGAGTCAGAACATTTGGCGTCCCTTGGAGAGCAGGAAGAACGGCTTACGCTTGGCGAGTTGACAATGCTCTATTTTCGTAGCCGCCCAGAGATACACCATGAAACCAAAAAAGCTATTGTCTATTTCCTTGCCGGACATGAACGTAAAGATGGTTCCCATTCTCTTGGTGTAGGAGAATTTCTCCGCGACAAATATGCTGAATCTCTCAATCGTCAGGACTTGGAACGGATGCGCGAAGGTTTCCGCGCTCGAGGTACCAGCAACGCCACCATCAACAAATATCAAGCATACATTCGCGCCATTCTCGCCTGGGGCGTAGATCAGGACTTAATACATCTGAATCCTTGGCGTGACTATAAGCGTCTGAAACATGTCCGCCCTGTGGACCTGTCCAGTGTGGATGAGCTGCGGAAGCTGTTTCCATGTCTTCCAGAATTTTTGCAATGGGCGGTTAAAACCGCCTTTTTTCTTGCCCTACGGCCTGGGCAGGTAGAACTTTTTAGTCTGACGTGGAACGCCTTCGATTGGCGGCGTGGTGTCGTCATTATCCGGCAAGGCAAAAGTGGACGGCTAAAAACGGTTGTTCCTCATCCGGCATACATGGATGAGGCCTACCAGAGGTATAAGCGGGATATGGCAGCAGGTATTCCCCTTGTCTGCCACCGTGGAAACGGGCGGCGCGTATTATCCTACCGCACAGCATGGCTCAACGCCTGCCAGCGCGCAGGAGTAAAAATGCGTCCATATGCTATCCGCCATATTGCGGCTACAGAGATGCTTGCACGCGGCGCGGATCTTGCTGCCGTGGCTGCCCAGCTTGGGCATAGCAACGTAGCTACTACAGGGGGAACATATGCCCATGTCTCTCCCGGAAGTCAGGCGCGGGCAGCGGCACTCATGCCGAGCCTGGATACTGAATCCGAGTCAAAATAATTTGGTGCAGACTTGGTGCAGGATTTGACGCAAAAAAAGGGGGAAGCACAATCGCAACTCACTGATATTATTGATGGTGCGAGAGGGGGGATTTGAACCCCCATACCTAGGGTGCTGGATTCTAAGTCCAGTGCGTCTACCAGTTCCGCCACTCTCGCAAAGGTATATTAATAGCTTATTTGCGGGCGGGCCGCAAGCCGCGCCATCTGCCTCGTGGAAAGCAAAGCCTGTACGTCATGGGTGCGTCACGCCCCAATTCCCTCAACGCAACAGCAAGGCCTTGCCATCAGTCCTCGGTGGAAGCACTTCGCCCACCTCGCGGGCCAGGTCTCCGCCGCTCTCCAGCATGTCCCGCACCGGCCCCAGCAAGTCCGGCGGCACGGCCAGCAGCAAACCGCCCGAAGTCTGGGCGTCAAAAGTCACGCTCTCAAGAGCCTCATCCACGCCCGGCTCCACCAGGGTGGAACAGGCCCAGTGCTTGCGGTTCAGATGGCTGCCCGCCGGAATCAGTCCGTCACGCGCGTATTCCAGCACACGGGGCAAAAGGGGCAGAGCCGCCGTATCCAGAGCCACGCAGGCATTTGAGGCCAGGGCCATTTCCAGGGCATGGCCGCCCAGGCCGAAACCGGTGATATCCGTGGCGGCGGGCAGATGGAACGCACGGATGACCGCGCCGCCCACCTTGTTCAGTCGTCCGCAGCAGCGGATCAGTTCGGCCTCGCTTTCCGCCGCGCCCTCCCAGCGGGCCTTGACCGCCGTGGCAAGAATGCCGGTGCCCAGCGCCTTGGTCAGCAGGAGGCGCTGTCCCGGCCTGAGTCCGTCGTTCACCGCAATATGCGCCGGATCAATAATGCCCGTCACGGCCAGACCATATTTCAATTCGTCGTCCTGCACGGTATGGCCGCCGGCCAGCACGGCCCCGGCCTCCAGCAGGGCGTCCTGGCCGCCGCGCAAAATGTTGGTCAGAGCTTGCTCGGGATCATCTTCCGCCAACGCTTGGGGAAAACAGGCCACGTTCATGGCGCACCAGGGTTCGCCCCCAAGAGCGTAGACATCGGACAAAGCATTGGCCGCCGCGATGCGGCCAAAGGCGAACGCGTCATTGACGATGGGCGCGAGGATGTCCACGGTCTGCACCAGGGCCTTGCCCGGCGGCACGGAGAGCACCACGGCGTCCTCGTTACGGGCGCGGCCAGCCAGCACCCTGACCTCCAATTCGGGCGGAGTTTCGGGCGCAAGACCGCGCAAAAGCCGCTCCAGGGCCCCTGGAGCCAACTTGGCCGCTCAGCCCGCGGCGCGGGCTTTTTCCAACAGCTTCATCTTCAAATTTCCGTTAGAACATTTCACAATGAACAATCAGACACGTTCACTCCAACGATGCGACTTGTTCAAGCTACGGGAAATTTTGCACGCTGCCAAGAAGGAGGCTGCAGTGCTGCTTTCCCGGTCCGCAAGCTTTCCTCCTGAACGGCAGTCCCGCACGCCGCGCGACTACAGTCCAACCCATGGAAAACAGGCAAAAAGCCCTGCTCCGAAAGAGCATAAAAAAGGGGAGCCCGAAGACTCCCCTTTTGCAAAAGCTGCTTTGCTTGCGCGCTATTCGGCGGCGCCTGCTTCCTGCGCGGCCCCTTCTTCAGCCTTGGGCTTGCGGGTACGCTTGGGTTTGGCGGCCGCTTCACCGGCCGGAGCGGCGTCAGCGGCTTTGGCCGCCTTCTTGTCCTTGCCCGCCTTGGCGTCCGCAACCGGCTCGGCCGCACGGGACAACTCGATAATAGCCATGGGGGCATTATCGCCCTTACGCGGCATGGCCAGTTTGAGCACGCGGGTGTAGCCGCCCGGCACGCCGGCAAACAGCGGGCCGATTTCATCAAAAAGACGCTTGACCAAGGCGTGGTCGTTGAGCACCCGGTAGGCCAGACGGCGAGAGTGCAGATCGTTGCGCTTGGCCAGCGTGATCAGGGGTTCCACCACCCGGCGCAATTCCTTGGCCTTCATCTCCGTGGTGCGGATTTTGCCGTGGATCAGAAGCGCCTTAGCGAGATTGTGCAACAGGGCCTTACGGTGCGCGGGCGTGCGCGAGAGTTTCCTGCCGGAATTGCTATGCCTCATTTTGCTGCTTCCTTTTCCATTCCTGATATTTCTTGTCGAAGCCGTCGACCTTCATACCAAAGTCAAGGCCCATGTCCAGAAGAACACTTTTGATTTCGTCCAGCGACTTGCGTCCGAAATTCTTGGTTTTGAGCATCTCGCCTTCGGAGCGCTGCACCAGTTCGCCCACCAGAGCGATATTGGCACTACGCAGGCAGTTGGTGGCGCGCACGGAGAGCTCAAGATCGTCAATGCTCTTGAACAGATGCTCGTTCACCTCGCCGCCGTCACTGCTGCCCAGACGCATATCGCCGGAAACGCGCTCATCAAAATTGATAAAGACCGAAATCTGGTCCTTGATGATCTTGGCGCTGTAGGCAATGGCATCCTCTGGCGTGAGCGAGCCGTCGGTCCAGACTTCCAGCAGCAGGCGGTCATAGTTGGTCATCTGGCCCACGCGGGCCTGTTCGACCGTATACGCCACCTTGCGCACCGGGGAAAAACTGGAATCCAGCTTGATCAGACCGATTTCCTCGGACAGACCTTCGTGCATGTCGGCGGGCACATAGCCCTTGCCCATACGCGCTTCCAGCTCCATTTCCAGCACTACATCCTCGGTGAGGGTGGCGATGTGCAACTCAGGGTTGAGCACCTCCACATGCTGGTTGGTCTGGATCTGGGCGGCCGTCACCGGACCTTTCCGGTCCACGCGCAGGATCAGGCGCTGGGGCTCGTCCGTGTCCAGGCGCAGACGGACCTGCTTGAGATTCAGGATGACGTCGGTAACGTCCTCCAGCACGCCGTGGATGGTGGTAAACTCATGCTGCACGCCGGTGATTTTCACCGAGACAAAGGCCGCCCCTTGCAGGGAGGCCAGAAGGACGCGCCGCATGGCGTTGCCGATGGTGGTGCCGTAGCCCCGCTCCAAAGGCTCGCAAATAAACTTGCCGTGCGTGCCGCTGGCCGTCTCTTCCTCACGCAAAATCTGGTCGGGCTTCACGAGCTCCGACCAGTTGCGCGCATTGATAAGGCGTTCGCCTTGTTTAATAAGCATGCGCCCCCCGCTTATTTCGAGTAAAGTTCGACAATCAACTGCTCGTTGACGGGGAACTGAATATCATCGCGCTGCGGCAAGGCTTTCACGGTGCCCTTGAAAGCGGCACCGTCGGCTTCAAGCCAACCAGGGCAGCCGCGACGGGCGATCACTTCCTGGGCTTCGGCCAGAACAGGAATTTTACGATTCTTTTCGGGCACTTCCACAGAGTCTCCCACCTTCACCTGCAGGGAGGGAATGGTGACCTTGTGGCCGTTCAGGGTAAAGATGCCGTGACGCACCAGCTGGCGGGCCTGGTTGCGGGAGTTGGCAAACCCCAGACGGTACACCACGTTGTCCAGACGGCGTTCCAGGATGACCAGCAGATTCGTGCCGGTGACGCCCTTCTGCATTTCGGCTTTTTCAAAGTAGCCGTGGAACTGGCGCTCCAGCACGCCGTAAGCGCGGCGGGTCTTCTGCTTCTCCCGCAGCTGCACCGCGTATTCGCTGACCTTCTTCCGCGCGCGGCCGTGCTGGCCGGGGGCGTAGGGGCGGCGATCATAAGCGCACTTGTCGGTAAAGCAACGATCACCTTTCAGGAACAGCTTGCAGCCCTCGCGGCGGCAGATCCGGCATTTGGCTTCAGTATATTTGGCCATGAATGAGTCCTCTTCGTTTGTACGGCGCTGCCCCGGCAGCGCGAAACTAGACGCGGCGGCGCTTGGGCGGCCGGCAGCCGTTGTGCGGGATGGGCGTCACGTCACGGATGAAAGCCACCCGGAAGCCCACGGCGGCAATGGCGCGCATGGCGGCCTCACGACCGGAGCCGGGACCCTTCACATAGACGCCCACGGTACGCATGCCGTTGTCCTGCGCCTTGCGGGCGGCGGTTTCAGCAGCCACTTGGGCGGCGAAGGGCGTGGACTTGCGCGAGCCCTTGAAGCCGCTCTGGCCCGAAGAGGCCCAAGAGACAGCATTGCCGCGCGTATCCGTAAAGGTGATGATGGTATTATTGAACGAAGCCTGGATATGGGCAATGCCCACAGGCACGTTCTTCTTTTCCTTTTTCTTGACCGCTTTCTTGGGTCTGGCCATGACTATCCCTCAATCTGGCTAAAAAAACGAGTAAATGAGCGCGCCTACTTTTTCTTGCCCACAGCGCCGCGGCGCGGCCCCTTACGGGTGCGCGCGTTGGTGTGGGTGCGCTGGCCGTGCACGGGCAGACCGCGACGATGGCGCAGCCCCCGGTAGCAGCCGATATCCATAAGCCGCTTGATATTGCTCGAAACTTCACGGCGCAGATCGCCTTCCACCTTGAAGTTCTGTTCGAGTTCCTTGCGGATCTCGTTCACTTCGTCAGCTGAGAGATCGTCAATGCTACGCTCCCAGTTGACGCCGGTGGAATCAAGGATCTTCAGGGCCGTCGTGCGACCGATGCCGTAAATGTAGGTAAGCGCAATGTCCACCCGTTTGCCGCGCGGCAAATCAACACCTGCTATTCTCGCCACAATATGTCTCCTGCCCTAGCCCTGGCGCTGCTTGTGCCGGGGGTTTTCGCAGATAACTCGAAGCACTCCCTTGCGCCGGATCACTTTGCACTTGGGGCATATTTTCTTGACGGAAGGTCTGACTTTCATCGCATATCTCCACTGATAGCCGTTTGGCCGTTGTGACGGCCCATCCTGACGGCCCCGGCTATTTCGGGGCAGGAACAGGCATCTTTATCTATCTTTGCCTATTCTGTCAACCATCAATTGTGTGCCGGTTCAGACCGCGATCCGAAATACTCAGGATTCTCGGCCCTTCCGGGGTGATCGCCACGCTGTGCTCAAAATGAGCGGCCCATTGGCCGTCACGGGTCACAGCGGTCCATTTGTCATCCAGGATGTCCACTTCATAGGTACCGGCAGTGACCATGGGCTCAATGGCAATGACCATGCCGTTCTGCAGGGTCAGCCCATGCATACCGGGCCTGAAGTTGGGCACCTCCGGCTTTTCGTGCATCTTCGCGCCCACGCCGTGGCCCACGAAGCGACGCACCACATTGAAACCGGCGGCTTCCACATAGTCCTGCACGGCGGCGCCGATATCATAGACGTCATTGCCTGCCCGCGCTTTCTCAATGCCCACATAGAGACTTTCCTCGGTCACCCGCATCAGCCTGCGGGCCTCGTCGCTCACCTGCCCCACCGGGTAGGTACGGGCGGCGTCGCCCACGAAACCTTCGAAGACCACTCCCATGTCGATGCTGACGATGTCCCCCTCCTGTAGCAGCCGCGCGGAGGGAAAGCCGTGCACCACCTGCTCGTTGACCGAGCAGCAGACGGCAAAGGGATAGCCGCAGTAACCGAGAAAAGCCGGTTTCACCTTGTAGTCGGCGCACATGTCGCGCGCCAGTTCTTCCAGGCGCATGGTGGGAAGGCCGGACGCCACCATATCGCCCACGGCGTCAAGAATATTGGCGACCATGCGGTTGGCTTCACGCAGACAACCCACTTCCCGCTCATTTTTAATGAATGCGCCGTGATATTTTTTCATGCTCCACGCCCCGCGCTATGCTTTTCCGCCCTTGCGCGCTTTCTGCATCAAGCCTTGGTACTGGCTTGAAATCATGTGCGATTCAACCTGATTCATGAAGTCCATGGCCACGCCCACCAGAATCAGCAGGCTGGTGCCGCCGAAGTAGAACGGCACGTTGAAGTTGCTGATCAGCAACATGGGCAGCAGGCAGACGAGGGAAATATACACCGCGCCCGAAAGCGTCAGCCGCGAAAGCACGGTATCAATGTATTCCTGCGTCTTTTCGCCCGGACGGATGCCCGGAATGAAGCCGCCGGCCTTCTTCAGATTTTCGGACATATCCTTGGGATCAAAGATGATGGCCGTGTAGAAATAGCAGAAGAAGAACATCAGGGCCACGTAAATGATATTGTACAGAATGCCGTGGGGCGAAAAGAGCTCCGCCGCCCGCTTCACATACTCGTTGGTCGAAAACTGGCCGATGGTGGCCGGGAAGAGCAACAACGAGGAGGCGAAAATGGGCGGAATGACGCCCGCCGTGTTCAGGCGCAGAGGCAGATGCGAATTCTGCCCGCCGAACATCTTCCGGCCCACCTGACGCTTGGCGTAACTGATGGGGATTCGCCGCTGAGCCCGCTCCACAAAGACGATGCAGACCGTCACGGCGGCCATGAACACCACAATGACCACGGCCATGAAGATGCTCATGTCACCGGCCTGAATCAGGGCCACGGACTGAATGATGCCGCGCGGAATACCCACGACGATGCCGCAGAAGATGATCAGCGAAATGCCGTTGCCGATGCCCCGCTCGGTGATCTGCTCACCCAGCCACATGACCAGCACCGAACCCGCGGTAAAGGTCATCATTGTCACCAGCCGGAAATGCCAGCCCGGATTGAGCACAATGGGCGAACCGGCGGGACTGGTCATATTTTCCAGGCCCACGGCGATGCCCAAGCCCTGCACCAGTGTGATCAGCACCGTGAGGTAACGGGTATACTGGGTGATTTTGCGACGGCCCGCCTGCCCTTCTTCCTTTGCCATGCGCTTGATGTCCGGGCTGACCACCTGCAAAAGCTGCATGATGATGGACGCCGAAATATACGGCATGACGCCCAGCGCAAAGACGGAAACGTTACGCAGGCCACCGCCCGAGAACATGTCGAAGAGGCTGAACAGGGTGCCGGACATGCTTTCAAAGAAAGAAGCCAGGGCCGCGGCGTCCACGCCGGGCACCGGCACATGCACGCCGATCCGGTAGCAGCACAAAATCAGGAAGGTCCAGCCCAGGCGTTTGGCCAGGGCGGGCTGGCCCGCCATATTGTTTGCCGATCCTACTGCCATGAAAGACTCGTTGCGTTTGCGCGCCCGAGGGCGCCGTATGCGCGTAAGCGTCATAGCCCGCCGCGCGCGGCGGGCTATGACGCCGCAATATTCCGTTCCGGCCGCTCGAGCGGCCGGGGATTATTCGGCTGCGGGAACTGCTTCCAGCTCGCTGACTTCACCACCGGCCTGGCGGATCTTCTCCGCCGCGGCCTGGCTGAACTTGTGGGCTTCCACCTTGAGGGCGGATTTCACTTCACCGCGCGAAAGAATTTTCACCGGCGCGCCCAACCGGGCGAGACCCCGGGCGTAAATGTCATCCAAGGTAATGCTGCCCTTGCCCTCAAAGGCCTGGGTCAGCACATCCAGGTTGATCACGTCGTACGTCACTTTGAAGGGCGCGTTCTTGAAGCCGTGTTTAGGCAGACGACGCTGCAGAGGCATCTGGCCGCCTTCAAAGCCGGGGCGCACGCCGCCGCCGGCACGGGCATTCTGGCCTTTGTGACCCTTGCCCGACGTGCCGCCCAAGCCGGAACCACCGCCCCGGCCCACCCGGCGGCGGGTCTTGCGCTCTTCCGGAAAGGGAAAGAGATTGTGCAGTTGCATACTATACTCCTCGCGCGGCCGTTAGTCCACGACGGCCACAAGGTGCGAAACTTTGGCAATGATGCCCCGAATGGCCGGGGTGTCCTTGAACGTCTTGACCGTCTCGCGACGCTTGAGGCCAAGGGAGTCCAGCATTTTGCGCTGGGCCGGCGTGGTGCCGATGCGCGAGCGCACGAGTTTGACCTTGATTTCCGTCATGGCTACTTCCTCGGAGCTTCCAGCTTCTTGCCGCGCAGGACCGACACATCCTCGGCGCTACGCAGGGAAACAAGACCCTGTATGGTGGCGCGAAGCACGTTATGCGGATTATTGGTGCCGATGGCCTTGGCCAGCACGTCGCGCACTCCCACGGCCTCCATCACGGCGCGCACGGCACCGCCGGCGATGATGCCGGTACCCTCGGAGGCGGGTTTGAGCATGACGCGGCCCGCGCCGAAGCGGCCCAGCACCTCATAGGGCAAGGTCCCTTCGACCAAGGGCACATGCACGCGGTTTTTGCGCGCGCGCTCCGTAGCCTTGCGCAGAGCCTCAGGCACTTCCTGGGCCTTGCCCAGACCAAAGCCCACGCCGCCCTTGCCGTCGCCCACCACCACAAGGGCGCTGAAGCTGAAACGGCGACCGCCCTTGACCACTTTGGCCACACGGTTGAGGGAGACGATCTTTTCGATTTCGCCCAGCTCGTTCTGCTGGGTTTCGCTATTGTTCGAGTTATCCTGACGCATATTAGAACTCCAGACCGCCTTCGCGGGCGCCGTCGGCTACAGCCTTGACGCGACCGTGATAAATATACCCGTTGCGATCGAATACCACCTTGCTGATATTCTTTTCCTTGGCCAAGCGGGCAATTTCCTTGCCCACGCGTTCGGCGCCGCTCTTGTTGCAGTGCAGGCCGGATTCGGTTTTGGAAAGGCTAAGGGTGGAGGCGGACACCAGAGTCGCGCCTTCCAGATCGTTCACGATCTGGGCGTAAATATGCAGGTTGGACCTGTAGACCACGAGACGCGGACGTTCAGCCGTGCCGTTGACCTTTTTGCGGATGCGGATCTTGCGGCGCTGACGGGATTCATTCTTGCTATAATTCATGACGCAGCCCCTACTTCTTGCCGCCGGACTTGCCCACCTTGCGGCGGATGGTCTCGGTCACGTACTTGATGCCCTTGCCCTTGTACGGCTCGGGCTTGCGGATACGGCGGATCCTGGCGGCCATTTCGCCCACCAGTTCCTTGTCCACGCCGCTGATGGTCAACACCTGGCCTTCCACGGCGGCCTTGATACCGGCGGGCAGTTCCAGCACCACGGGGTGGGAAAAGCCCACGGCCAGTTCAATGATGTTGCCTTTCACGGCCACGCGATAGCCCACGCCGATGACTTCCAGGGCCTTGGAAAAGCCCTTGGTCACGCCGTCGATGCAGTTGGCCAGCAGCGTGCGGCGCAGGCCGTGCTGCGAACGGCTTTCACGGGTTTCTTCGAGGCGGGTCAATGTCACATGCCCGTCGGCCAGCTCATACTTGAGCAGAGAGCAGAGAGGCGTGCTCAGCGAGCCCTTGGGGCCTTTCACTTCCACAACATCCGTTCCGATCTTGACTTCGACGCCATTGGGAACGGGAATGGGCAGTTTACCTATGCGAGACATAACGCACCGCCTACCAGATTTCACACAGAAGTTCGCCGCCCACCTTCTTCTCGTGGGCGGTCATGCCGTCCAGCACGCCGCTGGACGTGGACAGAATGCAAATGCCGAGGCCGTTCTGCACCTTGGGGATCTGACGCGAATTCACGTACACCCGGCGGCCCGGAGTGCTCACGCGCTTCAGGCCCGAAATGACGGGCTTGCCCTTCAGGTACTTGAGAGTGATGGTGATGGTACTGTCGGCCACGGCCACGTCTTCGACGTAACCTTCCTGCTTGAGGATGGCGGCTAACGATTCCTTCATCTTCGAGCGCGGCACATTCACTTCCTTGTGCAGGGCCAAATGTGCGTTGCGGATACGGGTCAGCATATCCGCAATGGGATCTGTCAACATCGAAAGCTCCTGAGAGTTTTGAGCGCGGGGTTAACGGCCCGATGCCGCCACTTCCCACAGGCGCGGTGTTCTCCGCGCCGCCCGGACGCTCCCGCGTCCGGCAATGCTTTTACCAGCTCGACTTGCGCACGCCGGGCAACTCGCCGCGCAGGGCCATGTTGCGGAAGCAGATACGGCAGATGCCGAACTGGCGCAAAAAGGCGCGGGAACGACCGCACAGCGGGCAACGATTGTAGGCGCGCGCACTGAACTTGGGCTTACGTTTGGCCTTCACTTCCAGCGAAGTACGGGACATACGGCAGACTCCTATTTACGGAACGGCATGCCCAACTGGTCCAGAAGGAACTTGCCTTCCTTGTCCGTGGCCGCCGAAGTAACAATGGTGATGTTCATGCCCTTGGGATTTTCCACACGGTCGATTTCCAGCTCGGGAAAGATGGTGTGTTCCTTGATGCCCAAGGTGAAGTTGCCGCGCCCGTCAAAGCCGCGATCCGGAATGCCGCGGAAGTCGCGCACCCGGGGCAGGGCAAAGTTCATGAGCTTGTCCAGGAAGTCCCACATGCGGTCCTTGCGCAGGGTGACGCGAGCGCCGATGGGCATGCCTTCGCGCAGCTTGAAAGCGGCAATGGATTTCTTGGCGCGGGTCACCACAGCTTTCTGGCCGGCAATGGCGGTCAGTTCCGCCACGGCCTCCTCCATGATCTTGTTGTTCTGGGTGGCGGCGCCAAGGCCGATGTTCAGAGAGATTTTTTCAATCCCGGGCAGCTGCATAGAGGAGGTATAATTGAACTCCTTCTGCAACACCGGAACCACTTTCTCTCTATATATCTTTTCAAGGCGTGTCATCGTATCACCTTATTCCATGACTTCGTTGCACTTTTTGCAGAAGCGCACTTTCTTTTGCTTGCCTTCGGACTCGATGTACTTGTAGCCCACCTTGGTGGCTTTGCCGCACGCCGAGCAGACCACCATGACGTTGGAGACATGGATGGGCATTTCCTTTTCCACGATGCCGCCGGGCTGCTGGGCATAGGGATTGGGGCGCATGTGGCGTTTGGCCATATTGGTCTTTTCCACCAACACGCGATCCTTTTTGCGCAGGATCTTGAGCACCTTGCCGATCTTGCCCGCGTCCTTGCCGGTGATCACCATCACCTTGTCGTCCTTGCGGATGCGATACGTTTTCATGACGATCTCCTAGAGCACTTCCGGGGCAAGGGAAATAATTTTCATGAAGTTCTGGGCGCGCAGCTCACGGGCCACGGGGCCGAAGATACGCGTGCCCACCGGCTCGCCCTGGTTGGAGAGCAGCACGGCGGCGTTGCCGTCGAACTTGATGTAGCTGCCGTCCATGCGCCGCACTTCCTTGGCGGTGCGCACGATAACGGCCTTCATCACGTCGCCCTTCTTCACCTTGCTGTGGGGCATGGCTTCCTTGACGGAAACCATGATGATGTCGCCCACCGAGGCGTAACGGCGGTGCGAACCGCCCAGCACCTTGATGCAGGCCACCTTTTTGGCGCCGGAATTGTCGGCCACCTGAAGCGTTGATTCTACCTGGATCATGGCACTACCCTACACGGCTTTTTCAATGATGGAGACCAGATGCCAGCGCTTGTTGCGCGACATGGGACGGAACTCCACGATTTTGACCTTGTCGCCCATACCGCATTCGTTCATGGGATCATGAGCCGTGAACTTCTTGCGGCGCCTCACATACTTTTTGAGCAGAGGGTGCTTGACCAGGGTCTCAACGCGCACGACAATGGTTTTGTCGTTCTTGTCGCTCACCACAATGCCGGTCAGCGTTCTGCCCTTGCGTTCTTCCAGAGCTTGCATTTTCAGGCCCTCTGTTCCTTTTCGTTCAACACGGTCTCAATGCGCGCCACCTGCTTCCGCATGGCTTTCAGCTCGGAAGTCTTTTCAAGCTGCGCCGCGGCGTGCTTGAAGCGGGCGTTCATCAGTTCCTGCCGCTGCTCGGTCAGCTTGCCGCGCAGTTCTTCCGCGCTCATATCGCGCAGCTTGTCGGCGGCATCCCGGACAGCCTTGTCACTTTTTTTCTTGGCAGCCATTAGAAGCCCTCCCTCACCACGATGACGGTCTTGACAGGCAGCTTGTGCGCCGCGCGGGTCAAGGCTTCGCGGGCCAGTTCCAGGCTGACGCCCTTGATTTCATACAGCACGCGACCGGGTTTGACCGGCGCGCACCAGCCCACCGGCGCGCCCTTACCGGAACCCTGACGGGTTTCCAGAGGCTTGGAGGTGACCGGGCGGTCCGGAAAAACGCGAATCCAGACTTTGCCGCCGCGCTTGATGTGACGCATCATGGCGATACGGGCGGCCTCAATCTGCTGGCTGGACAGATGTCCGTGCTGCACGGCCTTCAGGCCGATGTCGCCGAAGGCAATGGAGGCGCCGCGCGTAGCCAGCCCGCGCAAACGGCCTTTCTGCCACTTGCGGAATTTAACTTTTTTGGGCGCAAGCATTATTGTTCAACCTCTTTGTCAAGGATTTCACCCTTGTAGATCCACACCTTGACACCAATGATGCCATAGGTGGTACGCGCTTCGGCAAAGCCGAAGTCAATGTCGGCGCGCAGGGTCTGCAAGGGCACGCGACCGTCGCGATACCATTCGGTACGGGCGATTTCAGCTCCGGCCAGACGGCCGGCGCACGTCACCTTGATGCCTTCGCCGCCGAACTTGCGGGCCATGGACACGGTACGCTTCATGGCGCGCCGGAAGGCCACGCGGCGCTCCAGCTGCTGGGCGATATTCTCGGCCACGAGCTGGGCGTCCACTTCGGGACGGCGGATTTCATTCACTTCCAGGGAGAATTCGCGCCCGAACTTCTGGCGCAGGTCTCCACGCAGCTTTTCAATTTCCACGCCCTTGCGCCCGATGACGATGCCGGGGCGGGCCGTGGAAAGAATCAGGCGCACTTTGCCGCCAGCGCGTTCGATCTCGATCTTGGACAGCCCCGCATGATAGAGGAGCTTTTTGACGAACGTGCGGATCTTGCTGTCTTCGTAGACAAAGGCAGGATATTCCTTCTTGCTGAACCAGCGGGACTGCCAGTTCTTGTTATACCCAAGCCGGAAGCCGAACGGATGTACTTTCTGACCCATAGCCTATTCCTGCCCTTCTGCGAGTATGACGGTGATGTGGCTGGTGCGCTTGTGAATCTTGCTGGCCCGGCCCTGAGCGCGGGGCATGAAGCGCTTCCACGAAGGGCCTTCGTTGACCACGATTTCCTTCACCACCATGGCATCCACATCCACGCCGCCCAGCTGCGAGGCATTGGCCAACGCGCTTTTGAGCACGCCGAAGAGCACGCCCGCGGGCTTGTTGGGGGTGAAGCGCAGAAGATTCATGGCTTCCTCAACCCCAAGGCCCTGCACGTTTTTAGCCACAAGCCGGGTCTTGCGCGGCGAAACGCGCTGGAATTTCGCAATAGCTTTCGATTCCATAGTTCTACCCTACTTCTTGCCGGCCTTGGCCTTTTTATCGGCAGCGTGCCCGTGGAAGGTACGGGTGGGCGAAAATTCGCCCAACTTGTGGCCCACCATGTTTTCGGTGACAAACACCGGCACGAACTTCTTGCCATTGTGCACCGCGAAGGTCAGTCCCACCATTTCCGGCAGGATGGTCGAGCGGCGCGACCAGGTCTTGAGCACGCGACGGTCGCTGTTGGCCACCGCGCTGTCGACCTTGTTCATCAAATGGCCGTCCACGAACGGCCCTTTTTTCAATGATCTCGGCATGAGCTACTCCTACTTCTGGCCGCGGCGTTTGATGATCAGCCGGGAAGAGGCCTTCTTCTTGTCACGGGTCTTGTAACCCTTGGCGGGCATGCCCCACGGCGACACAGGATGGCGGCCGCCGGAGCTTCTGCCTTCACCGCCGCCCAACGGGTGGTCGATGGGGTTCATGGCCACGCCGCGCACCTGGGGCCGACGGCCCAGCCAGCGGTTACGGCCGGCTTTGCCCAGCGAGATGTTTTCGTGGTGGATGTTGCCCACCTGCCCCACGGTGGCCACGCAGGAGGCCAGTACCTTGCGCACTTCGCCCGAGGGCAGGCGCAGCAGGGCGTATTTGCCTTCCTTGGCCACAAGCTGGGCGTAGGTGCCTGCGGCACGGCAGAGCTGGCCGCCCTTGCCGGGGTAGAGCTCCACATTATGGATCACGGTACCCACGGGAATACGGGCCATTTCCAGCGCGTTGCCGGGCTTGATATCGGCCGTTGCGCCGCTGCGGGTGCTGACGCCGCTCATGACCACGTCGCCCTGGTTCAGACCCACGGGCGCGAGGATATAGCGCTTTTCGCCGTCCGCATAGTGCAGCAGCGCAATGCGGGCGGTGCGGTTGGGATCGTATTCAATCTGCGCCACAGTGGCTTCAATGCCGGTCTTGTCCCGCTTGAAGTCGATGAGGCGGTACAGGCGTTTGACGCCGCCGCCGCGACGGCGACTGGTGACGCGGCCACGGTTGTTGCGGCCGGCCTTCTTGGGCAGACCTTCGGTGAGCGACTTCTCAGGGCGCGTCCGGGTGATTTCCTCAAAGTCGGAAACCGTCTGGAAGCGACGCCCCGCGGAGGTCGGTTTCAGCTTGCGGACAGCCATGATTACACTCCCTCGAAGAACTCGATTTTATCGCCCTGGCGCAGCGTCACATACGCTTTCTTCCAGCCGGGCTTGCGGCCCACAACGCGACCCTGGCGCTCCCTCACGGAAGGCGCGCGGCGCACTACGTTGACCGCTTCCACTTTCACATCAAAAGCCTTTTCCACAGCCTGCCTGATCTCAAGTTTGTTGGCCTTGGGATGGACATAAAAAGCCACCTGTTGCGCCTCATCCTTGAGCAGCGTCGTCTTTTCCGTCAACAGGGGCTTGAGCAGAACGTACGTCGTTTCCATCTTAAGCCCCCTTCTTGGCAAAACGCGCCTGCACAGACTCCACGGCCCCTTCCAGAAGCACAAGCTGCTTGTGCTTGAGCACGTCCAGCACGCTCAGGCGATCGGGCGTGGTCAGGGTCAGGCCGGGGATGTTGCGGGCCGAGCGGCTCAGAGCCTCATTGTCCTCGGGCGTCACGATGAGCGCCTTTCCGAGGCCGAGAGCACCGGCCACCTTGGCAAAATGCTTAGTCTTGGCTTCGGGCAGTTCAATGCCCTTGACCACCAGCAGGCTTTCACCGGCCAGACGGCTCGACAAAGCCATCTTGAGAGCCAGGGCGCGCACTTTGCTGTTGACCTTGAAGCCGTAGTCGCGCGGGCTGGGTCCGAAGATGATGGCGCCGCCGCGCCAGATAGGCGAACGGTTGGAGCCGGAGCGAGCCCGGCCGGTGCCCTTCTGCTTCCAAGGCTTGGCGCCGCCGCCGGAGACGAACGCGCGGGTCTTGGCATTGTGCGTGCCGGCGCGTTTGGCCGCCATCTGGGCGCGCACCACGAGGTTGAGGATTTCAGGCCTCACCTCGATTTCGAACACGTCGGAAGCCAGCGTCATTTCGCCGCTTTCCTGCTTGTTCTGGTCGTATACTTTCACGGTAGCCATGTTGCTTCCCCTACTGCTTGCGGATCAGCACCAGCCCGTTCTTGGGGCCGGGCACGGAACCTTTGACCAGAATGACGTTGTCCTCGGGACGCACGCCGACGATCAGAAGGCCCATTTCCGTCACGGTTTCATTGCCCCAATGGCCCGCCATCTTACGTCCTTTGAAGACGTGGCCGGGGAAGGTGTTGTTACCTACCGAACCATTGTTGCGGTGCACCTTTTCGCAGCCGTGCGTATCCTTGGAGCCGGCGAAGTTCCAGCGGCGCATACGGCCCTGGTAGCCCTTGCCCATGCTCTTGCCGGTCACCTTGACCACATCGCCGGCGGCGAAGATGTCCACGGTGAGCTGCTGGCCGGGCTGCTGCTCGGGCGCGCCCGAAAGCCGGATTTCACGCGTGTGGCGGAAAAGCCCGGTGCCAGCCTTGGCGAAGTGGCCGCGCATAGCTTTGTCCACATGCTTTTCCTTGGCTTCGGTCAGCGCGATCTGCAGGGCGTTGTAGCCGTCCTTTTCCACGGTTTTGACCTGGGTGACGGGGCAGGGCCCGGCCTCAATGACCGTCACGGCCACGGCGGCGCCGTCACCGGCGAAGATGCGGGTCATGCCAAGTTTGCGACCCAAAATTCCCATTTTCTCAGCCATGACTGCCTCTCGCTAGAGCTTGATTTCCACGTCCACACCGGCGGGCAAGGAGAGCTTGCCCAGCGCGTCGACGGTCTGCTGCGTGGGTTCCAGAATATCCATAAGCCGCTTGTGAATGCGCATTTCAAACTGCTCACGGGACTTCTTGTCCACGTGCACGGAGCGCTGAATGGTGTACTTATGGATGTTGGTGGGCAGGGGAATGGGCCCCGCCACACCGGCACCGGTATTGCGCGCCGTATCCACGATTTCCGCAACGGCTTTATCCAGAATGCGGTAATCGTAGGCTTTGAGCTTGATCCGAATGCGATCGCTGCTAACAGTTGTCATTGTGCCTACTCCGTTTGCAAAAACATCCCGCGCGGCCGACACGGCCCCGGCGGGCTCCTTCACAGCATACGCGGGCCATGAAGCACGGCCCGAAGGCCACCACACCCTGGCGACGGACGGAACAAGGCTACGTAAGGGGCTGCGCGAGTCGCGCGCATCACACCTGAAATCAGGAGTTCGGAAGATGATGAACGCCTGGGCGCTCCGGCATCATCCGTGTGATGCTCCCCGGCGCAGCCCAGGCCTGGCCGCCGATGAAAACGGCGGCGCGGCGGTCCCGCAGGGTCACCAAATGGGGTTTACCCCCAATACCTTACAGCCCCGGGTCACTCCGGCCTCTCGGCCTCGGTGGGGTCCGTCCTCGGGCTGGAACGGCTCGACATTGTCCGGCATTTGGTAACGCCTGCGAATGTCAAAGCCCGTGGCGGCGATGGAACCATGATGGCATCCGAACCGCTTCCGGGCGCAGCAGGACAGGCTCAACCTGCCCTTCCCTGCCGTCCAGGGAATGCTTCCACAGGAAAACCCGTTGAAGCGACGTCTTGTTTAGCCAAAACCCGGCCTGACGTCAAGGCTTTTCCATAAAAAAATTCAATCGGCCGCAAGGCCGCCGCCCCTGCTCCGGCGCGCCGCGCGGGCCGGGCCATCTGCTTGACAAAGCGGGTCGCCCGGGCCTACATGCTCTCGATAAACTATGCCGTGTGCTTGCGTCCCCGCGCCTTTTCCGCGCCCGGCCTTCATCCTACCTACGAAATGCGGTAGCTCAGACGTGTTACGCAGCGCCAGGCCGGAGCGAAAAGTTATACTTTCCGGCCTGTTCGGCATGCCTTTTCAGACAACCAGCGGTCGTTTTGTCCGCGACAGCAGGAGCCATCCATGCCTATTGATCCGGCCCTCAAGGCCAAACAAAATCTATATGAAGATACTGTCATCCACTATATGAACAAGGAAGACGGCCACGTCATCGTACTCAGCGACGACCAGGCTTTCTCCACCCAACTGCGCCTGACACTGGCCAAGGAGCTGGGACTCTCCTCCCCCAACATGCTCACGGCCCTGTCCGATCCGCATCAGTTGCTGCGCGTGCTGCGCGAAGTGACCCCCAAGCACCCGGCCCCGATGCTGTTTCTGGAGCGGATCATGGGCGGCCAGGATCTCAGTTTTCTGGTCAACCAGATCAAGCAGGCCTACAGCAAGCTGCGGATCATCATCCTGACCACAGACGTGCAACGCGACCGGCTCATGCTTTTGCACGAAGTGGGCGCGGACAACTTCATCGCCAAACCGGTGTCCGTGAATACGCTGATCGAAAAAATGGCCTTCACCCTCAAGCCGCAAAGCAAACTCGGCCAGGCCATTGATCTGGCCAAGTCTTTTCTGGCCCACCAGAAATACGCCGAGGCTCTGGCCGCCTGCCAGAAGATCCTGACGCTCAAGCCCGGCAGCGCCGCGGCCTACCTGGTTATCGGTGATACCCAGCGCGCCATGAAGGATTATGAAAAAGCGCGCGTGGCCTATGAAACGGCGGCCAAATCCGCCGACCTCTACCTTGCGCCGCTGCAACGGATGGCCGAAATGTATGAGGAACTGGGCGACCAGCAATCCCAGTTGCGCTGTCTGCAAAAGCTCGACGCCATCTCGCCGCTCAACGTCAACCGCAAGGTGAGCCTTGGGGAAATCCACCTGGCCATGGGCGAGCCGGAAAAGGCCGAGGAGCTCTTCGACAAGGCCATGGCCCAGATCACCAAGGAGGCCATGGACGGCATCAGCGCCCTTTCAGGCCGCATCGCCTCCATCTATGCCGACCGCGACCCGGCCAAGGCCGAAAAATTTCTGCGCAACAGCCTGGAGGTCAAGGGCAAATATCTCTCCAAGGGCGACATCATGCTCTTCAACCAGTTGGGCATCAGCCTGCGCAAGCAGGGCCGCTGGAAGGACGCCATCACCGAATACAAACGGGCCATCAAGATCGCGCCCGAAGATGAAAATCTCTATTATAATGTCGGCATGGCCTTCGCTGAAGGCGGCGACTTTTTGCAGGCCAAGGCCAATTTGCTGAAAGCCGTGGACCTCAATCCGGACATCCCCGGCGCCAGCCCCAACATCGCCTATAATTTCGGGGCGGTCTTCCTTCAGTCCAAGGACCGCGAGCGGGCGTCCCAGTTCTTCAAACTGGCCCTGCAGCTGCGCCCCGATTTCCCGGCCGCCCAGGACGGCCTGAAACGGGCGGGGGGGTAATAGAGACGCGCCATGTCTTCAGAACACCGCGACGACACCCTGGGCGACGAGAGCCTGGCCGAATCCATCATCGTCAATGAGACGGATTCGTTCATTTACATCAGCGATCCTCGGACGCACGATGTGCTCTATGTCAATAACTTCGGCAAAAGGGTGCTGAATCTGCGTGACGTCAGAGGGCACAAGTGCTACCGCCTCTTCCATGGCAGAGAAACACCTTGTGAATTTTGCACCAACCATCTGCTCAGCAGAGAAGAATTCCACACTTGGGAGCACTTTAACGAAGCCACCGGCCGAAACTATCTGCTCAAAGACAAACTCATCGAGTGGAAGGGGCGCCAAGCGCGCCTGGAAGTCGCCGTGGACATCACGGACAAAGAGAACACCAGCCGCGCCGTCCGAGACAAGCTGGAAATGCAGCGCGCCCTGGTGGATTGCCTGCGTATCTTCTATACCGCCCCGACCTTCAACGAAGCCATCAATATTATTCTGCGCATGCTCGGGTCGATTCATAAGGCCGACCGGGCCTATATCTTCGAGTATACGGACGACGAATCCGGCACGCTCTTTTGCAGCAACACCCATGAATGGTGCGCCGAGAACGTCAAACCACAGATAGACAATCTGCAAAATCTGTCCCTGGACCTTCTCCCCGACTGGAAAACATTTTTTGGTCCCGAGCAAAGCATCGCTATCCGGGATCTTGAATTAATCAAAGAGAGCCATCCGCAGACCTACGACATCCTGAAGATGCAGGAAATCAAAAATCTGATGATCGCGCAACTGAGCGTGGACGGCGTCGCCACCGGCTTCATCGGCGTGGATAATCCCCGGCACATGGGGGAAGATCTTTCCCTGCTCTGGTCTCTGTCCTATTTTGTGACCATGGAACAGCAAAAACAGCGCATGGAAAGCAACATTCTGTTCCTGAGCCGACATGACGGCCTCACCGGGCTGGGCAACCGCCACAGTTATATGCGTCTTCTGAGCGAGTTGGAAAACGCGGAGAATGCCGAGACAGGCGTCGCTTTTGTGGACCTCAACGGACTGAAATCGCTTAATGACCGCGAGGGGCATATGGCGGGGGATATCTTTCTCAAAAGCATGGGTGAAGTTTTCACCCGGCATTTCAGGAAAGATGAGGTTTTCCGCATCGGCGGCGATGAGTTCGTCATCGTCTGCCGGGGCATTCCCGCGTCTCTCTTCAAGAAGAGACTCCAGGCCATGCGCGCCGAGGCCGAAAGCCTGTACCCGGCGGCCCTGGCTCTGGGCAGCGTTTGGAAAAAAAAACGGGACCAGCCCTTCCGAGATGGCCCGCCTTGCCGACAAACGCATGTACGCGGACAAGCGCCGTCATTACTGCGACCGCAACCGGACCGGTCAGTCCGTCCGCGTCTGCCGGTCAGCGTCGGCCGGCATCATGCAGAAAGCGCTTTAACGCCTCCGCCGTCTCCCTTTTGCGCAGGCGGCTGTAGCAGCGGCCGATTTCCTCATAAATCCAGGTCCGGAGCGCCGCGTCCTCCCGGGCCGCGAACAGGGCCGCGCCCAGCAATTCCAGTCCTTTTTCCGTCTCATCCCGCATAAAATGCAGATTGGCTCCCAGCATCAGGGTCAGTGGCGTGGCCTGATAGCGGCGCAACCGCGCGTAGCGCCGGAAGGCCCGCTCCATGTCGCCGGATTGCCCCAGGGTCGCAATGGCCGCGATCTCCTCCTCAGGGCTAGCCGCGCAATCCCGCGTGACCACGGCGGCGAGTTCTTCAGGCGGCATGCGGCCGAACGCCTTCTGCACGGGCAGAAAAGGCGCAATGGCCATATCAGGCGTACCGGTCCGACTGCTCTGACGGTAAAAATCCTCCAGGGTCCAGCCGTCGCTCCCGCATACGGCGGTAGCCAGGCCGCGTTGGATTTTTTCCTCAAAATCCTGCTGTGATTTATAAAAATAATGATTGATGCGGATTTTTTCCGCCACGGGATAGGAAGAGGCTCCCAGTACGGGCACGCGGTCCTCGTTGACGCAAAAGCGCCCCTCCGCATAGGCGAAGTGGTGCGGAGACAGAGGCTTGAGTACCCATTGGGGCTGCACCAGGCTTTTGATGTGATGATGCAGGCAAAGGCCGTCGGTATAGCTGCGCGTCACGCCCGCCGGGGGCCTGCGCAAATGGCCGCCGGAGCCGAAGACCATCCAGTGCGCCGCCAGACCGGCCCAGGCCTCATAGTCTTCCAGCAGATCCCGCACGTCACGGCGGCCCAGAGGCAGCACGAATTCGTCAATATCGATAAAAGCCAGCCAGCGGCTGCGTGTTTTCCACTGGCGCAGACAATGGTAGTAGGCCGACAACTGCGGGGCCTCGCGCCGGGGAAAGTCAATGACCGTCAACAGACCGGCGTCGGCCAGATCCGCCAGCGTCCGCGCTGCGGGCACGGCGCTGCCGTTGTCGTAGAGCACAATATGCTCGAAGCCCACGGCAAAATGGTGCAGCGCCCACTCGCGCAGATGGGGCGTCTCATCCTTGGCGATGGCGCAGACGCAGGCGTAGTACACAGACGGCCCTCCGGTTCGGTTAATTTCCGGCGGCGGGCTCACCCAGCAGGGCGCGGGCGTAATCCGCGCCGTTGAAGGGGCGCAGGTCCTCCATTTTTTCACCCAGACCCACAAAGGTGATGGGCAGATGATGCTGCATGGCCACGGCAATAGCCACGCCGCCCTTGGCCGTGCCGTCCAGTTTGGTCAGGATCAGCTCGTCCACACCGGCGGCCTCCTTAAAAAGTTTGCTCTGGGAAAGGGCATTCTGGCCGGTGGTGGCGTCCAGCACCAGAATGCTGCGGTGCGGCGCGCCGGGATGCTTCTTGCCCAGCACCTGGCGGATCTTGGTCAGCTCTTCCATCAGGTTGACCTTGGTCTGCAAGCGCCCGGCGGTATCCACAAAGAGCACGTCCACACCTTCCCGCACGGCCCGCTCCACAGCCTCAAAGGCCACGGAGGCCGGGTCCGAGCCCGCCGGACGGGCATGGAACAGAGCGCCCACCCGCTCGGCCCAGACCTGCAACTGCTCAATGGCCGCCGCGCGGAACGTGTCCCCGGCCGCGATCATCACCTTCTTGCCCTGCATGCGCGCGCGATGGGCCAGCTTGGCGATGGTGGTGGTCTTGCCCACGCCGTTGACCCCGATCATCAGCACCACTTCGGGCGGATTCACGGCCGAAATGCGGCGCGGCGCGTGGAAGATCTCCTCCAGTTCGGCCAGCAGCAGTTCACGGGCCTGCTCGGCGCGGGTGGCTTTTTCCCTCCGGGCGCGCTCCTTGAGACGCTCCACCAGTTCCAGCGAAGGCTCGTAACCCAGGTCGGCCATGATGAAGAGCTCTTCCAGCTCTTCCCAGAACTGCTCGTCCAGTTCGCCGTGGCCGGCGAAAAGCGTGTCCAGGCGACGCGCGAACTGTTCGCGGGTGCGCGAGAGCCCTTCGCTGATCTTCAGAAAAAGACGGCTGCGCTCATCTTCCTCATCCTCCAGGTCCAGGGCCAGGGCCAGGCGGTATTGCAGTTCCGAGCGGAATTCCTCCACATAGCGGTATTCCATGCGCTCAAGCCAGTCCTGAAAATCGTGCACAAAGGCCTGAACCTCGTCCTGCGGCGCGTCCAGGGAGCGCAGCAGAAATGCCAGGCGCTGCCAGAGCAGGTCGCCGACGCCGTCCACATCCTCCAGGATGATGCCCAGCCAGATTGAAAGCCGGGGTTCGGCCTCGCGCAGGCGCAGGGTCAGGGCCTCGTCTTCCCCGGAGATGCCGGAAGCCGGAGCGGGCGCCCCCACAACACCCTTTTCCTCAAACGGAGTGGGGGCGGGTTCCGGAACAACTTCCGGGGCCGGGCTCACAGGCGCCGCGGCTTCCTGGGGCAGTGCGGCCCCGCCCCCAGGCTCACGCGCGGGCGCTGTTTCGGGCTCATGCCGCGCTTCAGCCCCAATTTCGGAAGATTGCGACTCGTCCGCGGCATCGGAAGGCTGCGGCGCATTTTCATCCTGGCGCGATCCGCCGAAGATTTTTTTGACGGCTGAAAAAAAGCCCATGACACACTCCTTGCTTGTGGAAGCCCCGCGCAAAAAGTTACCCAGCGCTTCCCTTATTTCTCTCCACCCAACGCCGCCAGCACATCCTCCAGGGCGCGCATGCACTCTTCCACGGCCAGCGCGGCGGTTTCACACTGCGGGTCATTGAGGGCCGCCTGCATGGCCCGTGCCGCCTCGGCCAGGCGGGTCGCGCCCAGACAGGGGGCCGCCAGTTCGAGCATGCGTCCCAGATGACAGAGCCCCGCCGTTTCGCCGTCCGCGTACAGGCGGCTCAGGAGTTCGGGCGCGCGGGCAAAGCACTGGCGGAACAGCCCGGCGGTAATCTGCCAGGCGTCGGCATGCTTGCGCTGGAAACTCCGGCCCAGCGCCGGATTGACCGGCGCAAAACAAGACACGGGCGCGCCGTGGGCCTGTGGAGTCCGGCCATCCCGCCCGTCCGGAGCGTTATCGCCCTCGGCCGTGGAAGCGCTCAGACCCAGCACGATTTTTTCCGGCGCGGACACATCAGGTCCGGGCAGGGCCGCATCCGTTTTCCGGGCCAGCAGGCGGCGCAGGCGGGCCAGATCCCCCCAGTGCCAGAGCAGCAAAAGCAGCACTCCTGTCCAGAACAGGGCCGCCAGGGCAAACCGCCAGACTTCGCGCCGGGCCGTCAGGGCCTGCTCCTCCGCGCTCAAACGCGGCGAGAGATATACTTCCACCGAGCCGACGGTCCGGCCTTCCATCTTGAGCGGATTCATGCCCTGTACGGTGTTTTCCGCGATTTCATCGTCCCAGGGCACGGGCTCCCACTGATAATTGCGACGCTGGCCTTCCAGCATGCCCCGCTTGGTCTGGACCTTGACCGCGTAAATGCTGTCGTCCTCCATGGCGGCCATGACGATGGTGCGGGCCGTCAGCTCGTCCAGCTCCCAGGCGGGCAAAGAAAGCAGAGCCGCCAGTTGCGCGGCCGTGCGCCCGGCCTCGCTGATGAGCCGGTTTTCCGCATCCCGGCGGCTGCTGTTCAGATTCCAGAGGCCGAGCAGCAGAAAAAGCAGAAGTCCCGCCGCCCAGGCGGCCAAAGCCAGCCAGCGGCGCGTGCCGTGTGTAATGTAGGGCATATATTTCGTGTGCGCAAAGCCGGCGGCCTTACGCCCTCCTTCTCATTTTGCGCGCAGCTCGCGCAGGCGGCCCGCCAGAGCGGCCAGATCCTCATTGCCCAAGACGGCCAGACAGAGCAGCCATCCCGCTAGCCCGGCGGCAATAGCCAGGGCCAGTGCGCTCCACTGCCCGCCCCACCAGCAACCGGCCGTCCGCGCGGCCGATGCCGCCCAAACGGCCAGGGCAGCGGCAGTTCC
>ERZ857998.1132-NODE-1132-length-32275-cov-4.059777_pt1 | contig 32275 bp, 20 predicted proteins | sample MGYA00519954_ERZ857998 | MGnify/ENA primary metagenome ERZ857998 (study PRJEB31778, sample SAMEA3449424) | human gut metagenome | biome: human gut; feature: human-associated habitat; material: faeces | place: United Kingdom | collected 2010/2012 ...
CTCTACCGCGAGCTGAGCCGTGAGGTCAGGACGGCCGAGGGTGCCGAGTCGGCCTACCGCGTGATCGAGGCGACGCTGGGCGGAGGCGATGCGGCCGCGGCGGAGACGCTGATCTTCGCCTTCGCGGAGAAGGGTTCGCCCCATGCCTACTGGGTGGCGAAAGCCTACATCGCCCTGGGCGACATCTACGCCGGACGCGACGACTCGTTCCAGGCGCGAGCTACCTATCAGAGCATTGTCGACGGATATTCGCCGGCCGACGACGGCATCGTCGCCGAGGCGAAGGCGCGGATCGAAAAATTGAAGAAATAGTCATGAAAAGAGTTCTTATCCTCTCTGCCGCCGTGCTGTTTTGCGGTGTGCCGCTGCGGGCGCAGGTCACCAAGCAGGTCGAGGTGACCAAGACCTACGTTCCCGAGGTGTCGAAGGCCGTCAAGCTGCCCATCGTGCCTGATATGACCGACACGGTGCGTCTGCGGCCCGAAATCGACTATACCGTCACGCCGTCGGCGCTGGCGACCAACCTCTCGACCGAGCCGTTCCGTCCGGCTACGGTGACCTACTGGGAGTTCAACCGTCCGCGGCCGCTCTATCTGAAAGTCGGCGCCGGAGCGCCGCTCAACTCGGTGCTCGATCTCTATGCCTCGACGCAGAATCCCGGTACGGGCTACGCCGTCGGCTACCTCAATCACACCGGCGACTGGGCCGAGATCCGCAACGATTTCGGCGTGCGCCCTGTCTCGTGGCGGATGCACAACCGCATGGGCGCCGCGGCGGGCAAGTACCTCGGCCGCCGTCTGCTCGAAGGCAAACTCGACCTGACGAACCGCGTCTACCATAATTATGGGTTCGACGGGGCGGAGGCGTTGTGTACTCGTTACGGGAACGACGGTGCGGCGTCTTATTATCCCCTCACCAAGGTGTCCAACGACCGGCAGCATTACGACGACGCCATGCTTCATGTGCGCATCGGCGACGATTTCACCGACCTGAGCCGCTTCAACTTCAACGTCGAACTGCGCGGCGGATATTTTCTGAACGTATTGCAGATGCAGCCGGTTTACTATGACTGGGGAGTCGATCGAGACCGTTATCATGAACTGTCGGGCGGCGGCGGTATCCGATTGGCCAGGGCGTTCGGTCTGCACGAGTTCGAGTTCAAAGCCGATTTCGACGGTGCATGGCGCAATATGCTCGGTTACGGTTCGACACAGTTGCTTTTCGGACTGCATTACGCCTACCGGCACGATAAACTCCGCTGGTCTGTCGGGTTGGATTATGTGCGCGACGGAGCGGAGCAGGAGAAGGTCGTCGGAAGCGATCTCTCCGATCCTCACGCGGTGTACAAGGAATCGCAGACCGAACATGAGAACCGGTTCCTCCCTGCTTCGATCGCCTACGATCCGGCCGACGGCAAGTTCATGCTTTATGCCGAGTTGACCGGCAAGGTGCGCCGCAACGATATGCGGACGCTGAGCCGGTTGAATCCCTATGTCAATCCGGCGTCGATCGTCCCCAATACCGAGGAGCATCGCGTGGCGGGCGGTATCAAGGGTGCAGCGGGACACGGCCGCTTCTCCTATAATCTCTATGTGGGTTATACGCACGAAAAGAATGCATTGCAGTGGGTTGCCCGTTTCATCCCGAATAACGTTCGCGACGAACGGGCCGATGTCGGTTATATGTCGTTTTACATCCCCTATACGATGACCTTGAAGGATCTTTCGCTCAATGCCGAATTCGCATGGCGGCCGTCGAGCCGCTTAACGTTCGACGGTGAGCTGCATATGCATTCGTTCAAGGGGGCGGAGGATGTCTACTACAATAATAATCAGCCCTATACGCTGGCATACGGTCGTCCGCAACTGACGGCGCGTCTGCGCGGCGAGTATCGTGCACGTAAGGTGTCGTTGGAGGTGGAGGCGCAGATGCAGAGCGTGCGCCATTGGACGACTTATACATCCGTCAACGAGAAACCCTCGGAGCCGGATTCGGATTCAGGGTTGAACCTCGGTCGTCGCGTTATCGGCCTCTACGATTTCAAAGTCCCCGTCACGGTCGACCTTGCGGCGCGGTTCAACTGGTTCCTTTCGCGCAAAGTGACGCTCTTCGCCGAGGGGCGCAACCTCTGCGATGCGAAGCTCTACGACTGGGCCTATTACCGCGATTACGGCGTGGGCTTTACCGCCGGCGTGAAGTTGCAGTTCTGAGCGGCGGACGGTGCCTGCACGGGGCCGGAGAGGGCGTAAAACCGGCGGTGACGTTTGGTAACGGACGGTTTTACGGATACCCCGACGGTCTGCGTTGCGATTCGGGGCGGCAATCGGCGACGGAACGTCCGCAAGGGCAGGAGTGCCGTTTGCCGGACAGCGGTTGTCTTTTGGATATGAAAATCCCGCATGGACGATTCCATGCGGGATTTTCGATCGATTCGCCGGAAGGATTTACTTCGTGAAGTAGCCTTCGGCCGGCGTCGGGTCGGCCGAAACTTTCACGCCGTCGATGCAGGCGTTTCCGCCGACTTCGCCCATGTAGGGCAGTTTGGTCCACGTTGCCGACATGTAGGTGTTGTGGCCGTCGGCATCGGCGATGGTGCAGGAGCCGCCGACGGTACATTTTTCCAAATTGACGTTGTTCACGTCGCCGGCGAAGGGTGCCGAGCTGTAACAATAATGACCGGTCTCGGGATAGTATGCGGCATAGTTCGGGTCGTCTCCCCAGCAATACTGGTCTTTATGCGTGATCGAGATATTCTCGACGCTGCAATTTCGGATCGTATTGTAGCCCGCCGCAGGCTTCTGGGGCTGAATCGTACCCATGAAACCGCCGATGGCGTATCCTGCCGTGAGCGTAGCGTCCTTTACCGAACAGTTCTCGACCGTCGCCGTCGCATTCTGCCGCGAGGTATTCGTCCATACGCCGACCAGCCCGCCTATGCGATACATGCCCGGGGCGTGGATCGTCACGTTTTCGACATGGCAGTCCGAGACATTGGTATCGCCGCCCATGCAGCCGACCAGCGCTCCGACCCATTTGCCCTGAATCTCGGCATCGTCGTTCAATGGGATCGCTACGTTTTTCAGCGTCAGCTCCCTGATCGACGCCTCCTTGCCCAACGTCTTGCCGATGAATCCTTTGGCGTCGGCAACGATGTCGACGTTGAGGTTGGAGACGGTGTGGCCCGTTCCGTGGAATTCGCCGTAGAAGGCGCATTTGTCGACGCCGCTCAGTGTATAGGAGTGGTTCTGGCAGCCCATCGGTGTCCACGGCTTGTTGTTCAGGTCGATGTCGTTCATCAGGTAAACCTGTGCATAGCGCCCCTTGGCTTCGAGGTAGAGGTAATTGCCGCTGTTGATCTGGTCGGCGATCCACTTCAACTCGGCCGCTTCGTAAATGGGGTAGTCGCCGTCGGCATCGGCGGCCGGTGCGTAAACTGAGCTGCCGTCCCAGACCGTTGCCGGAAGCACTTTGGCCCCCTCTTTTCCCGATACGGTCACACCCGGATCGACGTTGACGACGTTGTCCGTCGAATTATCGTAGCAAACCATGAAGTTCAGGCGGGCGGGGTATTCCGTCGATCCGACTTCGATCAGCCGTGTGGAGCCTTTCAGCTCGACGGTGTTGTGCAGCGAGCGGATGTCGATGGAATACTGGTGGTTGGTCGCCGTCTGCGGTTTGTTGTAGGAGTAGATTTCGGAGTCGGCGACCGTCACCGTATTGCTGTGGGACGTTGCGACGGCACGATCCAGAACGACCGTGGCGAAGTCCTCCGTCGGGCCGCCGAAATAGTTGCGGCCCACGAGCGTCGAACGGTTGACGCGGAAGATGCATTTCTGGCCGTGGACGTTGAGGGCGGCGCGGCCGTCGAGCCGCGAGTCGTCGATCGCGACGTCGACCGGTTCGGTGATTCCGGCGATATTGATGCCGTAGAAGAATCCTTCGATGCAGGAGTTGTTCCGCAGGGCGATGTTCACTTTGCCGCCCGTCGAGCCGACGGAGATGCCGCGCGGATAATAGTTGCCGTCGGCCACGCGCGAGGTGAAATATTTGATTTCATCGGCCGTGTATTCGCGGTTTCCGATCGCCGTCTGCGACGTGCGTGCCTGCGTGTTGTCGAACGTGATGTAGGACGTGTCGCTCGTCGCACGGGTGTTGACGACGCTGACGGCACGGCAGTCGGTACCCAATGCGATGATTTCGGAGTTCGAAAGGGTTACGTCGGGATTTGCTCCGTCCAGGCAGTTTACGGCATAGGTTTTCGCTGCGTTGCAGACGAGTTTCACGCCGTCGAGCGTCAGTTTGACGTTATCGCCGGAGACCATTACGGGGTGTTCCTTTTCGGGCGATACGATCAGGTTGGCGATCGTCACGCTGGCTTCGACGCAGACCTGCTTGGTCGTCGTCCCTCCGCCGAAATCGAGCGTTCCGGCAGGTTTCTCGATCAAGATATGGTCGCAGCGGGTGTCGGCAAGCGTGCGTTCGACCTCATCCTGGGCGTCGATGCAGCGGATGATCTTGCCCGTCCCTTCATTGACGATCTCCCCGACGGTTCCGTAGATCTTGACGTTTCCCTTTTTGACGGTCAGCGTCTCGATGACCGTATTTTTGGCTACGATCAGCGTGTTTTCGGCCGTGGTGGCTTCGACGGCCGTATAGGAGCCTTCGAGCGAAACGGTCAGGTTGGGCGTGTCGACGATCAGCGAAGCCGTGGTCTCCATCTCCACCGAAAGCGTCTCGGGAAGCTCCTTGTCCGAAGTCGTCTTCTCCGAGATCGTCAGGTCGGTCGAAACGGGTTGTTCGATCTCGACCGACGTGGAGGTTCCGTGTCCGAACGCATTGGGAATTTCGAGGGTCGAAGGTGCCGTCAGGTCGGTCGTGGAGGTGATTGTCACTCCCGACGTTCCCTTAGACAACGCTTCGTTGGCTTCCTCGATCGAAGTGACGGGAACCGAATAGGTGAACGCTTTGACCGTTACGAGCTTGTTGGGGCGTGTCGTGAGCGGTGAGGCGTACTCTTTGACCATCGGTTCGGCGTTGTCGTCGGTGTATACCTTTACGGTGATACCCTTCGTGAACTCGACGCCGGCCGGCAGCACGAAATAAAACTCCGTCGCCGAGGCGTCGTTCAGCGCGACCGGTTCGGGACAGGTGAGCGTAAGCGTCGTCTCCGTACCGGAGAACTTCATTTCGGGGGTCTCTCCGACGAAATCGATCGTGTAATCGCCGGCCAGCGCTTCGCCGTCGTTGCCGGTCAGTTCGATTTTCGTCACGTTCTTCTGCCCCGTCACCTGGAATTTGAGTACGGTGCCTATCGTGCGGAATGCCAGACGGCTGTAATCGGCGCCCGACGTGGCCATCGGGCAGAGTTCGGTGGCGAAGCTTTTCGTAGCGAAGGTCTGCACAGCGGGGATCGAGAGTCCCGATACGACGCTGCCTTCCAGCACCGCATGGGCGGAATAGGGATAGTAGGCGTAGAATACCTCGGCCTCGGAACCCGAGGGATCGGTCGGATCGCCCGTGAAATCGGCCGAAGTGGTGCCGCCGGTCGTCGTCGTGAAGGGTGCGTTGACGAACTTCGTACCGCAGAACAGTCCGAGGCGGTCGTTCGATTTCCAGAGGACGTCGTTGCCGGAGAGTTCGGTTCGGGTTTCGTTGATGGATGCGGTCAGTTTGACGGAACCTTGTACGGAAGGTGCGGAGTCGGTCGTCGCGTCTTCCGAACATTGGGTAAAGGAGAGCAGCAGAGTCGCGGCTCCCAGAAATTGGACGAATCTTTTCATGACGGGAAACTTTTTTCGGTTACTCGTAAGATTCGTCTTCGAGCGGCGCGTTGGAGTTGGGTTCCGTGGCCGCGAATCCTTTTTCAATCGATACGGTTGCGATTGTCAACTCCGGGGCTTCGTAATTTCCCCCCCCCTGCTGAAACGGGGTTTTGTAATTAGTAGTCATGTGTGTAGAAATTAAAGTGTTGTATACAACTGCGAAGTTACTGAAAAAGTCGTTTCGTTCGCTCCGAATTTCGACTTTTTTCTTGTCGAATGCTTCGAAAACCGTACTGATTGTTAAAAATCTATGGGGATGAACGGGCTTCTCGGCCGAAAAACGAAAAAACCGGAAGCTGGAAGGCTTCCGGTTCGGTTGACGTCGGACGTCGGGAGTTACAGCTCCTCGATGTCCTTGTAGCTGCTGACGAGCAGCTGGTAGGTGATGAACCCGCCCGTGCGGGACGAGTATTTCGTGTAAATGGCCGTAATGTTCACCATGGCGTTGTCGGCGGGCAGCTCTTTGAGGGCGAACCGTGCATAGCCGCTGACGCGGACGACGTAGCTGCCCGATTCGAGCGACGTGGGCGTCGTCTCGTAGGTGAAGAGCGACGAGCCGTAGTACTTGGTGTTGTCGTAATTGTAGGCCCACGTGATCGGCAGCCCCTCGTCCTGATAGTACTTGTTGGTGTAGACGCCGTTGACGTTTTCCAGATAGTTGGGGTAGGTGTTGCTGTCGACGGTCGTATAGCTGCTGCGAAGCCCCTCGAAACGGATCAGACAGCCCAGCAGGTCGTCGTTGAGTACGGTCTTGTAGTTGTCCTTGTCGACGACCGTGACGTCGGCCTCCGTGATCGTGTCGAGTTCGCCGCGGTAGACATACTGCTGAACCATCTCCGTGGTGGGGATGTTCGAGTTGCCCGAAGCCGAGAAATCGTGCTCGCTTGGAGTGTCGTTGGGGAAGGTGCCGTCCGGTTCGAGCGCGGGCGCGGCACCCAGACTCAGCATATAGCGGTAACTGGCCAGCGAAAGCCCCTGCGCCTTGACGTAGACGATCTGTCCCAGCGGATAGTTGACGTAGTTGTCGTTCATGAGGCGCAGCTCGATGGCCTGTTCGCCGTCGTAGATGTAGAGCGACTTGTAGACGTTGCCCTCGGCGTCGGACGAGATGACCTTGCCCTTGATGACGACGTCGTCCTCGATCACCACGCGGCGGCCGAGACCGTTGGCGTCATGGCCCCATTTCTCGTAGAATTTCGCTTTCAGGTCCTTGATCGAAATGATCTCGGCGCCCGTCTCCGTGAAGTCCTTGTCCGTGTAGACCTTTGCCGGCGCCGGATTGTCGAAATCGTTGTAGCAACCGGCCAGAACGATTCCGACGGCGAGCGTCAGGGCTATTTTCAGGATGTTGTTCATAATTCTTGCTCTTTAATTCGTTTGTTTTCATGTGCCATTTCCCGCCTCGGCATATCCCGGACTTCGTTCGGCTCTGCGCTCGGTTTGACGAAATGGTCAGCCGTTAGAAACGGAAATAGACGTTCAGGTAATAGGTCGTCCCGAACATGTAGAAATATTTCGGATCGAACCGTTCGTAGGAGGTCACCAGACTGGTGTTCGACTCGTCGGCCTTGATCTTGTTCAGACGCATCTGCTCGTAGCCGCCCGTCTTGATATCCTGATTGTTGAGGATGTTCTTCACTTCGAGGCTGAAACCGAGCGTGTAGTTGCGCTTGATGTACCAGTTCTTGCCGAGGCTGGCGTTGAGTACGAAGGCCGAGTCGAATTTCTCCTGTGCGCGCATCGTGCGGATCATCTCGGCAGTCTCGGCGTTGGTCGCTCCGGCGCGCAGTACCTCGTCGGTGCGGAACAGCGGGTTCATCGACAGGTAGTTGTTGTCGTAGAAATTCAGGTCGGCCGATGCGAACCAGTTGTTGTCGCTGCGGTACGACAGGCCGACGTTGACGGCCGTCTGCGGCGTGCTCTCCACGCGCATGTCCTTCCAGTAGACGATGCTGCTGTCGACGTCCGAGAGGATTTTCGAACTGTTGTCGGCCAGCTGTACGAACGTGGGGTTCGAGTCGTAGGTGTACTGCCCGACGCTTACCGCCCCGTTCAGGCTGAGACCCATGTAGAGCGGAACGGTCATACCGAATTCCAGACCGAAGAACTTCTTGTCGATGCCGCTGATGGCGAAGTTGACGAACGTCGATTGCAGGTCGTCGTAGTAGGAGATGATGTCGGTCTGGTCGTGGATCATGGTGTAGTAACCCGACAGACGCGCCTTGATGCCGCGGTAGCTGAGGTTGTACGATGCGTCGACGCCCCAGATTTTCTCGGCTTTGAGACCCGGCGTCACCTCGTTGCGCGTACGCGGCGAGATGAAGGAGTTCTGGAACGTGGGGGCATTCTGCAACGCCACGGCATTGAATTCCACGGAATGTGCCGCCGAGAAGCGGTAGGCGAGGTTCAGTTTGGCCTGATAGGTGAAGTAGTCGAGCGCCTCGGAGTTGCCGAACGAGTTGGAGGGGTAGGTGCCCTTCATGTAGCGGCCGTCGCGCCACATCGTCACCTGGCCCACTTCGCCGCCGATCGTGCCGTCCAGTCCGGCGATGTTGAAGTTGTACATCGCCCATAGTTTGGCCTGACGGATGTTGGCGTAGTAGTCGTAACCGAACTTGTCGCCCTCCTCCACGCGGCGGGCGTGGCCGTGCTCGTAGTAGTAGTGGAGGTCGTTCTGCTTCTCTTCCTCACCCACGAAGTCGCGCTCGGCGAACTTGTCGATGTCCACCCAGTAGTCGCCGCCCAGCAGGTCTTTCACCTTGTCGTAGTATTCGGTGCGGTTCCAGCGGTAGAGGATGCCTGCGACGAGGCGCGAATTGTCGCGGAACGTGCGGGCGATCTGCGCCGTGAGGTTCAGGTCGAGCTGGTCGGTGTGGCGCTCCTCGATCATGTAGTTCGAGCGGTGTCCGGCGCCGTAGGTCCCTTCGTCGATCTCGCCGCGGTAGTTGGTGTCGTAGAGCCGGTCCCAGTTGATCTGACGGGTGTCGTAGCTCGTACGCCACAGCTCGGCGATCTGGGCCGCATTCGAGAACTGGTTGTTGGCCATGTAGTAGCTGGGCAGGTTGCGGTAGTAGTCGGGACGCGGGTCGGCACCGCCCTTCCACGTGAGGGCCGAGTAGCCGTTCGTACCGAAGCGGAACGAGGCCGCTGCGTCGATCTTCGTGCGGTCGTCGGGCGTGTTGGTGTAATTGACGACCATCAGCGGCTCGTGGTTGTTGCGCACGCGGGCGTTGCGTTTCTTGCCGTCCTGATAACCCCAGTTGGGATTGTAGTAGTTGTTGCCGACCAGGTCGTAGACCTCCTGCGTCGAAGCCTGCTGCGCGCCACGCTCGGTCGGAGCGCCGAGGATCGTGAACGTCAGCCGGTTGCGCTCGTTGAAGCGTTTCTCCACCGATCCGTAGTAGCCGAAGCAGTTGTAATAGATGCCGTTGACCCAGTCGTTGCCGCCCTGTCGCGTCGATACGGAGAAGGCATACGACCAGCCATTGTCGAGCAGACCGGAGGCGTAGGAGACCATCGCACGGAAACGGTACATCGAATTGCCGTTGACCAGGCTCACGCGCAGGCCCTTGCGGATCTGCGGGGCCGTGGCGTTGATGTTGGTCGTCCCGCCGATGCCGCCCAGTCCGTAGTCGGCGGCCTGCAAACCGGTGGTATTCTCCTGATTGCGCGTGGCGTCGTTCAGACCGCTCCACAGCGACCACGGCGTGTAGCCCGTCAGGGCGTCGTTGAGGCGGATGCCGTTGAAATAGACGTTGGTGTACTGCGAATCGTAACCGCGCAGGTTGAAACGCATCTCGCCGAACTTGTAGGAGGCGATGTTGTTGAAGACGTCTTTCGACGAGGAGAGCGACGAGGGCAGCGACTGCGTGTCGTTGGCCGTCTCGGTGTCGAACTCCGCGAAGATCGAGTCGTCGAACGCCTCGGTATAGACGGGTACCAGCGCGATCGAACGGACGTCTTTCGTGAGCTTGTCCACGCGAACCTTGATTTCGAGCGGTTCGTAGTCGTCGGCTTCGAACGTGAGGGTGTAGTCGCCCGAAGCCACGTCGTCGAACCGGAACCGCCCCTCGGCGTCGGAGGTCGCTTGTCGTTCGCCGGGGGTGAGGGTGATCTTCACCTGCTCGATGGCCGCGCGGTCGCCGCGAGAGACGACTTTTCCCTTGATGCCGCTGCCTTGTGCGAGGGCAGGGAGCGTCGCCATCGTCAGAAGCAATGTGAGTAAATGCTTTATTTTCATAATGAATCGATTTATTTGGCAATGTAGATGAATACCGGCAGGTGGTCCGAGAATCCGCCCTGGAAATTGTTGCCTACGAAGGTACGCAGCGGATAACCCTTATACTGCCCCTCCTGCTGGATGAGGTAGGAGGGTTTGAAGATATTGCCGTAGAATTTGGTCTTTTTGTACGGGTCCTTGACGAGTTTCAGTTTGCCGGCGGAACCGGTAGCGAGGTTCTCCGAAACGACGATATTGTCGAAGAGGTTCCATGCGTCGCGGTAGGCGAGCGTTCCCAGACCGGCTTTGAGCATGTCGGCGAAGGGCGTGTAGAAATCGCCCGGCTGCAACTCCTTGATCTTGGCCTTGGCGCCCAGATGGACTTCGACGCTCTCGTCGGTCGGATCGTCGTTGAAGTCGCCCATGGCCACGATCTTGGTGGCGGGGTTGACTTTGAGCACCGAGTCGGCGATCGCACGCATCTGTTCGGCCGCGGCGTTGCGCTTGAAGGCCGATGCCGCCTGCCCGCCCAGCCGCGAGGGCCAGTGCGCGACCATGAAGAGGAAGGGCTCGTCGTCGATCGTTCCCCACATCGTCACGATGCCGCGTGTGCGCCAGTTGGGCAGCGAGGCGATCCGCACGGGGATGTCGGCGCTGCCTTCGAGTTTGAAGACATCCGGACGGTAGAGGAACGCCACGTCCACGCCGCGCAGGTCGGGCGAGTCGTAGTGGCAGATCGCATAACGTGCCGGAAGGAGCTTGCGCGTCGATGCGATGTCTTCCAGGATCGAACGGTTCTCGATCTCCGAGACGCCGATCACCGCCGGATAGTTGCGGTCGATGGCGGCGATGTCGAACAACACGCGCTCCATGTTGCGGAGTTTCTTGTCGTACTTGGCCGTATTCCACCGCTTCGCACCGTCGGGAAGGAACTCTTCGTCGTTGGTTTCGGGGTCGTCGATGGTGTCGAAGAAGTTCTCCATGTTGTAGAACATGATCTTGTGGGGCTTCTGCGCGAAGCACATCACCATGACTGACGCCAGCACCGCTGTGATTATCAGTTTCTTTCTCATGATTCGAATTGTTGAATTTCATTCTTCGTTTTCTCGTCCCGGCATGGCTCGGACGGCGTCCGGCTCTGCGCTCGGCTTGTCGAAAACGCGGTTAAAATCCCCATTGTTCGGGGCTGTTCTGTGCCTTGACCGAGGCGTCGGCGTCGGGGAAGAAGGTAAATCCCGTCTCTTTCTCGATCTCCGCCACGCTGCGGCAAAGTTGCCTGCCGAGCTGCTGCCCGTTTTCGTTGGCGACCCAGAATCCGATGGCTTTCAGTTCCGAGGCCTTGCAGTCGGTGATCCGCTTGCCGGTCTCGCCGTCGCGCGTGCGCAACAGCACCTTGAAGTAGTTCGTGGGAACCGGACAGACGTTTCCGGCCTTGTCTTTCGTCGATTCGTCGAGGTTGGCGAAATAACATCCCGTGACGACGTAGAGCGTATCCGGGCAGACGTAACTGCGGACTTTCGCTTCGAGCGCTGCCCACATGTTCTGGTTGAACTGGCCGCGCTGCGGCGTCATGTTCGATGCGTAGAACGTCTGCTTGTTCATCTCCTCGACGGTCGTGCGGTCTTTCGACGGAATCTGGTGACCGCGGTTGTAGACGTTGCCGTTCTGATAACCGCCCAGCCAGAGTGCAGGCTGGTACTGCTGCGGAATCTTCGGATCGGGCGCCCATGCTTCGCTGCGATCCAGCGATCCGATGTACGAAGCGTGCAGCGGATAGGCCACCCAATGCGCCACGCGCAGTTTCTTGTCGAAGCAGAGCGAGTAGTTGCGCACGGTTTTCAGGTTCATCTTGGCATAGTGGGCCGCATAGATATAGTCTGTCTCCTCCTTGCCGGCAGGCAGCTCGGGCCACTGTTTCGGCGTGTCGTAGGGATTGTCGGTCGCATTGGGCGCCAGCTGCGTCAGCTCGAAGTCGTAGGGTGCCGAACCGTCGTCGAAAGCGATCGTGAAGGTCGCTATGCGGCTTTGCGCCGAGGCGTTGGCCTTGTAGTAGAAGAACAGCAGGTTCTCGCCGCTGTCGACCGTCCCTTGCCGCTGCCGCCCTGCGGCCGAAAAGTCGCGGGCGCTCAGCGAAAGCCAGTCGCCGCTGGTGATCGTAGCCGTGTAGTTCAGCTGTCCGCTGCCGGAGACCTCGACGATCACGCGCAGCGAAGCGGTCTCCTCGCCGCTTGCGATCTGGCCGCCGACGATCGACGACCGTTCCAGTTCGCACGACTCCACACGGGCTGTTGCCGCATCGCCGTCGCTGTCGCCGCAGGCGGCGAAAAATACTGCGACGGCCGCGACCGCGAGTCGGAGCCACTGTCGGAGGAGGTGTGTCTGCATAGTCATTCGAAACGGATAGGAATCGCCGGCGGCGTTACCCGCCGGCGATCGTTGTCAACTCAGTTTTTCTTGAAGAAGCAGAATCCTTTGCCGTAGGATGCTTGTACATAAGGGCGCAGGAACCGGCTCGATGCGCTGTTTGCGCACATCATATAGATGGCGGGGTAGTTGAATGCCTGTCCGTCTACCGTTCCCGATGCGCTCGTCGTGGCGATTACGCCACTGGCATCCTCCGTGAATGTCCAGGGCTGTGCCGGAGCACATCGGCCAAAACGAGTCCCTGTTTGGGCTTTCTGTTGTCGATAATGCCCGTACCGATCAGGTATTTGTCGCCCTGCTTGATGTTGAATCCATCGGCTACGGCTTCGAACGTGAATTCGATAGCTGTATAATTACCGCTTGTCAGCGACAGTGTCTTTTTGGTTTCGTCATACGTGTAAGCGGCGGTGAATCCTTGACCGTAATCGGTGAATCCCGTAACCAGTTGAAGACCGTAAGTTCCGCCCGGCTCGCAGCCGATGAAACCCGTCATGCCGTTGACGAGCTCGGCCACTTTCGTGATCTTGTCGTAGGTATCGCCTGCTGGTTCCGAACCGCCGGCGGCAGCCTGCGTGACGGCGACGGTCTTCGCTGCGACTTTGGTCGCGCCGCCGTCGTTGGTCAGATAGACCGTGACCGTGGCGTTGCGTGCGCTGCCGGTGTTCTCGGTCGGGGTGACCGTGACGGTCGTGCCCGCTACCGATGCGGCGAAGTTGGCCGGGTCGGAGGACGAGGCGCCTACCGTGTAACCGTCGGCGTTGGCCACGGTGCAAGCGATCGTCTTGGCCTGATCCTTCGCCGCGAACGACAGCGAGGTCGGATTGACGCTCAGCGTGGGCTGCACGGGCGTGCTGCCGCCTCCCTCGCCGTAGAAGAGTTCGATCTTGGCGAACTGGCAATTGTTTTTCGTGACGGTGATGCGGTAGGAGGTGCCTGCTGTCGTACCGTTCAGTTCATAAGTTGCCGTGCCCTGTCCGACTACTTGCGACAGGCCGCCGGCGATGTCGGCGCCCGCCGTATCCGTGATGGAGGCTTCGCTGGAAGACGATGCGCCGCTGGCACCGGTCAGGATGACCTTCGAGAGCGCCTTGCCGCTGATGGCGGGCAGTTCGATGTAGGCACCGGCCTTGCCGATGTAGAAGGATTCGTATTCGGAACCGGCGTTGTAGTTGTTGTAGAACCAGTAGAACTTGCCGTCGGCGCTGGCCTTGATATGATAGGTGTAGCCGTCGATGGTATAGGTGCCCTCCGTTGCGGACGAGGAGTCGTCCTTGTCGTGGTAGGGGAATGCGGGTGTCGCCATGTCCTTTCCGCGCGAGAAATCGAGCACGATGTGCGCCGGATCCGCGGGTTCGGGATCCGTGCCGCCCTCGGCGAAGGCGGCTGCATCGGTCATGTTGCGCGGACAAAGCTGTACGGCGCCTTTATAGAGGGAGACATAACCGGTCAGATCGCCCGTTTTCGAAGCCGCGTATTGCTTGCCTGCGAATCCGGCGGCGTCCTGTGTCACGTAGACGGTCAGATCGGACGAACCGACCTTGAACGTGGTGGTACCCACAGCCCAATTACCGGCCGTTGCGGGCGAAGTGACGTTCTTGACCGTGACGAGCATGCCCTGATAATCGATCAGATTGTCGATCGACGTGAGCGGGACAGGGGTGAGTTGCGCCTTGCCGATTACTTCGGCCGTCAGCCATGTGGCTGCATCGCTCGATTCGCAGGTTACCTCGTAGCAGTTCGAGAAATTAGCCACTTTGGCCAATCCTTTCACAAGCGTGAAACGAACCTTGTCGCCCGACTTGAACGGGAATGCGGGATCTTTGGGATTGGTGTATTGGCCGCTGCTGAACAGCAGGATACCGTTCTTGGCTTGTGTCGCGCCTTCGGTCATTACCATCAGGTTATTGGCCGAAACATTGCCGCCGTCGACGTCGGTTACGACGACCGCTTCGAGCGTGCGATTGTTTTCGGCGTCGATCACGAGCTTGTCCTTGCCCGTAACCGTTTCGGCGAGCCGGTAGAGTTCGTTCACCGTGATCGCTTCGCCCGGCGTGGGTTCGGGTTCTTCGCTGCCTTCGCCCAGATCGACTTCGGTGCCGCCTTCGCCTTCGGCGAGCGTCACGTCGTCGATAGCGAATACCGATGCTTCATCGACTGCATATTTCACGTAGAGATAGGCCGCTTTGTTTTTCAGCTTGAATTTCGAGGTGGCGAACATCCAGAACTCGTCGGCCTGTGCATAGGTGTACTCGACTGTCGTCCAGCTGGTGCCGTCGGCACTCAGAGCGAGGTGGAATTTCTCCGGTTTGAACTCGTTGTCGTAGAGACCGGCATCATAGTCGATCGTTTTCGAATATTGTGCACCGAAGGTGAGTTGCAGATCCTGTGCTCCGTCGAGTTTGATCTTGTTGATGATTAAGGCGGGATTGTTCGTTCCGAAGAACGCTTTGTTCTTGCCCGAAGCACCGTCGTAGCCGGCGCTGAGTTTTCCGCTGGTGCGGATCGACATATTGCCCTCGCCGGTGTAGGAGACTTCGCCTGCACCCGAACCGGTTTTCGCCCAGCCCGTATAGTCGGCGATAAGCGGTTTGTCCGATACGTCGGCCGTACCGAAGGATTCATAGTAGATCGCGTCGCCCGGCGTCGGGTCGGGATCCGTACCCCCCCCCTGATCCGTGCTTAGAGCCGCGATATCGGCCTTTTTGGTCGGGATGAGCTGTGCGTTTTCGCGATAGGTTTCGGCCACGCCGTAGATCGTGCCGGTCTTGTCGGCCACGTACATGTCGGCGAATCCGGTGGCGAACTGCGCCTTGTTCATGTAGACGGTCAGTGTCTTGCCCGAAGCGTCGTTGAGTGTTACCGACTGGCTTTCGGTTGCCGTCCACGGCTTGCCGACGAACGACTGGGCGGGCGTCATGTTGTTCAGTTTCACGTACTGCGCCTGATAGTCGCCCGTATTGAATTTTTCGACCGAAAGCGACGGAACGACCAGCTCGACCTCTTCGTCGCCTACGGTGACGACGACGTCGGTCAGCTGGCGCACGTTGTTGAATGCGTAGTATTTCGCGTCTTCGAGATTGAGCGTGACCTTACGGCCTGCGGGATACTTCGTTACGGGGTCGTTGGCCATGGCGAAATCGGCACCGTAGAGAACGATGGCCGACCGTTCGAGGCCGTTGTTGTCGCCCACGTAGAGTTTGCGGTTGTTGTTGCCCGCCGCGTCGTTGGCCAGGATGACCGCCTCGATCGTCGACTCGCTGTATTGGAGCGGCATGGCCTTGTCCGAGCCGACGGCGCCGCTCAGGTCGCTGTTGCCCAGAATATACTCGACCAGTTTGCCGACGGCGCCGACCGTCGGGGGAACGTAGTTGCCCTGCGTGACGGTCAGGTATTTCCGGTAGAGTTCGCCGTAGCTGTTGCTCAGCGTGAAAATCAGACGGCCCATGTGGGGCTGCGCCGATTCGCCGACGGTGATCTTGACCGTACCGTCGCCGTTGTAGATGCCCTCGGAGACCTCGTTGCCGGAGACTTTGAAATACATCCACTCCTTTTGGGTCTCTTCGTCCTCGTAGGCGACCGTCCATTGACGGTTGCTCCTCACCGTAACGGTCGCGTCTTCGGTAGCCGTTCCGGTGAAGGCGACGGCCTCCTCCGATAGTTCCAGCGTGGGAGCCTGTTTGTCGACATCGTCGTCCACACATGCCGTGAACGCCCCGGCGGCGATCGCCAGCATCGTGTAAAACGATGTTTTCCAAATGTTTAATTGCTTCATAATGAATTTGAATTAAGTGTGAATATGATTTTATGGCTTTTCGTATCCGTTTTATAAAGTGGATTTTCAATCAAAGTTATGGTCTTTTATCGGAATAACCAATTAAAAATCGATATATTTTTAGCTGAAAGTATGAAAAAGTGTAATGTTTTTTGGCTCTTTCCGGACGGATTTTTCTTTTCAGGCGGAAACAAAGCGGATGCCGACCCGTCGGGAAAGGGGTCGGCATCGCAGACGGTCGTATATTTTCTTAGCGGATGCGGTCCATCGAACGGATCATCAGTTCGTCCCGGAAAATGGCACGGACGGCCAGATAGGTGAAGATCATGGCGATGAGCGGCAGCACCAGTGGCAGTTTGACGCTCTGGGCGTGGAATTCGAACGAAGAGAAGAGGCGGTAGCTGAGAAAATAGTAGATGCCCATTACGATCTGTGCGCCCAGCAGCAGGATCATCTCCACCACGCCGAGCCGGAATTGCAGCATACGGCGCTTGAACAGGAAGATCGTCGTCAGCGGCAGCACCAACGCCAATGCCAGCAGGATGCCCATGTAGAGGGTCGATTGCACGGTTTCGCCGTCCGCAGTCCGCAGTCCGAAGGCGTAAAGGCGGAACTCTTCGCCGCCGCTGGCGAACGAGGCCAGGGGCAGGAACGCGGCGCAGGCTACCAGTCCTGCGGCCAGAAGCAGATAGAGTGTCTGAATACGTTGTATCATAATCGTCTGTTTGTCAGATATTCTTGTCGATCAGGTATTTGTTGCGGTCGGAGGCGTTGCGGTCGATCAGCTCGCCCAGGAAACCGGCCAGGAAAAACTGCACGCCGAGGATGACCAGAAGCATCGAAAGGTAGAAGAGCGGCTGCTCGGTGACGGCCCGCAGCGGCAGGCCGTGCGCCTGCTTGTAGAGCTTGGCGGCGATGATCCAGATCGTCGAGCAGCCGCCCAGCAGGAACATGAGCGTCCCCAACCCGCCGAAAAAGTACATCGGCGACCGGCCGAAATGCGAAAGGAACGAGACCGTAATCAGGTCCAGGTAGCCCTTGACCATGCGTTCCATGCCGAACTTCGAGGAGCCGTATTTGCGCGCCCTGTGGCAGACTACCTTCTCGCCGATGCGGCGGAATCCGGCCTCCTTGGCCAGGATCGGGATGTAGCGGTGCATCTCGCCGTAGACTTCGATCGACTTGACCACCTTGCGGCGGTAGGCTTTCAGTCCGCAGTTGAAGTCGTGGAGTTTGATGCCCGAGACGGTGCGCGCCGTCCAGTTGAAGAATTTGCTGGGCCAGCGTTTGCCGATCGGGTCGTGACGTTTGAGTTTCCATCCCGAAACCATGTCGTAGCCCTCTTCGAGGATCATGCGGCGCATGTCGGGAATTTCGTCGGGCGAGTCCTGCAAGTCGGCGTCCATCGTGAAGACCACGTCGCCTTCGGCGGCGGCGAATCCGCAGTAGAGTGCGGCCGACTTGCCGTAGTTGCGGGCGAACCCGATCGCCCGCAGGGCGCGATAGTGTTCTTTGAGGCGTTCGAGCGTCTCCCACGAGCCGTCGGTCGAGCCGTCGTCGACGAAGACGATTTCGTAAGAGAGGCCGTTTTCGCGTGCTACGCGGTCGATCCAGGCCGTCAGTTCGGGGAGCGACTCCTCCTCGTTGTAGAGCGGCACGACCACCGAGATGTCCAATCGCTTCTCCATCCGGTTACTCCTCCGTATTGTTGTCGAATCGTTGCCGGGGCTGTGCGAGGGCGGCGAGCACCAGTCCGAACAGCAGGCCGAGCAGGGCTTGTCCGGCGACCGACGAGAAGGTGATCCAAAGAGGCGACTGCACCATCAGGGCCATTTGTGAGATCATTTCGCCGGTATACAACCCCGTTTTCGAGAGAAGCGCGAACGATTGTTCGTAGAGTTCGGCGTATTTGTCCGTGAAGAGGATGCGGCTGGCCAAGATCGTATAGGCGGCGTTGATAACGCCCACGAAGAGCGCCATGGCGACGATGAATCCCAACCGCCTGCCGTATCCGTACTCCTCCTCGCGTGTCGAGCGGGATGTCGCCCGTTTGCGTGTGTAGTATAAGAGCAGCCCGATGTAGAGGGCCAGTCCGATGAGTCCGAAAAATCCCGCTCCCGTGGCGTCTCCCAGCAACGAGCAGACGGCCGATGCGCCGCCGATGACGGCACCGTACTTCGCGGCGTCGTTCCAAAAATTCGTCTGGTTCATATTGAATTGGATCGTGTCATTATGTCCGTCAGTTGAGTTCCGCCGCACCCTGCCGCACGATTTCGGGCTCTTCCTGCGTGAGGTCGACCACCGTGGTGGGCACGATCGAACCGTATCCCCCGTCCACGACCAGCGCCACTTCGCGGCCGTAACGTTCGTGGATCAGTTCGGGGTCGGTCATGTACTCCGCGTCGTCGTCGCTTTTGAGCGATGCGGTGATGAGCGGGCACCCCAGCTGTTCGACGATCGCCCGCGGAATCGCATTGTCGGGGATGCGCACGCCGATCGTCTTGCGGCGTTGCAACGCCTTGTCGGGCATCCGCGACGATGCGTCGAGCAGGAAGGTGATCGCTCCCGGCAGATTGCGTTTGAGAATCTTGAACGCGGCGTTGTCCACCCGGCAGTATTCCGCCGCCCGCGAGATGCCGTCGCAGATGATGCTCAACTCACCGGTCTGTTTGCCGCTGAGTTGGCGCAGTCGTTCCAGGCCGCGTGCCGAGCGGAGCGAACAGCCGTAGGCGTAGACCGAATCGGTGGGGTAGACGACCACGCCGTCGCGCTCCAAGGCTTCGACGACACGCCGTATCTCCCGTTCGGCGGGATTCTGAGGATAGATGCGCAGGATCATACGTCGGCAAAGATACGAAAAGTCGAGCGCAGAAGCAAGCGTTAGCTTGATTATGCCGAGACGGAGTATCTAAGACGCCAAAGATACGAATAAGCGAGGGCAAAAGCAAACTTGTCCGCATTTTGCCGAGGCGGAGGTTGGGATGCGGTCGAAAAAACGGTTTCCCGGTCGGAGGCGGATGCGTGCCGTCTTCTTGTTTTCGAAGGAATTACCTTATCTTCCGGCGGTTCAGCTCGGCCGAATAGGCGCGGGCGTTGGCGTTGTGTTCGCGGAGCGTGCGTGCGAAGTCGTGGTAGCCGTCGAACGTGGGGCGTGCGCAGAAGAACATGTAATCGTGTCGTTCGAAATCGAGTACGGCGTCGATGGCGTTGCGTCCCGGCATACAGATCGGCGACGGCGGCAGGCCTTTATTTATATAAGTGTTATAGGGCGACGGATATTTCAGGTGCCGGTGCAGGATGCGCCGCAGTCCGAACTCCTGCAAGGCGTATTTGACCGTCGGGTCGGCCTGCAAGGGCCAGCCTTTGCGCAGGCGGTTGATGTAGACGCCCGCGATACGGGGCATTTCGTCGCTCTGGCGGGTCTCCTCGTAGACGATCGAGGCGAGCGTCATCACTTCGAGGCGCGACAATCCGCTGCGCTGGCGCTTCGCGTCGCGTTGCGGCGTCCAGAAGCGGTCGTATTCGCGCCGCATCCGTTCGATGAACTGCGCCGGCGAAACCGTCCAATAGAATTCGTAGGTGTCGGGGATGAACATGGAAAAGAGCGTCACCGAATCTAAGCCCGCTTTCCTCGCCGTCGCGGGATCGGTCAGCGCGCCGACGATCGTCGCTGAGTCGGCCTCGATCTGCCGCGCCAGCTTGCCGGCAAGCTGTGCGGGGGTGCGGACGTTATTGATCGTCACCCGCACGGGCGTCTGCAATCCCAGTTTGAGCATACGTGCCACTTGTACGACGTTCATTCCCGGTTCCAGCACGTAGTGCCCGGGTTTGAACGACCGGTCGAGTTCGATATGGCGGGCGTAGAACCGGAAGAAGGCGGTGTGTGCGATCGCGGCGTCGAGCGAATCTTCGAGCGTGCGGTACTCCGATCCCGACCGCACGTAGAGCGACCGTCGTTCCAGTACGCAGTTTCCGTAAAAACCGTTGCGGAGGTAGATGCCGATGCCTGCGAGCAGCACGACGAGGATGCAGAGGCCGATGATGAGTTTGCGACGCATTGCTGGGAATTTTCGAACAAAGATAGTGCAAGCCGAGCGCAAAAGCAAACGAAGTTTGCGGTTTTGCCGAGGCGCCGCCTGTCTGGGCAGGGCTTCGGCCCGCTCGAAGCGCCGTGCGGTCGTCGGGGACACCCGAATGGCGGGCGAGATACGAACGCTCCCGTTCCGCTCGGAACGCCGTGGGGCGCGGGTGTCCGGCTGCTTTCCCTTGTCGTTTCCTCTGTTTCGGGACGCAGATGCGCCGCACGGCGACTCTTTTTTGCGAATTTTCCGTTTTCTTTTTGCGCTTTTGGAAAAAAGAGTTACTTTTGCACTCGGGTAAGTCTTATACGACCAGCTCCTGTAGAATCCCCCAGGCAAGGAATTGAGCAAGGGTATACGGTTGTAGCGGTGCGATATAAGTAGCTTACCCATTTTTTTATCGCCCTGCGGGCGCAGCGACCGTCGCTGTGCGGCTGCGATTCCGCTGCAAATCCCTTTTTGAAATACTTCGTCTGCGGAGTCTGTAAGAGCGGCAAAACCTTCCGGATTGTCCGATAAAACGAGCGGATCGGGACAGTCGTTCAGATTGTCCCGATCCTCCGGTATTCCCTTTCGTCGTTTTCGCTACCAGTTCAAGTGCCAGCCGTGCCGCAGCGTTTGAAGAATGATTGCGAGCAGGATGGCCGCGAGGACATAGCATCCGGCGTAGACGGCGATGCTGCGGAGGCCCTTCGCGTGCGTCGCACGGCAGAATGCCTGCCAACCCCAGATCATGCTCCAAATGCCGCACAAAACGGTGACGCTGCCCAAAACGGCCGAACCTCCCGCCTGCATCGTCTCTTGCAGCGGCGAAACCGAGCCGTTGCCGAGCGGCAGCAGCCATGCGTAGAGCCATGCGCTGCCGGCACTCGCCGCAAGACGCGGAATCTGTGCGAAGAGCAAGCCGCCGAAGAGCGCCGTCGCGTCGGCCGGAAGCCGGCGGCGGAGCCGGTCGGCACCGTAGAGCAGTGCGGGCAGAACGAATGCCTGCATCAGCACGACCAGCAGTTGCCCGCCCAATTCGACCGTCTGGTTCTGGTAGATCCGCACACCCCAGACGGCGAAACCGTAGCCCACCGTTGCCGACAGGCCCCATGCGAACAGCTTATGAGGAGCGAAGCTACCGAACGGATTCGGGAACTTGCTTATCGTTTGTTCCATTGCGAGGAGGTCTGATAGAGCGAAATGGCACGATTGAGGTGCGTGCTGTCGATCGCTTCGGTGCGTTCCAGCGCGTAGGGATCGTCGTCCGTCGGCCGCAGCAGGAATTGTTCCGCACGGTCGACGGGCGAGAGCACCGTGAAGCGGTCGCCTTCGAGGTAGCCCAAGTCCTGGTAGGTCGCCACGAACGCCCGTTCGCGGAAGTCGTCTGCGAGGATGTCGCGTCCGTAGAACCACGAGTCGTAGTCCATACCCAGCAGCGAGAAGAGCGTCGGCATCAGGTCGATCTGCGACGCGGTCTTGCCGACGCTGCCCGGTGCGACGAAGGCGGGGGCGTAGATCATCGCCGGAATATGGTACTTTTCGAGCGGGATCTCGGTTTTGCCGGCGCTCGACGCGCAGTGGTCGGCCGTGATGACGAAGACCGTATTGTCGAACCACGGTTCGCGGCTCGCCGCATCGAGGAACCCGCCCAGCGCATAGTCGCTGTACATCACGCCGCCGGCGCGCGATTTGGCGTCGTTGGGGATCGGGATGCGTCCTGCGGGATAGGTGTAGGGGCGGTGGTTGCTCACGCTCATGATGTGGGCGAAGAAGGGGCGGCCGCTGCGGGCGCGCTGGCCGAGCGTGCGGATGGCCTTGGCGTAGGAATCTTCGTCCGAGACGCCCCAGATGTTCTGGAAGGTGATCTCGTCGGGTGCGTACTGCTTCTGATCGACGATTTCGTAGCCGTTGCCGCCGAAGAAGGTCTCCATGTTGTCGAAATAGCTGTTGCCGCCGTAGAAGTAGAGTACGTCGTAGCCCTTGTCGCGCAGCATGGCGCCCGTGGAGTGCATGCCGGCGTTGCGGGGGCGTTTGATGATGCTCTGTCCGGGACAGGGCGGCAGCGAGAGCGTCACGGCTTCCAGTCCGCGTACCGTGCGGTTGCCCGTGGCGAAGAGCCGGTCGAAGACCAGCGCCTTGCCGCAGAGCGAATCGAGGCGGGGCGTGAGGCCGTCGGAACTTCCGTAGCGCGCCATGAACGATGCACTCATGCTTTCGAGCGTTACGAGCACGATGTTGGGGTGCCGTTCCTCGTTCGGCGAGGTGATGTAACGGTGATTCTGCCCTTCGCTCCGGTATTCGTCGTGGACGAGTGCCGCGGCCCGGTCTTCGGGCAGCGTGCGGTAGAATTGCATGTAGTCGAGTTCGTTTTTGAGGAACGCCTCGTAGAACTTATAGAGTCCGTTGGCCTGCAATTCGTTGTAGTATACGTTGTCGCTCGTCTGGAACCGCGTGTTGAAGGGCAGCATCCACAGGGCGACGCCCGCCATGGCCAGATAGATCGGCGAGGCGACGAGTTTCCACCCGCCGGTTTTGAACGCCTCGGCGGCGCGGATGTCGCGGCGGAAGAGCCACCACGTGACGGCGACGGTCAGCGCGACGATCAGCGTCGCCAGCGGGACGATCGGGTAGGACTCCATGATGTTGCCCACCACCTCGTTCGTGTAGACCAGATAGTCTACGGCGATGAAGTTGTAGCGTACGCCGAATTCGTTCCAGAAATAGTATTCGCTGACGGCGTTGAAGAGGATCGCGCCGACGTAGATCGCGAGCAGCGCGGCCAGCCATCCCTTCGACCACAGCAGTTGCAGCCGCGGCACGAAGAGCCGCAGGGCGAAGCTGCCGGCCCAGTAGCCCAGCACGATCGTGGCGACGAGCGGCGCTGCGCTGCCGTATTCGTCGAAGATCGTGTTGCAGAAGGCGACGTAGCAAAACGCCGCCGTCAATACGCCGAGCAGGACGTATCCCGTCGGGCGGTCGTATTTCCGCTTCGAGAGCGTGAGCAGGAAGAGCCACAGGAAGACATAGCCGAGCGTCAGGGCGCAGAGGTCGTTCAGGGCGCCCAGTCCGAAGACGGCGACCCATTGGAGGAAGCCGAAGCCCAGCTCGGAGGTCTGTTCGTTGAACAGCAGAACGATGCGCAACAGCGTGCAGACGACGAGCGTCAGCGCTGCCAGCCGCAGGTAGATTCTGAAAAAACGGTTGAGATTTTGAGACATGGGGTTATGAAGAATGAGCCTGAGAATGCCCGAAACGGACTGCGGTCCGTTTCGGGCATGATCGAAAAACGTCTGTCGGTTATTGTACGTTGTCTTTGAGTTGTCGCCAGAACGAAGCGTTGATCGCCAGCGAGATCGACATGATGACGGCAACGAGCGCCAGCAGGACGACGAAGGTAATGAATCCCACGTCGATCGCCGCGCAGATCCAGGCGAAGATGCCTGCTATGACGTAGGCTGCGACGACGAACGCCAGCAGGACGAAGAACATCGTCCACTTGCTGCCGTAGGTCGCCTCGTTGCTGGCCGAGATCGCCTGCATCGGATTCTTTTTCTTCTCGAAGAGGAAGAAGTAAGCGAGACTCCATGCGATCGAGAGCACGATGCCCGGTACGATCATGAAGAGCGAGGCGATGAAGACCGGAATGATCATCAGGCCGGTCGTGATGAGAAAATCGCCCATGTATTTGCGATACTTCGCGTCGAAGATGCCGAGCGGCGAGATGACGCCGCCTTTGGCCAGTTCGATCGGCAGCATGTTGATGGCGATCGTGGTGCCGACGTTGATGTAGGGCACCCAGATCGTGAGCAGCCACAACACCACGCAGCCGATGATCGACGGCGCATTCTTGACACCGATTTCCAGCGCTTCGGCGAAGGTGAGTCGGAAAGATACTTTGTTCATAAGCGTTTGTTTTTTGAGAGCGATTATTCGGAGCATTTCGGTTTTCCGCATCCGCAGCGCACGACAGCGGCCGTTCTTTCCGCTGCGGAATTTCCGTGCGGCGGGAGAGGGTAGGCGCGGTTCGTGCCTGAGATCGGGATCGGGTGCGTTCCGGCCCGATTCCGGGCTTGCGGACGGGCGTCGGGTCGGAACTCCGGACAAAAATAACTTATTTTGTCCGCCGTGCAAAATATTTACGCCATTATTTGCCGGCCGGGCCGCCGGATCGCCGGCGTTGTGTCGTATGCGGCAGCGGGCTGCGGTCGAACGAAAGATGCGTATGGCGGACGGATTCTGCCATACGCATCTGCGGTGCGGGGTGCCGGAAGGTTATTTTTGTCTCTCGGCGAGGAGCTTTTCCAGTCGCAGCAGCGAGGAGATGGAGGAGTAGGAGCAGTTGATCCAGTACGTGCGGTTGCGGTCGCTCTTCGTGGGGCGGAAGTCCCATGTGGTGGGAATCTGCCCGTTGACCGCGTTCTGCACGACGGTGATGTTGTCGATGAGCGCTTTGCCCTTGGCCAAGTAGATTTCCTCGCCGGTAGCCTCGTAGAGGCTGAGCATCGCGTCCGCGACGTTGCAGGCGCTGTTGTCGACCGGTTTCTGGTATTTGTACTGCTCGTAGACGCAGGGCGTTGCCTTGTCCTTGATCCCGTTCTCGGTGAGCGGCGTGTCCCAGAAGGTGAACTGATCCTCGCTGAAACGGGCGAGATCGACGGCATCGGCCATATCTTCGGCCGAAGGCGCTCCCTTCGAGAGCAGGTAGGCGGCGTAGGGCGCCGCCGTGCAGTTGGTCAGGTTTTCGTAGGGTTGCAGGCCCAGGACCGTCACGTCTTCGAACTGTCCCGTCATGTCGAAATTGCGGATCGCCACGTCGCGCATCCACCGCTCGCCTTCGGCCTGCGCTTCGGCGTAGGTTTCCACGCCGTAGTCGGCTTTGAGACGCTGGAAATAACGCAGCAGGGGGTGCAGCATGGCGCAGGCGTCGTTGACCGGTTCGCCGGTGACGAAATCGACCTTGATCGGCAGCGAACCGTCTTCGCGCTGCAACCGCACGTAGGTGTCGGCGATGCCGAGCGCACGATCGTAATAGGCCTTGTCGCCCGTCAGGTCGTAGAGATCCAGAAAGGCGTGGCCGGCCGAAGCGGCCTCCATCGTCATCGTCTTGTTCTGGTTCTCGGCGCGTTTGGAGGCGATCAGATCCTTGTAATAAGTAGGCGGGAAGAAGGCGAGCGGATCGCCTGCGGGGCGGCTCTGGTCGATCAGGAACTGCGCGGCGTTGCGGGCGATGCGCGTCGCCTGCTCCTTATGGGCGGGAAGCAGGCGTGCGAGCAGCGCCTCCGCACGAATCGTCGCGCCGATGATCTTGCAGGGGTAGGTGTTGTGACGGTAGTTCATATCGGGCTCGGTGTGCTCGGCCCAATACTGGATCTCCGGCATCCGGTGGATGTAGAGCAGGCCCATGAGCGCAGCCTGGCGGTAGTCGCGCACCGCCGGCGTATAGGGGCCCGTGAAGGGATAGTCGCGGAGGAACTCGCGTTCGCCTGCTTTGCCGAGCGCCTTTCCCGAAGCGTCGAGGCCCTCGACCGTGAGGCGGACTCGACCGACCGGAATCTCGCCCCAGACCGGCGTAAGGGCGGCTTTCGGCGAGTCGGCGGTGAAACTCCACGACGCTTGCGTCTCTTCGCCGAGCGGGACGACGGTGAACCGGTAGTTCGCGGCGCCGGCCACCTCGTCGAAATCGAACGCCGGGGCGTAGATGAACTTTTTGGCGAATCCGTTCCAGAAGGGGTTGCGTCCCTCGTAGCCGGGGCGGATCGGGCGGAGGTACTGTTCGGCTGCCTGCGCGTTGATGGCCGCGTAGTCGAGCGAAGCGTCGGCGGTTCCGCAGTCGGAGCCGCAGCACCCGCAAAGGAGGGTGCAGGTCGTGAGAAGGGTGATGGTAAGTAGTTTCATTAAGTCGGCGTCTTTTGACCGGAGAGCCTGCCGGGGTTAAAAGGTTATTGAATGAGGTTGGTATGGAAATACCTACAAATATAATGTTTTTTCGTTTCGTGCGGATGCGCGGCGACCGGAATATCGTGTTTTTTGATGCCGTGCGGTGCGTGCGATTCGAAAATAAATCGTATCTTCGAGACTGCAAAATGTAAAAACAGTAAAAGCCATGGCAACTAAAACTGCATATCCTTTTCGGGTGGAACCGCAGGAGGTTGATTTCTCGCTGCGCATCACCCTCGTGGCGCTGGGCGGAAACATCCTCAACATCGCGGGTATCGACGCCCATACCAAGGGGTTCGGGGTGGACGCCCTGAACAAGGACAACTTCTCGTGGGTGCTTTCGCGCATCGCCTTCGAGTTCGATTACCGTCCCGAGGAGTACGTGAAGTACGAGATTGCGACGTGGATCAGCGACTACGGCCGGATGCTCTCGACGCGTAATTTCGAACTGACCGACCAGACGGGCGTGTGTTTCGGCCGCGTGGTGTCGCAATGGTGTATGCTCGACTTGTCGAAGCGGACGGCCGTCGACCTGCGGGCGGTGGCCGAGAGTCATAACGACGCGATCGTGGAGTGCCCGTCGCCGGCCGAAAAGCCGCGCAAGGTGCCCGCACCCGATGCGGAACCGGTATTGACCCACAAGGTCGCCTATTCGGACATCGATTTCAACCGCCATGTCAATACGATGCGCTACATCGAGATGATGCTCGACGTGCTGCCGATCGAACGCTTCGCAGAGGAGCGCCCGCTGCGGCTGGACATCAATTTCCTCAAAGAGGCGCGTTACGGCCAGACGCTCTCGGTGGCGCTCGAAGAGCGCGGTTCGCAGACGCTCGTCGAGATTCGCAGCGATGCCGGCGCGGCCCTCTGCCGCGGGGCGTTCGAATGGCGGTAGCCCCGTTGCATGATCATGTCGGGGCCGTATCCTGCGGGATGCGGCTCCGTCTCTTTTGTGCGGAGCCGGCGGTTCCGGCTCCGAATTTCGGTGCGCGATCTTGGAGTGTGGTACATCGTTTGCGGAGGAGGGGTGTGCATAAATCCTTTAATTCATTTCCATTATGGCTACCGAAAACAAGTATCAGAAGAGTATCGACCGCCTGAATCAGGCCATCGGCAAGGAGATCGCCACCACGTTGCAGTATCTCTATTTCCACGTCCATTTCGAGGACGACGGCTACGAGTATTTCTCGAAAATGATGAAGCAGACCTCGATCACGGAGATGTTCCACACCGACAAGATCGCCGACCGCATCCTCTTCCTGCAAGGCGAGGTCGAGATGATGCCCTCGTTCGAGCCGCGCAAGATCCGCGACGTCAAGGAGGCGTTGGAGTTCTCGATGACGCTCGAACAGCGCACGGTCGATTCCTACAACGAGTGGGCGCGTCTGTGTGCTGCCGAGGACGACCAGATCACGCACAAGCTTTTCCAGGATCTCGCCAAAGAGGAGGAGGAACATCTCGACATGTTCCGTACCGAGATGGAGAACATGCTCAACTACGGCGAGCAATACCTCGCCCTGCAATCGATCGCCCACAGCAAGGAAATTACTAAAAAATAACCGGCTCCGGCGGGGCGTTGTTAAAAAAATGAGGAGGATGTTCGTTTTTCAGCAGTTTCGGGGGACAACGGATCGAAAAAAATGTTATCTTTGATTCAGTGTCAACAAAAAACAACTGAAAAATGAACATTCCTTCGATTTTCTGGCTCGTGCCCGCGGCGTCGGTCGTCGCGCTCGGTTTCGCCTATGCGTTTTATCGGAAGATGAAACGTCAGAGCGAAGGCACGGAGCGAATGCGCGAGATCGCCGGCCATGTCCGTGCGGGCGCAATGGCCTATCTGCGTCAGCAGTACAAGGTCGTCACGGTCGTCTTCGTCGTGCTGGCGCTTTTTTTCGCCTATCTGGCCTACGTCGCCGGCGTGCAGAACCCGTGGGTTCCCTTCGCTTTCCTCACGGGCGGATTCTTTTCGGGACTGGCGGGTTTCTTCGGCATGAAGACCGCCACCTATGCCTCGGCGCGGACGGCACATGCGGCGCAACAGTCGCTCGACCGCGGGCTGCGTGTGGCGTTCCGCAGCGGAGCCGTGATGGGGCTGGTCGTCGTGGGGCTGGGGCTGCTCGATATTTCGCTCTGGTATATCGTCCTGAACTGCTTCGTCGACGCCTCCGGCGCGCAGAAACTGGTCATCATCACCACCACGATGCTGACCTTCGGCATGGGTGCCTCGACGCAGGCGCTCTTCGCCCGTGTGGGCGGCGGTATCTACACCAAGGCGGCCGATGTGGGGGCCGATCTGGTCGGTAAGGTCGAAGCGGGCATTCCGGAGGACGACCCGCGCAACCCCGCCACCATTGCCGACAACGTGGGCGACAACGTGGGTGACGTGGCCGGCATGGGCGCCGACCTCTACGAGAGTTATTGCGGCTCGGTGCTCGCCACGGCGGCGCTCGGCGCGGCTGCTTTCGCCGCTACGGGTGACGTGGAGATGCAGACGCGCGCCGTGCTGGCGCCGATGCTGATCGCCGCTGTCGGTATCCTCCTGTCGATCATCGGAATCTTCCTCGTGCGGACGAAAGAGGGTGCCACGATGCGTCAGCTGTTGCGTGCGCTGGGCGTAGGCGTCAACGTCAGTTCGGTGCTGATCGCTGCCGCGACCTTCATCATCCTCTATCTGCTCGATATCCAGAACTGGCTGGGGCTGTCGTTCTCGGTCATCACGGGGCTCGCGGCCGGCATCATCATCGGCCAGGCGACCGAATACTACACGTCGCACTCCTACCGACCGACGCAGAAGATCGCCCGCAGCGGCCAGACCGGCCCTGCGACGGTCATCATTTCGGGCATCGGCGTGGGGATGATCTCGACGGCCGTGCCGGTCATCACGATCGGCGTGGCGATCATCCTGGCCTATCTGTGCGCCACGGGGTTCGACATGGCGCACCTGATGTCGGCGCACAACCTGTCGCTGGGGCTTTACGGTATCGGCATCGCCGCGGTGGGGATGCTCTCGACGCTGGGCATTACGCTGGCTACCGACGCCTACGGCCCGATCGCGGACAATGCGGGCGGCAACGCCGAGATGAGCAAACTCGGTCCCGAAGTACGTCGCCGCACCGATGCGCTCGATGCGCTGGGCAATACGACGGCCGCCACGGGCAAGGGCTTCGCGATCGGTTCGGCCGCGCTGACGGCGCTTGCGCTGCTGGCCTCCTACATCGAGGAGATCAAGATCGGGCTGCTGCACATCGGCCAGACGGCCATCACGCTTCCCGACGGTGCGGAGCGGTTGGTGCAGGAGGCTTCGATCGTCGATTTCATGGAATTCTATCAGATCAACCTGATGAATCCGCTGGTGCTCGTCGGCGTCTTCATCGGCGCGATGATGTCGTTCCTCTTCTGCGGTCTGACGATGAATGCCGTAGGGCGTGCCGCCGAGAGCATGGTCGAGGAGGTGCGGCGCCAGTTCCGCGAAATGAAAGGCATCCTCACGGGCGAGGCGACGCCCGACTATGCGCGCTGCGTCGCGATCTCGACGCGCGGCGCGCAGCGCGAAATGTTGCTGCCCAGTCTGCTGGCGATCGTCGTGCCGGTGGCGGTGGGGCTTCTTTTCGGCGTGGCGGGCGTCATGGGCCTGCTCGTCGGCGGGCTGAGTTCCGGCTTCGTGCTGGCGGTCTTCATGGCCAATTCGGGCGGCGCGTGGGACAACGCCAAGAAGTTGATCGAGGAGGGCAACTTCGGCGGTAAGGGTTCCGAGTGCCACAAGGCGACGGTCGTGGGCGATACCGTGGGCGACCCCTTCAAGGACACGTCGGGTCCGTCGCTCAATATCCTCATCAAGCTGATGTCGATGGTTTCGATCGTCATGGCCGGCCTGACGGTAGCCTGGCACCTCTTCTGATTACGGGGGATTCGGAATGATCGGGAGCGGCAGGGTATTTGGCCTCTCCCGATTATTTTTATACTTTTATGCCGCAAATAGAATATAAGGAAATATGAAATTACGGATAAAACGATTCGCGGCGACCGCAGCCGCTCTTTTGCTGGCGCTCTGCGTGCTGGCGCAGCCGACCGCGACCGTGCAGTGGAGCGACTCGACGGCAGCTGTCGGCGACGGCGTGTATGAAATCACCTTCACGGGGCGTATTCTCGACGGGTGGCACACCTACGACCTCCATTCGGGCTTCTCGTCGACGGTGATCGCGTTCGAACCCTCCGAAGGGGTCGAACTTGTGGGCGATCCCTTCGAGAAGGTGGCAGCCGAACGCCGTTTCGACGAAATCTTCGGCGAGGAGATCGGTGAGTACGAGGGCGAGATCGTCCTCGGCCAGCGTGTACGCCTGGCGGCGGCCGAAGGGGTGCTCAGGGGGAATATCAACTGGCGTTCGTGCCAGGGCGACAACTGCAACATGCCCGAAGACTGGCCCTTCGAAATCCTGCTCCCCGCCGGATCGGCCGGGCAGGACACGGCGGGCGACGCCCTTCACCAGTCGCCGCTCGGCGACGCGGCCGATCCGGCGGGGGAGGGGCTGTTGGGACTGATTCTGGTGGCGATCGGCTGGGGACTGCTGGCGTTGCTGACCCCCTGCGTCTTCCCGATGATCCCGATGACCGTGTCGTTCTTCCTCAAAGGGAGCGAGTCGGCTTCGGCCGGACGGTTCAAGGCGTCGATGTACGGTCTGTTCATCGTGCTCCTCTATACGGTTCCCATTGCGGCGATCATTCTGCTGACGCGGCTGTTGGGCGGCGATGCCGTGACGGCCGACATCTTCAACTGGCTGGCGACGCATTGGCTGCCCAACCTGATCTTCTTCATCGTCTTCATGGTCTTCGCCGCGTCGTTCTTCGGCGCGTTCGAGATCACGTTGCCCGGCTGGATGGTCAACAAAAGCGACCGCAACGCCGACCGGGGCGGTCTGCTGGGCGTCTTCTTCATGGCCCTGACGCTGGTGCTGGTGTCGTTTTCGTGCACGGGCCCGATCGTCGGCTCGGCGATCATCGGCGCGACGGCGGGCGACTTCTGGGCTCCGATCCTCACGATGCTGGTCTTCTCGATCACCTTCGCACTGCCATTCACGCTCTTTGCGATGTTTCCCTCGCTGTTGAAGAACCTGCCCAAAAGCGGTGGCTGGCTCAACTCGGTGAAGGTGGTGCTGGGCTTCATCGAGGTGGCGCTGGGCTTCAAGTTCCTCAGCGTGGCCGACCAGACCTACCATTGGGGGCTGCTCGACCGCGAGGTCTATCTGGCGATCTGGATCGTCACGTTCGCACTGTTGGGTTTCTATCTGCTGGGCAAGCTGCGCTTCGCCCATGACAGCGAGGTGAAGACGCTTTCGGTCGGCCGGCTCGCGCTGGCGATCGTCGATTTCGCCTTCGTGGTCTATATGATTCCGGGCATGTGGGGCGCACCGCTCAAAGCGCTGTCGGGGTACCTGCCGCCGTTGCAGACACAGGATTTCATCCTCGGACAGAGTCCTCTACCCGTGATCGGGGGCGCCGACGGGCCGACTTCGATCCGTGTCGGTGCCGCGCAGGTCAAGTACGGCGATTTCCTCTCGATGCCGCACGGTATCACGGGTTATTTCGAATGGAACGAGGCGCTGGCGGCCGCTCGTGCCGCGGGTAAGCCGCTCTTCGTCGACGTGACGGGGCACGGCTGCGTCAACTGCCGCGAAATGGAGCAGAAGGTACTCTCCGACGAGCGTGTGCAGCAAATTCTGCGCGACGACTACATCGTCGTGGCGCTGTATACCGACGACAAGGCACGTGCAGCCGGAGAGGATTGGGTGACCACCGAAAGCGGTACGACGCTCAAAGAGATCGGCCGCATCAACTCCTACATCGCCCGCACGCGTTTCAACGTCAATGCCCAGCCCAACTATATCGTGGCCGACGCCGCAGGTGCGGCCCTGCTGCCGCCGCGCGGCTACGACCTGAGCGTCGAGGGATTCGTCGATTTTCTGGAACGGGGCGTCGCCGCCTATAAAGCCCGCACGCAGCCATGAAGATCTGCATCGTAGGCCCTGCGCATCCCTACCGG
>ERZ857998.1139-NODE-1139-length-32176-cov-8.357959_pt1 | contig 32176 bp, 21 predicted proteins | sample MGYA00519954_ERZ857998 | MGnify/ENA primary metagenome ERZ857998 (study PRJEB31778, sample SAMEA3449424) | human gut metagenome | biome: human gut; feature: human-associated habitat; material: faeces | place: United Kingdom | collected 2010/2012 ...
GATATGGCAAATCCCCGTCTTTCGATTCCGTGAAAGACGGGGATTCTTCGTTCTTGTTTTCCAAGACGATTTCATTAAATCTTTCCGCGGTCTGTTCCACCTGAGCTTCCAGCCTGTGTCCGGAGAAACACGGCACCAAGGCAATCAGAAGTCCCAAAAGGAAAAGGGCAACCGCTGCCATAAGTGATTTTGCTTTCAACGGTTCGTTTTCTCCTTCCTCCGGTGATCCCGGCGCGTCTCCCGTACAACGACCCATATAAGGACTATGGTGTCCGCCAGAATAACGCCGTAATATATGCCGTCGAAGTACTGCTGCTGCCAGCTGGAAACTCTGCTATTCTCTTCAGCTGTTTCTGTAATCTTCGTTGAAACGGTTTCCGACTCGTAGGGGACACGATACCCCTGCACCAGCAGGCGGTGCGTGTTGACGCCATAGGGCGTGCAGGTGATGAGCGTGCACATGTCTTCATCCTGCTGGATGCTGAGATGCGACGTATCATCCGGGAGGACAGTAAAAATATCCTGCACTTCATACGCCAGCGTCCGATCCAGCACATGCAGGAAGAACCGGTCTCCGACCTTCATCTTTTCCAGATCCGTCAGCATCTTTTCTCTGGAGAGGCCGGAATGACCGGTCAGAACGGTATGCGTTCCTTTCCCACCAACAGGAAAAGATGAGCCCAGCAGATGGCCTACGCCCTTCTCCAACGTGCTGCCGTCCGTGCCGTGGTAAATCGGCAGGCGAATATCCAGCTCGGGAATCTCCAACTGTCCCATAATGCCGCTCTCGTTGACGGCGAGAATTTCGTCGTATTGCTCCTGCGCCGCGGTCAGGCCGCTCAGAGAATACGTTCCATCTCCCGAAACGGATATTGGAGATAGTGCGGCATTGTACACCTCTGCCGCGGCGAGCATTTCCGCCACACGGGTGTCTGTCATCTTTTCCACAGCTCGGGAATACTCCGTCATCACGAGGCTTTTGTTCTTCTCCGCCAGCGCATTTCCCAGAATCGGGTACAGAATCAATCCGGCAGCGAGCAACAGGCACGCCGCGCCGGAAACAAGACAAATCGTTCTTTTGTATTTCATCGGATGCTCCTTTTTCATATCTCCTCAAGTTATTCGCTTTAAGGTTCCTTAAAGCGAATAACTTTTTCTTTAAAACGAATAACTAATATGTATGGGAGAGACTTGCCTGTTTTTCCGCCTCTCCCATGTGTCAGGGTTATTTCCCTAGCTTCTTTCTGCGGGCGCTTACCAAGATGATCGCGGCGGCGGCCATCAGAACAGTACCGGCAACGCCGTACATCCAGGTACCATGCCCGCCGGTCTGCGGCAGGTTGAAGCCGCGGGTGTTGACAACAGTCAGCGGCACGATGGCATTGGCCGATTCGCCGTCGGCATCCATCGTCACAGTGTTGCTGTCCACCTTGGCGGAAGCAGTCAGAAGATAGTGTTCCAGATGCTTCTGCGGCATGTTCTTATAAAGCCCTTCCGGGACGTCGGCATACCGGGGATCGTTCTGCAGAACGCCCAGCGCATCGGTGCCGTAGATATCGCAGAGCGCATCGCTCTCTGCCGCCTCGATCACGATCTGGATATCGTCGCGGAGCAGCGTGTAGCCGTTGGCCGTCTGAATCTCGGTGGCGATGTATGTGTCATCCTCCAGCCCTTTCACGAGGATGGAGCCGTCTGCCGTAGGAGTGAATCGGGTGGCATCGTTTCTTCCGGGTATGTGACCGGTCACATAGTAGATACCTTCGCTCTCATCTAGTTCCGCCGTAACGAAGTATCCGTCGCTGTCGTTGTAAAGAAGGAACTCCACCTTGGAGAAGTCACCCTGCCCTTCGCTGAATTCCTTGGTAAGATCAAGGCCGAAGCTGTACACATGGCAGTCGTCCACGAGCGTATCGTGGAAGCTGCTGTTGGTTCGTTTCCATACCAGCACGACATTGTTGCTGTTCCCTTCGTCGCCGCAGACAAGGCTTTTATCGGGGTTGAGCCTCGCCGAATAGGTGATGCGCACGGTGCAGTCGGAATAGCCGGAATTTATCATGTCAGACTTGGTGTACACAGCAAAGCTTCCGTTGATCTCCGCAAGGCCGTCTGCTGTCATGGAGATGGTCATGCCGGGTGTGTCATTATAGGATACGGAGAACTTTCCGTCGCCTTCGTTCCAGACGGTAATCCGGTCGTCCTCGGTGCAAGAGCTGCTGCGGAAGAATTCGATTTTCACATCGTTTTTGCAGTATGAGAGGCCCGCATCCAGCGTGTCTACGAAGGAGTAATCCGTCAGGTAGGTGGCTTCGGAGGTGATGCTCGGCAGGGTCGAGAGGATCTGGTATTCCATCGTGTCATTGGCAGAGGCCGTGGCAGTATGGGCGAAGCCGTCGGTAACGGCGTCGGAGCCGCCGTTTTTGCCGGTGTCCGAAAGCGCTTCGCGCACGGTCTTTTCCAGCGTCGGGATGCCGGTGAGGTTCTTGGGGTATACGGTGACATCGTATATCCAGCGTTCGCCGCCGTCATTGGCGTTGCTGCCGTTCACGGACGTCATAGGAAGGGAAAGGAAAAACGGTGCGGTGGTTTCCGCGACCATTTCGGGCACTTTTGTCTCAACGAGGAGATACAGCCCGAGAGGAAGGTCGCTCGCGGAGGTGTGGCCGTAGCTGTCGGTCAGCGACATCGCTGTGCCGCCATTTTCGCGTACAAAGCGTTCCAAAGCGTTCTTTGCGGCAATGGCGTTGCTTGCCAACGCGGATTTCAGACCGTTAATAAGAGTATCGGAGCGGTAGAAGTACATGGTGCCGTCATCTGAATCCGCCGGTGCATACCGGTCTCCGACGCTCACACCGATGGCGGACAGGAACGTGTTGTTGGCGTCGTTCTGCGTGATCCCGTAGAGAACCTCCACATGTGACGCGCCGTTATCATCCTCAGTATAGGTGCGGATGTCGGCAACTTTCAGATAGGTGAATTCAACGCCCTTAATGGCGTATCCGTTGACATCTCCGTTTGCGTTCAGCGAGCTCTTTCGCGTATCACTGCCGAGAATGTCCTCCACACCGGGATCGCGGACACCGGTGGAGACGTAGCTGGAATCCCATACGCCGTCCTTCTCGGCGTTGGTAATGTCGTACTTGTAAATATCAAAGGAGCCGGTCCTGTCGGTGTTGATCGTGGATACATTCTCCATCAGGGCAAAGGCGGATACGGTCGTTGTCAGCACGACCAGAGCCGCCATGATGACGGAAAAGAACTTCTTGCCGGTTTTCTTCATTGCATACAGTCCCTTCTTTTATTTTTGGAAATAGCGATAAGAAAAAGGCCCATACACGCCGCGGCAAAGCCGGCGGAGAGTACAGGCCAAAGACCGGTTCCTCCGGTCATGGGGAGAAGATACGTTGGGGCATTGCTGACGGTTACGGAAACATCGTAGATCGTGGATTCTTCACTTTCTCGGGGCAGCGCGCCAAGTTCTACCGGCTCTGTCAGGAGCACATAGCCGTTGACCGTTGCGATCTCCGTGACGCGGTACAAAATACCATTGCCTGCCCGGAGACCATTGAAAATAGCAATGCCATCAGCTCCCGTAATCAGCGTGCCATCGCTGAGGCCGTCGGAGCTGCATCCGCCAACTTCCTTTGCCGGAACATCGGCATGGAATACCGGCGTCCATGTCTCTCCGTCCTCGGAGTATTCCAGCCGGAACGCGGCACCGGGGATCGGGGTCCCGCTGCTGTCGGTCTTGGCCACGGTCACAGAACCGGGAATGCGGGTGTTTTCCCGCCGGATTTCGATTTTCTGCCCGTCCGCAGTCACGGAGAAAACATAGGGCGTTCTATCGATTTTGTAGCCGTTCGGAGCTTCCAGCTCTTCGAGATAGTAGTCGCCGAAGGGGAGATTATCGAAAGTCAGAACGCCGCTTTCGTCCGTTGTCCCCTCAGCGAACGGATTCCCAGCATTGTCCAGAAGCCGGAACCGTGCGCCGGGAAGAGCTTGTTCGGTGTCCTTGTCCACCTTCCGGATGGTCAGCGATCCTTTGAATATCTCGTTTCGGAGCTGGATGGAAACTGTTTCCCCATCAGAGGAGATATTCACTTCGTGCAGAGTGGCATCAAGGGCATAACCCTTCCAACCGGACAGCTGACGGACAATATAGACACCGTAAGGCAGCATTTTAGAAAGAGCAATTCCGTCATTGCCACAGGTGAGGATATCTCGTTCGGCCTCCGCGGCTGCGTCATAGCTGCTCGCAGATTTTAGGAACACCTCAAAGCTCGCCCCGGCCTCGGGTGCCTCCGTCCCGGCGATGCTGTTCACAGCCAGCTTGGAAATCGAAAGCCGCCCAAGGATTGGGGTTTCCTTCATGGTCAGGGTCAAGTCGTTCTTAATAGAGGGCAGCTGATCCGCCGCAGCGGGGACAGAGTACACCGTCGTATCCAAAAAGTATCCGGGCGAGGGGGAGATCTCCCGAATTGTCCATCCCCCTCCGGCTTCGTAGTAGCCGGTGGTAAACTGGCCGTTGGCGTCGGTGGTACAGGTCTCAATCAGGGTGTCACCGTGATAGAGCCCATAGACAGCCCCGGTGAGTGTTCCGTCGCCCTGCGCCGTTCCGGTGATGCCGTCCTCCTTGGTCACGGTAATGCGAAACTCCTTGCGGTTGGCTTTTAACGTGAGATAACCCGTCATGCCGCCGATGGCCTCTACACCGACAACGATATCCTGCCGCGTTGTTGAGCCGTAGGGCGTGAACGTAGAGGCCGCCGTATATGCGGAGTTGCGGATAGCTACTACGGAGACCGGGGCGGATAACGGTGATACGGAGCGGAGAATGAGCTGATTCCCAGATACTTCGACGGAAACGGCGGTGTCCGAAGCGGAGAACGAGTAGTTCCCGATGACGTTATTCGTATCGGTCAGCGTAAGGGAATATGTGCTTCCATCATAGGGCAGCTCTTCCTGTGGCGCGGTAGTACTCACGGCAGTCATGAAGCTCGGCAGCGTCATATAGCTCAGCATGTAGGAGAGAATCGTATCATAGATCTGCCCGATCTCCGCATTCTGACCATTGGAGACGAGACAGGTATATATCTCGTCGTTGCCTCGAGTGTACGGCGGGGACGGCTGCCGGGCACCGGTGACGAATTCCCAGATCAGCATCTGCGTGGCGGTCTGCTGGCAGCTTGGAGTCCCGGGGAGATTGGTGCTGTTGCCGGCGCGACCGCAGAGGAGCGCCAGCTTGATGGCGTTTTGCTGCTCATACGAAAAGCTGTTCCAGACGTCGATGACGTCCGAGCGGAGAACATCGCCGTGGGCGAGCATGATGCCGGGCTCAATGCAATAGGCCTCCTGCCCGTTGGCAAAGTCATTGAGGCGCATATCCCCGTAGCCGCCGGTCGGGCCGCCGTTATAATAAAAGGGGTGCTGGTAGTAAACGTACTGTCCGGCGGAGTCGTAGACATAGTCGAAGGTGATGAGCGCCGTGGCGGCAGCGGCTTTCAGCATGGGAGCCTTGGCCAAGGGAACCGTTAGCTCCGGCCCTTCTGTGGGCTCTTCCTCCCGCGCATCTTCGCTGGCCTGCGCTGTTTCCGGGAGTTCTCCTTCTTCCGGCTCCGCTGCCAAAACCGCAGGACACGGGAAACTCAAAAGGCAAAGAAGTGCAAGAGTGAGCGCCAGGATTTTGTATCGTGTTTTCAAAGGGGTATTTTCCTCCTTGCCGTAGTGTGGGGTGTGCTCGTATATCCGTCCGGCGGCACTCCGTGGAAAAACCAGATCGGGAACATTTGCGTTCCTCCTTTCACTTTCTATGTAGGCCCGTATTTGTCCTCGACACCCCCGGACAGGGAAGTCACCAGACGGCAGCGTGCCGTGCTGCTCCATGAGAATTGCACTCCTCCGAGGATCTCTCCGAGCCGCCCCCATTGTGTGAACTGTGGCTGGGCGGAAGTATCATTGTCCCCATGCGCGGTCATGGCCGTGCCGGCGGCTGTTCGGCAGTTCCGGGCTGACGGTATCGCTCTCCAAAAAGGGTCATGGCGTGTCACCCAGCGGGCTTCGCTCTCGCGGCACATGGGAATGTATCTGGTGAATGGCTATGAACTTGTCAAGGTGCGGTGAGGGAAAAATCACCCTCTCACCCAACGCGGATTTTTCGCTCATTTGTTACCCCCTTTTTCCAAATTTTTTAAAATTTTCTTTTTTCCAGCCATGACGGACTTGAAAATGTTCTTGGCAGACACACCTTCCGCCTCCGCGATCTCCCGGTACGTCATGCCTTCGCAGTACATCCGGATACGGCGATACTGCTTTTCCGTGACGATCCCGCGGATCTTCTGGAGGGAGCTTTGCGCGAACGCTACGCTCTCCCGTCGGTCAAGGCGGGCAAGAATCGTTTCTTCCGGAGACGGTTCTGCGGCGGAGTACTCGGTAAGTGGCGACGTGTGGTCTGAGTAAATATGATCCGCCAGTTCCCAGCTGTGGTAATCCTCATCCGACCACGTTTTCCAGAACCGAAACTCCTCCTCGGATGAAAACTGCTCGGGCGTGAGCGGATGATCCTGCTCAAAAACGTCCGGGCAGAGGATGGCGCGGCTGTTCCGCTTATTCCGTGAATACAGGCTTTTCCTGTTGTGCATTGTATGTACCTCCGATTGTTTTTGGTGGGGAAACAATCGGGGGCTACGGGTATGCGGCGATCCAGCATTGCCAGCGCGAGATAAACAAAAAGCACCCTTTCAGCGGATTCGCTGAAAGAGTGCTTTTTGCTCGTCTATGCGAGTTCAGGCGCTTCGTATTCTGCATCTATTCTTTTGAAACAGACGGGCGGCCTATTGCCTACTATTATGCTGTTTTAAAAAAACTGGCGTGCTTTCCTTAAGGGGAAGTACAGAATGCTATGTTTTATTGATTTTGGGTCAATATACCTCCTAACGGCAATTCCATGGCGATTCGGTAAGCTGCAATTTCAGAATATTGGGATCGGTTTCCTCCGTTTTGGTGTCTGCAAGATATTCCAGGGCATCCTGCCATTCTCTGGCGACAAATCGATCTGCCGATATTTCCTCAATGCATCGCTTCAGCATGCGGCACTCCGTGCTGTTGATGCTGCGCAGGTCGCTTAAATACATACATCCGCCCTTATAGGCAAGGAAATCCAGAAGAGAAATCAGCTGATTTGTACTCATATGTCGCGATCCTTTGCTCTTTAATTTGATACGCTGGGGGAATTTTTATGCTCTGTGTAATACCATTCTAGAAAGACGTCGTGCATTTCCTCTCCGCGCTTTCTGGCTTTCACAGCATCTTCCAGTTTGTCAAAGGAACCGAGATAATAGGTTTTTCGTTTGAATGTGATCTGCGCCTGCCATTTCCCGCTTCTCGCAGACCGATACACGCCGGTATATCCGCTTGTGTTGGAGGAAATGGCGTGGCGTTTGGAAGCTTCCAGCATTGTCACCGACGTACCGTCACACAGCTTCAGATTGTCGATAATGCTGGCCGCCTGCAGACAGCCGCAGCTTTTTGTCTTTCCGGTCTGCAGCAGGGTCTGCCCTACAATGATTTCTCTACCGCAGTCGCACCGGCATTTCCAATATCGTCACCATTTTATATTGCGCCCCTGTGTTCTTCCAGCGCAGACCGGGCAGCCGTTCTCCTGCGCACCGGCGCGGGAGTAAACCACCGCTTTCCAACGGTGGCCAGCCGGGCACTTCCACCAGACCTTCTGATGGCTGCCTGTTGTCACCATCTGCGGCGTCAGCGTCCCGTTCAGTTCCGGATCCCATTGCGCGGCAAGGCGTGGCTTGACGGTCGCAAGATCGTTGAAACCGGGAAGCACTTTCTTGTTTGTACAATACGGGCATTCCGACTTGTAACGGACTCTGTGCGCAATGGACGTGCAGAAGGAATGTCCCTGTTCGCAGCGCCACCATACGCGGCGGTTGGACGAGGCCGCTACCGAATCCGGCGTGCAGTCGGTATTTTTCTCCCAATCCCATTGCGCCGCAATTTCCGGAAACTTTGTCTGCAGGTCGTTTTCGCCCGTCAGAACGGCCTTTCCGGCGCAAATCGGGCAGCCGTTGCCGCCGCTTGTCCGGGAATAGATATTGGTTCTGTAGCTGTGTCCGTTTGGACATATCCACCAGACGCGGCGCGAGGTTCCCGGCAGCACCTGCTCCGGTGTCAGCGGCGCGTTCTTTTCATAATCCCATTCCTTCGCAATCAGCGGAAACCGGTCTGCTAGAGTGTTTTCTCCGACGACCGGAATATGGTTTGTACAGATCGGGCAGCCGGTTCCCTGCGCTCGGCTATGGACGGACGCCTGCCACTCGTGGCCCTGCGCGCATTTCCCCCAGACCTTTCTATGGGTATGCGGTGTGACGTCTGCGGGCGTTAACGGCGCATTTTTTACGGCATCCCATTGCTTTGCCAATTCCGGATAAACGGAGGCAAGGTCGTTGCCGCCGGACTCGACCGCCTTCCCAGCACAATAGGGGCACCCGGCTCCCGCGGAGCGGTTATATACCGCGGCCTGCCAGGAATGTCCCTCCCTGCAGTGCCACCAGAGTTTCTTTTTGCTGCCGTAGCTTACGGTTTTCGGGGTCAGCGGCGCATTCCGTTCATCCCATTGTCCCAGCAGCCCTGTATTTCCCGTATGGACGCAGCGGTCATAGAACAATTCTCGCACGTGGGTTAATTCTTTTTCGTTGGTTACGTAAATTGGTTTTTCGCATCACAGGATCTGGGGAGAGTAGGAGACGGCCAGCCGTCCGTCCCTATCCCGGGACACATGAATCTCTACCGGATTATTTCCGGCCCATTCCGGATTCTTCGCAGCGCTTTCCTTCCACTTTTGGATAAACGCCGCCGTTTCTCCGAAAAGCAGCGCCTCCGCGCTCTTTCTGGCTGCCGCAGCTTCCTCAATGCTGTCGTATGTGCCGAGAAAATACTGCTTTTTCTGAAATACGATCTTCGCCAGATACTTGCCCCGCACCAGATAAACGCCTTTATAGCCGGTGGTGTTGTCGCGGGGGAGCTTTTGACTTTGGATCATCTCCAGGCTTGTCCCGCCTACATGGGTCAGAAGAGTACCAAGCTCCTGATCGTGCTCCTTCTTCCGGCAGCCGCAGCTCTGCTGGCCGCAATACATCAGGTTGTTGTAGGAAACATCCGGCTCGTTGCCGCAATCACAGCGGCAATGCCAGATCACGAAGCCTTTTGCGTCACGCTTTTTCGTTGGGTACATCGCGGTCAGCCGGCCAAAGCGCCGCCCGGTAATATTGGAAGTAGCATAGCTCCTCACACTTTTGCAGCCGCAATGGGTCTTGCGCCCGGACACGAGCTCCGCTGCCGTGGCCTCGCAGGTGTAGCCGCAGCTGCACAGGCATGTCCAGTACGCCCCCATCTCGGTACGCTTTCTGCTGCGGCCAATCACACGCAATTCGCCGAAGGTCTGCCCAAGTAAATTATAAGCCGTTGCCTGGTAAGCCCGTTCTTTGCGCAAGCAGCCGCAGCTCTGGGAGCCGCCATATTTCAATGAACGCTCCAGTACATACCTTTCCGTACCGCAGTCGCAGCGGCAAAGATATTTCTTTTCGCCCCGCGCTGAAAAAACATATCTGTCCAGAATGGTCCAGCGTCCGAAACGCTGTCCGGGATTAAATCCGTACTCTATTTTCTTCATACCAAGTATTCACACCTCCCCGTTGGCGCGCTCACAGAAGACGGTGACGCGCTCCGTCGTGTCCCAGTTGCAGGTGTAGAGCGTAAGTGCATAACCTCTGTTCATCACGGCGTCCGAATCGTCCGGGGAAACGCTTGTCAGTTCCCGCACGGTATAGGTAAATGCGTTCCCGTCCACATCTGTAAATGTTACGATGTCGCCCAGCTGAAGCTCGAACAGAACGCCAAAATGCGTATTGTAGTTATGCCCCGCCACAACGAGATTATCATTGTACACGCTGCCGGCGTGGCGACAGGGGGAGATCTCCAAGGCAGGAAAGCTCCACGTTGCCGCGACGGGCATCGTGAGACCGTAGCCCGGAAAATCGAGATAGCCGATGTAGTCGTAGGCGCCGGAGCGCACCGTCGGCATATCGAGCGCCGGAGGCGCGGGCAGGCCGTTCGAGCCGCTCCCCGTTCCGGCGGGGGACGGCATTCCGGGAGACGACGAGACGTCAGGTGCGGGGGTCGCATCGGTCTCATCCTTTGCTTCGCGCTCAGTCATGGCGTCTTCCAGCTGTTGAAGCGTCTTTTCCGCGTTTTCCCCAGCCTTTTTATCTTCTATACGGTTATGAGAAAAAAGGAGTAGTGCGGCAAGCACCAGCACTACTCCCGCTGTCAATAAGAAGAGCCCTGTTTTGTCAAGCTTTTTCATTCTTCTTTTTCTTGGAAATGACTACGAGACCGCAAACAATCAACGCCGCTCCCAACGCGCCGAAAACGGCGACCGGCCAGTTGAGTTGACCAGTAGAAATCAAAGGATCCTTGTTGTTGAAGCCCTCCACGGTGAACAGCCAGTCCACTTCACCAACACGGTAGGCGTACTCGTTGCCGAGCTCCGCGGGAACATGAAGCACCGCTTCAAGCTTCGCGCTCTTGCCCTTGGCGAAGGTGCCGAGAAGGACACTATCGGTGAGCTGCGCGCTCTTATCGGGCGAAGCGGAGAAAATGCTCTGCTTCGTGCCGTCCGCATTCACGAGATAAATTTCCATCGAGAGCTCGGAGAGAAAGTTCGCCATGGTGGCGACGGTCTCGTCGCGCTCACCGTCTACGTTCTGCCGATCCTTGCCGTCCTCGTTTTCAAACTTCTCGTCGTAGGTGAGCGGGTTGCCCTGCTCATCGTGCGGCACGGCGCGGATGTAGAGCTTCACATAGTCAAAGCCGTTGACACTGTTTTTGATCGTGATGGTCTCGGTGCGCTCGTCACCGGGCATGACGTCTTTAAAATTATTAAAGAGGTCTGTGTCCGTGTAGCCGCTGCCGATGGTCTCGATCACGAGTCCGCTGGTACCGTCGCGCCGGACGACCGCATCGGCGGCAAGAACCGGAATAGTCAGCACTGCAACGGCTATGAGAACCAGTCCGAGAGAAAGGAGCCTGTTTGTCATTTTTTTCACGTTCCAGCTCCTCCTTAGTTTCCGAGGGAGGGTGTTAACTTGCCATCGATGATAGTCGCACCCCATGCCTGCTGAACGGCTTCGGCGGGTTCGCTCTGGATAGCTTCTGCCAAAACTTCAACGGAAAGCGTATATTCCGGATTTTCCGGGTATGTAACCGCACAGTCCAGAGGACGCTCTTCTGTTGAACTGCCGGGGGAAACCGGCAGCGAATAGTAGAAATATCCGTCCGCGCCTTTATTCCAGTGGTTGCCCAAATTTTCTGTCAGAGTGTAGGAGTAGCCACCGGGAACAGAGACGGCAACATTTCCGTACGCATCGCGCCACGTTACAACATAGGTGGCACGGATATAGGCGGCAGTATTGCCGGTGTTTTTGATCTGCACATTTTCCTTCGAGCCTGTTACCTCGCAGGAAACCTTGGCGTACTCGAACGTGCTTTTCATCGGCTCCGTACGGGCGACCAGAAAGGCAACGGTCGTACCAACTGCTATGCCGATCAGAAGAATCATGGATAAGAGCAAAACTGCTGCTTTGTTCGTGGGGAATCGGGGCTTGCTGTCTTTTCTGCTATGTGCTCCCGGATACATAATCGCCGTCTCCTTTCTCGATTTTCAGAGCACGCTGTACGCATTTCCGCTCAGCCATTTGGAATTGCTGACGGTGTTTGTAAATCTGACCTCATTGGTCTGCGCACCCTGCAAGGTTATACTCTGAGAGCCGCCGGTCGTGCCGCACCGCCAGTTCCAATTGGTTTCTTCTGTGACAGTATAGGAGCCAATTTTCAAATTCCTTATTGTCACAGAGCTGTTTCCTTTAACCGCTACTTTTATCCCGCTTTCCGGCAAGTCTCCGCCGGTAACAACATAGATGAATGTCTGATTCTCATCCGCAATCCCGCCGTCCTGCTTGATGGTGAGATCGGCCACGGCGTAGTCAAACTTGGCGTAGTACGTCGCGGCTTCATAGCCCATGGCGGGGGATTCTGCCGTGCCGTAATTCTTGGTCTTGTCCGGTGTCAGCTTATTGTCAGTGACCCAGCTTGGATCCACGGCTTCAGTGCAGGCTTCATCTTTGTACCAGCCGACGAACTTGAATCCGGATGCCGCCGCGGGCGTGGAGCCGACCGCTGTGCCGCTCTCTACCATCACGGTTTCGCTCACCGGGGCAACGGAGCCGAAGTTCGCCGCACCCGCAGGGCCGACAGGCACATAGTTGATATTCACGGTCTCTTTAGTCGGTTCTTCCGTAGTCGGTTCTTCCGTCGACACGGTCTTCTTCACATACAGATCAAACTCAACAAATGCACCGCCGGCGGTACCTGTTTGACTATCGATGTCCACAAGCCCACTCTGAAAGACAAAGTCATCGTAGGCATAAACATCCCCATCGCTTGAATGTACGTTTATTCCGTTTTGACCATTTTTCCAGTTTCGGATTTTCTGGTCTGCTCCGTTCAGAGCGTATCCACTACCGTTGACAGGCTCGATGGCAAACCGAATACAGAATGCATCGGTGTCAGCTCTGCGTTGATAAACAACATGGTCATTATCATTTGTTTCGCCGTTCCCCAGATACGCAGTATCATTTGCAGCATTATCTGGATACTTTACAACGGTATACGGCACTTCAATTTCTACAACGCCTTTTTCATCCGATGTCCCGCTGAACATAGGCAGCTCATCATTCCACCCGGATAATTGCGCATTTTCTCCGTCATAGTCGCCATAAAGCTCCCGCCGCACTTCAACACGCACACCCGGCTGCGGTATTGCTTCATTGCTATCGTCTACGCAAAAGACGTTGATTTTAATGCGGATCTGTCCCGCCGCAGACTCTGTGACAGGGCTGTCGGTTCCCACCGCCGCCGCAGCAGTTCCCATAACCGACGTATAGAAAGGACAGCCCTCCCCGTGTGGCTCGCCCTCGGCGGGCTTTGGGTCGCAGGTGCAGCCCTTTTCTTCCACAGAGTTTTCCGGCGTGGGGACCGGGGGATCTTCCGCGAGTGTCAAATTTTCATTCGCGGCAGACGGATCGCCGGAAAACGCCAGCGTACCGGGAAGTGCCATGCTGATAATCAGGGTCAGGCAAATGATTAGTGCGACTCCTTTTTTGCGCGTCATATAGCTCCCCCCTTACACTTTCGGCCAGCCCTGCGCGTCCATGGCAGTATTCCCGTTGTTGGCGCTCTGCGTGGCCTGTGCGAAAATATCAATTGTTGCCGTTGCATTCTGATACGCGTTGCTCATATCGGCATGAAAGCTCACGGCAGTGCAAACCGGCGCTGTGACCTCTCCGGGCTTTAAGACTTTGTTGTAATAATAGTAGCCGTCCTTCTCCGTCCAGTCGGCAGTGTTGCACGCCAGCTCCACCAGAGAAGCATCCGGTGTGATGCTCCCGGTCGGAAGAATGATTTTCTTATCCACCATCACCCGCACCCACGCGTCGGATACGCCGGTGTTTTTGACCTCCACAATTTTGGTAACGGTGGCTTCGGGCATCACGCCGGTCACATCTTCAAAGGGCTTTGTTCTCTCCTCGTCCGCCCATTCCTGCACCGCAATCTGCACGCCGCCGGTTGTGATGACGTTGTGCGCCTTGCTGTCCGCGGTGAAGTACGCAATGGTTTCGGCGGCAAACAGGGAGAAACAGAGGGCCAGCACCGACAGAATCAAAAATTTTCGCTTCACAGTTCTTCTCCTATCAAGCTATAATTGGGAAGCCCTTCCCCGGATCGAAAACATAACCGCATGGCCGAGTCAGACCATATGAGAACACCCGCGTTCCCCGGATGCTCTCATATGGTCTGTACCCCGAGGGGTACAGACCACAGAGATAGGGAGTTGGCGCAGCTCATCGAAGAAGCCGCGCAAAGGAGGAATTATTTAAAGGCAGCCCACGCAGCGGCGGCATCGGCAAAGCCCTCGGCCTGGATGGCGTCGGCCTCGACCAGAACGTTCAGGGTCATGGTCTTGGCACCGTCGGTCTCGACAACCTTGATGGCACCGGCGTCAATGGCCTTCTGGATATCGGCGCTGGTAGCAGTCTTGTTGATGCCGATGAAGTTCCAGACGTTCCACTCGGTCATAGCGCCGGCCTTCAGAGGCTCGGTGCGGGTGAAGGTGTAAACGTCATAGGTAACGCCGTCCTTGGTAACACTGGCCTTATCAATCGCAGGAGCATTGTTCCAGCCGCCGCCCTTACCATCGATGAATTCGCCGGTGCTAAAGGAGGAGGAGCACCACTGGTTGGTGATTACGCCGCCGGCATTCACGGCAACAAAGTCATTGTTGGCCGCAGAGGGAACCATCACGCGGATGCGGATGTAAGCGTCATTTGCGCCGGTGTTGACGACATAGGGGCACTTGGCAACGCCGCGGCCGGGAACCATGTTCTCGCCCTTCACGGCCAGATAGTCCGCCATATAGGTCTCAGCGTCTGCCTTGATCTCGGCATCGGTGAACATGGTGTGACCCGTGGAGACATACTTCATGCCATCCTCAGCGACTACCTTATGCGTGGGGTCGGGGATGGAAGTATCGCCGGAGTTGTCGTTGCCTTCGCGGTGGAACCTGGACTCGATCAGGTCAATCTTGACATTTCCCACGGTAAACGTATTGGTGGCAGACTTGGTGTCGGTGAAGTAAGCGAGGGATGCGCCCACGACGGCGACCGCCAGCAGGGCGACGCAGAGGCAAAGCGCGGTGAGTTTCTTTTTCATGTGCTTTGTTCCTTCTTTTATGTATTATTTTTATGCCCGTGCGCAGGTGGGTACTCATTGACGCAGCTCTTTGGAAAGACCGCGTGACTTACAGGACAATTACGCCTGTGCGTCGAATGCGGCGAAGGCCGCCTTGGCATCCGCAAAGCCCTCGGCCTGGATAGCGTCGGCCTGCACCAGAACGTTTACGGTCATCGTGCCGTCCTCCGATACAAGGATAGCTCCCTTATCGACAGCCTTCTGGATGTTTGCGCTGGTAGCTTCATCCGCAATACCGATGTAGTTCCAGACGTTCCATTCGGTCATCTCACCGGGCTTCAGGGGCTCGGTGCGGATGAAGGTGTAAACATCGTACTTTACGCCATTCCCATCCACATAGCCCTTGCCGCTGGCATCAATAATCGGATAGTCAGTTCTTTTACCGTGCATAAACTCGCCGCTTGTGATGGCAGTAGTGCAGAACTGGCTTTCGATCACGCCGCCGCTGCGAGCCTGCCAGTAATCACGGTTCGCATCGGAGGGGATCATCACACGGATGCGGATGTAGGCGTCATTCGCACCGGTGTTGATGACATAAGGGGACTTGGCAATGTTCTTTCCGGGAACCATGTTTTTACCGCGCTCACCGATGTAGGCGGAGTAATTCGCAGCATCCGCCTTGATCTCTTCATCAGTGAAAATCGTAGCGCCGTTGGAGACATACTTCATGCCGTTCGCGGTCTGGGTGGGGGCGGGGATAGAGGTATCGCCGGAGCTGCCGGAGCCCTGACGGTGATATCTGGACTCGATCAGGTCGATCTTGACATTTCCCACGGTAAACGTATTGGTGGCAGACTTCGTGTCGGTGAAATAAGCGAGGGATGCGCCTACCACGGCGACCGCCAGCAGGGCGACGCAGAGGCACAGCGCGGTGATTTTCTTTTTCATGTGCTTTACTCCTTCTATTTTCATTTTTTGCGCTGCATGTAAGGAAATGCTCAGGGGTTATTCGCCGCTGCCCATGCGGCAGCAGCATCGTCAATACCGAGGCGCTGGACAGCGTAGGCCGTGAACGACAGCTGGGGCTGGGTTCTAGAAGCAATGCTGTTAATCTCTGCCTTGGTCAGCATCTGGCTGACCGTGACATTACAGTTCACATCGTACTCCACACCAGTTTTGGCATCCTCCGCGCTGACTTCGCGATAGTAAACGCCGGGATGGTCGTTGAGAGCTATCCAGCCTTTTTGGACGTCGACAGAGTAGAAAACCTTCGCCGTACCGTTCGCGTCCGGGAAGCGCGACCAGTTCGTTCCCTCTACCTTCACAAACAGCCAGCAGGCTTCGGAGTTGGGCTCGACCGTCACCTTCAAGGATCTCGTGATTTCAACGCCGGGGATGATTTTGAGCGGCTGACTCTCCGATTCAGCCTCGGTCAATTTGATATTGATGTCTCCGAGGGTGAATGTACTGACAGAAGACTCCGACTCGCTGACGAGCCAAGCAACCGTTCCGTCTACAGCACAGCCGACCACCATCGTCAATGCCAGCATTACGAAAACGGACAGTATCGCAATGAACTTTTTGTTGCTCATGCGGCGGCGGTTTGCACGGTGTTTCATTTTTCTTTTTCCTCCTTCCCTCGGTTATTTGCGGTTGGTTTTATTTCAACAGGCAAAACGTTTCCATTGGGAGCGTCTGCCTGCTGCAATTCTTTTTGCGGCAAGATTAATCCGTCCGGTTTTCGCCGATCGTTTTCTCCGATGCTGCTTTGGAGGCCGCGGCTTTGTATTCTGCCGTATGTCTGCCTTTGCCGGGCCGGGAGAGCTTTATTTCCTCGTCCCGGTCATCCGGAAACATGTCGGGGAGGAACATTAGCAGCAGAAGTATCGCGCCTGCGGAAATCGCAACGTACATTCCGGGCGGGTGCTGGATGTAATTTGTCGCATAGCCCAGATATGGGATGGAGAAAACCGGCGTACCAATGACGTTTTTATAATGAACAAGCCGAGCGTCTTCTGCTTCGTTTGCGTCGCCCTTGGTGCGGAAGCGGATCACGGTGGGGTCTTCCTCGTCGGGGACAATACCCACAACGCGGTGCGTGGCCACGGTGTTTTCATCCAGCATAAACGTGATGGGCTGCCCCTCCTGAATGGCGGAAGGGTCTACCTTTTTTACATAGATCAGCGAGCCTGTATGATAGGTTGGCTCCATGGAGCCGGACAGCACGGTGAACACCTGCAATCCGGCAACTCTTGCGCCCACCAGCAGAAGCGCCAGAATCACCACCAGCGCAACCAGAATGCTGCTGACCACATTCCATACCTTTTTGAGAGATTTGCTCATATAGCTTCTTCCTGATTCCTTAATGCTTCCGCTTATTTAGACATAATTCGCATTATGTCGGGAGCAAATGGCATATACATACAAAGTTTGCATCAATCCTTGATTTTTTTATAGCACTTACCGCTTGAAAAATCAAGTTCCGATGCAGAAAAGGTTCACAAAAAAGCAAAAAAAATTTAACCGCTGTACATATTGTCGAAAACGAGTAGTACAACAACACCCCCTGCGGCGTTTTTTTTAAAAACGTGGAAGGGGGTGTGCTTTTGTGCGCCCAAAATGGAACATCGTTTTCGGGTCGAACGCCCGCCGCTGCTGCTCCTTTGGACATAATTGGACATAATGCGAATTATGTCGGGCTTTTTTCTATACGACCAGCCCCAGCCGTTCGAGCTTCTGGCGGTGCTCCGTGCCGGAGGTCATGATATAGATGCGGGTCGTATCTACGCTGCTGTGCCCTAAAATATCCGCCAGCTTTGCAATGTCCTTTTCGATGCCGTAAAAGGTTCTGGCAAAGAGTTTCCGCAGGTTATGGGGAAAGACCTTGCCCGGCTTTACCCCGGCGGCTTTACACAGCCCTTTCATTTGCGCCCATATGGCTTTCCGGTCCAGAGGTTTTCCGCGCCCCGTGAGAAAGATCACGCCGGAGCGGATTTTCTGTTTTCCGGCATAATCCAGCAGCCGCCGTCTCAGCTTGCCGGGAAGCAGGATCGTCCGGGTCTTGGCCTTGCAGCGCACAATAACCTCCCCGCGCCTCGCCGCTTCCGCCGTAAAATATTTCAGTTCGGACACGCGGATGCCGGTGGAGCAAATGGTCTCCATCACCAGCCGAAGCTGCTCATTCTTCCCTGCCGCTTTTAAAAGCCGCTCGTACTCTGCCTTTGTCAGCTCCTTTTCCTCCGCACAATAAACCTGACGCTGCACTTTGAGGGATTTCACCTTGCAGTCCGGCCAATCCATAAAAATCAGGAAGCTGTTCACGCTGGCCAGCATGGAATTGATAGACCGCACCGCATAGCTTTCTTCCAGCAGATGGTTTTTGTAATGGATAACCAGCTCCTTCTCTACTGGCGTTTCTCCGATAAAGGCTTGAAAAGCACGGATGTCCCGGAGGTATTTCTCCACGGTGACCGCGCTCTTTTCGTCCCGGATCAGATATTGGCGAAAGGCCTGTATCGCTTCTTCGGTAATTCTTTTTTGTTCCATTGGTAATTTCGCCTACCTTCCTTCTTGGTCTGCACATATTGTAATCATGTTTCGGACAAAGGGAGAAGCAGAAAAACAACTTTAATAAAATCGTAGGTTCAGCACGATATGCGCAGGATAAGAAAAAGCACCTGTCCAGCGGATTTACTGAACGGGTGCTTTTGGCAGGCTGCAAAAGAGCCAACGGGAATTTTCCGTTGGCTCTTTTCCGTTATTTATTCTCCGGCAGCTCCGGGAATTTTGCGTCCTGCACGGCGTAGGGGGCTTCTTCCGCCGCGGTGGGCAGGAGCTTGGCTGCGACCACGAGGCGCTGATCGCCGGTCTCATTCTTACCGTACAGTGTGCAGCACATCGAGAGCGTCAGAAGCTTATCCCCGTCCTCGATGGCCGCGCCGTCGATGGCGAAGAGATTCTTCCGCGCCACCGTTTCAAGATACTCCGTCCGCTCCTTTTTCGTCTCAAACTCGGGGCGGACGTAGTCAAACTCCGTATCTGTCACGAACACCGCCGTGATCTGGAAGATCATGTCCTCGCCGTCCACGGAGAGGTAGATATACGGATTTTCCTGCACATATCCGGCGTCCATATACCGGAAGAGCTTGGTGAACTTGGGGCCGTCCTTGTCGCAGTCGCTCGCGGCATGGCCGTAGACGACGGTATTTTCCGCGAGCTTTTCGCGGCTCTCGAGTGTGTCGCGGCAGTCGGCGTAGTAGCAGCCCCAGGTGGAATACGTCTCCGTCTCATCGAGATAGAGATAGTATGCGTTGTTCTCCGTCTGCATAACGGCGTCGTCCACCTCCGCGCCGGGGATACACAGCCACGCCTTGGCGTCCTCGTTCTTCCCCGCCGCGGCCTTGAGCTCCGCCTGCCGGTCCACCGGCTCGAGGAGCGTGACAGGGTCGGACGTCGGGGCAGCCGTCGTCTCCGCCATAGCGGGGACGTCCGGCTCGCTCTGCGTCTGACCGCAGCCCGTCATGCCCAGCACCAGCGCCGCGAGCAACAGCGCCGGGAGAATGCGCTTCATCGTTTTGTTTTTCATGGCATTGTCCTCCTTTGCGCTTCCGCTCAGTTACCGACGTTCACGCCGTTCTGGGGGTTGCCCGCAATCGGCATAAACACCGCTTCGATCGTGTGCTTTTCACGGACATTTTTGAATGTCCATTCGTTCACGGGGCCGACGTGCTTCCCGTCAACGATCACGTCCGCCGTGGCATAGCCCGGCTTAGGCGTGATGCGCCATGTCTGGTCGCCGCCTTCCGCGGTGCTCTTGCCGGTGTCGGAGGTGATGTCGCCGTTCTCCGACGGCTCCACAATCGTATCAAAGGACCGGTTGGAAACGGTGAGCGTACCGTTTTCGGCTGTGACGGCGTAGCGCGCGTCCTCGCCCGTAACGGTCAGGACGATCTCGGTCGTACCGACGCGCGCCGTGTTCGGCGTCTGGGCATACACGAGACGCACCGTGATGCCGGAGAGCGTGTCGCTGCCAAGCAGTCCGGTGACGGTGTAGTCCGTACCGGCCTTCGGATCGGCAAGACTCGGCGCGGCGAGGCCGCGGTAAACGGCCTTGTCGTTGGCGCGGATGGTGACCGGCGCTTTCGCCACGGTGACGGTGATTTTCGTCTGCGCGCCGTAGTGGTTCGCGTCTCCCGCGGCGCGGACGGTGATCTCCGCCGTGCCGGACTTATGGAATGCGAGCACGCCCGCAGCGTTCACCGTGACGATGCTCTCATCCGAGGAGACGAACGTCACATCGCCGATGGCGGCGGTGACGGCGACAGCCTTATCCGTCTCGCCGTACACACCGGAGACGTTCCCCGCCGCGACAGTCTGCATGGGCTTGTCGATCTCGAAGGTCGTTGTGCCGCTGACTGTGTAGTTGCCGCCGTCGTTATCCGTGACGGTGATCGTCGCGGTACCGGCGTTGGTGTTGTCCTTATAGGAAACGCTGTACTCCTTCGGGTCGATGACATGGCCGAGGTCGTCTGTGACGGTGACCTCCGGCATGATGGCGCTGCCGGTATAGACAAACGGCGCGCCGCTGACCGTAACGGTCGGGGCGGTCACGGTTCTCGGCGTGATCGAGAAATAGGCCGTTGCTTCACCTTCGTAGTTATTATAGCCGACGACGGTAAGACCGTATTGGCCGACATCTGTCCCGTGCGCATAGACATAGACGTAATCGTAATTCTGGCCATTTACCAGCGTTACGCCGTCCAGAACAACACTTTCCAGCTCGGGGCTTTTCTCTGTTCCGTCGTACACGACGCTGTCACTCTTCAGCGTGACCGCTGCACCCGTGATATTCTTGCGGTTGACCTTGACGGACGCGATGCCGGTCGCTGCTGCGTATTCCGGCGCGTCCGGCGTGAATGTCCATTCGGCTCTATAGCCGCCTGCGATGGGCTTGACCGCGCCGTTCTTCCACGCGAATGTACCCGTGACCTCCGCTCCGGTGGCAGGATCCTTCATCTTGCCCGTGATGGTGCTGTCGTTCAGCGTCTGACCGTAGGTGATGCTGCTTGCGCTCACTTCGCCGTCCGGCACCGAGACAGTCTTATTCACCGCGCTGACATTGATGGTCAGGGTGATATCCGCATAGTTTGCCGTGGTAACTGCAACGGTGATCGTGCCGAATTGTCCTTCGTCCGTGCTGCTCCTGTCGGCAACTTCCAGCGTCAGCGCGCCGGTCCTGCCGTTTACAAGGGTGACAAAAGAGCCAACACCCAGATCGGTAACCGGCTTGCCATAGCTGATTGCGCCGTACTCGCCGGGAGCGGTCAGACTCGGCAGCAGCGTCGAGAGGTCAAAGGAATAGGTCTTATGCAGACCGTTTGTGATGGTCAGCGCGCCATTCTCCGCCGTGGGTGCGGCGGCCTTGGTGATGGTGATGACCGCGCTGCCGTGATCCCTGCAAGTCCACTCATCCGTGGGGTTGAAATCGGGGTGGTGCAGCACATAGTTATCGTTTGTTAGCTTCACCGTGTACTGGATGGCGGACTTGCTGCCCGCCTCCGGGGAATCGACATAGATGTCTTCGCTATTCTTCACGACGGCATGGACGTTGGAAATTTCGTAGACCTCGGCCGGAACGGAGATCTCCTGATTATTCGCATCATAGAACTTCAGACAGCCTGCCTTTTCCGCAGCATCCAGCTCGAACACCGCCGTGCCGTCATAGGGTTTGCTGAGGTTCTTGACGAACGTGGTTCTTGCGATCTCCATCCGCGCGATGGTCACGGTAAAGCTGCCGGCGGCCTCGGTGTGTCCCGTGCTGTTCGCCTTATAGTATACAGTGTAGGTTCCCGCGTCCGTGAACGCCGGGACGGCGGCGCTATACGTGCCGTTCTCCGCCGCGCTGTATGTGAACTCAACCTTCTGGCCGTTCACGGCAGTCGCCGCCGCATTTACTTTCGCGGTCTGCGGCTTGCCGTTATAGGTCAGCGTGCCGTTCTGGCTTACGGAAACGTCCGTCAGCGCTGCCGGGTTCACTTTGACGGACGTCCGGCCGGTCGCGATCGCGTACTTGCCGTCATACTCGTCAGCAGGGATGAACTCATAATCGTACCAGTTATCGTCGGCATTGATACCCGGCACGATGGAGCCGTCCTTCCAGCGCAGCGTGCCTTCAACAGCAGCTCCGGTAGTGGGGTCGTAGGCGCCGTTAACTGCGAAGCTGAGCGTGCTTTCGCTCAAGGGTTGGCCGTAGGTAATGTCGCTTGCGCTCAGTACATTGATGCCCGGCGTGATCCGGTTCTTTGCGAAGACGTTGATTTCCAGTTTGAAGTCTTCATAGTTGTCCGTGACGACCGTCATCTGCACGGTACCGATACGGCCTTCTATATTTGTCGGGTTTTTCAGAATGGGCAGGCTCAGCTTGCTGTTCTCAAATTTTATCCCGCCGTAGTTGTAACTGGTACTCAGGTCACTACTCGGCGAATTATAGGAAATATTAACGCCGTAGGTCTTGGGGCTTTCGAGCGCCGGCAGAGCGGGCAACTCCACCTCGTAGGTCTTTGCCAAATCGTTATAGATGTACAGCTCCCCGGGCGTCGCTGCGGGCGCGGTGGCCTTTTGGATGGTACATCTGGACATCACCAGAGTGCTGCTGTCACCGCTTCTGAGCGTGTAGTTCTTCACATTCCCGGTGAGCCTGACCGTAACAGAGACGCTCTTGTCATTTCCGGCGTTTGCGTCCGCTTCCCCGGTGTTCGTGTCCATAAACTTGCCGGTTGCAGTGTAATCCGTGTTGATGGTCAGCGTGTCGCCATCCACAAGCCCGGCAAATATCGCTTCCGTGATAACCGCATCGGCCGTCCCGTCATAGATCTTTTCCGCGAGCGCCGCATTCACGAGATACAGCGTCTTCGGTCCGATGGTCACGGTCAGAGTATACGTTCTGTTGCCGTCCTTATAGTCGTCATTTCCCAGGACCTTGTAATAGACCTTGTATGTGCCCGCATCGGTTTTTGTGGGGATCTCGGTGCTGAAGCTGTTGGCGCTGCGAGACAGACTGTACACCATCGTGCCGTACTTTGCGTCCAACACGCCCGGCGTGACAAGCTCCTGCGGCTGGCCGTTATAGGTCAGGGTATTGATTATCGGCGCGGTGATCGCGTCGGCCGGGATACTGGCTTTGGTGACGGTCAGCGTCTTGTTTCCGCTCGATACCGAGTAACCGTCCTTGGCGGCGGTGAAGTAAATGTCGTACTCTCCGCGCTCGGAGAAGGTGTACTCCGCGACGTAGTACCAAGTGGTGCCGATCTTCTTATATTCTACTTTGTCGCCTGACATCTGGGCATAATTGTATCCATTGCCCTCACGTTCTCCAACGTAGAAGGCCACATCTGCCCCGGATGTGTTGCAGTAGGCGCAGAGCTGAGCAGTCGTGCCGCGCTCCACGGAGCTATAGACGTTGCTGCCATTGGCCTTCAGCGTTAGCGTATTGGACGTGATCGGCAGTCTCTCAATGGTGACGTTGTGAAGCACCGTACCTATGTTCTCGTTCGCGCCATACCACTTGTAGGCTCTCATGTCGGGGTAGTTCGTATACACTCTGTAGCCGTACTGCGCGGGCACATACAGGATGTTCTCCCATGTCGCGCCGTCCGCCAGCTTCAGCGTTCCGATAACGGCAGGTGCGCCTGATCCGGCGAGCTTTGCACCCGCGGAGGCGACGACCGTTCCGACGGTGCCCGTGCTCTTGGAGTTGCTGAATGTCGTGTCCCTTTCCCCGCCGGTGACGTACACCGTACCGTTGATGGAATATCCGTTCAGATCGATACCCGTGCATGTTGCGCCGTTGATGGTATACTCGCCCGAAACATCGGCCAGCAGCCGGAGGGTCGAGCTGCCGTCTCTCTGCGCGTCAAGCGCGGTCTGCAAGTCGGCAAAATTCCGCCACGGGTTGCCCTCGACGCCTGTCAGGGCCGTCTGCGCCACTGCGGGCGCGCCGCAGTAGGGGCATTTGAGGGAGTTCATGTCAAAGCCGCTCGTGCCGTTGTGGTCGCACTTCACAACGGTGACGTTGTCGAGGCTGTACATTGCCGCATCCGGCACCTCGGCCGAGGTGAGCGTTGTGTCGTAAGGCACATACTCCCCGCTCTCAACATACCGGAACGCATAGCCCTCGGCCAGCCAGACGCCGACGGTGGAGGTTTTCACTTCCCCCGTGCTGCCGCTGGTGTATCGGATGGTTCCATAGGTGCCGCTGCTGAGCTTGGCTCTGGCTGACGCCCCCGACACCGTCAGGCGGCCTATCGTACCGGTGAAGCCGTTGGTTTTCATCAGAGCTCCGTCTCTCAGCCAGAAAGCCCCAATGGAGGGGCCGACCCCCTCGGGAGTGATCGTGCCGCCGCTGCCGGTGAGGATCACCGTCGTCGGACCCGTGCTGCCGAAGTCGATGCCGTTTTCGCTCAGCCAATGGCCGTTGAAATCCAGCGTGACCGTTTTTCCGGAGACATCGGCCCACGCGTCAAGATCATCCGCCAGCAGCGTAACGATGCCGTTGTCTGCCGTGCTGTTAAAGGCCTCGCGCATCGTCACATCGTTTTCCTGCCGGTATCCGAGCGACGTATAGCGTACTTCCATCGTTTTGGCAAGGTAGACAACGGTCTCGCCGTTCGTCACCTTCACGGCCATATTGGCCTTGCAGGTGCCGCAGACGGCGGTGTTTCCGGTCTCGGTCACGGCGTCGTGCGGGCAGGTATAGCCGCAGATCGTGCATTTTCCGCTGTCGTCGTAGGTGTGGTCTCCGCGGCAGCCGATGTTGCAGTACTCGCAGACGAGATTCGTGTCGAATTTGTGGGGATCGCACGCCACCGCAGCGATGTAGCCGTTCGCTTCCACATCAGCGGCCCCCTGCATGGCAGTATAGCTCTGCGGCGTCGCGGTACCGTCCTCTGTGACGAGTTCATAACGGTAGCCCGGCGCGAGCAGACCGGCCAGATTGCCGGGACGGTTTTCCGTCTGGATCTGCTGGAATTTTCCGCCGCGCAGCAGGACCGTCCCGGCGGTCTCTTTCACAACGAGCGCACCGTCCACGGTGACGCTGTCGACAACGGTGAGCGAAGCGCCGTCCTGAACGCGGATGCCGAGGGCTTCGCTGGTCAAGGTGCTCAGACTGCCGTTGGTGAGCGTAACGTTCGCGCTGCCGGTCAGTAGCAGGGCGTCCATCCCTCCTACAATGCTCTTTCCGCTGAGATCGAGCGTGAATGTTCCGTCGCGGATCGTCAACGGAGCATTCAGGCGCTTGCTGTCCTCCATCATGGCGAGGATGTTCGTATCGCCCTCGGCGGTGAACTCGGCCACGCTCGCGAGCATTTCTGCGTCCGTCGCCCGGTAACACACGTTGATGTTTCCGTAGATGTCCGTAAAGGAGATGATCCACGCCATTTTCAGGCCGCACTTTTCGCATTTGCCGTCCAGATCTGTATTGATATGGGGACATGCCGTGCCGCAGTATTCGCAGGTGGCGCGTGCATTGGCCGTATCAACAATATACTCTCCGTGCGGATCACAGCGCTCAATGTCCACGCTGTGCAGCTGCTTGTCGGCGCTGATGACCGACAGGGTGATCGGCTCCGTGCTGTGCGGATGGCGCAGCCGCTTATCTGGCGCGAGGATATCCTTCCACGCGACGCCCTTCTGGTTATCGATCACCGTGACCGAGCCGCTCACAAGCGTCAGCTTGGCGTTGTCGTTCATCTCGCTGCCGAGAACGATCCACCCAACGACGGTCATGTCCTCGATCGTGAGGTTTGCCCCATCGCTCAGCAGGATGTCCACCCTGCTGCTGTTGTCCGTCATCAGCGTACCGTTTTTGAGCGTTACGGCCGCATCGCCGGTAAAGGTCAGCGCCGTGTGGACGTCTTCCTTTATGATAAATTTCCCGTTGAGATCAAGGGTGAATGTACCCCGGTCGATCGTGAGCCCCTCTCCGCCCGGGAGATAAATACTGCAGAGGAACGTTATGGTGCAGCCGTCCTGCTTCTGCGCGGCGGCAATGGCCTCGGGGAGCGTTTTATAGTACTCCCGGTCGATCCGCGCCACGCGCGCATACTGCGCACAGGTGCTGCAGAAGCCGCTCGAATCGAAGTTATCGTGTCCGGGGCAGGGCTTGCCGCACTCGGTGCACACGCCGTCCCGATAGGGGTGGCTCCAATGCTCGACGGCGATGAGATCGCCCGCGCTATAGTACTGCGCCGTCCGGTCGAGAACAACGAAATCCCCGGCCGTGCCGTCGGCCTTATATTCCTTAAAGGCAATGCCCTCCGTATAGAACACGCCGAGATCGGCGCGTTCCGCCGCAAGACGCATCTTGTGCTGGTTTCCGTCGGATCGCTGGATCTGGAAGACCGCGCCGGGCTCAATTTTGAGCGTGCCGGTGCTCTCCCAGCTGATGCCGCTTACCTTCACCGTGCCGGTAAGTCTCAGCGAGGCGCTGCCGACGACCGAGACCGCATAGGCGTTGGCCGCGTCGAGCGTGCCGTTGGTGACGGTCACATCGCTTCCGAGACTGAGCATCAGCAGCGTGCCATAATCTCCGCACAGCCGCTTGCCGCCGAGGTCAAGCGTGAAGCGTCCGGCGTTGACGAGCATATTGGAGCCGGACATATCCTTCAGGAGCGTCACGGTGCAGCCGGTATTTTCCTCCGTCTGCGCGGCGGCGACGGCGTCCTTGAGCGAGGTATAGAGCACCGTATTTGCACCTAGCGTGAGCTTTGCTTCTATCTCCTCGCCGCAGTAGCGGCAGGTGCCGGACGTATAGCCATCGTGGTCACACTTGACGACGGTCACCTCGGTCAGGCTGTTGGCCGCCGTTGTCTGGCTTACATAGCCGTCCGCGTTTTTGAAGACATAGCCCGGTGCCAACAGCTCCCCGGCAGTCACAGCGGTATCCGCCGTGATCGTCCCGAATGTGCCGCAGTTGAGAGGAGCGACTTTGCCGCCGACCCCGTCCATCTCCAGCGTGGTGATCTTGCCGCTGAAGGCTTCCAACGTGAGTCTGCCGTCAGACACGCGGATGGTCGCATTGACGTCACCGCTGCCGGTGACTGTCAGGCTGCCCATATCGCCGTTCGCACCGATCGTGATCGTGCCGCCGCCTGTGATGCTGTAGCCGTTCAGGTCCAGCAAAACGGAGCCGCCCTGTCCCGGAGCGATCGTCGCGTCTGCGGCGGTCATGACGCCGCCGTCTTTGACCGTTTCCACAGCAGCGTTCTTCAGCAGCGTCACGGTGCGCGCGCCATTCCCCGGCTTTCCCGCCGCGTTCAGCGCGTCGGCAAGGCCGACGTAATAGGCGGTATTGCCGTCCGCTGTCAGGCTGGCCGCAAGTTGCGCACCGCAGGTGCTGCATGTGTAGGTCGAAGTGTCTATATTCTCATGCGCGCAGGTCTTGTCACAGTCTATGCACACACCGTTTTCCCACTTGGTGTGCAGACAGGTAGCCCCGCACTGGCACTTACCGTCTACTATATGGTGTTCATGCGTTTTGACCGTCACCTTGGTCAGCGCCGCAACCTTGCCGTTCTCCACAATGTCACGATCAATGTAACGATAATAGAACGCATAGCCTTCGGCCAGCAGATCGGATGCGGTGACATTGACGGCAGTGATCGTGATCGTGCCGAATGCGCCGTATTTCAGGCTCATAGCGGGCGCGGGTGCCGATGTGACGTTCAGGGTATTTACCTTTACCCCGTCGTTCTGTATGTCCAGCTTTCCGCCGAGCGTCACCTCGGCCACAGTCCCGCTGCCTGTCAGCGTCAGTGTGCTGTTCGGGTCGATCGTTGCGGTTTTATTCCATCTGTACCCGTTCAGATCGAGCGTGATCGTTTTGTTGATGATAAAGCTCCCGTCTATGTTCGCCAGCAGCTTGACGGTATCGCCGTCCTTCGCATTGTCCAGCGCACCCGAGAGGGCGGTATATGTTTTGCCGTTCACCTCCGCTACGCGGGGAAGTCCCGTGACGTTGATAGCGGCCTCCGCCTGTACGGATGTGTTCCCCGCCTCATGAACGTACAGCGTGTAACGGCCCGTGGGTGTTTCCGCATCGGTTCTGACAATGATCTTATATGTGCCGTCCCCATTGCTTGCCTGGGTCACGGTAAAGTACGTGTCAAGTCCGTTTTTCTGGATATAGGCTTCCAGCGTGTCTGTGCCGGTATAGGTCACGGTGAACTCGGCGTAAGCTCCCGCCTTGATGTCCGCCGCTTCCGGGGAAATCGTCAGCGTCGGTTTGGTAACCGGCTCCGAAGCGCCGCCCGCCTGTACGTTGCTGAGCTTTTTGGCAGCTTCGCCGCCGACCGTGTATGTACCGTCAGCAAACACGGCTTTCTCCGCCGTGCTGCCGTCGACCGCGGCAGCGCCGTAGAACGTCTTGCCGGCAGGCCCTGCTTCGGCGGTCAGCGAGACAGCCCGCGTTGTTCCGGTGATGGTCATGCTGCCGCCGTCAAAGTACAGCGTGCCGCTTACGCCGACCTGCGCACCGCTGACAAAGCAGGAGCCGGAAATGACGTTCAGGCCGCCGTTGATTGCCGCTGCGGCACCGGAGGGAGCATGAATGACGAACGTGCCGCTATCGACCGTTACCTTGCCGGTAACCGTGCCGTTCGTCAGCGTCAAGCTATCCGATGCATCGATGCTGCCGTTAATGCTATAGCCGTTCATATTGATAGTCGTCGCGGCGTAGACAGTAATATTCTCCGAGACGTGGCCGAGCAGAGTAATCTCGACCTCGGACATATCGCCCAGGATCTCCTGCAGCGTGTCATACTCTGTATCGCCGACCTTCGCCACACTCTCACCCTCGGCCTGTGCCTCGATGCCGTTTTCTTCACCGGCATTCATGGGCGCGATGCTGCCGGTCTTGTCATCCTCGGCAGGCTTGACGGGCATGACGACCGTATTCTTCTCCTCGCCGCCGTCCTCCTTGTCCTCAACGGACGCCGTGGGAGCGGGAGTCGCTTTCGCCGTCGGCGCAGGTTCCGCTGTCAGTGCAGACTCCTCCGTCGCCGTCGGTGTCGGCGCAGGCGTCGGTGTCGGCGCGGGCTCGTCCTTTTTGACTTCCGCCGGAGCCGTGGCTGCGGCCGCGGGCGATGCCGCAGCATCCTCCGCCGTTGCCGAAACCGGCAGCAGCGAGAAGCACAGCGTCAGCGCCAGAAGAAAGCTCAATACACGTCTTTTCATGGAACGACCTCCGATATACTGAAAGTGTTTGCAGATACGAATGGTGGAATGCCGCGCTCTCAGGATCTGTCCTCCGGTACGAGACGGAGCTTCTGCGCGGCGGTTTTGGCTTCGCTGCGGCGGCTTACGCCGAGCTTATCGAGAATGTGACTGACGTGGGTCTTCACGGTCGTCACCTTAATATCCATGATTTCGCCGATCTCGGCGTTGCTTTTATCGGCGCACAGCAGCGAGAGCACCTGCCGTTCGGCAGCGGTCAGCTCCTCGCCGGGGGCAAGGCGCGGCTGCAAAAACCGCGGGTAGTACGCGGCCTGTATGCGCACGTCCGAGAGCAGCTTTTTGTACCAGCGTGCGCTGCCTGTCTCGCCGAGCGCTTCGAGCAGCGGAAGCACCGCCGCGCCATACACGCTGACCGTGCGGATGAAGCCGAACGATTCCGCCTCGGCGAGCGCCGCGGTAAGGGCGTCTTTCCACGCGCTGTCCTTTTTCCGGTAGAGCGCGATGGCGCGCAGCACGCCGAGATGGATGCCGTCGATATACCGTGCGCACGTCTTGCAGTAGCTCTCGAGCGGCGCAAGCGTCAAAAGCGCGGCATCCGGTTTTCCGGCGGAAAGCTCCGCCATGGCCTGCGTAAAATACTGATAGCGCTTCATTACGTTGAGATGCAGCGCGTCGCGCGGCGCCTTTTCCCGGTACCAGGCGTCCACATCGTCAAGATCGCCGGTACGCAGCACAATACGGCACAAAAGCGCATCGATGTTCGGCAAAAAGCGCGTTTCTCCCTGCGAGATGAACCGCGTGCGGATCTGTTCCACGGCGCGGCGCGCGTCCTCCGGCTCGCCGGCAGCCATCAGGCTGCGGCAGAGAAGCCCCGTCACGGCAAATTCGATATCCGGCGTGCCGTCGCGCTGGATCTCGCCCATGCGCTGCACGAGGGAGAGCATTCGCGAGGTAATATCCTCGCCCTTTTCAAACCGGCTCTCGGCAATGGCGGCGTCGGCCAGCCCCACACCGTCGCGCCCGAGCACGGCTTCCACCGGAAGGCGCAGCGTGCGGTATAACAAAGCGTCGTTTTTGCTCCATGCCGAGAAGTCCTTGCCGCCGTTCATAATGCTCGGGAGCGTGCTCGTCACGGAAAACGGCGGGAGGGTGATTTCCCGGTTCGTCACAAGGCGGAACACCGCCGGGAACGTTTCGGTCAGCGACGCCGTGCTGCGCTGCGGCAGCGAGATATCCAGCCACGCGAGACGGCTTCGTGCCTCTCGTACGGCGGCATCCTGCGCGGTGCAGCGGCGGGCGAACTGTTCAAGCTCGCCATACCACCGCTCGGAACCGGCATAATCCGTCGCGAGCGCACAGAGCATGCTCATACCCTGCATAAGCGAGGGAGAGGCGAGAATTTCCTTTTCCGGCAGTACGCGGTAGTATTTCTCCATTTCGCTGTAGTGTCCCATACCGGGGTGCCGCTCGGCGTTGCGGATGAGCAGCTCGGACATTTTTGCGCTGTCCCCGCTCTCGATATAACACTCGAGCGCGTGGGCGTAGTCCTGCTTTAGCTCAAAGTACAGTCCGCCGCGGCCAAAAAGTGCGCGGCGCTTTTCCGGGGAGTACGTCCGTTCCATCTCCCAGAGAAGAAACGCGCGAAACTGCGGCCAGAGCCGGAACCGGCGCACGCCGTCGTAGAGCAGCATGGTCGTATTGCGCTGCAGCCAGTCGAGGAGCTCCCCGGCACGCACATTGCCGGTGATGACCTTCGCCATGTCGAGATCAAAGCTCTGAAACGGCGCAAGATCGAGAAGGAATCGCCGGATGGAAAGGCTGAACCGCTGCAAAACCGCGGGCTCAAAGTAGCGAAAAATTTCGTCATAGACCCGCGCGGTGATCTCCGGTGTGAAAGGCTTGTCCGGCGCCATGTACCGCGCCGCGATCACCACGGCGAGCGGATACCCGCTTGATTTCTTCTGTATGGCGGCGATTTCCGTATCCGTGGCGGCCACACCGCGCGCGTCAAAATATGCGCGGATATCCTGACAATCAAAGAGAAGCGCGTCCGCATCGAGCACGGTCATGAGTCCCGTGTACTGAAACGCCATCAGCTCGCCCGGCGGTGTGCCGCGCGAGAGCAGGACGAACTTCTTCCCGGAGCGGGAGCGGATATAATCGCACAGCGTGCGCCAGAACACGTCGTCCTGCTGCTGAAGATCATCAATGAGCAGGGTGCTCCAGTCGTCCGCCGTTTCCGGCAGGGCGAAGTCCGGTGCGGCGGCGGAGAGGGAGAGTACTTTTTCTCCCCGGCACAGCGTTTCCGCGACCGCCGTTTTGCCGAAGCCGCACGGTGCGCTGAAGAAAAGCACACGCCCCGAGCGCCGGAAATCCTCATACGCTCGGGCTATTGCAGGTTTTATGATAATGCTTTCGGGCAAAGCTGCTCCTTCCATTGCACATAGTGCGTCCATAGTACTTCTAAAATACTATGTATTGTAGCAAAGGGGTGTTTTATTGTAAATCATGCCAAAGTATGACCGCCGGTGGTTTTCTGTGTTACACGAAAGACGTTTTTTGTCTTTTTATCTCCATCGAAATACGCCGCGGAGGGGAGAGGCGCGGCGCTTCTTCGATGGGTGCTATTAAGCAAAAAAAGCCGCCCGGCAGAGGACATTGTGTCCCCGCTTGGGCGGCTTTCTCATCGGTTGTTGTAAACACAGCTTTTCGGTCATTCGGAGCAGATTATGCTTTCAACTTGCAACTAACTTAAAACTAATTTGCAACGGATCCGCGCAACTATTTCAGCAAATTCTTCACCGCGCGTTTGGCAAAACGCAAGATAAATAGCTTACTATTTTCTGGCAATACGCATGTTTACCGCGTTGCATTACTGAGCCCCCGCATAGTCTATAGCGATCTTGCGTCATATAGAGGCGATCTTAGCCCTTTTTCTGCAGTACGGCGCTCAGCTCCGTCCAGCTGCTCGATATCGTTAGCGCCTCATCCAGCGCCCGCCGCATGAGGTTGTAGCGGGTGGGCTCGCCGTTCTTTTCGGCAAAGTAGACCGACCGCGCCGTTTTGTGCCGCTGGGGATTTTTCACCACCGACAGGCCATGCTCCTTGCAGATACGGTCGGACATAT